>Ga0179593_1435546_pt1 | contig 28476 bp, 30 predicted proteins | sample CZODoug2_1_08_16_FD_185931 | JGI IMG/M metagenome (GOLD analysis project Ga0179593, IMG submission 185931) | Vadose zone soil fungal communities from Angelo Coast Range Reserve, California, USA - CZODoug2_1_08_16fungal (PacBio error correction) | ecosystem: Environmental > Terrestrial > Soil >... | reverse complement strand
GAGAAATTGAGGATTCAGTCAGGCCAACTTCCTCTGCGCCATTTTCTCCAATCGTATTGACCCCGGTCAATTTGTCCTCCCTCCCGGGAATAGTCGTTCCTCTTCATCTGATTCTTTATGAGCGCTTTCTTGTCGCAGCTAGCCGACCCCATGGCTTTTGACACATTCGTTTGACCCTTCTTCCAGCCTCCTCGCTCAGGAGCTTCTTCTGAAACTTTTGCACTTTCCAATCGAATGCCCTCCCCCCCCTGAATGAATTTCGCCTTGTCTACTTTTTGAAGATTACTCAAGCTTCGACCCTCCCGGCCGTGGTCTTCCATATTTCCTCTTGGTTTTTCTCCCTCCCCGCCCGCGTCCTTTTGCAATGATTCGCGCGGATCTCTGAGCGGTGGCCTCAGGGTTTGTTGTTACGAAAACTGAATCGCACTGAGGATTTACCTTCTGCGTCTCTCCCCCCTTTTTCTCCCCTCTTTCAAATTCCCCTCCTCTCTTCGTGACTATCAATTCTTTTCCCAGTTTTCGAAACGACTTCTGCGGCTGAGTTAGAGCCCACTGGCGTACGTATAACTTTCTGGCTGAATTTCAAGGGCGATTCTTTTTTTCCCCTTTCATCCAGTGTTTTTTTTCTTTCCTTTGAGCTTTTCTGTTTTCACCGTGTTTGTGGCTTGTGTCCCCACTCTTTCCGGTCTTATAGTAGGTTAGTATGTGATATGTTTTTGACTTGCAGCAAATCTCTCAACGAGGAATCGCCGCTTCGCAGACTCAGCTAGTTCCCGTTATCCGATCATGCCAGTCCTAGTGAACAGAGTGTCCTATGAGATGGACTTGTATTCGCTTATGCCCACCAGCAAGAGCCATTATTCAAACGGCTCCAACCAAAGAGCAACAGAAAAGTCCGTTGTGTAAGCGAGTTCAACAGTGCCCAGGCAATTATCAGAGAGGGTTGTACGCACCCCCCCTGGTGCAGCTGGTTACATGCTCGGCCCCCTACCCCCCCTCCTTTTTCTGGTTCTCAAGGTGTTCTAGTTACCCCAAATACTGGTCCTTTTTTCTCTCTTAGTTTCCCCAAGTACTCGGTTCTTCCACTTTAAAATTCTTCATTTTTCATGAAACCCGCCCGTTGGTGACGTCCTGTTTGTTAATGCGCTAGAATAAAGTTAGCCTTTTCCGTCATCCCCCTTTTCCCCTTTTCCTGGCGTATTTTTACGCCAAAAACCGCGGCGTACCTCCACTGAGATGCTCTCCAAATCTCCCCGCTTTTTTTCCTCCCCCTCCTTGGTTGGTTGAACCCTCGTTTTATTTTTTTCGTCCCCTTTGAGACGGTTGTTTCTAGTTGGTTTTGTTGTTTGTTCTCTTTCTTCTCCACATTTCCGTTTCCCTTCTTGGTTGTCAGCCTTCAGATTGTGTTCGTTGGTATAGAAGTGACCTTATTTACTTTTTTTTGCTCAGCACTCTCTTCTCCCTTCTCCCTTTTTCTTTTTCATTTGTTCTGAGTTTTTGTGTCAGCCGCTTTTTTCTTTTCCATTTTTCGAGACCGGTTAGGCTGCTGTCTCCTTTATGTTTTCCACTCTTGTGAGGTTTTCCAACAGGAGCGGGTTGTGCTGCTTTGTTTCCTCCAGTGTTGGCCTTTCCTTTTTCCCTCGTGTTCGCGGATGTGATGGGCGCGTCTTTATAATCTATGTCTCTTCTTGGTTGAGGAGGATGAAATTCCTTCACCTCTCTTTCTTGCACCTTTTCTTGAAGGCTCTTTTGTCTTTTTTCGTATTGACCAACTATTTCTTCGACCATGTTCCCTCTCGGGAGGAGAGAAGTTTTGTGTTGTCGGTTTGTGCTTTTCTTTCCGTTTTGAGCCCTGTGAGATCCTTTTTTTACTTTTTTTTTCTCTCGTTCTCTCCTCTTGACTTTCCTGAATTTTTTCCGCGGGACGCCTGGAGACCCTCCTTGACCTGGAACCTACTTCCTTTCCCGCCGTCTGCAGTTTCCTAACCTTTTGATTTGCCGGTCTCTCATAAAACTTCCTCCTTTTTTTGTTTGGTGCATTCTGTTTTGCATTCTTCTCCCACTTATGATTCTAGCTAGGACCTCCCCTATGCGATGCTCCCCTTCTAAGATTTTCTTCTCTGTGTCCTTTTTTTCAGGAGCATTCTGCCTTTTTTTCCTTTGCCGTCGACCCTGCGATTATTCTTCGATGGCCGGGCTGTTAGCGAGCCCCTTGGTCGTCGGCATCGAATCCTTCCTGCTCACTTCTTCTGTCGGCGATTTTCTGGCGGCATCGCCTCGTCTGACCCTCTGCCTCAGAATTTGACTATTTAGTTCTGTCATATGTCTCCTCTTAAGCTTTTTTCTCGCCTCTCCCTGCGCCGCTCCTTTCCTTTCTCCTGGCCCGTTGTTGTCCCTTCTCTGAGGGATTGTTTCTCTTAGTGCTACCCCCCTTGAGCAATTGCGAGAGTCTCGTAGCACTTGTCTTTTCCTGCCTTTCCTATCAGGGACTCTTTTTTCCTTTTATCTTTTTTCTCTCCCCCCGTTTGCGTACTTCGAGACGCAACTCTGGGCGTTTTCAGGATGATGCCCCCTAGCACCAACGTACTTTGCGGAGGAGTGAGATGTTTCCGTTCTCTCCTCTCATCTGATGCTTGCCTTACTCGTCCCCCCCTCCCCTTTTTTGACAGGTTTCAAGCGTTCGATTGACTTTCCAATGGGAACCTTCTTCCAGGGAGTCCCAGTTCCGTAATAAGACCGTTAGGGCTCTACCCCTTCTTTCTTGATGATCTTTTTGTCCCCATTATTCTCGATTTCTATTCCCTTTTCTGACGCCTCGGCTTTCTGCGAGTGAAATAGTTTTTCTGAAGGACCAACCCCCCCATTCTACCCTTTCTCCCCTTCTCTTAAAACCTTTCCCTCTCCTTTTTTTCCCTTCTCGGCCTTGACGTCGCTTGCCATGGAGGAGCGGCATTGCTCTGTTATGGGTCGGAATCGTAGAGGGTTCTTTCTTTCTCTTTCCCCCCCCCTGTCACTGGTACCTTGGATTTCTGACCTCTTTTTTCATCTTCTCCAGAGAGGACCCTGAAACTTGTATCTTTTTTTTTATTCTCTCCAATTGAATCTCTTTTTCGATCCTGGGTTGTTCTATATCTTTTAATCGGTTCGATCGCGCTCCCTTCCCCCTCCTTTTTCTTCTTCTTTGCGCCCTTTTCGGCGTTGCTCCGGTTGAATCACTTTTCGGCCTCTTTCCTCGCGCAGATACCGAAGAGAAGACCCTGCCTTCGACACCTCCTTTCTCTTATCCGGTTCCTTTTTTGTTCCGCGATCCCAGTTTACCAAAACCTCTGACCGTATCGCCGGTGACTTTCGGATAGTCTCCAGATACCGTTGAAAGTCCTCTATGGAACGAATCTCCTCTTTCCAGAGCAAGCTCCTTTTCTCATCTTCTCTGTCGTCACTAATGTTGTCCTGCGCCGTCTTTTTTACGCTGTAAGTAAAGACCCGTTTTCGGTCGGGTTCTTCCCCAGGAATTCTCTCCATTTTCCCCCGTGCCTTCTGTCTCTCCATCGTCCTTTCAACTGTTTTTTTCCGTTCTTCCCTTCATATATAGGTCAGTCAATGAGCTCGAAAGACCTTATCCTTCCGTCCTTTGGACTTTCATTTCGTGCCACTTTCATCTTTCTTTTCAGTTTTCTCTAGAAGGCCGGCACCCTGCCATTTCTTTCAAGACCGCGTGTTCCGGAGAGGCGTATGATCCTTCTTTCGAAGGATTGCCCCTCCTTTCTGCTAGCAGATGGTAGCCCTCCCTACACTCCCCCCTGAAGCCTTGCCCCAAGTCCCTTGGCCTGATCACTGAAATGCGGCCGTTTCAGCGCGATGAAGATCGGATTGCAGTCCCCCCTTTGGAGAGGTTTACTAAAATTCTTCTTCCCCAGGATCTCGGCAGCTTGGTTCCTTGACCTGCTCGCTCCCTTCGAACACCTTAGCCCCGCTTACTCCTTTCGTCCGATTCGATGCTAGAATTTCTATCGAGACCTCCATGGCCATCCCCAGCAGAGATAGCTTCTCCCCTTATGCTTTGTCCCTCATGCCGAAAGTCACTGCCGAAGCCGTTAACCCTCTATTTTTCGATTCCGAAGCTTAATTTACTCTACCCTCTCCGATCTATCTGGCTTTGTTGAGGCTGCCTTGCGCCCCAGGAAACAGTGTTTGTAGTCCCCGGTGTGCGCACCTCCCCGCAGACCTAAAGGCTGTTCCATGCCCATGCTTCATCGGCTCCCCCCCTGCCGCGTTTCTTAATTAGTTTAATATTCTGATATCTCATATCCTGGGCAGGACGCCCCCCAAGTTTCCTCTCCCCCCCCCGAAAGTCGCCAGCAATTCCCCCCCCGTCTCGCCAGCCAGCGGGAGTACGTTTAACCCATCTCGGATCGTTGAGATTTTCTCATTCGCGACGAGCTTTCCTGCATGCGACACCGTGTCGGCGGCTAGGTGCTTAATAGAAGCCCCCAAAACGTTCCCCCCTTGGCGTCATCTTATCCCGTGCTATACCTTCCTGGCCACCAGTTAATAAGATGGCTTCAAACCGGGAAAGTCCCCACTTATAGAACTTGGTTTCCCCCACTGCAGCCCTCACCTCCTACGAAGGTGCCAATCCCAGGAGTTTGCCAGCCGATCAGACAACAAGAAGGTTGATGACCAGGGCCACCCTACGGAGACTCAAGCCCCTCCAACCAGACGTTCCCTACTCTCCTGACGCTCATTGCATCTACCCCCCCTCCGAATCGGTTCAGCTTTCTTTCTCCCAAATATCACAGTTTGGTCCCTCCTGAGTCCCCTGAAGTTACCTTATCCAAGCCCCCCCCCATAAAACTCCTTCTTTAGGCCACCCCGCACATCGACTCCCTAGCCGCGGACCCTCGTGCAGGCCTTGGCACTTTCGTTATGTACTTTTCTTGAAGCCGCCATTTTGTCACCCCCCCCTTTTCCCTTCTTTTTGTTTCACAGCTGCCGTTTGGCAAGGAAGTAGTGATCTCCTCCATTTAGGGTTACCCATCCCAGCCCTTTTTCCCTCCCAACTTCCTTTCCCAACCGTCTTCACTTACCTTTCTGCCATATTGACAACCTTTGATTGGTACTAGAGCTATCATGAAAATCCCTTCCCCTTTGCTGTTCCCCCTTTTGCTACCATTTTTTTCCCCACCTTAATTGTTTTTGTTTTTTTTGCCTAGTGTTGCGATTTGACCAGATACCATTATTTCAGTAAAAAATCTGTGATCCCCTCCTGATCAAGTCCGTATCGGTTCGGCCCCCACTCTGTATGCCTCGTTTTTGGGATCCTCGTCCCATCAGGCTTTTTGGCGTGAATGTGAATCACTTTTTTTCTCTCTCTTGTTTCTTTTCCAGTTTTCTTCAAAAATCTGGACTGCAACCTGAGTTCTTCTCGTCGAGCGGTAGAGGTTTGCTCCAAATGTGAGTTGATGTCCCGGCGCTTCGCAAAACGGTTCCATCTTATTCTCCCCCCAGCCGTTTTTATTTCCACTTAACAATCCCGTTATCTCCCGTAATACAACCTTTCAAGTTCTCCCGGTGACCTTACCTATCGGCGCGCCCGTCTCCCTTTGCTCAGCGCGGGATACCTTCCTGGTTCCGTCCCTGTGAAGCGCTTTTGACGAATTCGGCGCCGTTTTTATTCCGAGTGACCCGATTTTTGGGTAGAAGGAGATTTCGCGTTTTGTTCACTTTCCCGTTTTCCCCCTCTTTCCTTTCCTTCTTTTCTCTCGCAGCAGTTCTTGGTTCCCCTGTTTTTCGATCCCTTCCCGCAGGCACCGGTTTATTTGATTGTTTCGTGTCGAGAGTTGTCACTTTTCTGCGCGCATTTCTAGTGAAGATCTGATAAACTTTTTTTTAATTTTTCAGCCCGTTGATTTAAACGGGGCGATATGCGGGAGTTTCCCTTCTTTTTCAGTTTTTTTTTTTTTTTTTTTTATGGTCCGTGTCGCGTGGGGCGATTTCCTCGGTTCGTGAGGCTGGAGGCAGGGATGATTCCGGCACTTTTTCATTCTTGTGCTTCCGCAGGTTTTCTATTCTGCTCTTCTCCTCCTACGCTATGGGCCCGGAATAGGAAGACGCCGATGCGAAAGCCCAGCCTTCTTCGAGCGTCTTGCCCTTCTCCGTTTTTTTTGGAATCGATGTCGTGTTTAGAGTTATCATTCTTTTTTTTTTTTTTTTTTTTTTTTTTTTTTTTTCTTTTTTCTTTTCTTATGACGTCCCTCGGTCATGGGAAGTTCTTCCAGCAACCATCTTTTCCTTCCTTCTCGTTGTGGTTGTTTTGGCTTTTCTTCCGAGGCCGCCCTTCCTCTCCGCCGTAGTCCCCGGTAAATTCTAATTTTTTTGTCTTGCAATCAGTCCCTTGTTTCCAAGCACCTTTTTTTTTTTTTTGGTTTGTGTTGCCCCAGCCGCCATTCGGTTTTTCATTGTTATTCACTTATTTTGCATTTCTTATTTGACCGTCTGGAAGCAGTGCAACCCACTGCGACTAAAAGTTCTTCTCCTTTAGAGGCACGCCCCTCTCCAGTTCTCGGATATCGACCTCCCCAGTTTCTGAAACATCGAGCACCTCCAATTCCCACGACTTTCCTCCCGAACCGAGCTCCGCTGTTGGCTCAAGGAAGAATTGTCCCCTCCTTTGTCCTTCCCCCTTACCCCCCTCTTCGAGCAGACCCAGCGCCCGAGCATAGCCAATTGTGTCTCGATGTTTTGTCATAGTCTAATCGGTTTTTTGTACTGGGTGCTTTCCCCTCCCCCAACCAGTTCCGCTACCTTTTTTCTTTACCTCTCGTCGCTGTTTCCGCTTTTTTTTTCAAATTTGAGAAAACGTCCCCGTCCTTCCCGCTTCCCTATTTCCCCTTCGTTCTATTCCTCTTCTGTTTTTGAGTTTTCTAAAGAGCTTCCCCATTCGGAAACCGACGTATCCCGATCCGTCCGGCCTGGTTTTTTTCGGAAGACAGTCTAGTTCTCTTTTTTTTTGATCCGTTTTCTATTTTTCAGGTTTTTCACCTGTGTTTTTCTCTGCGTTGTCCCAGCGCACCTTTATTGGTACCTTTGTGTTGGTAAGCGACCGCGAAGGGGTTCCCTGTGATTCGCCGACCTTTAGATCTCCCTCCGTCCTTGTTCGGGCGGGCTTTTTTTGAGTTCTTTTCCCAATGGCTATCTGGTGTCCCGTTCTTTCCTTCTCCCCCCCTCCGTCCCTGTCCCTAGCCACTTTTGAATCAAAATCTTCTACAGCGAGTTTTCGTCTTCCCCTCGAGTCCCTCACTTCTCCGCGATTTTTTGACATCCCCCGTTTCGCATTTGTCACCCGCCCGCGCGCACTATTCCCCTCAGACGGTCGCGTTTTAAGGGAGGCGCGAAACCCCGGCAGTTGGGAGTTCTTCCTCTTCACCACCCCTCATTGGTTTAGGATTCGTGAAAGGTCTGGCACCTTGCCATATTGCTGGACATACGTTGTTTTGGAGCGCCAGTTTTATTTTTATCTTTATCTCACACACCTCACTTTTTCAGGTTTTTTCGACGCCCTTAACGTGGCCTTGCGAGGATTGCTTTCCTGAAAAACTCTCGTACCCCCCTTCCCAATGGCGGGGCCGGCAAGCCCCCCTCCACTACCTCCTGGCGTCCCGCAGCTTTTTCCCTTGTGTGATTTGACAGAGGTTGCTTGTGGTATGGCTTGGTTGTTTTGGTTTTGTGCTTTCATGGTTGGCGGGCAATTGTCCTGGGGCCGCATACCCTTTTCTTTCTTTTCCTCGTAACAGGCAAGTTCGAGTCTTGGTTTCTTTTTTCCTCTCCTGCGCTATCCCCGGAGGACAGTGTTTTTAATTGGTCGCCGTGTTGGTCAGGTCCGGTTCCCGGGGATGTTCTCTTTATCTTCCCCATGGAGCGACACTTATTCTTTTTCGGAGATTTCTTTCGTCTTTTTGCACCGTCACGTGTGGTTCACCAGGCGTTGGTTGTGCTGCTTTTTTGCCGTATCTCTTTTTGCCCTTTATACGTAGGCATGTGAGTATTGGTACAATTTTCTTTGATCGTAATTTTATTCCATCCGCCACTGTCCTACCTGTTTGTTCTGAGCCCCCTTTTCTCCACTCTATCGTCATTTTACTCCGGAATGGTCTAGATCCTAAGGCCCCTTTCGATCCTCCCTCTTTGAGCTAGGATTCTTCGCGCCTTTGCTGGCGATCGTAGTGGGCAACCCCCCGAGCTGCCCCCCTTTTAACAGGCCAGGACCCTTTGAGAGAAGGCTTGTGCCATTCTGTGTTCGGTGGTATACCCGTTTACTTCCACCACTCCACTCCGTTCCCATCTTCATACGACACCCCCTTCCCCCGCTGCCCACTATCTCACTCCCATTCCCCTCTTCCCATTCGCTCCTCCTTCCCTCCCTCCCCCCACACTCTCTTTCCTCTCCCTTCCTTCCTCTATCCCCTACTGGCCTTTCTCATCTCCACCCCAAACTCTTTTTTCTGCCTTAAGTTTTCCCTTATCCTATCTACTTACTCCCAATTTTCCCTTCCCCCTCTTTTTTGGTGAGGATGTTTTGACTCTTCATGTTTTATCTCCTTTTCCCCCTTCTCGAACATGTTACCAAGGCTGGCTTTTCTTGCCCCTCACATTCTTTCGGACCCGCTTGCGGGCTTGATTCTGTTTTTCCGCCCCTTGCTTTTTGGAGGCCTTTCGAAGACCGCTTTGTTCCGGTCATTTCTTTGCAGCCTGCAAATTTTCTCTCTTCATTTTCTAGCTCTCTTCCCCAGAAAGATGTCTGCGTACCATAGGTCTGCCTTTTTTCCCCTTGGAGTGTTTTATGGTGGCGTCCAGCAGTTCCTTCTTCTTATGCGCGTCATGCCGATAATCTGATCCCAGCTTTCTCTTACGTTCTTTCTTCTAGCCGGCACATTGGTGACTTCCTTCTAACCCTTCCGTCTGCTCCTAGTTTTCCTTATTTTAGTTCCTCTGCATTCTTCCTTCGTCTGATTTTCTCTAGAGGTCATGATTGATTCAGATTTTTGTCTCTTCACCGCTTCGGCGCAGGTTTTTCGGACTCAGTCCTTTGTTTTCCTTTTCTCCTGGATTGGATGTTTTTTGTTTTTGGTTTGTGGGGGGTGTGGTGTGTGTGTTTGTATTGGCGGTGATACCGTTGTTCTATGCATTTGCTCTTTCCTTTCGGCTTTTCTTTTTTTGTGGTAGTAGAAGAGAATAGCAGTGTTTGCGCTCTTTCCCTTTTTATCTTTTTGAGATCAGCGGGTCCTCCTCTTTTTCCCCCCCCGGGCGCTTTTTTTCAGGATCTTCTTCCCTTCCCTCATCTTTTCCTTCATTTTTAGTATTTTGACTCCTCTCCGCCCAGGGATTTTCCCTCAATGGCTTCCTCCCTCCGCATTTTTCGGACCCCCCTTCTTTTTGAACGGGCAAGACGCTTTTTTCTTCCTAAGTCTTTTTTTTACCATTTGCCGATCTCTTTCCAAGCTTGCACGCGTTTGTTCCCCTTGATGGACGTTCGTGATTTTGACCCAGTCCTTGTTGATGACCTATAGAAGGTTTTTCCCCTAGTTTTTTTTTTCCCCCTAAGCGTGCCATCGTTCTTTTTTCGCCTGGAAGCTGTTCTTCCTGTTTGCCCCTTCCTCTTCCCTTTTCCTCTTTTTTCCCGATGACGGAGACGTACTTAAGCACACAGGGATTAATTCTTACCGGGTTCTAGGTCTTTCTCAGCGTAGTGCGGGTTTTTTGAATCTGCTCAGATTCCCGTCATGCCGACCCCCCCCCCCCTTCATTGATTGGTATTTACCGGCCTCTTCTCTGTGCAAGAAGTCCGACCGTCCCCCTTTTCTCTCTATCGCCTTATCTCTCCTATTCTCTTTAATAATTATTTTTGTTGTCTAGAGGCATTTGTCGATTTATAATTTCCTTCGTTTTCCGGTTTCTTTTTCTCTTTTGTAGGCTGCTCCGTTGCCGAGTCATCATCACCCTATGTCTGATCAGGGAAAGATATAATCACCCCCCCCCCCCAATGAATCCGCTCACCTTGGTTTTCCACAATCTTTCTTTCCATTCCGGCTCCCTTTGGTCCCTTCCGGAGTAGCTATTTCCTTTCCACAACCTCTCTTCCTTCCGGTGATAGAAGCTCTCTCCTTTTCCCTAGCCAATCCCGTCGGCCGACCCTCCTCGCCGTTGCCTTCCCTATCGCGGTGTCGATCTTTTCCCCGCGCATCCCTCCTTTCAGTCGCTCCCCCTCTCTCCGTTCCTCGACTTTTTTTTTCGAAAGATTCGTTTGTCTGGAGTTTCAGCCTCTGTCCAGTGTCCCTTTCTTTTCTTGAAATCTTTCTTGCCCTTCACTTTTCTTTTTTTTTCGTTCTTTCTGTCCCATACTCATCTTGCGTGCTCGACTTTTTCGCGCTCGCAATTCTCACCCCCTTGCGTCAATCCTTTCTGAGCATTATTTACCAACCTTTTCCTCCTGTCGTTCCTCCCCTAGGGGTTTTTATGTTTTGAAGGAATAAAGATGATAACTGTCTAACTGACCCCTTCGGTCCGGCGCGGAGCTTCTTTCCTCTCCCTCCTCGACGACGTTCCTTACCGGCACTGCAAGTCCTCCTTCACGCGCTTCTGGTAGCCTCCCCCCTCTCCAATCCCCCTCACTCTCCTTCCCACCCTTTTCTGCTGCTTCAATGAAATGAGCTTCAATCTACTTTCCGCGGATTCGCACCCCCCCTTTGCGCCGTGCCCGGGTTTAAAAAGGCTGGCGAGCTGGTCACGACTGGGCAGGTCGTCCGCCCTCTGCCGCCGTCCTGCAACTTCCTAAGCTTCTAGACGGCAGTTCTTCTTCAAGTCGAGTACGAACGTTTTCTCGCCTTGTAATCGTGCTGGTGCCCCAAAATCCCTTCACGCCTCTGATCTCGTGATTTGCTTCCTTCGGTCCTATGAAGACCCAAAAGTGTTTCGACCGCCAAGAGTGACAGTTTCGATGTCTCCCCCTCATCGTTGTCTAGGTACTATCATCGAGTTTTGTTCTTTTACACGCCCTCACAACCTTACAACAATTCCGATTGTCTTCCTCTTTCCCATCTCCTTTCATTTTTTTAGAATCTAGCTTCTTCTTTTCAGGCGTCCAGAAGTTTTTTCCTCGGCCCCACTGGCCGCGTTCCGTCAGTATTTTGCCCCCCGGCTCTCTAAAGTCTAATTTTAGAAGCACTTCCTGGGTTCACCACGGCACCGCCGTCCCCCTACCGCAAGTTTCGGCCTCATAGGCCTCTCCCCCCGCCCACCCCGCTCCCCTCTCGTTGAGATTGGTCCTTTCCTGCAGCTAAAGGACTTTTTTACTTTTTGTGTTCTCGAGGTGGGCCGCCATCTCCTCTCCCACCCCCTTTCGACATTTTTTTCCCCCCCTCTATACGAGATGACAGGACCTGCCAATTAATAGTCCCGCTCACCAAGTTTTTATAATCAGCGACCGGGTCAACGACACCATCCTCAACGCCACGCCTTTGACCCTTCCTGCGCACAGAAGCCGCGAGACACCTTGTTTTTGCAATTTTTTCCCTTCAGCCTGCGTCCCTCCCCCTCCGCCCGCCTCCACATCCCAAAGAGGATTTACGTTTGTCTTTTTTTCCCGCCTACCTTCTGTTTTTCCTCTTCTCTCCCCAGATCCCCTGGAGTCTGGGTAACCTTTCGTCCCCCCCGCGTCTCACCACACCCCCCGCCTCCTTCTCCCCAAAGTGCCAACGAGCTAAGAAGACGCTTACTGGCGGTTTTTTTTCTGATTTTCGTGATGGGCCTGTTTCGGGCTCCTCCCTTTGGTTCCCTTTAAAGTTTTTGTCGAACTCCCCTTAGATTGAACGTTTCAAGTGTTTTTTCGCCTTCCTTTCTGGCTGAAAATCCCCCTCTCCTTTTTCCTCCCCCCTTTCCTCCTCCCAACGGAGGATTCATTCCGTGGCCTTTTCCTTGACCCACCTTCTATTCTCCTTTCTGTACGCCGAGGCGTCCTTCCCCCCGGTTTTTTTCTCCTTTGTAACTCTCCTCTCGGGGTACTCGTGGCGCTCTCTTTTAAGCCCCTTTCTTGTTTTTTTTTTTTTTTGAAAACATCAGTTGCTTACGTTCTTGATGGCTCCGCTGACTCCAGTTTTTCCCCTTTGGCGGTGCCGTTCTCCGGTGTTTTTTAAGCAGGAGTCAATCCCTTCATAAACGTCTTCCCTCTCCAATAAATCAGTCTCCTCCACCGAGCTGCTCCTGCTCTCTTCTCTTCAGCCTTTTGCTACCTTTTGACGAGGCTATGCTCAAAAGTGTTACTCTCGGGCCTTCCTAGGTTGCGACTGACACTACTCCTGGGCCCAACTTTTTTCACCCCATGAACACCAGTATCCACCCCTCAGTATCCGGATGACTAGCTCCGTCCTCTCTTCTCATTGCCGCTTTTGATCGGCCCCGGTTCCCGACTGGTTAATCTTGACCGCCCCGCCGCGAAGATCGAGTAGCCCCCCTCTCATTGGAGATCTCGCGCGGTAGCGGATTGGGTCATTCAGAGGAAGAAGGCTCTTTTATGCGTACCGATCGTTTTCTTTTTTGGATTTCCGTTTTTAGATAGACCCCCCCCTCTTCACTCTCCTCTTATTGGACCTAGAGATGAATTTACCCTTTTTCTTGAGGTTTATGTTACGTTCCTCATCCCCCCCATCTTTCGCCACGGGGGAATCTGTCGAGTTTTACTTCTCTTCCCCCACCCCTTGCCCTGTAGTTTGAGTGATGAACCAGGGGGTACTTTTTTGTCCTTCTTCTCTTCGGGGTGGTGCCGGTGCTGCTTGTATTCTCCTTTGCTCTCTTAGGCTCCTAATTCGCCCCTCCTGTTGCTTAGAGCATTTTTTTTTTCGGACACTTCTTTGCTAGCCTACGCAGTCTTCCTGCTGTCTTCTCCACTCCCTCTTCATGCGCCCCCCGGTATTTTTTCCTTCGGGATGAGCCGATTTTTGAGACCCTCAACCTTTTTTCTACGCTCCTGTGCTTGTTCATTTACCCGGTTTCTTTTGAAATCTCTTTTCCCTCCTTGTTTGTGAGATGAGCTTTCGATTCCTGAACTTTTTTTATCATGCTCTTCTCAAGGTATATTCAAGACCGACCCAATCGCCTCCGTTCCTCCCTATATTGACTTTCTGAGGTTTTCATGCAGCTTTCTTTCCCGCTTTTTCAGCACTCTCGTGAAATTGTGATTTGGCGAGCTTCATGTGGAGTGAATGCGCCTTCACTTCCCCCATGTCTTTCCCTAGTCGGACTCAGACTTCACCGAGGAGGAGGATCAACTCTGGGTCCCACCGGCTGACCACGCTCCTCCCTTCCATAATACCACGATTATAAGCCCCGAGCAAGTTTGTCCCGGCCCTCATACGACTTTTTCCTTCCCTGTCTTTATCCTACTTTTCTATCTCGTTCTCTCATCCCGCGCACGAGCCGCGGCCATCTCCTCAGTTGTCCAGAGATATTTTGCACGGGGGTTTCCCCTTTAAAACGGCCCCCCCATCTTCCCCCTCTCTCTTTCCTTTTTCTTCTAGGTTTGCAAGCCTTTCGGAAAGCCACCCCACCCCACCTACCCGGGTTTCGTTTCCCCCCATCTTCATCTTTGTCCCTTCTATCCTGCTTCTCGTCGGTCGCAAGCGTTCCCAGGGCTTGTTTCCTTATCCCGTACCTCGGGCCTTACTTCTCCCTCCCGCTCTTTTTCTTCCCCAAGTTGATACTTTTTCGTATTGGTGATAATTAGTCTTTTTTCTGGTGAAAATGTTTGTACGTTTGTCAAGTTAGTTGCCCTTTTTCTCTTTTCCCCGGGCTTTCCCCCCTTTGCTGTAATGAAGGGAAAATCCGCCCTAATGCACCAGTTCTTCCAAATTCTTTTCGCAGTCTTAGTCCGCTGTTGGGCAGGCTTTTTTTCCGCTCTTTTCGGTTCATACTTGATTTTTCACAGATATCTGACCTTTTCTCTCTGTTTTCCAGACCTCTCGCTTCCCCTTGCCCCTCCCACCATCCCTGTATACAAGAGTCTAGTACTTTTTGGAACTCTTCTTTTCTCCCATTCCCTCCCTCTCTGTTTTTTCCTTACCGTCGCCCGTGTCCCAAATCCGCGGCCCTCCCTTATTTTTTGAGGTTTCCAAGGTACTGCCCCTCAAGAAGGCCTTAGGAGGGCTAGTCCACCCAATTCACAAGGTTGTTTCACTCAAAATTGATCTATCCGGAACGTATTTCCGAAGGTTGGAGCTGCCAAAGGGGTCGCCGGTTCTTTCATCCCCCTACCTTTTCCTGATTCCCCTCCGCCCTGTTAAAGTGAAACCTTAATGGTGTCGCTGACGCCACACACTCGCCGCACGTCCCCAGGTACTACTTACGACTCCAACATCCCCAGCCCGTGTTTTTGCAGCCTCCTTTTTTTTTGTCCTGGGGACATTTCCCGAGGGGGAATGTGTTTTGTGGGGTTTGCGGGGGGTTTTGGATGAGCTGGTTTTTGCCGTCTATGGGTTCGGGAGTTCGCGCACCCCCTTTTTTTTTTGGGTGTAGTTCTTCTTTTGTCTTGAGTACCCGATGTTGGCTGGTCGCGCTTGCTGCTCTTCAGGTACGACCCTTTTTTTTGGATGCGTTGTTGGCGGCGGTTTTGAGTGTCATTATTAGTTTACTTGCCTCCAGGAGTGGAATTTCTCTTTCTTTCCCCCTCACGTGATGTCTTGCGTGGCATTTTTGCTTTGTCGTTGCAGCTAGAGCTGGCATTTCTAATGTGGATGCTTTGGGGCTATGAAGGGCGGGCAGGGTATCTCGGGATTCCGTCGAACTTGGCTTGCACCTTTTTCTCCACCATTTCCCCCTGGCGAGACTTTATTGACTGGTCGAGTCAGCGAGTTTGCCTGCGTTGGGAGATCTTTTTTGCGTTCGTTTGCTTGGCTATTCGGTTCACGGAAATTTCTTATAGATTTGACCCTTGGCCTATAATGCTCCCGATTCTGGATCCCCCGATGTCCCTGCTCCTCACACTTCCTAACGCTTCTGATCGCCAGGCTTTCAATGCACCGCACCCTCTCTTCGCTATTTCCGTTTTTCTCACCATAATTATTTGATGGGTTGCAGAAAACGATTGATGGGTCACTGGAGGTCTTTGGGTCGCCTCCCATGCTACATCTCTCTCTATCTAGTCCCCTAGACCACGCTTTTGACTACGACTTTTAAATAGCATTTTTCTCTTGTCTTTTTTCCTTTAATCCATTCTTTTTTTTTCTCTCCCGTTGATTCAGCTAAGCTTTAAATGTTATGGATTTTCCATCTCCTCACCTTTTTATCTTTCGTTACCTCATTCTTCCCGCCCTCTCACCGGATATCCCCTTCGGAGGGATTTCGATCAGACTTTCTTTTTCGTTTGATGACTCTGCACTTTTCCGATTCATCCCCTCCTCTCCCCTTTTTGGCTCATCGTTTCATAGACCGCAGTTTTCCGCATCTTTTCCTTTTCTCCTGCTCGCTGTCTTTAGTGGTCGGCGGGGACCCTGGATCGTAATCTTCGCTTTTGTCTTTGCTGTTCGTCTTCTTCATTGCTGGCCCCTCGCATTTCTGAGGGTCCCGCGGTTCCCTTTTAGAAGTGGTTTCGCTCCTTTTGCCCCCGATCAAGCTCGTGGCAGTTCGATTTTTCCCCATCCCCTTTCCCATGGATTTCATTTTATTATGCTTTTTCGTCTCCTCCTAGACACGTCCGCTCCCAGCTTGCGGACTTTTGCATTTCCTTCCACTACTTGGTCCCCTTCCCAGTTTTCCAGTCTTCCGAGGTACGCTTGGAAATTTTTCCCGATCAGTTTGGGTCCGCTCCCGCCCTTCGTTTTTTCGAACCGGAGATTCATGACCTTTCGATTGCAACTGTCCTCCTGCCAACAATTTGAGATGCTCTCAAGATTCAGTAACCCTTCGTCTCTTCCCCCTCCCCACGGCTCGGTCCGTAGCGTGCCTCGGTTTATTTACGCATCAAGCTTTCCAACCTACTTCTTTCTCCCCCTTTCGACGAACCCGGTTTCGATGTTGTGGTACCTGGTTTCTTATGGAAGCCAAGGCGCGCCGGCCCAGGCATATCATTAGGGCCCGGCCGGTTTATGGCAGTTTAGTCGTGTTGTACCTTGGATGGAACTGTTCCTCCAGAACCTGTGTTTTTGCTTCTTCAATTAGAAGCAGGCTTCCCTCGAATCTTCCCTGGACAGGACTCCTTTTCCTCGATCGCCCCCCTCTCTTCATATCTTTTTATCCCATTTTTTTGGTTGGTCTCTATCGGTTCCTTCGCGAGGCCGGTTCCTTCCTTATTTTCTTTCTTGCTTTGGGCCCGGCTTCTTCTTTCCATCATTCCCCCCCCCCCTTTTTTGCCTTACCATTCAGTGATACTCCAGCACTGACGAAAGTCCCGTTTCATGACCGCATTTATATGTCATGCCCTGGTGACTCTTCCCTCTCCCTTTTCCCTCCTTGCCCAACCCCCTAGACTTTTTCTCTCCAGGGACGACGAGTCTTCAGATGACATATCCGGACGAGAGCTCTACCTCGCGTCTGGAGCTCGCGGTTTCTCTTTGGCTCGCGCACTACTTTCACGGCGATGCTTAGGGTCTAGTTTAGAGTATCGAGGTCGTCCGCCGTCCACTCTGCAGTCATGGCTTTTCTCTGCTTCTGAACCTCTTCTTTGTCCCTTTTAAACGTTTGCCCCCATTTTTCTTCAGTTAAGCTGAACATCCCTCTGTTGCTTCTTTCGCGCTTTCAGAACTCAGCATTTCCCTTCCCATCCTGGCTTTCATAGGTCAAATCCTCAATGACGGGATTACCCCTCCTGGCGGGGAAGCAACATGAACAAGTCATTACCCTCGTTCCCTTCTCTGCGTTGCTGCCGTCCAATTTCCTACTTCCCTTCTCCCCCCTGCCCAAACCCCCCACTTACGAATTGATTGTCAGCTGTCAGCCGGCTCCTCATAAGCGCGCCTGCACCCAACGGACCTTCTTCCTTCGCCCCCTCCTGCGCCGCCTTTACTTCCGTTCTCGACCAAGGGGTTTTAACAACCGCAGCGATCTGCCGCAGGGTAATTCTCGCCGTCTTTCCAGCCCTCAGAATCTGATGTTTTATGTCTTCGTGCTTGTCTGCCGATTCCTCTTCGAGCATTCCCCCTTTTTCCTCGAGCTCCCAATAGTACCAGTTGCCGCGTCTTCCGGCACTGATCTTCCTGTCATGCCCCCTCCCCCATGTTTACGGACCCACAGCAAAACCGTTTCGATTTTTATGATTTGGTTTTCGCCGGAATCTTCGATGCCGCTCTCTACCCTTTTCATAGTTATTGTGCAGCGCACCCCGGCCGAGAACCGCGCGGTTTTCCGATTTCCCAATCCCCTGACGGCCGTTTCTCCCCCCCTCTCGCCGAGATCCATGCGTTGTTTTTTTTCCCCTTTAATCTGTATCGTCGGAAGCGTTCGTCATTGTGCGACCTTCCCCTAGTCTCGTGGCCCCCTCCCTGGGCCGGCACCCGGTTACGAAGACCCGGTTCAAAGACTGCAATGTCCCCCCGCCTCCCCGCCAGCGTCCTCTCTCCTCTCCTTCCCCTCCTTCGCATGTTGCTTTAGGGGGCCAGGCTGCTTCCGCTCCAGTGCTCGACCCGAGGTGTCCCTCCCGGGCGCCCTATCCCAAACCAGTTCTTACCGAGTATTTTCGACCTGCCCTTCCCATTTTTCCTCGCCCCTGCAGCCCCATCTGTTTTCCCCTGAAACAGCACGTTTCCACATCACCCCCGCCCCCCCTCCCCTTGACCAGCCCTTTTTCCCCCATCAAGTTCGGAAAAGCCTCGTTCGTCCCTGACCTCTTCAGCTTTTTCCTCCCTCACCGCCCCGAACAACACGCAAGCATCCACAGTTTTTAGCCGCAGTCGATACTCGCAACTCTTATCCCTGCGGCTCAGACCACTCTCGTAAAGGTTTCCATTCTGCAACGAAGCAGCCCCAACCAAAAGACCCCATCCTTATACTTCCCCCCCCTCGACCTCCTCCTAAGCGGCCCAAGACCGGAGGAGGACTTAGCGGTTCGTTCGGCATGACTCACATTGTTTCGTTTTTCGTTTCCGCTCTTTTTTGCTCCCTTCGCCCTTCTACGCTAACAAGTGGAAAGAGTTTTTCAGTCCGTCGGACCATCCTGCAGCCTTTTCTCCCCACTTGCGTTCCCCCCGGTTCTCAACTGTCCAGTTAGACAAGTGGTGACAATCCGTTTATTTTTCGCAAGCGCTCCTTCACAGGGGATTGCTGCTCTCCTTTTTAACGCGCCGTCCTCTTGGGGTAAGTTCGACGATTGCTTTACTACCACCTTTTTGCGGAAAAACCCCCTCCTAGGATAATGTCAGGTTATGCCGCGGTTTTTTGACCCCTCCTTGTGAGCGCACGGTTGGGGGTTCGCCGGGGCCAGTTCGTTTTTCGCAGGCCTGTACCGACCCTCCTCCCCCCCCGTTTCTATCTTCCTCAAAATTTCGAACTAGGGCTTTTCTCGGACGTGTGCCCTTTTTTGCTGCTCTTCCCCTGAAGTATGCAGCACCCTTTTCCCCTGATCAGGACTATTCTAGGTGAACCAAGCACTCTCCGCCCAATTTCCCCCCCCCCATGACAAACGCTCCCATTTCTTTCAAATTATCACTGGATTACAACTGGCTTCCGCCTAGTTTCCTCCGTGGACTCCGTTTCTCATTTTTTGATTTTTAACCGTACCTTTTTAGACGACCTCCCGATTACCTTTTTTTTCTTCGAACAACATCCAATTGTGAGAGAGACCTGCGTGTGCTGCTTTTGTTAATTTTTCACCCAGTCGTTTACCTTCTGACTAGGTTCGATGTTACTGCAGGCGGGATGCCGTTCTCTCAAAGTACCCCCCTGCATTTTCCTCCCCCTTATTTTGACCAGCGATATTTATGCCGCGGTTCGGCTTCTTGAATCGTGCCTCTATCGCCTTTTTCGTCGCCTTCCTTCCTTCTTTTTCCAACGTTCACGTGAGATTTTCGTGGCTTGCCTTCATCCGGTTTATTTGCGATTTCGTTTTTCCTCCGGGTGTCGCTTTTCTCTTCTCCGATTCATCTTGAGAGGCATTATTATATCGCCGACCTTTGCTTTTTCCCTGGTGTTCGTTCTATTCTTTATGTTCATACGGATTGACCGCATCGGCGGTCTCCTCCCACTCGGCGCTACAAGAAGCGCCGGAGTTTTGGTGGGACGCATTTGTCGTGCATATGGTGGCGCTCCCTTTTTTGCCGGTGAGACGAGTCATTTTGAGGCCCGAGGCTTATCCATTTAGCTTCCCTCATCCCCTTTGTTGTTGCTTCTAGCAGGCTATTTCAGAAGCCCTTTCCGCTCTACATTTTCGCTTAGCGCAACAAAAACTCTGATCGGCAACTTTCCAATAAGCCTGGTCGGCTGTTCTTTCTAGGAAGCGTGTCTGCCACCCCCCCCCCCCCCCCCCCCCCCCCCCCCCCCCCCCCCCCCCCCTGTTAGGTCATGCTCAGTATGTAGAGCGCAGCTCCCGCCGCAGATTGGTCTTTCCCAAATTTGCCAGGCGACAAGGGCTATCTTATCGTCCCCCCCTCCTTTGAGAGTCACTATCGCGGGCCTCCAACTGTGTAACAGGTAACACCCATTAACTCTCCCCATCAAGCCCAACGTTTATTTAATTTGCCCTTCTGAGGCACGTAGTCCTGCATCGCTTTTGCTTCTTGCGTTTCCCTTCTGCACTCTAGGGGCCTGCGAAGCAATTTCCGTGGCGGCCTCCCCTCTTTTTCCTACGCTCTGGTTGCCCCTCCTTTTGTTTGTGATCGAACCACTTCACACGGGGCGCGACCCGGCTCGCGCGCTGACACTGGTTCGGCAAGAGTTTTCTTTGACAATTTAACACTCCGCCCCGCGTTTATCCCAATCCTTTTTTCCAGCTGTGCTTGAACTCGGTTCCCCTGTCCCGTTGCTATTTTTTTCAGAACGCGACCGTAAACGTACGCTCCTTCCCCCCCCTGAGCCTTGCGCGCTATCGGTCTCGTCCTCCTGAACGTTAGTCTTTTATACCTGTGAGATTTCAACCGTGGAGCGGTATATGCGTTGTCCCTTTTCTTTCACCCTCTTAGTCTGATCTCGGACGTTTTTTTTTCTGTGCATATGCTAACTCTCCATTTTGGCACGCGTTCGCTCCGCTTTCGCGCTTCCCTGCTAGGTGTGTTTTTTTCATCGTCCTTTAGGGATTTTCTCAACCTATTTCTTTCTGACGGTTAGAGAACAACCGCATGCTTCCCCCTCACGAACCCCCCCAAGCGGAAGAAAGAGCCGAGATCTTCAACCTTCGGGCTCCACCCACAACGGAATTATCCGCTAGTTCTTTCTGCACTACCGGGGATTCACCCACCACTCTCACCCTTCCTACGTGATTGTGCTTTTTTCAAGTTGGAGCCTCTTCAGCAATAAAGGATTTGATGGGTTCAAATTCTCCCTTATGTATCTTCAAACTTTAAGTTGACCCTTGAATATGGTGTTCCTCTCCAGTTTTTAGCGCTGTGCTTTTCCCTTTCCTTCCTTCGGAGCACTTTCAAATCGGCGACCTTCTGGAGAAAAAAACTCTCGGACATTCCCAATGGCGGATTCCAACATCCTACAACCGGGAAGCTCCGCTGGTTGCCGGATTCTATTATTTTTTTTGCCGTTGTTCACCTTCGAGGTTGTTCTGTGGGGGTTTGTGCTGAGAATTGGCGTGGCATGTTTCCCCTCGACTTTTTTTTAGCCGCTTCCCGCGATTTCGTGCTGTTTTCGCAAAATGACAGCATCCGCGCATTTGTAATTTGTTAGGTTTTGGAGTCGTTGATTTCTGTCGGGATCGCCATGTCGACCGGAGTGTTCTTCTTCGTGCTGAAACTTTTTTCCAACGGCGTTTTGAGTTGCTTGAGGTCCCGGTCCATCGCTGATTGCATTTACCTGCTGTTTGTGGCTTGTCTGCGCCTTGCCTTTCCTCTTGTGATTTCTCCTTATTCCGCCCCCTGTAGAACTTTTGTGGGGCTGACCTCGCTTGTCCCCCATGGCTTCCTTCTTTCCGGGATCTTTCGCCTAATCAGATCGAGATTTGCTTCTATTTATGCGTCGGTTTCATGATTATGCATTTTTTTGTTGTTTTTACTGTGTATGCTTATCGGGTTATATAGGATGGACCCTCGAACCTGTCCCCTTTCGTTCTCCCGCTTGCCCTTCCCGATTTCGCTGCTAGAGTCTGTTATTTGGGTGTTTTGCCTACACCCTCTTTGTTTCGGTAGTCTTTGGTCTCCTGCCCCAGTGCGCCCCATGATGGAGAGACATAGACCATGATCGCACGGCGCCCATTTGCCTCTGTTTCTTTCTGTTTGTGGCCTTATTTTTCCCTTTCTTTCGAATGCTGCTGCGCCGTTATGTCTATCGCCTTTTTCCTGTTTCATGGATGTCTTTCGATGTAACTTGGCCCCTCGGCCTTAAATATGACTCTCACGGCTTATCTCCGCTGAGCCGATTTCGCTTATTCACGGCCGCTCCCTGCCATTATGCCGATTTCCGGGGCCGATACTTTTTCGGCACGCCCGCACCTGTTCGCAGGCCCTTAGCGCTGTTTTCACTTTTGTTGGCAGGCCGCGGGCCCCTTTTTTTTTTCCGTCGCTTGAGGGATTGTTCAGAGGCGTTCCTACATGTCGCGTCCTATTCTTTCGAGTGTTTAGTCGCGATGGCTTCGTCAGCCTTCTCTCGCCGGTGAAATACTTTGGGTCATTTTATATTAAGTTTGTGAAATCCACAGTCTTTCTCTCTCAGCTTTCGTCCCCCTCCTTCCCTCAGGGTTGCCCCTGGTCCCCTACGAGTTAGTTGCTCTTATGTCTAAGCAACTCCCCTAAGATTTTTGCTATTTTCCCCCCGAGGAGTTTTGATTCCGTTGCCGTTTTCCAAGTTTTATTAGATTTACTATGTGCCACCTTCTATCGCGGTCCGCCTGACCTACGCGTACTGCTCGTAAACGGGTGATTTTTCGACCCTTCCTCCGCGTTCTACCCCGTTATGGAATTAGCTCGCTCTCCAGTAACGACACGCGCGCTGACCTCAATCGTCGCGTTCTAGTGCCATCTCGGCATTCTGACTGTGCTGTTTTCCCTACGGTTTATTGCGTTTCCCCATTCGCGGTTTTCAACCCATCTTGCGCCTTCGCGTAATCCCCAATGGCGCGCCGTATTGCATATCCCATTTGCTGTGTGGGGTCGCTGGCAAGCAGTAGTTTTGACTGGCTCTAGGCATGTTCCTCCGACATGTGATTGTCTTTCTGACCGACCCTCCGTCCCCATCTGTGAGCTGGACAGAAATGCGTATCGCTGATCCCGAGCGATCTCTTCTTTCTCTCTCCGTTGTTTTTTGATTTCAGCTATTTTCTGATCGGACCTTCTCGTTGCGGTTTTTGCTGATTTGTTCTTCAGATCACTCAGGGTCGGCTCCTTTCCGCGAGTACGGATGCACAGCCTCGACCGTACCGGCCGAGCCCGCATGTAATGCAAATTGCGGCTCCATTTTGTATAGATCATGACAAAAATCTTTTGTTGCGTTTGGTTTCCCACCCAGTGTTTTCCTTTAGTTTTCAGTTTTTTCCTTTTTTCCTACGCCGCTTTTCCGTCGACGAGACTCTTTCCGGTAAGCGCCGCGGTCGATCTTTCATGCGACCTTTTGCTTCCCTCCGATCGTAGACGGTTTTCCTAGCCTAACTATTGCGTAGGTCCGAGGTTTATTAATCTTGGTTTCCCTTCTTTATGCATCTCAATCGTCTTCCCTTTTAACGTGGGCTTTTTTCAAGTTGAATAAACTCTGCGTGCTCTTAAGTGATTCGCTCACGCCCCCATGACGCGTGATGGCATTTATTTGAAAATCCTCATATTGAGCGCCTAAGTGTGTCTTCTTGGACGTAAGCCTATACCCACCAGTTCACCTGAACATCCCCTTTTCCTCTTATCTCTCAGCGCCAGAAGCGACTCTCCGCTTCGCCAAGGCCCGCGCCATTTTTAAGTCGTGCGTTAGCGCGCTCAAATACCTCCTTCCTGGACAAACGTCCCGCCTGCGCCAATAACTTGACTCCAGTCTCCGGTACGAGCCAAAATGTTTCGTCGTCTGCCACCCCTTTTTCACGGTCGATCTGCAGCAGGCATTGCCGGATCAGTTCCGAAGCCCCCCATAGTAGAGTAGCGTTCTAGCCCGCCTTCGATGGTATCGTCCCCCGTGCTAGCGCTCAAAAACCTTCGCCACTGTTGCTTTATGCCTTGCGGCACCTTCCGTCAATTCCATCTGCGGCCCACAGTACCATCTTTGAAAATTCCTAGTTGCGAGATCACTTGTGCGAGGCATACTGATAGATATCTAGGTTGGGCCCACCCTACCCAACTCACAAAAGGCCCCGAGCGGTGAGGCGAGTTTTCCGTAAGCATCAGCTTGGTTTGCCCCAGCACTATCAAAGGTTGTTTTTTTGGTTTGTCGGTCAGGAACGCTATTGGTCATCGGCTCAGCCAGTTCGTAATTTTCCTGCGGCCCACGGCCTCTAAACTCCTCGGGTCAGAATCACCTTTCTACCCAGCACAAAAATGCATTATTGGTCCCCGATCCCGCCCTGCCCCTCCAGGTGAGCGGCCCACTCGGTTTCAAATCATGATCATTAGTGTCCCCATGATAGAGCGGCCTTTTCCCTCGCCATGTGTTTTTTATATCGATGTGCGCCCCCTTGAGTCCTCCCACAAGTTCGAAGGCCGCCTAGATCCCGAGATAGCACGGCCCCAGTTTTAACCCTTCCCTTAACAGCTTTTAAGTCAATGCAACATGCCAATGTTCCCACGACCGCAAGGCCGTTCTCGCAGTCCCTGACGGCGCGTTTCGCCATGATTAAGCCAATCCTGGTCTTCACCTATATCAGTTGACAATAACCGCGCCACCATTCCCATTACCTCCTGTCGTCAGGTCTACCAGCCGAAAGACCTTTGGTCAGCGGCTCTCCCCGATGGTCGCGAACTTCTTATTTTGCCATGTGCCACCCCTCACAACCACACGCCAGTATCCACCGGCAACGCGAATTCCTTAAGATGAGTCCGCGACCCTCGGGTTGTCTTGGTTCTTGTCATTGCTCATTGCCCGTACGGATTGTTTACCTTCCGCGGCAACGGGACCTGTTTTTTTCGGCACTGTAGTTCCGGAAAAGCCCATCCTGCATCGCATGCTTTTCTTACCCCCAGGGGGTCACCTTCAAGCCTTTCACTTTCTTGACAAGCCCCTTATTCCTTGTGGTAATCTCCGTTTTCAGTATGCCCACCAGGATTGTTCTCTCCCTGACCACCCTTCTCCCTTCTTAGGGTTAATCATTTTCCTTTCCCTCTCCGTTTTATTTCGGCCCCTGATTGTTCTGCCGTTATCGTTCCACCTGCTGTTAGTCCCCCGTTTTTGGGTTCCGCAGTGTGTGCGGCAGCAGGCGACTCCACGCTCTCAACGTTTATCAGCTCCCTACAATTTTTTTTTTATTAATAACCCCCGCTTCCTGGGTCCCGGCTTGCATGTCGTGCCGACCATTTTTGCTTCACCTGCGCGCAAACCCTTTTCCGACTGCAATGGACTAGACTAGGTTCTCCTTGCCCAACGCTACCCCCGCCCCACATTTTCCCCCATTTCCAACGCCAAACTCAAAGTTCATGGATGGCGAGTCCATCCGGCGCCGCCCGTATAATCTCTCCCTCTCGGATATTGCCCCATTGTGAAGCTTTCCCCTGTAACCGCTCGAGTTTAGAGAACCCCCTCTGGAGATCGAAGGCTGGATTGTCCCTTTCATGTAAATCTGGTCGGATGTACCTCTCTGTAGGCTGGCTTTCTTTTTTTTCCGCTATACCCCCCCTGCGTTTTGAACTTCATTCCTCGCTGCATCTCCCTGCGGGGCCCCCTTACGAGTCCCCTTCGGGCTCCTCCTTTGTCTCGAGTTTTGATTCCTGCGTTTTTAATGGCCTTACAACGTTAATCTGTTTTTTCGTTTCGTTACCTTTCTTCGGGGAACGAGGCGATTTCGCGTTGGGGTAATCCCCCCGGTGCCTTTCTTGTCTGATCTGCGCCTGTCCCTTTTTAGTCCCATCCTGTCCCGGAATTTTTTTTGCCGCCGCATGGTTTTTCGGCACACTCCTCGCTTCCCCCCCGAATGACGTTTCTACGAGGAACAGAAGGCCGCGAAAGCCCCCGCGCCCGGCGTGTTGGCCTCGTACGGCGTGATTCTGCGTCTGGGAGGACGAATCGTAGCCAGGACGAGCATCCCGACTGTTGATGGTTAGACTCTATAGATTTATACTACAAGAGTGGGTGAGGAGAGGATCTTTTTGAGCTTCATTCCTAGAGTGTAAGTTCCCGCGAGATCGCGCACTCCCGACTTCGGTCCTCATTTTTTTTGTCCACGAATGCAGCTAGGTCAGGTTCGACCTCGTGCGATACCTCCCCGGTTAATGTGAATTATGTGCTCTTTTTTCGAATGGATGTACCTGTAACCCCTGTTCGCGCAGCCCTGTTTTGATATCGTTTTGGACACGCGCCGCATGAAGTAGCGGTTGTTTTTCTTACCGAACACTGACGTCATGGAACAAAGCTCAACTCGCCCTCCGCCGATTTTTTTTATGCCCCCGAGTACCTGAGGTTCTCTCCTTAAGCACTACCGTCTGGAGCCATCTTTACTTCTTTCGGCCTCAGCCACGAGACTATCAAGACCCTATCTCTATGTAAGCTCTCGGTTTCTCATTTTTTTTCGTTTTCCCCACTTGCCCCCTGCGTCCCTTAGCTGTAAAGTCGGCGGGAATCCTCAAGCGGGCTTCCACCCTCAGTCCGCGCTTCCGCTTTTTCTCCCCCTTTTTTCATTTCCCCGACCCCCCTTCTCTCCTTGGTTGCAAGAACGTCCCCCAGGTTGCCTTCCCCCTCCGATCGTTCCTTCTGGTCCCCCTTCGTTCCGCTCGAATTTATCCAGGTGTTCCAGCTTTCTTTCCTGATTTTTTTCCCTGGTTTTCCCCCCTTTTTTTTCTTCTTTGTACAGTCGCAAATAGCTGTCTCCCGTTTGCTAAAGGGTCGCCCCTCAATCTCTTTCCCCTCTTTCCGCTTTTTTCCGATCTTTTCTTGTGTTTAGTGTCCGTTTGCCGGTATTCCCCGATTGAGATGACTTGATGCTCCCCCAGAAAGTCCCTCTTCTGCCACTTTTCCTGACACAAACCTCCGGCATACCTCCATTTTCGACGGGGAACAGCGCATAACGGCAATATCAAGTCGATTTTTCCCCCTCAATCAAGTTTCTCTGTTTCCCATCTTTCGCCCTTGTGTTCGCCAAAGGGCCTTGACGTGTAACTCCGGCTTTCCTTCTGTCTCTTTTCGCTCCCCCCTCCTCTGTATTGTCACTCCCGGACCCCGTAGTTCGGGAATCTTTCTAAGAAAGACTGGGTATCTTGCAAAGTCTTTAATTTCGATGCTTTTTCACATTCCCTTCCCCCCTTTCCCATGCTGCTCCAACGCACTTTTTCCCCTGGCCCCAGAATTACTTGCCAACCACCCTAGAGCTTAAGGCCCCCCTTTTCACGGCCTTGAACACCACAGAAACCCAGAGGGGAGCGAAGCCAGATGGTTGCATGGCTATCTGTCGTTTTCAAGTTCCCTTTGGTTTCTCTTGTTGTTTTCGAGGTGTCCGGTGTTTGTTGGCTTGAAGGGGTTTGCTCTCTTTTAGGCTATGATCGACCCCTCGTTTCGATTCTCTGAACCTGCATTTCGGGTTCTTCTTTTTTTTTTCCCCCTGCTCCCCCTTCTCCATTGGGGGCGTTTGCTTCTGGTCCTTCCCCCTGATCGGGCCCCCTTTCTTTCAGGTGGCTCCGGTAGCCACTACTTCTTTTTGCAACGGCTCTGGTCGTCGATGCTTCCCTTTTCGTTATCGTTTTGTTACCTGCTTTCTGCCTGCGGATAGACTGCAGTTCTCGACGTTATATTATGCGAAAATGAGTGTTTATTAGACGACGCCCCCTTATCCCCGTGCTTTGAAAGCCCGGTCGTAGGCTAGTTGACCAACGAATGAGACCCCTTTCTCTCTGTTTCTCGCAGAGGGATTTCCTTACTTTTTTCTTTCTAGCGTGTGTTTTCATCATTGATCTATTTTTTTGTGGATATTTTGTAGGCCTTTGGATTCGTTACCCCCCCCCTTTGCCGTTCAGAACGTCCTAACAACACGGAGGATACAGCTTGGACCGCCCAGATTTCCTTTCACCCTCTTTTTAGCCAGAGACGTTGAGAACCCTTAACTTCTTTATTGTAATCGACTACACTCCTTGTGTTTACAAGGGTTTGGATGAAAAACGATACCGCGAGGACTCGGTCTTTTTTCTTCCGAGAGGCTACGTACCTAAGTTATTATGCTATTTCACGGCAATCATTTTCTCTCCTTGAATGCTGCGCGTCTAGATCCCGTCTACCGAGATGGGGAATGTATTTAGATATTCCCTTTTTATATCTGTAATTTCTACTCCCGGTCACCTAGCTCCTCTCTCCCCTTCTTCCTCTTTTTTCCTTCCTCGGAATCTTTAATTCTTAAACTTTATGACATCTCGCTTTTTTTGCCGATTATTTCGGCCGTTCCCCTTTTGCTCCCTCTTGATTCGCTTTTCGGCAGGTCTTGTCTACCGCCCGTTTGGTCGGCGCTTGTGAGTGTTTGGTCTACCTTTCTTCCGCCGCTTTTTTTTTCCTTTGCATTGTGCGCTGCGTCGTCGGTTTTCGCGTTGGCGTCAGCTAGTGAGGTAAATAAGAGGTCATGATTGTGTGACAGCGGTGCGTCCTTCTCTCCGCCCCTTCGTGGCTCCTCCTCTCTGATTTTCCTAATCCTCCCTTATTTCCCGTCATTTTGAGGCGGGCTTGCGTCGAAGTCTCAAGCACCCATCTTGTCGAGCGGAGGTAACCTCCCCTTGACAAATGTCCTTTGAAAGTGCAACCGTGACCTCTTTCGCTTCTTTTCCGCGGCAAGTCCAAATGACCGATCGCTTGCCGCGTTCTACCCTCGCCGTCGGTTTCACCTTCCCGATGATCCGATCGGCTCGCTTTCCCCCTTCGTCTATCTCCGATCTTCCAAGATTCTTCCCTCCAACGTTTTTCGACTTGCCCTCTGGTCTTGCGACTGCTCCTTTTCAGTATCTTCTCCTCCCTGTCTAGAAACTTGTCGCGTTTTTTGTCTCACAACATTCGGCGAGTAGGAAGACAACCGGGGAGGCCTGGGTTTCTACCTAGGTGATCTTTAATCTTCTTTTTCAGTTTTCGGCTTTTCATCTGCTTTCGGTCCCCATTAATCTAAAATGGAGGTCTCTTTTTGACCGGAAGCGGCCCCATCTGGACCTTCCCAAGAGTTCAACTGATGCCCCCGAATGAAAAGAGCTTTTT
>Ga0179593_1491138_pt1 | contig 28480 bp, 51 predicted proteins | sample CZODoug2_1_08_16_FD_185931 | JGI IMG/M metagenome (GOLD analysis project Ga0179593, IMG submission 185931) | Vadose zone soil fungal communities from Angelo Coast Range Reserve, California, USA - CZODoug2_1_08_16fungal (PacBio error correction) | ecosystem: Environmental > Terrestrial > Soil >... | reverse complement strand
ACAACTGCTGCCCTGACAGATGGCTCTCTGATTGGCTTCGCAGCCCGTTGGACCCACCGCTTAAGTTGAGACCCTTTCCTCCTTAGCTACCTGGCTTTTGCTTTTTGAACCCCCCTCTTTACTTTTTGTGCTTCTCTCCAACCCCATTGGGTGCTTTTAATCTTCTGCGCCCACGGGAGGGTTCCGTCTGCCTCCCTCTTTTTTTGTTTTTCCCTATCTTTTGTTTTTGACTTTAGTGTCAGCTTTCCTCCTTTTAAGGAGAGCGCGGCGGTCTTCCGCGGGTCTTCCTTTTTCCCTGTGATTTTTCTTCTTCCCTTTCCTTATGCTGAAGCAGTGTCCTTCCCCCCACACACTTTGATACCCCCCCTCAGTTCCCCCTTGGTTGCTCTCTTTCTTTTCCTTTTCCGCTATCTTTCTGCGTTTAGTTGACCCCCCACTTTCTTCTTCTGACGGTCTCTTTTCTTTTCAGCCCTTTTTTTCCCGGTCTGTAACAACCTTTGTCTTTTTTTCTGTGTGTTTTTTTGCCCCCTTGCTCTTGGGGGTTGGGCCTCCTGGTTTTAGATTGTCGGTTACTATCTTCTCCGCCCTCTTTTCTGAACCTCTTCGTGGTCACTACTTCGCGTCCTCCTTCTTTTTTCCGCTCTTGGCTTTCCGATTTGGTTTTGGCCAGAACCCTCTTTAACGAGGCCCATTTTAGGAAAAATCCCGTTACTTTTTTCCTTGTGCGCTTTTCGTTTCCCTGGTAGTTTTGGTTTTTTTTTTTTTTTTCTTCTGTTTTTTGACGATACCCCCTGGGTTTGTTTTGTTTTTGCGACCATCTTCTGGGAGGTAATTGGATTCCATTTTTTTTTTAAGACCACCCACAACCTCATTCTTTATCCTACGTTATTTTTTTTTTTTTTGTGATTTTGGCTTTTAGTCTTCCGTTTTGCGCCTCTGGAGCCTATCGTGTTTGCCGCCCGCTTTCTCACCCCCCTTTTGTGTCTACGTCCCCTTGTGTCGCACTGGTTTTTCCTTGCCTGCTCCCCCTTTTTTTTTTTTCCGTTATGTTTGTACTTCTTTCTTTAATCCCTTTGACTTTTTTGACGTCTGACTTCCCTCCCCCTTTCTTTATGGGACTGTTGTGGCTTTCCTTTTTTGCGGGAAACTGCGTTTTTGGTTTTTTTCCCACAAGTTTGTTTTCCCACCCCTCGGGTGTAAAAAGTTTGGGTCCCTTTTTGGTGGGACCCTTGGGACGGGTTGTTCTTGCTCCCCTAGTAATTTGTATTGTGTTTTTTTTGTGTCTTCTCTTTATTTTTTATTCTTCTTTTTCGACCCTTTTTCGTGGACAGCTTTTTAATTTCTGGTGCTCCTTCGCGTTCCTCGCTTTTCCCCCATTTCTCTTTTTCCCCTACGTTACTCTGGTTTTGGTTCCCGTCTTTTGTTGTTTTTTTTCCAATACTCCACGCAGCCCTTTCCAGCGGTTATGTTTGTTGGGGGCCCCGCGCCCTTCTCCGTTTGTTTTTGTTCCCTCCCCTCCTCTTTAACCTTTCCTTTTTCTTCCCCTTTTTTTTTTACTGTTCCCCGTCTATTGATCAGATTTTCTTTCTTGCGCAGCTCTACTGCTTGGAGTGAGAGGTTTATTTCATCTCTCATTTGTTCCCCCAGTGCGTCTTTGGTCTGATTCCCATTGTAACATCTCTACAGCGTTTTCCCTTTTTTGTGCCCCTAGGTTGGCTCCCCTTGACAGGTTTTCTTTTTGATTTCTTTTACTCCTCTTTTCGGGCTCCCGTCCTCGCTGCAGCCTCAGGACCCTCGCGTTTTTGCTCCCCAAAAAAATTACACTGACCCGTTTCCCCCTTTCTGCTTTTTGAGGTGATAACGAGTCGGAACCTTTTGCTTAGGGAGGTAAGTCTCGCTGGATTCCCCGTCCGCCCAGTTTTGTTTTCCTTTTTTCATTGTTTTGGATCAAACTTCCCTATGATCGGGAACCGTGGTCTTCTGCACAGTTTTCTGACCCCCTTTTTTTCTTCGCGCCGTTTCGAGACAAGTGTTTTTTCCTGTTGCAAAGTATTTCCCCCCCCCTCCCCCATGTTGGGCCACGCCGATTGGGGTGTTTACCTTGTTGGTGTTTTGTTTTGGAACGTTTTTTTTTTTTTTCAGTCTTGCGTCCTTTGGTGTGAGGAGGTTCGCCTTACCCTCGATGGCCTGGTGGTTTCCTTCGCTGCGTTATGCATCCTTGTTTTCCCACGGTTTTCCGCCGTGGATTGTTCCCCCAGTTTTGCGGTGTTTTCTTTTTTTCCGAAATGTTCTTTTTCGATCCCTCCCTACTTTATTCTTCCCCTAGACCCCTGTGGTTTTGCGTTGCGTGAATCATGGTGTTTTTTCGCCTTACAAGTGCACCAGGTGTGGTTTTTTTCGCCTTTGGTGGCCTTTTTTTGTCCCTCACCCCCCCTCAACCCATTTTCACGTGCCCATCGTTCCCTCCGGTCTTTTGGTGACCCAGCGGGGGATTTTTTTCTTTCCGTCCCATTTCCGTCAGTTGGCTAGTGGGATCACCTTTGTTCAGTCTTCTTTTTTCCCTTTTTTTTGCCGATGACAGGCTTAGTTTTGCGCACTGGTTTTCCTATCCCCCCCAACAAAGTTAGTTTTTTTTTTTGCTCTAACCTTGGGTTGGTCCCACAGGCAGTCCCCCTGTGCTTTGGTCCCCCGTGTCCCATGCGTTACCCCCCCCCTTTATCGTTTCTTTTGTAAGAGCCAGTGGTGCTATTTTTCCGTTTTGCCCCAGGTTGGCCCTCTGTAGATGCTGGGTCATGTCAGGAGGTCTTTCCAGTTGCTCTCGTTCCCATTTTTTTTCCCACCGTTTTTCGTTCACTTTTCCCTCTCATTCTTCCCCGCCCCCAACCCTCCGTTTTCTTTTAGGAAAGCCCGAAACTTGGCATCGAGACCCTTCGTCTTCTCACTGCATTTTCTTTTTTTTGGGCTCCCTGTTTTTTTTTCCATTTGTGACGTGGTTTTTGTTTCCTTCCCTTTTGCCCTGTTCCGCCGGACTTCGGGGATCGATTGCTTTTGAGCCCCTTCCTGGTTGGCTTTCATTTTGTTCCTGCCGTTATCCCCCCTTGTAGTGAATTCGTCGTTGCCTTTTCGGGCGATGGACACCCCCCAGACTGTTTTTACCCCCACCACGCTGGGTTTACCCCCCAGTTGCTTGTATCCCCCTTTTTGCTGGAGGTTTACTTCTTTTTCTTTTTTCGGGTTCCGCTCTTACGTACCCTCTTTCCCAGTTTTCCCGTGGGACAGTTTCCTTTTTTTTTTTCCATCTCACGTGAACCCCGATGAGTTCGCCTCTGTTTCCTCCTTAATTTTTTTCGACTTTTTTGATTTTTTTTTCTGCCCTTGCAACTATGGTTTGGTCGTTTCTTTTAAGATTCGTTTTGGTGCCCCGTCCCCTTTCTTTTTGCCAAGAATGTCTTTGAGGTTTTGTCTTCGATGGCTCTTTGTTATGGTGTGGCGTTAGGGCCTTGAAGCCCCGTTTTGTTCGTTTTCAGGTTGGCCTATTTCTCACTCCCACTTTGTTGCCGTTATTTTTTTATGTTTTACCCTTTTATTGGCTACAGATCGTTTTTTTTGGGCGCTTTTTTCTAGGCTGGTCCTTAACCATTTTTCTTGGTGGGTTTGAGTTTTTAGAAACTGGAGTTAGGGGACTGCCCTTCGTTTGATCACCCTCTTTCTGATTCCCAATGAGTGGACTTTTCTTTTCTTTCATTTGATTCTGGGCGGGCGGGCCCCCCGTTAGCAATTAAGTTTCTTCAGTCTTGTGCCGTCCAAGGGTGGTGCTGCGTTTTTTTCCCTTTTTGTTGCCGGTTGCCCATTTTGACGGGCTTTTGCAGGGCCGGCTCCCTTTGAAATAGTTTGTCTCCCTCACGCGGCATAATAGATCTCTTTTTCCCCCTTCCGTTTTTTTTTTTGTCCTTTCCGAGATGTGCTGTCCGCATTTTTTTCGAGTCAATTCACCCCCGCCCCTAATTACACGAAACCGCCCTTCGCAATGCCCCGTTTCCCCGCCCCCTTAATTTCCCAGCACCCCCCCATTGTTGTTCCACGATGCCCCAAACCATGCTTTGGGCCCCCCCCCCCCACCGTACCCCCCCCCCTTCCTTTTTCTCCTTTGACCTTTGCCCGTTCCCCTCGTACCTGTAAACAAGGACGTGATGGATTTTTCTCACTCTTCTGTCTTCTCACGCCGTCCTTGCGTTCGCTCCTCCCCAACCAGTTTGCTTTTTTTATTGCCGGTTTTCCCTTTTAAATCCCCCCCCCACCACTGCGTTTTCTGGGAATACTATTTTTCAAACCCAGATCCTTCACAAAAAAGATATGGCGCCTCGACTTGAATTCCCCCGGGCATCCTAAGTATTGTTTTTGACCTTCCTCTGCCCTTTCTCTTTTTTTTGCCACCCCTGACCGCCAGCAGTTTCTCCCCCCTTGATTCCTCCCCCAAAAGCCACTTCCCAACCGACCTCTTAACGAGGCACCCGCGCTCTTGTTCCCCCCCCACCAACCGTTGCCCGACCTTGCCCACCAATGAGTCAAGGAAAAAAAACAATCCGTTTCCCCTCCTCGGTTTGATTTCCCACTTTTTTTTTTTTCCCCCCCCTGGCTCTTTTTGCAGGGATCCCTTTTTTTGAGGTGGTGAACTCTTTGAATTTGAGTAGTCCTCCCTGTATTTGTGAACCACTTTTCTCCCCGTCTCTTTCCGTTTCACCCCTGAGAAGCCATCACCTCACCTCAGTTCGTTTTCCCCTCTAATGTTTTCCCCTACAGTCACACCTTTTTTAAACGGTTTTGAGTGGTTCTTTTGTCAGTAGTTTTGCTGTCCGCACCGTTCCAGGGCGTCTTTCCCACTTTCCTTAATTTGCACCCCCTCCCCACCCCTCTTTTCAACTCCATTCCAACAGGTTGAGTTCCAAGACCCCCCCCCCCCAGTTCCTTATCTGCTCCCCACACAACCTGTGCCATAACCCCCAAACTTCCCCCGGCCCCCCTCCATCAACTGTCTTTTCAGAGGCCCGGTTATTGCTCCCCTCCCTTTCCCCGATAGATGTTCTCTTTCTTGGGAGTTTTCGAGTTTTTCGATGTTGCCTGGTGTCCGTCCATCCCGTTCTTAAAAGTTCACAATGTTCCCCCGAAACCCCCCTATCCAAAAGACTTCTCATGACACCAGCGTTCCTCTTCGTCTAGTTTTTTTCAACCCCCTTTTACGGCCTCTTTGGTGGGCCTACTTGCTCCAAAGAGCTATATCGGTTCCCCCCCACCGTGGTGATTCTCTCCGCGTTCCCCCTCCTGTGGTATGCTTCCCCACCACGCCCCGTTGTTTCTTCTGGCCAGGTACTTCCCCTTTCCAGTTTGGGTTGGTTTTGTTATTTTAAGGATCGCCCTTCTCCCTCCGTTTGACCCTTTCGTATTTTTTTGACCCTGCCAATTGAGCGCTGTCCAACATGCCATCTTCTGTGTGTTTTTCCATTTGTCCTTTCCATGACCCCGCCCCCCGGCATCCACTCAGGGAACCTCACCCCCCTTTTTCTCTGAATACCCAACCCCGTTTTGATGTTTGTTGGTTAAACCTTTTTGATTGGTGGTTCCGGTCTGGTTTTAGGCTATACACTCATTTTCCTTCCGCCCAAGCCTCTCCATTTATTCTTCATGCTGTCCCAAGATTTTTTGTGTTACTGAACTCCTTGCCCGGTTATTTGAGTGTTTTTCATCAGCGTTGCCTTTTTTCTCCACAAATTTCACTCCCACGTGAGCCACGCCCCTTGTCTGCCCTCGTGGTTCCCCCACGGCAATACCCGTTAACGTCTTGTAAACGCCTTTTCGCCTTAACCCGCCATTTTCATTATTGTTAAGGTGCGTACCCTCACCCAACAGCGGTTTTTGCTTTTCGGTTAAGCCCAAATCGGCTAGCCCCCCCCCATTTGCCTCCTGTTTCGTCCCCACAGGGACGAAGTCGTGCCCCTCTTTGCAACGACCTTTTTTACGACAATGAGATTGGCAAAGGGGGCTTTCCAGCCTCCCTCCCTCCTGCCACGTTTTTCCGGGAATTCCTATTATAGTGACATGCCCTTACCCCCCCCCCCCCCCTTAGCGCATTACAAGGCCTTTGAACTTTTTTTCCTCCCGTTTCAGCGAAATCACGGCACCGGCCGCTCGAAACCCAAATCCGACTCGTTTGCTTCCCTGCCTTTGAAACTTTCTCGGAGTCTTTTCGTGTTTGATTTTCCCCCTCCCTCTGCCTCCAGCGCAGCTTTTTGCTCCCTTCCCGTGCTCTGTAATAAACTCCTGGAAATCACCCCCTCCCCCTCCCCAACTTCCTGCGAAACCCCCGCTTTTTTTTTTCATGTCCCCCGCCAAATACCGGCTTTTTTTGTTTTTCCCCCCCCATATGTCTCTCCCCCCCCGGTGCTTTCCACAGGTTTCGAAGGGCTTCCGCACCATTCTTGCCTTTTTTTCTAATCACCCTTCGAGTCCCTGGTTCCCAAAACACAACCAACCACTTGCCCCCTTTTTCACTCACTTTGTCAGAGTAGGACCATTCCCGGACCTTTTGTTTCCTGGGTTTTTGCCAACTCAAATCCCTTTTTTGATCTTGTCGCCGGTTTTTTGTCTTTCTGCGTGCGCCCCCTTCTGATTCTCTCCCCCCCCACAACCCACCAAGAGTCCCGTCGTCATAGTTTTTTCCAAATGGATGAGTGCCCCCTTTGTTTTTCCGCCCTGGTCTTTTTTTTCTTTACTGCGACCCCGCGTGAGCAGTCCCAGGCCAGATTTTTTGATCCGCCACCAAAATGTAGGGTGAGTTTTTTTTTTCCTTCCTTCCCTCCCCCCCCCCCAACCACCCCCACCCCCCCCCCAAGCAACCCCAAGAATACCACAACCCCCCCGCAACAATCCCATAAACACACACAACAACCATCAACTGCCATCCCTACCCTGCCACCCAAAACCCAACAAAACCCTGTTCACTTTCCCACCTTGGTGGTGCCCCCGATCAAGCTTTGTCCGTACTTTTTCCCGTTTCCCCGGTGTTTTAACCCCACTCCACACCATTTCCCCCCCGCGAAAACTTTCCCCCTCCTTTCCCCAATCGCGGCTGGTGTGGCTGTGGCTTATCCCGTTTTGCAATTTCCGTTCTTTTTTCCGCCATTTAAACGAAGGATTTTCAGTACGGTCCAGTTTATCCCCCCGTGTCCCTTCCCCCACCCAATGGCCCCCTGCTACCCCTGGGTCGACTCAACCCCCTTTTGCCTTCCGGGGTCTTTCACCTCCCCCCAATCCCCTTTTTTTCTTCGGCCTTCGGCTTGTGTCTATGATTTTTCCCAGCCACCCAAGACCCACAACCCTCGTCTGCTTCTCTTCCCTTGTCTTCTTTTGAATCCCCTACAGTCCCCCCTTTTCGCCCCCCAACTAGAGTATAGGTACCCTTCAACCCATCAAAAAACCTCCCAGGACAATGATTTTCCCTTTTTTCAGTTGAACCTTTAATTTTTTCGTACTCCTTTTTCTGCTTTCCTTCGGTGCTTGGGCCCCCATCCCATTTGCGCCCCGGTCGCTGTGGAGAATGTTCAACCGGCAGCCTTCTTTCTCTACCCTTTCCTGTGTTGTTTAGATTTTTTTGGGACCCGGGCGCCCACCGTCCTTCGAAACCTTCCTGGTCCCAGTCCCCTTAACCCCCCCCCTCCCAGCACCTTTTTAGTCAGTTTGCCCCCCCCTGGTCACGCCCCCGGTCGTTTGTACCCCTCCCCCTCCCCCTGCTTAGTGAAACTGCCTTTTTCCGTCCACTTCCCCTTCCCCTCACTCCCCCCCCAATGTGGGTCTACCTTTTTTCGAATGAAAAATCTAGCGTCCGGATCGATGGCCCCGATTGTTTTCTCAAAGCCCTTTTATTTATTGTTTTTTTGTCCCTTTTTGGATTCAACGTCAAGGAGGAAAGACCGTTTCTGTCTCCCTTCCCGTCACAGTTTTTTCCAGATAAAACGCCAGCCCCCTGTCCCCCCCTCCCTCCCCCGTCCCATCCTCCGCATTCCTGTCTCGTTTTTCGTGTAAGGAAAGGACCCCCTTCTTCCCGCGCCAACCCCTTGAGTTTGCCGACCTTTTAAAACCCAAAAACATGTTTTGCCTTAGTGTCAGCACAACCATCCCTGCGTGAGCGCAAATAAAATTTCTTCCCTTGCCCCTTGTCCTTTTCCTTTGGATTTCGCAGCTTCATTCATCGTCGTTGGCAACACAAAATGACGGCGGAACCTCAGAAGATTGAGTGTACGACCACCGCCCCCTCGTTCTCTTTTTCACGCGTCGCCAGAGTGGTTCCTACTTTTCCCCTTTCCCCCCTTTCCAATTTCGGCCCGTTTTTTTTGGGTTGTTGAGTGATCCTCCCCGCTGCGGATTTTCCCGATGACCCTTTCCTTTCGGTGTCCGTTTTGGTTTGTTAGGTTTTTTGACCCGGACGTTCTCTCTAAACGCCTCTGCAACGCGTTTAATGGTATGTGATATAAATAAGGTTGGTGCTGGTGGCCCTTTTTATTTAGCCCCCTTTTTTCCGCGCGCGGTTGCTGTTTTGTTGTTTGTTTCACTTGCTGTTTTTTTGTTTTGATCTTTTTGACTTCCTCTTTTCTGCCGTCCGACTTCGGTTAACGCGGGACGTTTTTTTTGTGCTGTTTTTTTACTTTTTTGGGTTTGTCTCCGCGTTCTTGTCGTTGCCCTTTTGTTTGTCCCGTGAAAACCAACACCTTCGTTTGTCCTGACTCTCGTTTTCTTCTGATATTTTTCTGTCTTTTGTTCAGCCTTTTCACCTTTTTTTTTTCTTCTCTCCGGGAGCCTACTGTTCCTTTTTCGGTTCTTTTACCCAAAACCTGTTCAGTTTTGGACGGTTTGCTTTACTGGGTCAGCATTTTTTTTTTCTGGTTGTCCCCCTGCCTTCTTCGCTTTTTTTTCCCCCTTTCTTCGTCGACCCCTGAACTTGTCCTTCGTGACCCTCCATTATGAATGTCCTCCTTTTTTCACGCTCCTGGCAGTGCGATGGTGGACAGTCACTGGTTTTTTATGTCAACCAGTTGTGCCTTCTCCACCATCTACTCCATTTTGCAACATTTTTTGAACTGGGTTCCTGGCCCGTGTTTTTCTTGTGATTTTTTGTCCATACTATGGATTTGGTGACAATATATTCTGTCTTCCCGGTTTTTTCATGTTTTATGTCACCCCCATTTTTTAAGTTTTTTGTTTTTTTGATTTTTCATATTTTTTGAAGATTCCTTATGGAGGGCGGTTCGTGGCCTCCCTCAGGTCCTTCCCCCACCCCAGTTTTATCTGTGCATTTTGTGCAGCCTGTTTCCCTTTTGCACCTGTTTACCCACTTTGTTTTCTTTCTTTCCTATTTTCTTATTGCTTAATCTTGAACTGTATTCTTTACCCCTCTCCAGCTTCGATGGGGCAGATGTTGTTCTCCTTCGGTTTTCACTTTTTGGTGTTACCACAGTGGTTTTTTGACCTTCCTTTTTCCCTTGGTGTTTTAGTCTGGTTTTGGACTTGTTTGTTGGAGTCCGGTTCCTTTCACCAGACATTTTTAATTGGGTTTTATTTTTTTCTTATCTGATTCTGTTGGAAACGCTGGCGACTGCCTTAACTTGGGTTTCCTTCTGGGCGTTTTTTTTTTTTTTGCATCTTGCGTTTATCGACGTTTGCTGGTTTTTGTTTTGTGTTAATTTTTGAGCACCGCCAGAAAACCAGTAGGTCTTCATGTTTTCTTAGATCTCCAAAGGGTTTCTCCTCCTCTGTCCCACACGTTGCTTGTTTCCCCACTTGTTTGCTTTTGACGGTTTGGTGAAGATTGTGATAAGGTTGCAGTTCCTTTTGCCAAGTATTTACGGGGCCCACTTTTTTTTTTTTTTTTTTTTGGTCGGATTTTTTATTTTTGCAATCGTTTGACCTTTTTCTGTGTTTGAGTTTCACCAAAAATCGTTTTCCCCCCCCCCCTCTGTGGTTTACTGCTGACCTACTTTTGATTACTGTTTTCCTCGGTTTTATTAATTAGTTGTTTTTTTCTTGGCTTTCCGTCCTTTTTTTGTTGCTTTGACCCTTTTTTCGTGGCTCCCAACCTTCCAATGCCCCCCTAGTCGCTTGCGGCCTGAAACCCGGAGTCGTTGATTATGTTCCGTGTCCCTCCGGAATTGGCGTCCTTGTAGTCTTTCGACCTTTCTTGTGAATTTTTTTTTTTCCTACCCTTTTCCCATTCCCCTGTTCTGCACCGTAGGATTGCCCCTTTGCCGTGAACGATTTTTGCTCTTTCTTCGCGCAGTATAACCTTGCCATTGTCCACCATTATGGTCCACAAGATCCCGCCCCCCCCCCCCCCCCCCCCCCCCCCCCCCCCCCCCCCCCCCCCCCCCCCCCCCCCCCCCCCCCCCCCCCCCCCACCCCCCCCCAAAGTGGGGTGGTTTGAGCCGTTTATTGGGTTTTGGCCCCTTGTACTTCAGAGATTTTTTTTGTTGCGGTGCTGTTTTTGTTTGAGGCTTTTTTTTTTTCGCCCCCCTTATGCTGTTTTTTTAGTGTTTACGTTGATGCCTTTTTCTTTTCCCCGGTTCCCCTGTTGTCCCTGGCCTTTTCTCCCGTTTTTTCTCCATTTTGCGGTGTGCGTGCTGGCTTGAAATTTTTTCTCTTGTCCCTCGGTGGGATTTTTTATCCGATTATTCGTACCCGCCCCCCCTTTGAGTATTTTTTATGTGAGGACCCCTTGTTTTTGTTTTATTTCTTTGACCCAGGAAAACCGGGGGATCGCCTGGCAATTTGACCCCGCCCCTGTTTGGTGTGTGGTGAACGAACCCCTTTCCCAAATTTTCCCCGCCCCCCCCCTCGAGTTCTTATTCAGGCTTGTTCAGCCTCTTCTTTGCTCGTTCTTGCTTCAATTACCCCCATGTAAAGCTAGCGGAATCAAACATGGTGTTTTCAATTGAACTGGCCTTTATGTTTTTGATCTTTTTCTTGCCCTTTTTCTTTTCTTATCCAAAACCCCACCCCTCGTCCTGACCTGCAATCTAACTGCTTTGTTTTGTGTTTTTTTTTTGTTGTGGTGCCAACTCCCACTTCTTCCCTGTTTTCCGCCCCCCTGCCGTTTTTACCATCTTCCCTCGTTTTGGGAAGTTCATTGGTTTCCCATGTTTGACGGGTGAGGAGTTTCGAGCGGCTTTTTCCCTCCAATTGACTCCTCTCTGCTCTTTTGTCTGACCCCCAACCTTTCTTCCCCCCTCCCCCTTTCCGTTACCCCTCTCCAACTGAAATAACAGATCACGTATTCAGCCTGGGAAACTTTCATTTCTTAGAAAAAGTTTTTTTTTATCCTTCCCCCCCAGGCAGTGGTTTTTACTTCAACGTTTTTGTTATTTCGCCCACCCGTGTTTCAGGCACTTTGTTTCCTCTTCAGGATCTCGATGGGGTGCACCGTTTTGTTTCCCCCCCCGTCTTGTAGCGAGTTTCCCTTTCTTCATCCGGATGAAGACCTTTGTGGGCTCGTCACCCACGTGAACTTAAATAAGGTTTCCCCCCCTTTTTCTTCTTTATTCACATTTTCTTTCTTTTCCCCGTTCCCTTTTTCTTTCGTTTTTTTCTGTTTTTTTTGTTCGTCGTCCAAAGATGTCAGTATTCCGGGTCCATTCTTTTTTTTTCCCCACTTTACTCTAGTTTCCGCTTTTGTCTCCATTCCAGTGTGTAGTTGTTGGTTCTCGCCACTTAGTTACTTGTTTTTTCTGGTCCCTTTTTTTTTGAACTTTTCCCCTTACGCTAGTTGTGGGCCATTCTTTGATTTGCCAAAGAGATGTTGTGGTCTTTCTTTGCTCTTGTTCTGCCGCAGTTTTTGTCGTTTGAAGGCCGTTTTTTTGGCTTTTTAACGGTGTTTTTTTCCCCTTTCGGCTTGCTTGACCCTACCTGGCTTGATTTTTTTTTTTCATTGTCCTGTCGGCAATCGTTTTGTTTTTTGTTTTTTAATTGCGTTTTTTCTTTTCCCAATCCCCCCTTGGTGGGTTTTTCCGAAAGCAGCTGGAGGTCAGCGGCTCTTTTCGATTCCTCTTTTTTCGATTCTAAATGCCCTGTCAGCTTTTTCCATTTTCCTTGATATAGGAGAGGTTATTTTGGTGTTTATTCAGCTTAAGAGTTTTGTTTTTCCATGTCTGCTTGGTATCTTCTTGCCCGGTGATTGGACCCGGCGGCAGCGTCCAGACGCCTTACGGACCGTTTTAAAGGTTTTGTTGGACACAATCGTCCCGGGCTGTTGACGACCAGTTTTTCTTTTCCAGAACTGCCAGTCTCTATCTTGAAGTCAGAATCCTGAGTTTTTGACAGATGACTTGCCTGACATGGGAGCGCTTTATCATGTCGAACTTCCTATTTGCCCGGCCCCGAAAAACCACCCTACGTCCGCAATTCCCCCAGGAGTCCCCAATTCACTTCCGTTTTTGCCCCCCCATGGCCAACCCCGCGCCAACCTTTGTGGGGTGCCCCCAAATAGGAACCAACTTTCCTGGCCGCCGCTCCTAGAATCACCTTGACCCATTTTTCTTTTCCCGGGTTTTTATTGGAATCCTGACATTCCACCTAGTAGAATCTCAGGCCGGTTTCGAGGTACTCGTTGCGTGCTTGCCTCCCTTTTCCCCCCACCAACTGGTGACTACCCGCAATGCCTCTCCGCGCCAACAACACACACCCACCACACAACACTTTGGGTTCTGGCGTATTACACAGAGTATACTCAAGTTTTTTTTCACCTTTTCCCTTTCTTCGCCCATCCAGTATTGGCCCACCATTGTCCTCCCAGGACAGGATGTCAACTTGGCCTTGCCCAACTTTCCCCCCTTTTTTGCCAATAACCCGCGCCTTTCGTTGTCCCCCGCCACCGCCGCATCTTTCTTTGTCCCCCCCCCAAAATCCCCACCCTTATTGCCAACCAAGCGAGTATTTTTTTTTTCCCCAAACCCTTTTGCTCCCTCCTCGGTGCGATAATCCCACAAAAGTATGCCCCCCCCGAAGTGGATGACAGAGGCGTAACTGAGTTTTAAGTTTTGTTTTTTGTTGCTCTTTTTTCGTGTTTCCACGTGTTGGCCCCTTCTCCGTATGTAAAGTACATCTCTCCGCTTCCTCTTTTTGCAGAGTAACCTCTCTAGATCCCCGCCCCTGGTGTCCCCCAAGGGTGTTTCAGACTGTACTGCCACTGTGGCCAAGGGCCCCCCCCCTTGCTCCCCCCCGTAGGTTACGTTTTCCTCTCACAAGTCTCATTAGCGGTATCCCCCCCCCCTTTACTCGCTCCACTGGTCAAAAACTTTACCCCCCGATTTCTTCCCCATGCCTGATAACTACCTGGCGTGGCCCCCCATTTACTTTCAGGTTCCTCAGTAATTTTGCCCTATCCCTATAACCAACGTGAATGACCCCCCAATGCATTGACCCGTTCCCCCCTTCACGACCCTCTCGATTCTTGTTTCTTTTTCTCCACTGGCCTTCCTTTTATTCGTTTTTCTTGAGTTTTTTTTTTTTTTTTTTTTCCCTCTTGTGCTCAGGTTTACGTCACACCGGCACCCTTTGGCCCGCCCGGTTGTCCCTGCCGAAAGATAATTCAATCCTCATGGCTTCCTTTTCTCGATTTTTTGTCCCTCCCGTAAACGGTTGCCCGGCTGCCATCTAGGTTGTCCCACGCTGATGGTACCCCCCCCCCCTTTGTGCTTTGTTTTCCCTGGGGCCGAAACTGTTCACCTGTCTTTTCAACCAAACCTCTCCGGTTATATGGCCCCCCCCGATTCTGTTTTTTTGGATACCTTGTTCCCCGACTCTTCAATATTTTTTCATCCCCCTTTTTCAGGTCCAAATGTGCGCGCCTTGAAACCCCCATGGTTCGATTGATTTAGGTAAATGTGACTGAATTTTCTTCTTCCCCCCCCCGTCTTTACCATCATCTTTTTTTTCCCTGTCTTTATCCTCTGATATTTTTATTTTGACCCCGTTTTTTTTTTCTTTTCCCCTTGTCCGGTTAACGTGTCCCTGCCTCCCCCCTTTTCCACTTTTTCCCTTCGACACCCTTATCCCTCACAGCTTTTCAGTTTTTTGTTACCCGCGTACTCCTTACTTGCGGCCCCTATATAAGCGGTCCCCATCCAACCCCGATACCCCCTTTCCCCCCGTCCCCGCCGTGCTCAACGTTGCACCGTCCTACCCCCCCGTTCTTTTTGATGGCCGCCACGTATTTCGGGCCCTTTCCCTTTTTTTTGCCCCGCAGCCGCGATTAAGTTTGTTTCCCCCGCCTTCCCCAAGCGCTCTGTTTCCCGTTCGTTCGGGGAACCCCAACGGGCTCCCCCTTACCCCCTGGCCCCTTTTGCTTTCCCCCCCCAAGGCTATCATCCGGCCTCCGACCGAAGAACAGACTAAATTTTTCTTTTTTTTGCACTCTTTTTTTGTCAGCAAATCCTGACCCCGTGTTTGCGGAATCTCTTGTCTTGATGTTTGTCCTCCCTTAACCAACTTTCCGGATCTAAACAAGTTTTTCACCGGGGGCCAGAGAATACGTCGCAGCCGAGCTTGTCCCCAATTTCCCCCCCCCCTTCTTTTCTCCCTGCCAAAATTTAGTTAGGTTCAGTGAATTTAAATTTTTAATTTCTTTTAGCCCGTCGATTCCTCCTACAGCGAACCCGTGCCGGCCGCTGCCCCCCCAATTTTCTTGTAAAAAACCTACCATTTTTACTGAACCAATTGGTGAGAAAAACAGCCAAGCCCACACACAATAGGTTGCCTTGGCCCCTGTGTCCAAAAGTTTCTTGTAACTTGCTCCCTTTTCGCCCCGCAGTTCCACCCCTTCCATTTGGACAAATTTCGATTTTCTCCCCCCGTTTATTTATTCCCCCAGGGGTTTTTTTTTTGCCCTTTTGCTACCAGTTTTGGCATCCGTTCTCATAAATGCCCTTTTGGCTATTTTTCCCCAACCACAGTTCCCGCAAAGAAACCCAGGTCACTGTCAATCGTAGGTATCCCCCCCCCGGTGTCCCCCAGTTTTTTTTTTGAGGCCCCTTTTGTGACTGAACGGACCGTGGTCTTCATGTTTGTCTCACAGTTTTTCGTCCCAACACCCTAGTGACCCCGTGATAATCTAACTGAGTTCACCAAAGATGGTTAGTTTCCTCCTTGGTGTTTAGTCCCCCCCCGTACTGTCACGCCTCCTTTCTGACCAGGCTTGTCCCGTTTAAGCATTTACGATGAATTACTTTTTGGTAAAGGCCCCAATACACTCCCACCCCCTTTTCCGCTTGGGGTTCGAATGTCGCGTTGTCCGACAATCTCATTCCCCCCCGCCACCCAGAACCCCACCCGGTATTCCGCCCGGGTCCGAGGAGATTTTTCAATAAGTCCGTTTAGTCAACGTTTACCCCAACCCACTAAATTTTACAATAACACAACCACACTATCGTCTCTAAACCTACATAACAACAAACTCTTAAACTAAAGAATCCCCCCAACTACTCTCGAAACTCCACCATAACAACACCCCAAACACCAACCCACCAAATAAAACACCACAAACTCCACCATAATTTTTAAAAAAGGTTGTAACCTTCTGTTTTTCCCCGACATTTTTCCCCCCCCCCTTGGAAACCCACCAAACCCGTTTCCACCCAGTCCGCAACGCCATCCCCAGTCCTCTGAGTTTTTTGGTTCCCGCCCTTCTTAAAGCCCCCCCGTTGCGATGAAGTCCTTACAAAGACGGTCACCCTTTAGTTTTTGGTCAGGCTTTAGCAAAAATCTGCAGGCCCAACACCAACTGAGGTCGTCACCCCTGTTTTTTTACATTATGCTTTTTTGCTCCCCCAAACAAGCATCGCCTTTCTTGTTCAAGAGCTGAGCAACAGAAGGCACACCCCGCACACCCATCCCCTTCCCAATCCTTACCAATACTTTTCGAAGATCATCCCAACGCTATTGCGCCCCCCAACCTCTTCTCGCAACCCCAACCAAACTCCCACACTTCCCACAAAAACGCCCCCAGTTCCTTTCCTTTCCATTTGAAGGTGGATGTTTTAGTTTTCGAAATAGGCCTGCTTCCACTCCTCCCCCCTGTTTTCTTTTGCCACCAGAATCCCTCTTCCGTTGAGCGGTGAGTTCTTTTCACTTGCCTCTTGGCCCTTCCCCACAGGGTTGTTCCCCCCGCATTTTTTCTTGTGCATGGTCTTTGGCTGACCCGCCTTCTACAGTACGCAATCTTCAACCCCCCCCCCTCTTCCCAGGTTTTAAAACCCACTCTGCTTCCGTTGCCCTCATCCAACGTAACGGCACTTTTCCACTAACCACCAACCTGGCTTTTTTTTTTTTTCCGATTCCCGTTCAGGTCTTGCCCCCGAAACCCATTTTTTCCCCACTTTGTTGCCCAACGTGTATACAAGAACCTTTATCTCTAACTTATCGGATCCCCTAACTATGCTTTTTTCTCTTTGCAACTGCCCACTTCTTTTTGGCTCCTTTTTTGTCCGTAGACGAAGACACGTGCTTTTTATCCATATTTCCGGACAGAGGTCGTCCGACTTTCCCCAGCCCAATTATTTGACCCCCTTCGCATTCAACACTTCCCGCGCTCTCCGACAAGTTCTTGACTTAATGCAAAATTTCTTAATGGCAACTCTTCCGTATCCCCCCCCCAACCCACCCCCCCCCCCCTGAGTCTTTTCTTTCCATCAACACCCTCCTGGGTCTTTTTTTCTTTTTTTTTGAAACGTGCGCATTTTTTCCTTTGCACACCCCGACCCCCTTCTGTTAGCGGCAGCGTCTCCACGCTTTTTCGCCAAACCCCATTTCCTCCTCACGTCCAGTCCCCTCCTCCCCCCCTTTCTCTTGGTGTAGTCCGACACTCCCCCCGCATCTTCTCGTTCATTTCAGATGGAATCTCTCCCTTCCTCTTTTCCCTTTGTTGTTTTGAGAGGCCTCCACTCTTTGGCGACTTCGTTTGGGTGATACGATATGTTTTGGGTGTTAGTGCTTTTCGTTAGGTTTTTTCCCCCCCCTTTTGATTCGGCTCCTCCCGCCAGATTTCCTCTTCGAACGCGTTACTCTGCTCTTAATACCCCCGGTTAACTTATATTCTCCACGTTAAGTTTGTTAGATCTAAGTTTGCTTTTGATTTTTCCCCTTTGTTTTTTCTCTAGTTTGCTTCTATTTTAATTTTACGTACCGCCTCGTCTTGATTCCCCTCTGCTTTTTTCTTTTGTCACTAACTTTTTGCTTGGAGTCTCTTTTCTTTCGCGTCTGTCTTTTCCTACCTTTGCTTCCCTTTCCGTGAACCCCCCAAAAACCACGAGACAAGTGCTTTCGTCTTTCTCGTGTCTCCGCTCCCTTTTATCTATCTTTTCTGCCTCCTGCTCGTGACCAACCCCCTGTTTGTATCGACGTGGGAGATTTATAATGGTTTTTTTGCGCTTTACCCACGGTGTCCCCGTTCTGCTGGCTTCCTTGTAAGTGATTTGTGTTTTTTTAAGTTTGAATGCTTTTGCTTTCGTCTGGGTAATGCTTCATTTACCCAGTTTTTTCTCTCACCCCACTTTTCCTGACTGGCAGGGTTGCCTTCCATTTCTTTTTTTTTTGTCCTTTTCCTCTTATTACTGTCGACCGGTTGTTGAAATCCCCCCTCCGACCCCGAAGTTCTTTTTAACCCCCCCCTCATTATTTTCAATTGCCCCTTCCTTAGTTTACTGGTCTGCTTTTTTATGTGCGTTACTTCCTTTGGATTTTGATCCCTTTTTCGTCCTTTGCTCTCTGGACTCACACAAAAGTATTTTTCTTTTGAGAGATTTTGATTTTCTCTTTTCTTTAGGCCCGATTTGCAATATGGAATTTCTCTTGGCGCTGCTGTGCACCACACAAGTGGTGGATATACTAACTTTTTTTTCTTCCCCACCTGGTTCGCTCGACTTTACTTTATAAGGTAATTATTATGATTAATTCTGAAACTGATTTACGTCGTGCCGCCCCCTCCACCCGTTTGATGGGGGGTGTCTGGCTGGGTTTTTTTTGGCTTTGTTGGCGTTGTTTCCCCCTTTGGTGTTTTTACCCGTTTTGAGTGCTTCTTCGGCCCATTCTTTCCACGGTTGTATTGGTGGACTTTTTTTTACGTGCGGTCACCATATGACCCTTTGTCTTGTTGCTCTCCCATTTTTTTGCCCACCTGTCTCTTATCGATTGACTTGTGCGCACTCTTTTTTTATCCCTTTCACGGGCGGGCGCTAATCGAGTCTCTGTGGACATCTTTTTCTTTTAGACTTCCGGTCTGGTTTTTTTTTGGTCCTATACGATGTTTCTCCCGAATTTCACAGAAGGTATATGTTTTGTTTACCCTTGTCCCGGTCTCTCCGGTCTTTGGGACGAATTTACCCCCTTTTTGATTTTTACCGTGGTTGCAGCTCTGATTGTTTTCCTCCCTTTTTTTCTGTCCTGTCCCTTCCCCCCCCCCTGCTCCCCGATGGATTCACAGATGGATTATCGAGATTTGTTTTTTCCTTTTTCCTGCGGGTCATGAACCAATCCCTCTCCCCAGCGTTTTTCAGTTCTGCTACTTTGCTGGTGCACCGGTTTTTTTTTTTCTTTTTTTATTTCATTGTGGCGCGGTTTCCCCCGTTCGGCCTTCTCCGTTGCCCTTTGGCGGATAACCCAATTCCTTGCCCCTCGGACCTTCGTTGTCCTTTCCACAAAACGATTTTTTATGTCTGTTCTCTTCCCCTTTTTTTTCTTGGGCCGGTATTCCTCGGTGCGTTCTTCGAACCGTTTTGACTTTTTTTCTTTGGATCACGACAATCATTATTCTTTTTCCCGTTTTTTTTTATTGTTTTCTTGCGTTTACTTCCCCCCAGTCCTTTTTTATTTCGCCAGCCTCTATACCTGTTTTCCTGGAACACTTATTGTTACACATTTTTTGGTTGTCCGATTTTCTTTTACCCCGCCCCGGTGTCCGCGACTCGGTTTTTTTGTTTCCATGAGTTGTTTCTCTTTACTAGAGTTGAGTTTCAGTTCGGGATGCGATTCCTTTCATTCCTTTTTTTTTTGATTTGCCGTGGTACCTTTTTTTGCCTCCCCTTCGGGGAGTATGTCTTTAAATTGCTCGTCCCTTATTCCCACCTTTCTTAATAAGCACCCCGCTTTTTCCATTGCCGTTCTGTTTCCGTTGTTCCGCATCCCGTCCCCCCACTTGGAGCTGAAGGGTAAACCCCCCCCTCGGGACACTGCACCTCACCCCCTATATAACTGACCCCCCTTTTTTCTCTTTTACTGTTCAGCTGTCCTCGGTTGTCTTTCTTGCGTGTCATCCCTTGCCCTCTAAGCGTTATCAACATTTTTTTCCCCTGCCCCCCTCCTTTTTGTCCTGAAAACCTTTAGGGGCTAAGGTCTATTCCTTCCCCAACACATCGAGTTTTCGACGTTTCCCCTTTGAGGTTTTGTCTGTCACCCCGCTTCCCCTTTTTTGCTGGCCCTCTACCTTTCTTTTTTTTTAACCAGAGCCCGCTCGTTTCTTGTTCCCCGGCAGAAAGTGGATGTCATTTTCCCCGTCCTCTACGGCTACTAGAGTAGTCGTTATTCCAGGCGTGTAAGGATGAGGGATATTCGGCCTTGTATCTTCCCGATAATAGCACGCTCCCTCACACTAGTAGGTGCCCCCTGTATTTCCGGCCAGACATTGGTCTCGAGCTTTCGGATGTTTCCACTTTCCCCATTGTTTTTTTGTCTTTCCCTTTGTTATTCCCTGCTCCGACTGTCCGAGGTCAAATTACTTGCCTCTGCCGTAGTCATCTATTACTGGGTTTTTCCTCGTGGTGGCTTTTTCCAGTTTTCTACCTTCAGGTCATGTATACTCCCAGAGCTAGCACTTTTTGTCGTTGAACCCGAGTCCCAACCCCCTTTGTTTTTTAACACAGTTTTTTCTTATCCCCCCCCCCAGTCTTGGAAACGTCTTGTCACTTGTCGTTGGGTTCGACTATTAAGGTTCACCAGATTTTTCTTTTTTTGACCATTTCCCTAAATTCTCCACTTAAGGGCTTCTTTCGCGTTAATACATTCCCGTTGTCAGCATTTTTTTTCCATAGCCCTGAGCAGTTTGTTTGTCGGTTTTGGCATCCCCTTTTTTCTCTTTCCTTTTTTTCTTATTATTTGTGCCAACAAGAGGAGGTGGTGTTTCTGCTGGATTTTTGGTTGATTACTATCTTCCGCCATCACGAAGTTCTTGGTGGCTTTTTTACTGTGTTTCTTCACAGTTCTTCTTTCCATTTCTGCCCTTTTTTTTATCCTGGTCCTTTTTGCTCCTTCCTTTTTTTTTTGAGTATGGTTGATTCCTTCCTTGGGGTATTCCCACCAAGCAAGTGGTTGTGTTCCCGATCAGCGCCACCCACCGAGGAGGCCAAGCCGGACTGTATCCTGTAGCCCTGGCTTCGAGGGTTCTTACCGGAGTTTTTTCGCGTACACTTGCATGCAGTTCCCCTCTATTTTTCCGGGGTGCATCCATTGCGGTTTTTATTGCACGCGCGGCATTACAGTCTTTTTTTTCCCTATTTTTGTACCCAGAACCCACTTAGGGTTGTTGATGCGTTGATGGTGTTGGTACATGGTGCATTGTTCCCCCTTTGAGAGGAGGTAGGTTCCATGACATTGCCAAGAGATTTCATATGAACTTTAGGATTTCGCGACATAGACGCATTCCATCTAGTTAGGCCTCTCCTCTGTTGGTGTTTGGTTTTCGAGCGCTATGTTCTTCTGCCCCGCCTTTTTTCGTTCCTGCCTCCCTCCCGTTTGACAGGTTGTACACCCGCCCACTTTATTTGTCCCCCCCCCTCCACAACCGAATTGTGAACAATCCACTCGGGCACCGTCGACACAAGCCCACGCCCCCCCCCACCTTGGCTGTCCCAACTCCCCGGACGAACCCCTTTTCCCATTCTGTCGGGTTGTTTTACCGCTCCCCTTGCCGATTTCCCCCTGCAAAAATAGGGATGCCGGCTGAGTTAACTTCTTTTTACATCTCAGAGTTCATGTAGGCCCTTTCAGAGTATGCCTCCCCGATCAAGTGCTGTTTTTTCCCCCGACATGTCCTCCCGGTTAGTGCTCGCGAACCCCCCACTTGCGGTGTGGAACCAGACCTTGACTTTGCGCACCGACCCACATCTAAAAACACAAAAACCGAGGGGGCTCCTTGCTTTCAACGTAAGGCATTCATCCCCCTGCATCCCCCCCCCCCCCCCCTGTATTTGAAGTCCAGCCGCTACACCTTTCCCCCCCGCCCCCTGAAAAGGTTTGCCCTTTTGCTTACGCCTCCTTAATACCCCCCTGATCCCTTTATAAGCCAACCCGTCCCTTCTTTTTTCCACCAAAGTGAAGCTTTAAACACCCTGAGCGTAGGCTTTTCCCCCCCCCCCCCGCCCCCCCCTTTCAACTGACCTTTTTTTGTCATACACTCACACAACCGTGTCGCCCTTTCCCATATTGAAGTCTTTTCCATCGCGTTCCTTTTCGAGGTCTTCCACCAAAAAACAAACCCCCACCCCTCTAGTCACGGAAATTACCCCCTCGCGAATATTTTTAGCTTCCATACCCCGTTTACCGTTTTTACTCTGGACCGCCAACCTTGAAACCGAATTGCGGGATCGTCCAGAATGTTGACCCCATCACAGGCAAACTGTGGTCACCTGTTATTCTTGTAGCTTCCGTTTCTTCTAGCACCCAAGTTTTGAGTTCAGTTGATGTGAGCGATTTGATCGGATTTTTCCGTTCTTTTCTACCTGGATTTTTGTCAACTTGTTTCCCCCATTTAACTCAACCCTTTATTCCTAACTTAATCCATCAGCGTCTCAGTACCAGTAATTAAGGTTGTCCCGCAAGTTTTCTCTCCCTACCCAAATTTTTGATGAATTCAAAACTGTGATATCCTGAAATTCTAGATGCAACGTTTTTCCTTTGCTTCCCGTGACTTTTCCGTTAAAACACACCGGTTGCTTTTATTGGTAGCGTTGGTTTTCGTATTGGTGTTTTTACCGACCTGACGAAATTTGCCCTACTACATCATACTTCCCCTCCTCTGAACCCTAAGAGTAGATTTAGAACGTAAAAACGTCTTGGTTTTGCCCTAGCCCCTTCAGGGAGCCAACATGGAGTTTTGGATTCTGCCCTCTTCTTAAGGGGCGAGGAGCGAAGGTGGAAGGCAGACGCTAAGTTGAGGAACTCAAGGGAAGGTTCCCTCTTCGGACGAAGAAGGGATCTTGCCTTTCTCTCTTTCCCCGCTATGTGTTTTTCGATTCCCCCTCCCCCCCCCCAGGGTAATTGGATGCAATCCCACATTATCTTTCCAGTTTTCTAGTTCCCACGGCTCCCCCCCCCCTTTTGAGGGTTGGTGGTGTGGGTGTTGGTGTTTTTTGATGGCTCCGGTGCTCCTCCCCTGCTCCACACTCTTTTCATCCTTTGGCCAGACCCCTGTGTTCGCGCTGTACCCCCCCCCCCTGTCTAACGCTTCCTTTCTTTTTTCCGGGCATGATTTCTTGGAAAGATTGACCGCTCCCCCCCATCCGCTCCCCACCCCAGTTGCCTTTAATTCAGTGTCCTTTTTTTCTCAACTTTTTTTTGATTTTGCTTTCGCGTTTTTTCCCCGGAGGACGTTCCCCCCCCCCCCCCTGAAGGTTTAGGCGACTCCCGCCTCCAATTCCTTGGCAGCGTCTTTTTTTGTCGCTAATGACTTCCGTCTGGGATTATCGTGGGTCAAGAGAACACTTTCCTACCCCCTCCCAGTTTTTCGTCCCCCCCCCCCCCACGGCAACTGTCCCCCCTGTCACCTTCACCCAGCACTGATTTCCAGCCACGTAGACCGTACAAGCCAGTCCCCCCCCCTTTCGGTTTCCCCGTACCCCACTCAACTCGCGAGGTTTTTATTTTGTGTCCTTCTGCCAAACCGCCTCCCCCCCCCGCTTCGCTCTTTTGCGTTCGTTAAGTTGTTTGTTCACCACATGTCACCCTCCCCCCCCCCCTTTGGCCCATACTTTTTCCCTGCCCAGGGAGTTCCGAGAGGTTTCGTCCTCAGCCCTGTACAGATCAATGTAGTCTTAGGCCATGTGACGGCGCAATACGTCCCTTGTCCCTATGGAATGATGTGGGATCGACCCCCCCCAATCAGTGGCACTTAAAGGAGAGACCCCAACCCCGAAACACGTTTGAATTGGTCCCAAGCAAATCTGCCGTTGATGTGTCCCCCACTATTTTTTTTTCCCGACTAGTTATTCTTGCACACTTTTCCTTCCCCCCCTATTATTCGTGAATTTTTTAGCTGATGATGTCATCGAGATCGCCTCACAAACCCGCCCCACGTCTGTATGTATTCCCTGTCAGATGAATCAACCCCCAGCCCCCCCCCCTTGGGCACCTTTTGCAATGACTGCATGGAAACGTAGTCCACCAGAAACCCCTTTCTCCAGTTTTTGCCCCCCATCATTTTCCCCTGCGCTAACCCCCCCCCGCTGTTTTTCCCCGAGATTTCATTTTCCTCCCAATTCACGTTTTCTGTCACCCCCTAGTTATCCCTTGTGCTACATCCGGTTTTTTTCTGACGTTCCCTTTTCCCCCCAACAACAAAGCCAATGACGCCTGCTCTCATCCACCTCCGTGAGCCCTTCACAACATGTTTTTCAAAGGTCAACCAGCACTTTTACCGTTCTTTCCCTGGCCTTCTGTGTGTCCCCGCCCGCCGACCCTCACATTTTTTTTTCATGTTTTTTGTTTGTCGTGCCCACCAGTCGGCTCTTTTTTTGGGACCCCCCACCCCAACAACCCCAGTTTTTGACACGTCGTTTTTGTATAATACCTCTAACTTTTTAAATTACTCTGACTCCCAATCGTTTCTCAAAGAATGCTGCTCGTGGAGGCCCTCCCGACTTTTTTGCTCCTTAGCACATCTGGTTTTCCCCTAGCATTGACCATACATTTTTATCCGACCCCCACCCCGTCGATGCTGAGGTTTTGCTTGGTCACTCGTCGAAGTGGCCCACACCCCCACCCCTGTACCCCCACCCCCAACAACACAAAAATTACACCCACCCGATCACCAAAACCCCGGGTTTTGGCCCAGTTCATGTCCCTCAGCCCACTTTTTCCCCCACCCCCACAACCAGTTTAACTTTAATCCCCCCCCCCCCCCCCAACAACCACCCAACCAACCAACACAACCTACCAAGCCGTTCCCCCCGCGTTGGCGTGGCTTTTCTGTCCTTCCTACCCAATGTTCGCGATTTGACCCTGCAGCTTCATGAGATTCATTCCCTGTTTCCAGTCTTTTGCCACGTGAAGTGTCCCCCCCCCAACCAAATGCTTTTTCTACCCACACCTGTTTTTCCTCATTCTGCCGCCCACCCGAAATTCAAAGCCCATCTGGCCCAGTCGTCCTTCCCCTCCAGAAGCAATCCGTCACCCCCCTCGCCTTTTAAACCTTGACTTTCTTTATGCCTCTCCCCTCCCCTAAGATGCCATTCGTGGCCCCCCAAACATCCAGCGTTTCCGTCCGTCCACTCGAGTAACACTGCCCACCCAACCCCCCCCACCCAAACTTTTCCATCCCCCCCCCCTCCCTTTCACCTTGAACCGTAAGGTGATGTGGTCGAAATCTTTTTTTGTTTAACGTTTTTTTTTGCTCCCCAGACCCTTTGGCCAGGGAGCGGGTGGCTTTGCATAGTTGTTTTTTTTTTTCCCACTGTCAGACGTGGCAGTTCCCCCCCTCATTTTTTTTCGGGTTTTGCCACCTTTTGCTGAGCTTTAGGACCCGAGTAACCACCCAAGACCAACAAATCGCATTAACACTTTGCAACAACACCTTAACCTCCACACCCCCTGCTTCCCAGGTTTTCTCCCACCCACCCCGCAACTCTCCCCCAATGAGTTTGCACCCTGTGCGCCAGCCTTGCTTGTGTCCCCCCCACCCCGCAAACACCCGGCCCCAAAGTAGGTTGTTCACAGTGCCTTCCGGAAAAGAACCCCCCCCCCAGGCTTTGGTTTTTTTTTTTTTTTGCACCTTCGTTTTTTTCCCCCCCAGTCCCCCAGCCTTTTTCTCCACGTATTCCCTGGTCGACCGATATTTTTTTCCAAACCTCATGTTCCTTTTGTTTTTTTCCATTTATTCTTTCTCAAAGCATGGCTTCCAGCATCCAGGGCCTCCTGTGCTCAAGTCAAAATCCACATCCCCCTTTTTACCCCCTTTCGTCTTACTCCTTTCCTCCTCCGAACTTTTTCGGGACTTCCTACCTCCTTTTTCGAAATGGTCTTTTTCCCCCCAACAAAACCCGTTCCATTCTTTCGTCAGCACCCTTTTGCTCCTCGTCGATCCTTTTTTTTATTTTTTTTTCCTTTTCCCCAGTCAAACCCACACGGTAGGTAATTATTGTCTTTTTATCGTCCCCTTCCCCATTCACCTAGTTTTCCAAACAAAAAAGAAATTCGATAGAAGGAGGCCCCCCTCCCGGTTTATGCCGAGACCACCGAACTCCCCGTTAGAGTTTCCCTCCGAAGTATTTTTTCATCTAGGCTTTGTTTCAACCCTCATTTCTTCTTTTTTCTCCCCATGTTTTTTGTTTTGTTTTTTTGTTGTGTTTGCCGTTTATTTTGTTGCTTGAATGAGTTTTCCACTCTGGCCGACAGGTGCCCCCGATACCTTTTAATTTGGATTGCGGGTGCTTTTTGTCTCTACAACCAGCAACCCCCACTCTGACAGCGTTTGCGCCCACTTTTTTTCTTTTCTCGTCCTTTGGGTCTTTTTTCGTCTTTCTTCTTTTTTTTTTTTTTTTTTTTTTTCAGTGAACCACAGGCGCCGAATGCGACTTCCGACCCATTAAAAGGGTGTTCTTGGGGCAAGGTATGAAGCTGTTTTTTACGGATTTTTTTATCGACGCGCCGAAGTTGTGCTTGACCTACTCCTGTTGTGGGTTTACGTTATTGTTTTCATCTTCCTGCTTCCTACTCGGGGGGTTTAAGTTTTCTTTATTAGTCGGTTGGTTTCTTTGTTTCTACTTTGGCTGTCTTTTTCTCTCCTTCCCCCCTACGTTTCTTTTTTTTATTGGACTGCCGCTGCCCTCCGTCCCCCAACACCAAGACTTATCCTGTGTGTTTCGTCTTCTCGTTCCCCTCTTTTCTAGCTCCTTTCCTCCTTTTACTCCCTTCGAACCAGTGCCCCCCCCAACTTTTCTTTCCTCATTTGATCCCTCCTTACTTCATTCAGGGTTTTTTTCTCGGTGATGTTCCAACGTGAATTTCTTTTGTGTTGACTCTAATGTATTTCGTGCTTGGTTTTCTTGCCTCATTGGATTTAGATTTTTTTTTTTCCTCCATTTTTTAGAACAATCCACAGTTTGCATTTTTTTGAACCCCATCAATTTTTTTTTTCTGCCCCGGCATTTCTCCCCAGTCAGGCGCCTCATGTGTCCCCACTAAGGTACACCCGGCAGTCCTTCTCTGGATCCCAGGTTTTCCCCTTTTCACACGGAATAGTTTCTTTTTGCTTTTTTATGTGTGCGTTCGTTGGTGACGATAACTCTGGTTTTGGGGCCCCCCCCCCCCCTCCTTCTTAGTTAGGAATGTGACATGTGGGCCCGCCCATTAAGTGTTTCTATTGGTTCTTTTTTTTGACTGCCCCATTCCAGATGTTATTTTTAGTGGCCTCTCCGGTGAAGTGTCACCCACAGGTGTGATTTTCCCCTAACGCCTTTTTTTTCCTTTGCCCCTCTTGCGTTTTGGTTGAGTCCTGGTCCCTCTCTCTTTCTTGCTTCTTTATCTGACATTTTGACACCCCCCCCCCTTCTGTTTAAGGAGTGACGCCGCCATGCTTTCCGATTTTTTGTTGAGGAGCTTTTTTAGTCCGTGTTTTCCACCATTTTTTTGGTTACACTTTTTTTGTGGCTTCTGTAACTTCCCCAATTCTGACCCTGTTTTTGTTCACTGTGTTGACGTTTGATTTTGTAGTCGTCTCACCTCCACGGGACATTTGTAATTGTTGGCTTTCTTCTTTTTCCCTCTGTTTCTGCGCAATTTCTGTGTCTTGTGATTCCTGACGCGTTTTGTCTCCCCCCAAATTGGCTTCTTTGTTTATTTTTTACCTTTTGCTGTTGTGTTATCCTCTGGTGGCTCCCGTTCCAGCAACCCGCCCGCCGGTTTTTTACGCCCGCCCCCCTTTTGGTTCTGTCCCCCTTGTCAGCCTTACCCAATTGCTTTTTTGTCACGTTGTTTGCCCCATGCTCCGTTCCTTGATCGCTGCTTTTTTGCGGCAGCGTCTTCTTTGGAGCCCACATGCGCGTTTTGACTTCCCGTTTTTTTTCTTTCAATTTGTGAATGTTGGGGCGGTCAGAAAACCCATTTCTCCAGTTTTGCTTGTCTATATGGGTTTTTTGGGGTTTCCCCTTTTTAGTTTCCTCCCCCTCCCCGTCTCGGCCGCAAGGTCTTCCTGTGTTTTTTTTTTTCGCTGATGGGACACCCCCCCTGAATTGTTCACACAAAAGCACTGCCCCCCCTAGGAACCGTATCTTTTTCTTTTTTTTTGACAGTTTTCCCCCCCCTGCCCGGTCTGAATTTCTTTTTTCAGGGATATTCCAGCGCTTCGCTTGGGCCCGTCTGAAAACTTTTCTTAAATTTTTTGTTTTCTGGTACTCCGCATCCTTCCGCGTCCCTTGCTTTTGAGCGCCCCTCCACTTCCCACATTTATCCCTTTTCTTGCAATAGTTCCTTTACCCTGTTGCAGGACTTTTTTCTGTCCCTTGGGTTCTGCTTCTTAACCCTTTGGTTTTTTTTCCCCTCTTTCCCCGCGCGCGCTGCTGGTTTCTTCGGTTTAGATACCTCTCTTGTGGCTTTTTTGCCGGTCTCTGCTTTTCCTGGTTCCTCCTTTTTTTTTTTGAGGTTCCGTGTTGCCGCGGTTGTGGGGCTTTTGCCGCGTCAAATTGTTTCGATTTTCCTGCTCTTTATACCTGAATATTCTACTGTCCACACAAACCCCGCTGAGTAGTGTTTAAGAATTTTTCTGTGTTTTTTTTTGTTTCTGCCCTACCATTGACCTGTGGGTTCCTTATCCTTCGGGCCTCGTTGAACCCCCCTGCATTTTTTTTCCCCAAAATTTTCACTTCACCTTTGATATTTATTTCGCTTGTTGCAGGTGACTTTCTTTTTCGGGGTTTTTTTAATTTCCTATCGTCCTGGCATTCCCACCTGTTTTCAAAGTTTGCCCCGGCGATTGAGAGAGTTGTGCTGGAATTTCCCCCCCACCAACAACAACTAGGCCCGAATTGCATCTACAGTCTGTTTGTTTCCAAGCCACTTTTCCCCTTGGCTTTTTGACCCTGTTTCTCACCTGTTTACCCTTAGTTTCGTGGGGGCGCGCCGTGGTGTCCCCGCCGCTTGACTTTGGACGATGATTCTGTTCATTGAAGTTCGTCGGTTTGCTCGT
>Ga0179593_1446209_pt1 | contig 28480 bp, 32 predicted proteins | sample CZODoug2_1_08_16_FD_185931 | JGI IMG/M metagenome (GOLD analysis project Ga0179593, IMG submission 185931) | Vadose zone soil fungal communities from Angelo Coast Range Reserve, California, USA - CZODoug2_1_08_16fungal (PacBio error correction) | ecosystem: Environmental > Terrestrial > Soil >... | reverse complement strand
CCCGCACCACCCGGCTTTCTCAAACCCGCCAACGATTTTCGACCGGCGCGGCTCTAGCCCTTTTTTTCCTTCCCTTCGCTTGTCCTTCCCCTTCCCGCCTGACATTCAGCCCCCCTTTGCAATGCCTAATCCAGGTAGGTTAGTCCCCGTGTTGCGATTTAGAAGGTATGGATTTCCCCGCAATTGCTGTTCCCAACTACGACTTTTTGCCTTCTACTCTTACATCGCGGATTTTTTCTCCTAACTTTCTTCTCTTCGAATCCTTTCCACCTCTCTGTTCTAGGGTTGTCGAGACTTGCCCCCACCCGCTGGTGCGTGCCGCTTACACCCCTCAGGCGCCAGGTCCGGGGCGCCTGTCCCGTCGTTTGGGCCCATTTGTACCGCCGCCTGTAATCAAGCGATTAACCCCGCGAGCTGTTGAAACGTTTGCTTTCTTGCCTCACGACCAATGTGCGGTTTGTTCCCCTGCTCCGTCCAAACGGATCGCGTATCATTCTTGCCGGCCCCACCTCCTGTTTCATTTGTTCGCCTTCCTTCAATCCTGGGAGTCAGCGGTTTTCCTTAGCGCCCGGTTCGAAAGCAAAATTTTCACAGGCCCACCACATTTTATAATTTCAAATGTCACCTGTGAGTTTCCGTCGTTAAACCCCCGAAGAATTGATCTCCCCCCAAACCGAAATTTTTATAACATCACCCGAACCAAACGGGGCCACTTCGACATAGCCCCCTACTCCCACGAACAGAAGTACTCTCCCTGTCTCACCCATATTGCTGCGACGGATTTCAAATTTCATCGTGCGTCGCAAAGTCCCCTCGACACATCCCCCATGCAAGAAAAACCTTACCGCGGCATACTCCCAAAGCACGTCACCCAGGTGGCAACGTAACGCCCAGCGAAACCTCCACCTCCTCACCCTTTGACCGAACACCCCCCCATCGAGAAAAGTTTTTTGTCTAGATTTCTTGGCACTTCACGGCATGATGCTGTATCTAATACATCGTTTACCCCGGCTATCACACACCATTGTCTGGGCTCGCCCAATGAAATTAGATCACGGCTAGCTTTGCCGTTGGTTGACGAAAGCCCACACGGACACCTTACACCCTATGTCATCGTACGCCTCTTTTGCACCCCCTCTGTTTTTTTTCTCACCAAGCTTGCTTCCGACCTATCGTTCCCCAATCTTCACTGGTTCCAGTTTGTCGGAAGTTTTTTCCTCTCCTTCCATCCCTGCTACGTCGTCTTTACCGGACGCGCCTCTGAATTGCTCCCTCAATCTGTCCAAAAATCCACCCAAATATCTTCCTGCCTGCGTCACTTTTATCTTCCACCTCCCCTGGCCCCATGTTATCCTTGTTGTCACATCCTCTCCTACGCTCCCCATACCCCCCTGACCTTTACCCCCAAGGAAGGGCACCTGCATTGCTCCCCCCCCTAACCAGCAATAATCCTAATACGCTTAGTGCCCAACCTGTGGAGTGGAGAGGGCAGGCGTCGAATCCTCATTCGTTCCCCTTTGCGCCGAGTCTGTACGTGAGTCATATTTCGCCCCTCCACAGGAATGATTACATGACTCATATAGCCTTGCCGATTCCCCCACTCAAAGCTGATCTTGTGCCTCACGGATTACGAGGAGCCCGACCCTTTCAGTCCAAGCCTCGCTTATCTCATCCAGCTCAGAAAAACCCAATTCACACTCGGAACAATCCCCCAACCGCACAAAATGCCAAACTATGGAATTTTTGTGACATGTCCCCCCTATATCCTCTCCGCTGACAACAAAATCCCTTCAATTTCGGCAATAGCTTATTTAGGCTTTTACTTTTCCACAATTTTTCAACAACCCCCCCACCCAAAGGTCAAAGACGAAAAACAAAAACGTACGGCACACACCAAGTCGTACACCCCCCTTCAAACCCCACTCCTTCACCAGTTCGCGGACCACACTTACCACTTTGCCCCCGCCCCCTGTGTTTATTCTATTTCCTCCACCCCCCCCGTTTTCCCAACTGCAATGCATCGATGCTTTCCCCCGCGCTTTTTCCGTCACGACCACCCAAACACCCCTATCTATTAGCAGTTTCGCAAGGCTCCCGCTATTTGCCCTATCCCCCACCGACCGGTCCAACCCATGGCCGAGTGGCGCCCTTCCTTCCCGCCCCCAACCGGCCACATTTCCCCCGGTGAGCAGCTCCCCCCCTGAGAGGACATTAACACCCAACAAACTGGGGGCCCATGCGTGCCGTTGTCCACCCGCTCGCGGGATTCCTTCTCCAATCCCGCGCCCAACCCGCTAGATTTACCACTCCGCCCGCCTAGACAATTTTTTCCCTACAGAACTCTCCAGCAGGCACCCCAACCTCCTCATCGACACCCAATCATACCCAAGTGCCGTCGGTAACCACCAGGAAGAGAACCGGGTGGCTTCTGCGTGGGGGTGGACCCAACCTGCTTTCCACCGCTACTCCCGGACTCCGTATCTCCAACTCAGCACGAAAATCCCCTCAACTCACACGCATCACAAGAACAACACGGATAAAAGGACGTGTTCGTGGGGCTTGATTATCCAGTTAGAGCCCCAACCACATTCCCGGTGCATATCGTTGCACTACATATCTTTGCCCGTCCCAACTAAATTCCAATGATCCCCCTGAAGGGCTGAGTCTGGAGACCAGGAAGGCGTCGCTGAACATTTTTCCGCGCCGCTCACCCATTTCCCTCCTTCTCTTTAAAGCACCCGCACGTCCCTCGTAATCTAGCCCCCCAAAAGAATACTCCTCCACCCCGTCTTTGCTACTTCCCGCGCCAACTTTTTGCGGCACTTTAGGTTCGTGATGATGCTTCCGGTCAATGTCTATCCACACTGAGCATTCCCACCATACCCCCCCCCCCAAAGATTCGTTTTTTGTCACTTTTCGACAAACGTCACGGCAATATCACTAGCCAACATCCACCAGCACGCTGTCAGTCCGAAAACCCTTATCAACGAACACTTACACTCCCCCCCCATCCGAAAGGTTCAACCTTCTCATACCGGGCACTTTCGCGACCCCCAGTCGACCAAGCAAACAGTCAACCCCCCGCCCCCGCGTTCTGATCGGAGCCCCTCCCGCTGTAGATCTTAAAACGTCCTGCAGCCCCAAACCTATGCCTTAACCAAACGAAATCTTTTTATCCACCCCTTTTTCTCATCGATTTTTCTGTTGACATTATCACTCGCCTCACGGGTTTTCCTAGTATTGGACTACATACAAGACTTACGTCGACAGCAACCACCCGCAGGTTTCTTGAGGTCTTACTACACCCACCTGACGCGAAGCCGCCCCCATTTCCCCTTACCGACCCTCTTTTTCGGAGACCCAACACGTAACCATTTTACTACCACTTTCGTTTTTTCCCCCGATTTCTCGGCACTTGGTCGGTGCTTCCAAAGAGCGGATCCCGAGGTGTCGAGAACAAAGAGTTCAAGCTCGAGTGAAAGCACACCAACATCTACACCGCACCCCCGCGTTTTATACCAGACTACTAACCTCCAAATTTTTTCACACCACAACTAGACAAGGGCCCTCCCAGGCCCCCAATCCTCTTGGCATTCCGTTTCCGTTCTCATGATTCTCTAGACTTTTTGCCAACCCATTGGCCGCCAGAGAATGGTTCTGCGGGGGGGTGGGGGACTTTGCCTCCTCCGTGCCGTCCCCACCCTCTTCTCGTTATTCACCCATTTTAGAATCCCCCAACGTTCCCATGAGCCCCACGCACCCAAAAAAAACACTATTAAACCCAACGCCCGACCCTCTTCTCAAAGGCTCCTCGAATAATTGCCAATCCCGCCTCGCCTCTGTCGTCTCGGATTTTCACAAAAGTTGGTCCCCGGGGGCCTACCCTGCTTCCCTTGGGCTCGCTGTAAGTTCTCTTCTAAGCTTCCTAGGTGTGCGCGCCCTTGTACAGAAGGCCCGGCTAGCTCGATTCATTTTCCGTCCAATATCCAGAACTCGCCCCCCTTTATCCCACAAGTTCGGCAGTGCGCACAGCGAACACCAGTGATTTTACTAGCCGATCAGCTTTCTTCCTTCATCCCGTTGGTTTTTCTATATAGGCTTGATGTTCGATCTTATCTCTCGCCTTTGGGATTGAGACGACGTGCATGTAGATGGTTCTCAGCCAACCTCGGACTTCGTTTTTTCGCACCCTAACCCTCCACTGAGTTTTTTTCCCGCCTGTAACTCGTGAATCTTTCCATTTTCCCCGTGGTCCAAGTCTCAATTCGGCTAGGTACCAACATTCAGTGCTTTCAGGCGATCCAATGAAAGTTCCGCAACATCGCACGTCGTTCCCTTACTTTCATCGCCTCGTGTGGCCCCAAAGGTTTTTTGCGGGCTGGTTTGTGAGTAAGGTGGTGGTTCGTTACAGACACCGGCATCTATGCCCAAAGGGGGCCCTTAGCATAAATACTCGCCACCGCGTCGTTTCCACAACCAGTTTTTTTTTCCCCGTGCGGGGCATGACTCCTTATCACAAACCCCGAAGTCGCTCGTTCAGAATTAAAGTTTTTACCTACAACACATGTTCCAATCCGCGCACGGTCGTCGACCGTCTGCTGGCTGGGTTCGGTTGGGTTATCGATCTTTGAATCTTCCCGCTGACAGCCGCTTATGCTGATCCCGCGTCGTAGTCATTCACCTCAAAGTCATTTTTGCCCGAATTAGGCCCACTGCCCCCTGGACATGCTCCTCACAAAATGGACTTTGCGCTGCATTGTTTTGAGTCCAAAGTCAATGCAAAGGTCGAGTTTTAACCAATCTGGCCCCCCCTTCATCCCCTTCCCGTAGGACCTTACCCCCTGATCGACCTTGGGCCGATCTTAGCGACAATGGGCTTTTCCGTCGACGTTTCACTCTCTCCTATCTAACGCTGGTCCTCTGAAGACCAGTCCGCCTGTCTACTTTTTCTATCTAAAGAACCGGGTTTTTCGCTTTACCGACCTACTCCGATTTCCTCTTTTGTTTAGCCACTGGCTATCTGAACCGGACCGCCTCGCCACTGTCCAATCCCTCGTCACCGTCGGCTGTTCCACATTTTTTCCTAAAGAGCAGAATCACCACTTGAACCTATATGGTCGTGTTCCCCTAGATTTTCTAGTATTTTCTTTGTGTGTGGTTGGTTCTCTCGATTTTGGACACCCCGGATCCGAGTCTTCGGCCCGCGGGTGTAGGCACATTTGGGGGTGATTTTGGGACTTTTCCATTATTGTTCGCGGATTCTCGATACTGGTGCTACCCCCATTAGATTGTAGTCTTTTTCGGCTGTTTTTTTTTCCCGGTTTTTTCGTATAAGTTGAACGTTTCGGACGTGGTTTCCCCTCCTCTTTGGTTCAGTTTCCTTGCGAGCGTTTTAAGCTTGACTTTTCTTCAAGACCATTGTCGCTTATGCTGGCTCCCCTATTTTCTGATGCGTGGACGAGGCCTCTTTTGGTTTTAGAGATGACATCGACACTCAGAACACTTTCCGACGAACGCTTCGTGCTAATTTCCCGTTTGAGGTTTCTCAGGGTTTTGGAACTTGTGCTTCGGGCCACGTACTGTTTTTTTTTTGTCTCCAACCTTCCTAGAGCTTGGAATCAGCCTTCGCTATGTTTGGAAACCGCATGGCGCTCCAGTTTTTTCCCCCGCCAATCCTATCCGGACAAAAGAACCCTCCCGAATACCTATGACCCATATGAACTGCCGGTCACAACATGTCGAAGACACGCGTAAATCTGGGGTAACCTCTCTCCACGACGTTTTTCTTTTTTTCCAAAACGATGTGTCCTCTATATGTCTCATTCATGTCATATGACTTTTTTCCGGCGAACACACTTTTAAATTCTGTAAACATTTTCCCACCAACGGTCTGTGTCACGCTCTTCGATTTGAGTCTTGAGTTCTTTCTTCTTTTGACTAGGAATGCGCGGCCCCTCCCTGCTCGACTTTCAAATTGGAAAGGATTCGTTTTTCCCGAGTGATAGAGCGGATGATTTCTCTTTATCTTTTCCCCCCCCCTCCGGCCGTTTGTGCATCGCGTAGCCTTCCGTTGAGATCCCTCCTACTGAAGTAAAGTTCTTGACATTCCTCCGTCCTCGCGCTTTTTCAGTTACAAGGACATCTCTTGTTCTCTGGCGCCTTCCGCCCCTTCTGTTGGGAACCTGGTTGCTTCGTGGGCGTAATATCTCGATACATGGCCCCCCCTCTTTCGTTTGCGCTTAATTTTTAGGTCTCACCTTCATCTCTCCTGTCTCCTACTTGGAGTTCTTTCACCAGGCCGTTGAGCATCCCAAGATTCTTTAGAGGTAGGAACTTTCCCGACACCGACTTGGCCCCGCCCTAGCCTCCTACTTACGTGTCGCTCTTGAGTTCTGGTTTGGCAGAAACGATTGCCTTAATTCTCTAAGCAACGTAACCAAGTGGTGGATAAATGTCTCTTGGACCGCACTGCTGTTGAATACCAAGGCAACGTGGGTCCTCCTCCCCCCCGTCCGTTCGTGCATCCAGGTGACCCCAGGATCCACCGTGTTTGGTGTCAGGATACTTTTCCTTGGATACCTTTTTCCACGACTGTGCCCGCTCACCCAATTGACGTTTGTGCTGAAAATCGCAGTTTTTTTCCACAAGTTTTTTTCGGTTTCGTCCTTGCTTATCGCACCTCGCACGTCTGTCACCGTGATTATTCGGCTTTCTGACTTTCCGAGCACCAATTTTGGTATTCTTCTAGAAGGCATCTTTTGTAACTATTCAAGCAATGTTCACATATACGGTCATGAACCTACCCAAACTGTACTTTTGGTTCTCCTTCCAGCTACGGGCGGTAGTTCTTTTCTTGTTGAGGGGTAGTGTCGTGCGGTTCGGGTTCTGACGCAGAGACCCTAAAGTCCCGCTTTGTTTCCGCTTTGTATGGTACTTTGAATTCCTGTGTAGTTTCCCAATTATCGTCCCAGTACAAGCTGTAATGTAAAATCGACTGTTTTATTTTTTTGATGATTTACCCTTTCCCGTACGAGATTCCCTGCGGCCGCCGGTTGTGATTTTTGTCCGCCTCTGCGTGGATAAGTCTCAGCGGGGGGGCGTTGTGCCTTTGCCCCGCGCTTGGTTATTCCGTTTTTAATAACTTTTTTGCCCTGATGTTAGCTTTGTGCGGGGTGTCTCCTGGGATTTTTTTGCGTTTTTAGTGTTCCGATGCAAGGGAAATGGGATTCTCTTGGTTTTTCCTTTCTTTTGACTCTTGTTCTTTTGAATTCCACATGATCTTGTTTTTCTGTTTTATCTTTTTTTATTGAATGATTTTTCTTTCTGCGGTCGATGGTGTCGGACGCTCTTGGCTTTCCTTTCGTCTGAGGGATTTGCAGTGAGTGAGAGGCTTTCCTGCCTTTCCCATCTTTTTTTCGCAATGGCGGTATCCCCCTTCCTTTCTGCATCTCTTTCTGGTTGTATACCTGTGCTTTTTTTGCGTTGCATGAAGTCGTTGTAACGACTCCGCGCCACAGGTGATTTTTGGCGTTCGTCCATGCGTGGTTTTGACGCCTGGTCCGACGTTGGTGAACGGTCTGTTTACTTGCGCTAGTCGCTGTTCTCCCTTTTTTTTCCCCCAGGACCTCCCTCTGTGCCCTTACACCATATGTCTTAGTCCTTTGTTAGCGACCCTTGGTGATCGCGTTTTTAGGACTTCGGCATGACTTTTTTCTTGCGTCTTTCCCATCACCTTTGGATCCGGTTTCTTTTTTCTTCATTGCATGCCCTTTTCCGTTGTTTAGTGCCTCTGCACACCTTAATTTCCCTTTCGTTCCGTCTTCTATCAATTTCAAACCAACATCATAAAACCCCCAAAGCCGGCGACCTTTTTCTTCATCATTCGGCTATTTCTTGTCTTCTACGGCACTTTTGTTTGTCGCGCTTTGAAAGCGTAGATGTGTGTTGCTGCGGTGTCCTGACTCCACCACCGCGCGCTGATTTCTTCGTGGTTCGGAAGTTCGTGAGAGGGTGTTGAGCTTAAGGTCGCCGTTTTGGTCGTTTTCCCCTCCTTCCTCCCGCTCTAAGTCGTTCATTTGCGGAAAGTTGAGCTTGAGTCGCTGGTGGATACTCCTTTTTGCACCAATTCCAGTGTTGGCTATTAGTTTGTTGATTTTTGTTGTCTTTATTGTCTTTCAGCGTATTGATCTTCCGGGTCGTCGTTTGGCTTTTTTATTTAATCCCTTCTCCGATTATCCTTTCGGAACGTCCCTTATCCGCTTTTTTATTCCTGTGCGCTGCAGAGAATTTCTTTCCTTTTGGCGATCAGTCAATCTCTTATTTCCGCTGTCCCAATTTTCTGGACACGATTGCTATATGGTTTTGAGGTTTGATTGTTGTTTCACCCCTGCTGCGCCTTGCTCTTTGGGAGTAGGTGATCATCTCTGAATGGGAGTCTTTTTATTGCGGGAAGAACCCACAGGGCACCCCCCCCTTTTTTTTTCCCTCTTTTTCCCTTCAACCAGTGTCCCAAGTGACGCGCCGTCCGATCAGTGTGTGCCCTTTTGTCGCAGTTTCCGGCTAAACAGCTTTCCGACTACACTATGTACAACTAAACCCCATCGTCCCCCCCGTGACACTACCCCTTCCCCCCCCCGCGCGCTCCTGTTCTAGCAGCTTCGTTATCTAATGCTGTTTTGCGTCTGTTGTGCTCTGTTGAACGCCGCCGTTCCTGTTGTTGTGGCAAGGCTTCCCATGTGTGGGGTACGCCAATCCCAGACCCCCTTTGGGGCTTGATGACCTACGCAGATGCCCACAGACTTCTAGAACGCTTCCTTCCTCCCCCCAAAGCCCCGCCGGCATGCTCAGGGCGGGTCATCCGTCGCGCGTTCCTGGCTCTGGCCGCACGACCAGAAACTTATAGTACAGGCTTCGTTAGACGCCTTGACTGAGCCTTCCCTGTCTTCCCTTCTCACTTGCCCCACCGCATCTTGAGGCACCCACTTTTCCCGATGCCCCAATTGAAGAAGAGCTATCCTTCTGGGCAGGTCTTGTTGGGTTGTAGTTCTGAGTGGTTGACCCATGTTCCAAGCTTGTTTTATTCTTTTCTGCACCGGCTGTCTTCGCCGGTGTGAACTCCGTGTTGGTCCAAGCCGTGTTGCGGCTTCTTTTGCGCTCCCCCCTCTTCTTTGTTTAACAATCGGGATGAATTTGCTCTGATGTGCGTTTAGGTTGGGTGTCGGTCTTGCCTGAGTGGCGGGCTCCCTTTTTCTGTTACCGCGCAGCACCAGTCCACGTGAGACGGTCTTTGTTGTTCCGCTCGGACGATACTCGGGCCTTCGCGTAGTCCGTCGCCGGGATTCTTAGACTGTAGTACGGCTTCATCGTTTCCCCATTCTCGCCACCACCTCTGCCGGCTATGGGCCGTACTTCCGAGATCCTCTTTACTACGCCATCGCGATGCATTTCAGAGTCCCCCCTTCTGTCTTGCCCAGACGGTGTCGTTTTCTCATAGTCCCGCAGCCACTACTGGTCCTGTGCCCGCCTTTCTTGAACCGAAAGCTCCTTGGTTTTGATTCTTCTCTGCGAAAACCTGAGCGGTGTGCTTCGCGGGCGATTACTTCTAACTCCTCCGATTAATTATAGATAGAAGATTTAAATTTTTTCCGAGCCCCCCCCCTCCGATTCCCCGGGTGGTGGGGTGCGGGCCCCACTCTCCCTATACGCAAGCGGGACGCTTCTGTGGCGTTTGCGGAATCATTCCAGCAACACCGTCACAGTGTACTAGCCTATTCAATTATTGCCCGATAACCAAGACTCAGGCAACTTTTGGATCTCCGCTGTAACCTTCCCGCCCAAGAAGTTTTCCCGCCAATGTATTTTCGACATTCCCCCACGAGCGGCGAACTTTCACAACATTGCCCCCTGCATACAATACCGCTCGACCGAACATTTTTCCCCCTGCAAATTCTGAGCCCCCTGTAATTACGTCCTCCCACAGGCCGATCTTTTTTTTTTTCCCTCGCCACTTCATTTCCTCGGATTCCCCATCACCTGAGTATATGCCCCTCCCCTTAATCACGTGAACATATTCACCGTTTGGTTTTGCTACTCCTCCTGCTTTTGAACGAGTTACCGCTACAACCACACCTCCCAACTTTTTCCCTCCCTCTTCGTGCCAATTACCTCCGTTTTTGTCCCCGTGGCGGTTTCATGAAGATGCGCCCCTTTGAAGTACCTACACAACAAAAAGTCTTGCACACTCTCCCACACCTTACAGACCACCCCAACAGGAATGAGCTTCGTTATTTCGTTTTTTTTCCGGCCACCACTAGGACACATCTTCCTCCCCCGGGTTATGAGGGAATTCCCTTTTAGGAGAATCCCCAGAGTGTACTTATTTTTGGTTTTTCCCGGCACCCTACTCCTCCCTTACCCCAACCTTTGATCTCGACCACAGCCCTCAAGCCCAGTCTACCCCAATCTTCCTTTTTCAAAAGTCAAACACTCGCTACCCGACCCCGTTTTTTTTTGGTTTTTCAGATGTTTTTTAGTATCCACCTCCGCCGGACTTTTTCAATTCCGTTTCCGCACGCTTCTCTCACCTGTTTTCGATTTGGCGATGGGTCGACCGGGGGTACACTCCATCACGCGTACTGACCCCGTTTGCTCTTTAGATTTCGTAGAATCGAGTTCAACAGAGAGTCGATCACTTGCTTGATCGCCCCATTATAATTCACTTTCTCTTTGGTTTTTTCCCTTTTGGCCGCTGTTGTGCTTTTTAGTTATCCATTCTTGAGTGTAGGATAGGCTGTGGTACATGGATCCTATGCGGACTAGAATTTCACAGCCCATTTGGGCTAGTTTACTTGTCCTGATCCCCTCTTTCCTCCATAACCACAATCTACGCTCACGTTGGGTCTTCACTTGTCCCCGACCCTCTTTCGCTCCGTACCCTCCTTCCCGCCGTCGCAGTTGATCCAGGTCTCAACCGCTCCTTCTAGTCTACGCCCCAAGCTTACACCACCCTCAACAAGCCCCCATCCTCCCCTTCTCCGAAAATTCTATCGCGCGTCTTCCTTGTTTTGGGCTTGCACTCCCCGAAACGCCTTCATGTTATCGTCCCTCGAAAAGCGCGGTTTCACTCTGTAGGGTATGTGCTTTCTTATGTTTTTACTCAGGCCCTCGCTTTTCCCATTTCAGAATACGTCGGACCAGCCTCGTCATCTAACCCCCTCTTCTCATCGCGATTACCTCCGTCCCCCTCATGACTGCCCTCTTTCTCGACTCTCCACCAGATACTCTAGAGCACCCCATTCCAGACAATTTTTTTCGCAATACCTGCGAGCTTCGTCCGTCACTTTAAACTTCGGGTAGTCCTTACCCAAACCCCAACCCCTGGACCTTCTTACCCACACGCACCTCCCCCCACGACTCTGTCCTTTCCCCGCACACACTGACTAATAGAAGCTTCCGTGACGTCGGGTTTCTCGTTTTCTTTCACCCTTTTTCGCACCCCCCCTTCAGTTGACGTCGGTCCTTTCTGATTAAGCAATGTTTCCCCAATGTCTTTGGTAATACGCGCCTCCTCCCCATGACTTAACTTGTGATTTGCCTCCCTCCATAATCTTTTCGCATTCCCCCTTTCAGTTGCCCCAGGCCGGATCACCAATTTGGGATTGCTTCGACGAAACTTGTGCCGAATATCGACCCCTGCTCAACAGCCACTCGTTGTAACCACAGGTCCCAATGCCTGCACAAATTTCTTGCACCCGCTCCGCTTTACGTATACCCCCGTTCCTCTTTCTACCGTACTTCTCTTCCCCCCCCGCGCACTGAGCCCCCATCACTCGGATCTCCCGGGGGTTTTATTGTTCTCACGCAATAACTCAGGCAACCAGAAATCCCTGAGCCCCCTTTCTTTCTTTGATGTCTCCATTCCGGGTTATCTCCTTTATCGCCGTCCTCCGATCCGCTTCCAAGCTCTCCTCGTGAACGCAACAATCCCTCACTTGAATTCCACTGCCACCTTCTCCAAACCCCCCTCCAGACTTTCCTCCAACGTAGTACCCTACCAACCCACAAGGGTCGCCTTGGGTAGCCCGAACCAGGACCACGACTACCCGATTTTTTTTAGATGTTCATTCGGGCACATAACCCCCCCCCCTCCTGCCGCCCCCTCACCGCCCGCACCAGTCTTCTAACTCGACCCCTCGACGCACCTTACACTCCCGGCTTTTTTCGTTTAAGCCCCCCTCCCCCGGGAGACCCACCCAAACCGGCTGACCATACCTCCTTGACTTAGCATCTCCCACTTCGTTTTGGTTGACTCACCCGCTTTTTGAGCCCTTGTGAAGATATTTGACTGCAATCAACACAGAAGCCAAACAATCCGCGCTCGGTGCCCCCACCCCCCCCACCCGTTAGGTGCTGGGTCGACCCGACCCCAACCAGATAGCTTTTACCCCCCCTACCACTCCCCTGCAGTTGCCCCCTTGTGACCGGTCAAATTTTCGAAAATCGGTATCCCTTTTTTTTTACTTCACCTGTGCATCCTGCTTTTTACCCTCGAGTTCCAATTTTTTAAGTCACGCCCTCTCGGGCCCCTTTTTCCTTCTCTGACTCCATGGACCTTAGTTTCAGAGGGGTCGCTGTTTGTCTACATGCATCAAACTTCGCCTTCCCCAGCAGACCGCAGCCAGCAATCTCACTAACCGAACCACGGGGAACAATGCCGACGGTCCAGATGACCAAAGTTCGGGGGTCATTCGTTTCCTTCTCCCCGGCCCTTTCTTTCCCCACCCAACTTCCTGCTCTCACCTTAGTGCCTATATTCCTTTTCTTCACCCGTCGACCAAAATGTCCCTTTATCCCCCTCAGCACCCAACCAACCTCCACTCTCAGCCACACGTGACCCGCCAGAGCCAGTTCTCGGCTTCTCTACTTGGGGCTGCGACCGGCGATCACTAAATTTACGCCTCTCTCTCTCTTACGAGACCGGTCGTTTTGGACCCCCCCTAACTTAACGTTTTTTTCTCCTTCTGAAGGTTCTCCCTCGATCCTTCCTTGTAGCTTTTTCGCTTCTTTGTCTGGTTCGAGTTCCCCATTTCGAATTTTGACTCAACACCGTTTGCGGTTTTGGCCTGGTTTCCTAAAGGTAGTAGCGGCTGAGCTGTACCACTTCACCACTTCTTCTCTTTCTTTGACATTTCTCTTTTTTTCTTTGCGCCTTTTGTACTTTTTTTTTCCCCTTTTCGTCCGTTTAGTCGATCTTTCTCGATTTTTTTTTTTTTTTCTTTTTATGGTCCCGTTTTCTCGCGTATCGCCAACTCTTCATGTCCGTGCGTCTATTCGGTTCTTCCCGGAAACCATCCAATACTCTTGTTTTGTCACGTCTCTTCCACACTCAAATTTTCGCGACCGCCCCGCTGCCTCCCCCACCCCTCCCGGACCCCACGTCTCGGTGTGCGTTTTTTTCGTGTCGGGAGATTGGACAGACAACCCTTCTGTTCCCTCGAAAATTACACCTAAGCCCAGTTTACGTTTTCTCGGATATTTTTCCAAACCTATTCCCTTTCAAAAATTTTATCCCGCCCGCGTACCACCAACCATTAACATGCCCCCAACCAAGGAATTCATCTCCACAACATCTTCCTTCTCTCTAACTTTCAAACCAGGAAGTAAACCCTAGCATGGCGTTAGAATCCCCCCCCCCGCCCCCCACCCAGACGATGGTCTGCTCGTTTTTGGCGGGGGGTTTTTGGTTGGTTCACCCGTGGGAGGTTAGCCTGATTTGCGGTTTTTTCTTACACACCCAGGCACCCATGGTTCCCTCGGCGTCTCCACCCGCCTGCCCGTGGTTGCAATCCAACACAAACCCCCGTCGCCCCCCCCCCCACCGTCGGCCCCCCCCTTAACGGCTAATCCTCACCCCCTTCCTTTCGGTAGCGTCCTGAGTTTTCAGCTAGGGCGGCTCTTCCCACCCAGCACCCCCCCCTTGTGATACCCCCCCCCCCCCCTGTACTGTACCCCGCGTCACAAAACTATCACCGACCCCCCATCGTTCCCCCAAACTTTACAAAGGAACTCACCTGCCCTGACAGTCGTCGTCGTACCCCCGAAATGTCGGCCGGACCCCCTCCCCTCACTTTTGCCTCGGACTCTTTTTTTGTTCGCGGTGTCCTCCGACTTTCCCAAACCCATTCCTTGACCGCGCCCGCAGGCAAATTGTTCGCCTTGTAAGAATTTTTCTTTTGTCTCGTCCTTGTGTTCTGTTATTTCCCCTTTGATTGTTTGACCTCCGATTTCAGAATTTAACCCAGACAACAATCTGAAACACCCACGTCACTCCAACCCAAAAAAAAAACTGGGTGTTGCATCCCAAGCCTACGATGTCTTTCCAGTCTTCTAGTGAGATTTAATTGGCCGTTGCTGATTGTACCCGACATGACTCCGATTTACTTTTTTTTTTTTTTAGTCCCATGTTCCCGACCCCGACCCTAGACCGTTACTTACCCCAACTGGACGGTCCAAGCTACGCAATTCTCACAGATTTCCTTACCATCTTCGAGGGGACACTTCTGAATTGGATTGTGTTTTCTCGGCAAGGGAAAGGACCAAGCTGCCTTTTTCCTTTATGGCACGCCAACCATTGTTTTATGCTTTTTCCATTTTGGGGCCCTAATTTCCCTTTGGTGAGGTTTTTGATCCGTGTCCGACAATGTATCCGTAGTTTTTTTTTTGTGTGTGTGGTCTGTGGTACGGAAATTGTTTTTTTATAGGCCGACAAGTCTTAGTCTTCCCTGCGTTATCGTGTTTTCCTGACCGGATTAGGCTCGTCCTCTCGTACCGGTCATTCAAGCTTCTCGACCATTAGTTCCAATCCTTTTTGCGAAGTTGCTCAAATGGTGGGGCATCCACAATCGGTTGCACCGTTTTGATCGAGGAGGCCCTGTTTGTATCGACTACTTTCTCTGACGACCTTGCGGCTATCGTGTCAGAGGACTACTCGGCCGTCGTGCTTTCGGTCAAAATTTGTTTTCTTCCTCCTCCGAGCTGGCCCCCCCTATCCCGAGGACAGGTCTGGCCCCCCCCTCATGCGTTCGACACCGCCATCCCACACCCCCCGCCGACTGGACTGGCCTTGACCTGCGCGTGCGAGGTTGAATAGCTTTCGGCAGAACGCCGCCCCTTTTTCCTTTTGAAAAACCCGCCCGCGGACTATTCCGATATTCTTTTTATGCCCGGTGTTCTTGCCGTAACACTTTGAAACTTGCAAAACCTTTTTTCCCGCTCAGGCACGACAGCTTTACCGCCTCGACTTTTTTGAGCCTTAATTTCCGAGGCGTTCCGGGATTTGAATTTTCGTATTGTTTCTGGCCCGGCTGTGGCCTTTGCTTTCCACTTGCCCATCTTTTTTCTCGATAAGCCGTCGCGTTCAGCAGCGGCCATTGATTTTCTTTCCTTTTCCCGCGCATTGGAGCATGTCGCTCAATGGGCTCCCCGATCCCTCCGCCAGTTTCCCTACCTTGAAATCCGTTTTCACGGATCCTACGTCCGGTTGCATCTTTGGTGGAAATCTCTTTTCTCTCTTTTTTTGACGCCTTCCTCGTCTATCCCATTTATTTTACAAGCAAAAAAATTGCTGCGTATTTTTCCTAGTCCGAACGTCTCAGTGTGAACGCTTACTCTACTGAGGACCTTCGAAGGTCCAGAGTAGACCAGTGACGCAGGTAGGGCAAACCCCAAACCACCAACACACTGCGACACAAAGACTGACCGCTTCCAAACGAGACCCCCCACGACCACCATTTAACACCCACAACCCCACGACAAGAAAACAAAAAACCATCCAACAAAAAAAAAAACACCACAAAACAAAAACAACAGGTAAAATTTGAAGAACAAACGGCCCTTATCTGGGGGTTCGAGGTTTTTGGCGAGTTGCTAGTTCACGTTTTTGTCCTCTCCTTTTCACCTGTTTCTTTCGCTATCTCATTTCCCAGTTTCTGTGGGTTGCCGCGGGGGGGTTTTTTGATGTAAGTCTCACCGTGGGGTGGTTTTCTACCCCGGGGTTTTGTCACGCTTTCACCCACCCGCTAGAACGCTTCTTTTTTGAGACCCAGCAATGGTTTGCAAGCGTCTTTTTGTGAACGATCCATTACCCCTAACAATACTATTTCAGGGTTTTGTGTTGTTGGGTTTTCCCCTTAGAAGTTCATCCGCGGTTTTGGTGTCCACATTCGCCTCTTCGCTCTGACTGGTTCCAACAGTTGCGACCTTCCCCCGAGACTCTTTTTTTTCGGGGCTTTTTTCTCAATTACCCATGTTAACCCCTATACCCCGTTGTCCAACAAAATGTTCGTTGTTCGCGCAGCCTCACGTTCGTTTCTGTAATCTCTGATTTTGCGGTGAGGTGCTGCGACCTTTCTGCGGGGTTACGACCGCCCGCACCGCTTTTGTTTTGCTTCTTCCTTCTTGGATTCCTTTTTCGGTTCTTACATCCTCGAGGCTAGTCGGCCATGTCACACGAGTTGGTCCTTCTTAATCCGAGTTTTTAGGCACCGCCTGTTTGGTCTTGAACCCGTCGCCAATGCACGGGGTAAGCCCCCCAATCGTCTTCGCGGCGTGCATGGGGGGTGAGGGGGTGCTGCTGTTTCCTAACACCTTCTCTGATGCCTTTTCTTTAGTTGGCTGAATTGGTTTTTGATGGGATAACGGAGACCCTTATTGGGGGCGGCTTTGTTTATTTTGCGCTTTGCTGCAATGCAACCCCCGACCTTGTTTTTTTTTTCACTATTTCCCCGGTTCAATGAGCTCGTTTTTTGCATGATCCTTTTCTGTGGCCTTGGGTCATGATCGGGCTTCCGTTCCCTGCGTTGAGAGGCTGCCAGCTCCTCTCGGTTCGGCACGACAATGTATGGGAACCTTAATTTATGGCCACGAGTCATAGGCACATGTGCCCCTGGCCCAGTTCGATTCCCTCCCCGGGTTGGTGGCGTCTTTTAAAATAGTTCGGTGATGGCCTTCGGGCTATTGCGAGACGCGTGGGATTCCCCCGCTGATCTCTTGTGCAAGCCCTTTGGGCCTTCAGTCCCTCTCTGACCGCTTTTCCACCAGTGCGGTTTGATGTTTGCTGCCCTTCGTGGTGATGCGAGATATCGGCAAGTTTCTGCGTTTCGAGCGTCGTCACCATACTTTTGGTGATTTTTTTTTTCACCCTTCTGGACGACTTCAGTGTTTAGTGCGTGCCGCAGTAACTTCCGGTGCCCCGTAGTGACCTCACCTTCACGAGCACATTTGCTCAGCATTCGGACTGCCGGCAATCATGGCCGCCCTCTTTGCTTTTTGTTCACCTTGTTCGCGAGAGCAGGGGGCTCGTCGTCTGTCAGTGTGGTCACGCGGTTTTTGTGGAATCACACCGGGAGTTTTTTTTTTTTTTTGGTACATCTCTTGGGATTGTTTTGGACGTTCAGCCGACGTTTGTGGCACTCTGCCGTCAGAGACGGATATGACAGATTGTGTAATTTTGATTCGCGGAGTATTTTTGTCTTTTCCCAACGTGGCGCCTATTGGCGATTCCCTTTTTCTTCTAGGTGGCCTGATGCGAGCCTGTGATGCGTCCTCCCTTTTGATTCCGTGGAAAGCGCCCTCTGTATACGTTTCTTGAACTCCTTCCGCTCTCCCTCCTTGCGTTGCGAAGACTGGCCTTGCTTATAGCAGATGCCCCGAGCCGGCGCAAACTTTTTGAGAACTTTTGCTCGCTTTTTTGCCCGGGGTTGCATAACGCCCCGCTCCCCTTTTTTTTTTGATCTCTCAGCTTTCCCCCTTCCTGAGCCTTGTTATTTTTGCTCGCCCGGACCCCATTTGGTTCCCTGCGAGGCCAAGAACAAAGTAGAGGCAGGCTTCCCTTTTGGTTCTTCCGAATTCGGCTCCTCCGCTCGGTCCGCCCAGACTACCGATGCACCGCCACCACCAAATAGCCCCCACTCCCCCCACGAACTCCCAAAGCGCAATTTCGCCCCTTGACTCAGAATCGATGGTTTTTGCGGTTGCGGTAGAAAGCTGGTATTACCATGTGTGTTTGGCTTTTCGCTGCCCTTTTCCAATCGTTTTTGACAACCCTGGGTGCTAGTCCGCTTTCACTGCCATTTGAGACCCGGCACATTCCGCTTTTCGTTTTGACCCCTTCGGCGATGGCATGTGGGAAGAAAGCGTTTTTTATTCCCTCTGGCGCTGGCGGACCGCAACGTGACGGTGCGTCTCGGTTCGTCGTCGGTTGCTCCCCTGCCCCCTGCCTGTTATTTTCGAGCACATTCTGGCATCGCCCGATTTCGGCTGTTTCCTTTGATTCCCCCTCCTTTGTTTGTTTGCGATCTCCCCGTGGCTGCCTTTTGTTTTGAGTAAGAATTTTCTTTTTAGTGTTAGACACGCGCCTTCGATTTCAGCGGGTCTTCTAGGCCCCACGCGGCTAGTGCATTTTTGTGGGATTGTTCTTTGATGGCCTCGGCGACATTCAGGTGCTCAGCCTCCCAGGACGTTTTTTTGTGTTTACGTATTTCTGTATTAGAGTCGTTACGAGGATGTCCCTCGAGCGCGGTACCCTCGTAGCAATCTGCAAGCCCCCCTCTCCGCTTTGATTTTTTGTTTTGCGTATTTATCGAATCCTGACCGCGATTGTTACGGCGTTCCCCACTTCTTTGAGGCCTCATTGATAAAGCTTGCAAGACTGGCGTTCTCCGCAAGAATCCCCAACTCGGCGGCCATCCGTTCCTGCACCTTCTGGTTTTTTTTTGACATGTAAAGGGCCATGGAGTTGGGCTCCCATCTCCGACTGATGGGGGTGATCGAGGCCCTCATTTCTCCTTCCTAGTTTTTTTTTTTTTTTTTTTCTTTTCTGCCTAGATTATTACCGCGCCGTTCTCTCCACAGCCCACCAATCTGTTTTGTTTCGCAATCCAGCCACCCACGTTTCCGCCCGCCAATTCGCTGCACATACAGTCTTTTTTGCGATTGGCTTCCCCGCCCCGCAATTCACATCGCCTCTTCTCCGGGGTCCAGCCCTCTTTGCCACCCCGTTAATCTCTTTCTCCAGACCCTCCCGGCCCCCGAGCGCTGTTGCTTTTCCTGCCCTCCACCATTCACCAGCCGTTTCCGCTTCTCGATCCTTTTGCCGCGAGCAATTTCCCCCTTTTCATTCGACCCCAAAGCCGATCGTGTTCCCATGCCCCCACCCTGAAGGCGTGATCCCCCATAAGAACTAAAATACGATATGACCTTTCCGCCTCCAGATTCTTGCAACCCGTATCACTCTGCTATTTACTCAGACAGCGCCTGCGACCGGGTCAAGACCCAAGCCCCAAATTTCACTGAGAGCGAAACTGAATTTGGCGTGGACGTCGGGTGTTGTTCTCATCGCCACACGTCAACCAAAGTCGGCACCTCCCGCCCTGCTTTCCCTTTCCGCGCACATTTGCTTCCGGCCACCTGCGCTTCCGCTGCGGGAATTGTTGGACTCCGCCCTCGCCCCCAGGTACGCCTCGGCGGAGACGCAGTCCGTCCTCGGTCTTTCTCCCGCGCAACCGCAATCCCCCCCTTGATTCTTCCCGCCAATCCGTCCTCTTTTGTCCTTTTTATTTGCTTCGACCAAGCGTCTTTGAGCGCACCCCCAGTTGGGTGCCCGAGGTGTTTCGAGGGCAGTGTGTTCCCCTTCCCCGGGACCCCGCCCCATGCCCTTCTCTCAAACGCGATTTTTGGGAGAACAAAGTTTCGTGAACAGGTGATAAGTTTTGTCTTCCTGTACCTTTGAGGGCGTGGTTTTGATCGTAGGCCCCCCACCTGGTACAGTATTGCTTTGGTTCTTTTTCTTAGAGGGTCCATGTCTCCCCGACCCTGCTTACCCTCACACACGTATCGTCGTCTTCATTTTTATTGTCCGACAATGTGTTCCCACCCGCGTTCCCCTTTTTTCCAACCATACCATCCTTCACCTGGCCCATCGGCGCTTTCCCGCTACCGACGGGGTGAAATTCTATCCGTCGTTTGGCCCCGCCGACCGCAAAACTCCCGCTCTAGCAATTCGTCGACATTGGCCGCGCGGCTTTGCTTAATTTGCTCGCCCGAATCTGACGTTTCTCCTGAATGCTCGCCACATTTTGCGTACTTTTGGTTCTTCTCCCCCCTTTTTTCTTTATAGCGATCCTCTTCATCCCCAATCGGCCCACGCTTCAGGTCATACAGCTCACCCCTCTTCAACGCCGGCCATCAACACTCATTCATGTGGATTGGGCCCCGTCTCACCCAGATCTCCCTAGCGACCAACTTCCCGCCCTGCATACCTTCGAGCGTTCTCCAAGGCGGGCTCCGGCTGTCCTTTCCCCAACCAATCTCCCGGACTTCTTCACCAACCCCCAATGTCTTCGTGTTTGCTTTTCTCCAACGCCCACTGCTCATGATCTTCCCCCCCCCGCCTCTCGTCAACTAAAACAACCCCTCCGCGCTTTCCTATGCCTCCCTGAGCTTCAGCAATTTCTTTCGTTTTTTTCCGTAAGGCCCGGAAATTCCCGTGAGTCAATCCCCCGTCATCGCCCTGCCAATGTTCGTTTTAAAACAACACTCGGCTTTTCCCACCAAACCGTGAATGTGCTCCCTCATCTCCCCTCCCTTATGACGAAACCCCGATCACAGCGTTATATCAACCCCCTCCGAAAAGCAGTCTGTAAACCGGCACTTTTGCCCCAATATGCACCCGTTGCACTCCTCCCCGCTTCCGTTATCCCGTCGTTACCCGAAGGCCATCACGCCTTTTGTTTTTCCTTCTTTCCACCGGGCCTTCTCCGTTATGCTCCCTAACCCCCGAATCCCGCTTTGCGGGGTTATGTCTGCCCCTCAGGGTTCTCCTCACATTTTCGGCCTCCGCTAACGTTCCCTGCGCCCCCTCCCACGTACCCTTGAACCTTCAATCCCTCCTCCGCTGACCGTATCTTTCCCAGAATCCCCCCCCAACGAAAGCTCTTCACCGTAGAACCATAAAAACAAAGATGCGCTTTTGCATCATTCCAGCTAACCAGGCAACCGCACCCCGCCGCTTGTCCCCCTGGTTGCCTGTAATAAACGACACCAACCCTTTTCTCGCCTCCAGCAGTTGCCCTGGTTTTCCGTGTTTTCCCCGTAGTTTGATTGGCAAAGTAACACCGACACGTTTCTCCCCCTAATTTCTGGAGAAGCATTCCCCAGTGCTGCCCTAGCGCCTCTCCCAATAAATTAATGCGATTTTTTTTAACCCATTACATCTGTAGCTCGTGCCCGATTTTCACTCACCAGCCACCGTCCCCACTCCCAACCCGAATTCGAGCAAGAAACCCAACCGCTGGGAGGCCGCGTGGGTACGTCCTGCCCTGTTCAACGCGTACAGCACCACCAGACATCACCCTCATAGGAACGCACAAGGAAGCCACTGCATATTTCTTTTTAGTCCACCTTGCAAAATCAAAAGGGGGTGCCTTCTTCCGGGCCCCCGTGTCCCCCCAGCCGAAGGTGGCTAGAGGGCAGCTCCTTTACTTTCGTGCGCTCGGGGCACAGAAAATTGACAGCCCTAGTCAGAATCTGTCACTCTCTGTATCTCCGTAAGCTCCAAATTTTTTTTCTTTTTTTTTTTTTTTGGGTCCTGTCTTATCTTTTGTTTTTCTTTTTCCTCTTTTTTCGGAGAGAGACATTTTACTTCATGCCGGCGGGTCCGCTAGCGCGAACCGCCAAGAAACAAGTGCTAATATGACCAGATTCGCTCATGTCATACTCAAAAACCCCTTCAACACAAATTTCCTTTTCTACATCGTCCACCATCGCTTCTCAACTCCGTTCCCAAGTTCCACCAGGACCCAGTTGTCCCGGCCCCCCCCCAAACCTAATTTTCTCCCCAGGGAAAGGTCGAAATGCCAGTCTTCAGATCTACTCAATCCTGTGTTGGAACAATGAGCTCACAAGTATGAGCCCCAAATAGCACACCACCAACTTTCGCACAACCGCCTTTCCATACGGTCTTCCACGTCATTCCGAACACCGCCTCGATTGTGATCCGCTCGGCTTCTGGGCAAGCCAGGCTTACCTTCTTTCCATGTTACTCGAGAGGTCGGAGCACGATGAACCCCTTCAGGGACCTGTAATTTAACCTCTAATCCCACCCCCCACTCCCCCCCCCAACCCCATAGCACCATCGCCAAAATTTTGAACCCCAGCGCTGGTCAAGTTCTCCGCCGACAAACCATAGTCTTTCTCCTTCCTGGCTCGCCTCTTGCTTTCATATTTTCCTGTTCGTTCCTTTCTTAGCCGATTTTTACTCATGCCCTGCGCCGCTGCCTGCGCCCCTCGGGCCTTCTCCAGCACCTCAAATCAATCGCTGCTCCGACCCCGCAATCCTGCCCCCCCTCTCCCTCGTTCCTCCCCATGCGTGCCGCTTCCTCTCAACGCTCACCTAGCCTTGTTTTGACGCACCACCTGTTCCCCCCTTTCTTTGCTCTGACAAAAGGTTTAGAACTTCAAGTTTTTCGCCGGACACCCGTGCGCCCTGTGGTAAGTGCTTCCGCATTCTCGTCCTCCCTTTCTTTTTTGACCCGAACGGGCGACGCGGCGTGGCTCGCTTTCCCCGTAGTTGTTTCCCCCCCCCCTCTTCGTCCAACCAAGAATGGCTCGGCGTCTGTCTTTTCTGGGGCGTTTCGGTATTTCACAACTCGCTCGGCCTGCTTGGCAGCTTCTCCGAGCTTGATTCCGACGATTGGTAGTTCCCTCCCAGACGTTGCCGAACCCCCTCCTTCCCCTCCCTCTACCTCCCTCAACTATTTTGACTTTTTCCCCCTTATGTCGGAAACCCTCATTTTTATTTTCACATGGTCTCTCCCAAACTTCCCCCCCATTCTTCACCGCCCAACCCCATACGGAGACCCCAATCTGCTCCTTTGCCAATGGCTTATCAGACTCGTCTTTCTGTGATACTGTGGACTTCTTTGATGTGGTGTTTTTTTTTTTTTGTTTTTTTTTTTTTTTTTTGAGTATGTTTGTTTTTTTGGTTGGTGTTTTTTTTGTTGTTTTTTTTTTTTTTGAGTACTTCCAGCCGCTTGGTCGAAGCCTTTACGATCCACACACGGCCTTACGTGCCTCTTCTTCCCCTGACTCACCTCCTCCTCGTTTTTTCGGACCGCAGAGCCCTTACTTAAACGGCCACCCCCCCGGTTCCCCAAGATTACGCAGTTCGTTCGTTTCCATGTTCCCTCCAGTTCGTTTTTTGTGGATTTTAGCGCTTTTTCAATCACAGCGTCGTTCCGCTGGTCTTTTGTTGGGGGTACCGTCAGTTCGTCGTCTTTCATCCGCCGTAAAACGTGGGGTCTGCGTTTCCTTACAAGTCCTTTCTTTTTTTAATTGCTTCGAAAACTGCGGATTGTCATTGCTGTTTAACGGATATAGTCCGGTCCCCGTTCCTTTTTCGACGTGAAGAGAATCCGCCATTGTCGTCTCCTACATTTCGTGGGACGTGGCGCGGTCCTTTTAAGGGGCTTTTTAGACCGGCCTGTGCCCATACTAACCTCGCCCTTTTCCCGCTTAATTTTCTTTCTTTCGTTTTACGGTGTCGGATCGACGGTCGGTGGCCCCCTGGCCCTTCGGTCCCAACGCCGTGGAAGTTGACTCACTCCTTGGGAAGAAGCAGACCGAGCTTCCCCGCTGGCATCTGGAGAGAGTTCACCCGTTTGCCCTCGTCTTTCGACGCAACAATGAACAGCCCTCCTTAAGCAAGAAGTTTCTGACCATGGTACAGCTTTTGGGTTAGAGTCTAGAAACCTGTGCGTCTGCGCCGTCTTGGGAATCAGGGGGGGGGGAAGGTTTCACGTGTCAAACTAGACCCCGCACGTTTCCTGTTTTTTTTTTTTGGCCAAACGAGCTTGCAGAGGAGAGCTTCTGTTCAAGTGTTATTAGGGACAGTGCCAGTTTGCCCTTAGGCACCCATTTTGAAATTTCGTCACCTTTTGTCCCCCGCTTCCTTTTCCTAATTCCCTCGAGCTTTTTCGTGAATTAGCGGGACGTCCGTTCGGGAATCTTTACTTCTGGCATCCTACTAATTGGTTCAATTTCAAGGATGATCGATACCTCCTCGGCGATGCATCCGTGCTTGAGGTGTTTCTTTTTTGATTCTTCCCGCTGTGGTGGGCCTCTCATGGCTCGCAGTGGCTTTGGAGGAGCGGAGGCCTGTACTCGAACCACTGAAATCCTGCCAATGCGAGAACGCTCCGCTGGATGACCGCGCCACTTATCTTTTCGGCTGGGCTGCCTCGTCTGGTGGGTTCTCCCCCTGTGGCGTCCGCCCTATACGTGTCATGAACCCGCCACAGCGGCTTTCAGTCCGAGGCTCGACTCAAGCGAGACGGGAAGGCCGGGGATTTCTTTCCCCACTCCGCCGCGATCAAGTATCTCTTTGTCCCTTGCAATCTTTTCTCATTGCTGTGTGTTGAACGATCATTTCGAAGCGCAGGGTGCCTCTGCTTCCCCTACGAGTGAGTGTTCGCTCCTTGCTAGTCGCTGTGCAGAGGTAGTTCTGTTGTTCTTCTTATGTGGGTTGGACATGCTGCCGATTAAGACCTTCCTGGGCCCTCTGTTTGTCCTGACCGGTCGACGATCGTGTACCCCTCTGACGTGCCGCTGTGCATGTCTTCGTTGCTGCGCCGTGTGTCTCCGCAGGGCGCGGAACGCTCCGGGCCAGCGGGGCCATAATCGCCGTCAGGGTCGGCGCGCCATAAGAGCCACCTGGTACCCGCCCTCCACGTTTCAGCTCGCTTACTGCGAGGCCTCGTCTTCTTGTCTTCTCGCCTGGTTCGGGCGGTCGGAGTATACTACCACAAAGACCGTCATAGTGGGGGACTTGTGCCCGGGAAGTCCCCAGTCCTGCCCGAGATTCGAGCCATTACGGACGGGTTCCCCCTCCCGCGACTTTGTTCTCCCCGACGTTTTCCCGCCCCATCTCTCCCGCTTGGGATGCCACCTCCCCCATCCACTACCGCTCCGCTTCTCCTTGCAAGGGATTTTGGAGTAGGAACAGGCCCGTGAGACAACGGGTCGATCTGGAGCGGCCTCCCCTTAAGGGCGGTTCCCTAAGTGAGCGTTTTCCGCTGTTGACTCCCGAATCCAGATTGCGGATGGACCGCAAACTTACGCCGAGTGTTGTTAACTCGTTGAGGCGATAGAACCTTCCGACAATCTGGTTTTTGGACCGTTGTCGGAAAGTCGGTCTGTTAGTAGGGTTGGAGAAGCGAGTGGGGTCGTCGGGTGAGGACTGGGGCGTTTCCGGTGGGTGTCCAACAGAGTTAGCAATTTGGGATTTCTTACGAGAGTTTAACCAGCTGGTTTGTTACTCTTTAGCCGCCCGGACCCCGATATATTGTTTTCAACTATCCCAATTGCACAACTGTAACCCCCATCATAGTAAAGTGTGTACTCTAACCAAACTTTTCAGTTTTTCTTTAGAAGTTAATTTTATGTTTTTTTCCGCATCTTTGTCGATTAGTTCTGAGTTTCTTGCTATGGGGAGTAGTGGGTTGTGCCTGGTCTGTTTTCTTAGGGAACCCTTCTCCTTCTCTTGGTTTGTAGTTGAGGCCTTCAGATCGACTTTTTCTTTGTATTATGCACCTTCCCTGCTAACAAGGGTGTTATCACTCTTCCCCCGATTTGAGGGAGTTTGATGTTGTTGATCTTCGTTCCCCCGAGGAGTGTTTGGTTTCCTGTTTCAGACTTTTGGGATTGACTAGGACCTCGTCTTGGCTCCGTTTGATGCAGCGGGTGGGCGTTTTTGGTGTTGTTTTGTGAACTGTTTCCTTTTTCCTCTTTTTTTTTTTGTCCGGTTACCACTTTGCCTTTGATTGCGCTGTTGAGGGCGGCTTTACTTTTTGTGGGTTTTCGTTTTGTCCAGAGCCCCCCTCCCTCAAATCGCTGTCGGTGTCTTTTTTGCGCGGTGCTCCCTTGTGATTGCAACCCCACCCCCTCAAGCTCATTTTTCTTTTGTTACTTGCTTCTTTGAATTAGCGATTTCCTTTTTTGGGCTGGGGTGTTTCTCCGCCCCTTTCTTTCCGATTAGTTGCGTGGAATGAGCTTCGTGGTGTATTTCTCTTCACTTGCGGAGATGTTTGCTTGGGTTGGACGCATTCAGGGCGGCCCTGCTCAAACTTGTGTTTCCGGGCGCAATTCGTGTCTCCCCCACCGTTCCTCACTCCTTGTTAACCTGTGTTTTTTCGCTTTAATTTCATTACACGCCTTATCTCACCTGTGATGTTTTTTTCTCGGAAATTCTGCTGGCTTGTGGTCCTTCGGGCGCTGGCGGTCCGGGTTTGGATTATACGTAAGCGAGTCTCGTGGTTGGCACTCCTTTTTTGCCGCCCTTTCATCTTTCGTTTTGGCAGGTTCTCCACCGGTTTTTCGTCTTTTTTCTTCTAAGTGGTGACTTCTTGGCTCTTTCTTGCAGCCAAGTTTTCATTGTGCGGCTTTCGCTAGTTTGTACTTTTGATCATGATTTTTTTTTTCACACTTCCTGTGGCATGCGGATTTTTTTGCTTTGGAGCTGCACGTCTGCCTTTCGGGCGTTCGTTGACGTTTTTCCCTTCTCAATTTGTTTAATATGCCCCGCATTCTTATGCCTTCCTGCAAGCTGCGTCGCCTTTTTGTCCTGTTCCCTTTCCTCGCGCTTTTGGAAACAAGCGTCTTTGATGCCCCTTGGTGGAAGATTTGCTAAGATCCCCCACTCGGTGCGAGCTTTTTTTTTTTGGTGTTCTTTGCAGGGAGATTGTTTTTCTTCTATGCTCCTACGTTTTTTCCCCGTCCCTCCTTGTTTCCCTGACGCTTCTCATTGCCCTTGCGAATTGGCTGGATTTGTTGAGCCGAGGAGGATCTGGTGGCGGCCCGCTTTTTTCCCAGTCTTGCTACCTTCCGTTGCTTTCCGTGCGTGTTCCCTTGATTTTCTGGAACTGGATTTCGTCCTTCGAGGCGTCTGTGTCTTTTTTATGTCCAAGCGTTGATATCGCTTATACCTTGGAGGCCGCCCGCCCCGCTCGGGGCTCGCCTGTGCGAGCCCGATTCAGTTAATCGTGCCATTCGTGGCGTGCATCTGAAGCGTTCAGCCGCCCTCCCTTTCGACCGAAGTTATTGATGAGGAGTTTGCAGTTTTTTGTTTTAATACCGAGGAAGCGCTTTGCCAGGGATGGTTTTTCTTGAGCGGGGTTCCTCTGAATGAGCCTTTTCCATTTGATCGGAGCCACCCGTTTGTAAGTTTTGTCCCATTGGCGAGGGCACCAGCCAAAGCCCCCCCCTTTTCCCTAGGCAGGCCGATACGGTTTGTTGTGATTTTGTTCATTTCTTATTCCAGATTAAAGCTTCGCGCCTTACCCCTACTCCCTTTGATTTACTCAAAGAAAACACAGCTCCCCCCCCGGTACCTCCCCGAACAACGTTTCTTCTAATGGCCGAGTCTAAGCTCTTTGGTTTATCAGACTCGCTGGTTGCGGATTGGCTTTCTCCCTACTTTGGAGTAACTAACTCTTTCGTTTTTTGCCCTGTCCCTTCGGCAGTCCCTCTGAAAACCCTTGGTTTTCTTTTGATTTGAAGTTTTTCATCGCTTTGACTTCCCCTCTCGAGATCCTGCATGAAGCGTCTCAATACCCTCCCTCCTACCACCCTTCTTCCGATGGTGGTGGGGCGGGCCTTCCAAGGGTTGATGCGTTTGTTTCCGGGGCAGGGACAAAGTGGAATGCTGCTTATTACGCGGTAGGCGCTGGGGAGTTGGTTCCGTTATTTTGCCGCCAGCCCCGGGAATTTTCCGGAGCAAATTGATGTCCCCCCCCGGCCGCGGAAACTCTTCCGGGCGTGAGTGGCGTTGTGTGACCGACTTTTTTTTTTTCTCTTTCTCTATGCCCACACTGGTCTTCTTTTGATCGTCCGCTTTTAAATTCGTTGGCGTGACAACCGCTTTTCTCTTTCCTCTATCCACGAGTTCCCCCTTGCGACCCCCAGGGGAGAATTTGCGGTGAACCAGCCGTGCTGCGGAGCTGTTCTTTATGGCAATCAAGAGGACATTCCTGTTGCGTTCCGCGTCTCTTCCCACGATTTCGGCCTTTTGTTCGAGACGTAGTATTAGGAGTCGCGCCGTGTTCCTTTCCCTCCGTTGTTCTGATGTCTTCTAATGCTTCTGCGTCTTTTGGGCTTTTTGAGACAAGACCGATACGCCTGAGGGGCCCCCTGTATTAGAATCAGACTCTTTACGTGTGCGCCATCGCTTCCCTTGCTGAAGCGGATATCTCAAAAAGGACGACTTTAAGAGATTTTGGGGAGCGAATTGATTTTCCTCCAAGAGGGCTACCAAAATCTTCCCTGGTTTCCTTTTGCACTCTTCCTTGGAGGTTGTAACGAAAAGCGGCCAGTTGGTTTCTTGAGATTTCTCCCTCTCAATCTATTGGCGGGTGTGCTCGAGGGGTCTGTT
>Ga0179593_1590554_pt1 | contig 28482 bp, 23 predicted proteins | sample CZODoug2_1_08_16_FD_185931 | JGI IMG/M metagenome (GOLD analysis project Ga0179593, IMG submission 185931) | Vadose zone soil fungal communities from Angelo Coast Range Reserve, California, USA - CZODoug2_1_08_16fungal (PacBio error correction) | ecosystem: Environmental > Terrestrial > Soil >... | reverse complement strand
TCCCCTTTTTCGTGCTCTGTTCCGTTCCGGGATGAATGTTCCTTAAAAGTCTTAATTGCTCAGAGACCTTTTTTTTTTGGTTTGTGAGAATTTGCGCCGCTCCCTCTGAGTAGTCTCTTAGCGAAGGTCCTCCGATAGGGTTTGGGGAAGGGAATTTTTCTGTTTTGTCTCCTTTTCTGTCCCTTTCCTTGCTTGCCAAGTAACTACGGTGAGTTTTCCTTGTGTGGATGGTGGTATCGTATTTCCCTTGTGACCCGGCCCCGTCACAATAATCCATTTTCTTACAGTCTTTTCATTGTTTCGCGTACACTCTTCACCCCATAGTAGCAATCAACTTTTGTTCAACTTCGTCTTTATATATGATTCTCTTTCCGTGCTGGTTTATGGCTTGTTGAGCTTTTTTTTATCCTATAACTAGGTGATTTGTAGGTATTTTCTTTCACGACCCCCCCTCCTCGATCAAAGTCTACTGAAGCACAGCCGGTGATTTTTTTTATTATTAGTGTTTTGACGTCACATAACTAGAATGGAATTTTCTTTACTCTTTTCCCCTTCGGAGTCTTAGTTTTTTTTCCCCTTTGTTGTGCTCAAAACTTGGCTGGCCGCATTTCCATTTTTTTGTCATCCTCCACGGTTCATTCTGGGGTTTTTTCCGTTATTTCAGAGACATCCGATCTACCCTTCTCTAGCTAAGATTTGTAACTTTTCTTTTTCTCGATTCTAGAGGGGTTCTCTTTCCGGCTCTTACTCCAGTTCTCTTCCGTAATTCGCTTGTGGTGGTGCTTGAGGGAAGAGCGGCTTTCTTGACTTCGCGGTGGTTTGACCTTCTTCTAACCCACTTTTATCTCCCCCTCTTACTCCTGCGTTCTCACCTCCTAACTTTTTCGGGGTGTTGCATTTTGGAATAGTGCTACTGTGGGGCATACTGGTGGACTCTTCCTATTTATGCGGTTTTAAAAAGCCCTCCCTCTTTTTTGATGGCATTGCCTTACAGGCTACTCTTTGCCCAGGAGGTGGCGATCCGTGCCCTCCCTTTCCCCCAGCGTACTCCTTGCGGGCGATTGCGTGTCCGTTCGCGTCCGATTCTTTGTGCGTATCTAATCCCCACCCTCTTCCTCTTCTGCAATTCGTGTTGTCTTCGAGCCGCAGCGGGGGTTTTTATTACGTGGCCCCTTGATCCCTTGCATCTCAATTGGACGATACATTCTGTGACCGGCCTTTTCCCCCTACGCCCCAATGCGGTACAGGAATACCCCCTTTTGTTTTCACCCCCTTTTTTTTAGTTTCCCCCCCCGATGTCGCGCATTCGGGTCCAAGAGGACTAGTTAGCGCCCTTGGGTCCCCCCAGCGTTTTCTTTCCTTGGCTTTCTCTAATATTTTCTGTTGCGGCGGAACCCCATTATGGACTTGCTTTAGCCTTTAAATCTTTGCCCATCCTGCTGGTTTTTTTTTTATTGGTGTTTTTTTTTTTTTTGTTTTGTTTGGGTTGTGATGCCGTTGTCCTGGATCATGTCCTCAGGTAGCCGATTTCCTACGCTCGCTTTCGTAGTCTCCCTTTTCGGTGTTAGCCAAAACCCCTTTTTGCTTGAGGCTTTTCGAAGTAGGGATTCCCAGCTTAAAGCGGCCGCCCAGTTTTTTTAGTCTTTTTTCACACCTCCGGTTTTTACCTGCATATACCTTTTCTTCGCTTTTTCACAACGTTTTACTGGGCCGGCGGCCTTCTGTGCCCAAATTGATTTTTATGTGTTAAAAGACCTTTAACCATTATTTGTCTCCAGCAGCCTTATTCTCATTGAAATTTTTTTTTTCTTTTTACGCTTTCGTTCGCCTGCTTTCTGGCCCCCCCCTCTTTTTCTGTCCTTTTGCTAGGCCTCGAACCGCTTTCGGATGAAACGTGGTCTCGCCCGGCGCCTGCATCGCACTCTGCGTCTGTTACGGTTCTCTCCAAGTTCCACCGGCGCCCTTTTACTCTCTCTCTCTCCCACCAGCGATCGGGCGCTCGCCTGGTTTTGTTTTCCAAAAATTCCAGCTCGTTCCTTGGCATTCCTCCTTTTAGTGACGGGCGATTCTCTCCGAGCTGTCGGCTTGGCGCTTGAAGTTCGTCCGCGCGCCGTCAGTTTTGAGCTCCTTTTTTTTCTCTTGTTTGGTCGTATTTATTGTTTTCTTGTCCGTGCCGCATGCGCGCTCCACACCCCCATGGCTTTGTTTCTATGTAATCAACTTCTTTCCCGCAGTAGTTTTGTTTTATGCTTGACATCTCAGTTTTCTTTCGTGGTTCGCTCGTCATCTTTGTCCCCGAACGTATTTTGCTTTTATGGTCGAACGCTCTTATGACCTGACTTCCCTTTAGCTTCTTTTCAATCTCCCCTTAGATCCGATGGCCGTTCTGGATGTGGCCGGCCTTCTTATTGATGTAGAAGTTTTCTTCCATGGCCTTTTTTCATAAGTCTGGGAACGTCCTCTAAATGCATTTCATCTTACCGCACGGCATCGATCATTCTTCAAAGCGATGTCGGCGATCCCTGGTCCCAGTGGGCCTTCTTCCTCGAGTTTGCCCGCATGCCGGCGTTGATGTTAGGTTCTAATCGTTGAATGGTTCTTAAGCCCGCCGCGTCCCCTCTTGATTGCGTCCTCGTAACTGTTCCGTTCTACAGGTCTACCCCCTTGCGCCCTTCGCGTGTCAAAGCCGAGCGCTCCCCCTTTTGTTGTGCTTTAGATTTTTTTGGATTCGTATGCGGACCCTCGCCTCTTAGAAGCGCGCCGCTGTCCTCCCATCTAGACTGTCGTAGGGCCGGGCCAAGGGGTTCTTCTCGCCCACTCTGTTTCGTCTATTCCCATTGTGCTAATTGCCCTGCCCAGGTCCGGCCTGTATTCTTGGGCGATTTTTGATTGACAAATTCCAGGCCTTTCCCCCCCGGGGTCCCTGTTTGAGATTGCCACTTACTTCCCCACGGCTTACGGCGCCGTTCGCCACGGAAGGGCGAGCCGCTCATCACCCATTTTGTAGTCTGAGCTTTCCTCCTCGTTTTGTTTTTTTTCTAGGGGTTGGTCTGGGCCAAATGCTGACAGCGCTTTCTTTTGTTCCTTGGACTTCGAGACTCTTGTCCCGACTCGCTTTGTACTTTTGTTATCACATGACCCGCCCTATGTTCGGCATAATTCATTAATTCGTTCTTCCCGCCCCCTTTTGCTTTACTAGAGGCGAGCGGGCATCCTTAACGTGTGTGAGATTGTATGGTTGCGTTTACACCCCTTCTTCCCCCCTTCCATATTGAGCCCTTTTGCTTGCCCCCCCAACACCGTTTGCCCTCACAGGGCCCGACGAGACTTGAGCAGTACCAGAGACCGTTATCGTCCCCTTTCCCCTGCTTCTTGCGCCCCCGCCTCCGATTCCGGCCGTATTAGACATCGAATGCCTCTCCTTCCTCACTTGTTTCGAAGATTTTCCTCCTTTTTTTCACCTCGTATCTTTTCCCCCTCCCCTTCCCCGACCATTCGAGGAGTTCTATGTGGATAATGGCCACGGGCGGCTGAAGCGGTCGCGCTCTTCCGGTCCTCTTATTCCCCTCTAGGCGGGACGTTTTCGATTTCTCTCCGAGTTAGCGCCTTCGGACGATTCTTGTCACTTATTCAGCTTCCTTTCCCCTCTTATGCTACGGGTGTTTCAAGACGATGTTGACTTAGGCCTATCATCGGAGATGATGTTCCTCTTCTTCTCTCGGCGTGGCTTTTATCAGACTATGGGTCGTTTCAGGTCCCCCCCTTCCGTTCCAGTCCTCGTTTCTTTCTCCCGCCCGATCTCACGCCTCCAACAGGCCGCCACAATTTGAGCATTTCTTCTTGGGTTTCTTCGTTCCTCTTTCATTCACTTTTGCCTTAAAGGTCCAGTTTCCCCTTGTCCGATATCCTCCCCAAAACCCCCTGTAGCCCACCTTCCTACTCTACCTCCCAACGATCCTCTCCTCGCGTTACTGGGGTCCCTTTTTTTTCGCATCCTGCGAGTGGCTCGGCTCTGCGGAGGGATTAGAAAAGAGAGCCGCTCTGGCCCTCTATCGCTGTTTCCGGCTTTTTTCTGCCATCTTGTCTGGGAGCTGAGCCCATCTTTGTGTCCTCGCTGCTCTCCGTTGTGTTTTTGCCCCTTTCCAATGGACGATTTGCGCCTTGCGATCCTCAGCCACTCCCGTCGTTTTTCACCCAGCCTCTTCCGCCGCGAAAGAGTCTCCCCACCTCAGATCTGAGGCATTTCTCCCCCCGCCGAGCGGCTCGTGGTGTTGTCTCGCCCCTTTTGGCATTGGGCTACCACCTTCCCTAGTTTATTTTTCTAGTTCCTCTTCCCTCGGGATGTTTTCCGGAGCTCGCTCTGTCCCTCCATTTAAATATCGATCCTCCGACCTCCGTTTTTCATCCTGCCGTGCCCTCTGCCATCTTTTACTGAGAGTCAAATTATGGTAGTTTTCTCATCCGCCGAGTTTGTCTTTTTTTTTTTTTTCCCCCATCAGTCCCCCCTTCTTCGCATGAACGTTGCTCGGCGCGCTCTTATCGTCAAGGTCCCTTATACATCGCCCTTCCCTCCCCCCCGCAGAGTTTTTATTCCTTGTCCCTTCTCTCAAGGACCGCCTTTTGGGAAACTGAATGGTTATCTCTTTTTCCCCTAGGGATAATACGACCAATTTTTTTTCCCCTTTTCACAGCTGTTCCATCCCGTCCCAGGACTCGGACCGCCGCTGCGTTTTTCGGGACTCTTTGGTGAAGACCCATTACTTCGTATATTTTTCTCTTGTGACGTCTAGGGGTCGCCGTAGGCATTTTTTCCATGACGCCGGCTAGCGTTTGTGTGTTAAAGCCTCAACCTTTTCGCGTCACCTTTAGTCTACCCCCCGGTAATTTTACCGTATGATCCATGGCAGTGCATTAGATGGCGAAGCGAGGGGTTCTGCTCTTTTTCATCGATGTTTCTTTTCTGCTTGCGACGGCCCGTGGTTTAACTACAACTTCCCATGATTTGTAGTTTGCCCCCATTGAGAACTTGATTTTCTGCTGGTCTCCCGTTCGCTCCACTCTGCTTTATTTAGACCTAATCCTTTTTCACTGTCCATTGGGCTATCCATCTTTCGCGGTGGCGTATGATTTGTTTTTGGTGGACTTAAGGTATTTGGGGCCCAGTCAGGCCTTCTTTTTACGCGTCGGCCCATTGATTTGCAACGTACTTCTCTAGAGATTTGCTTTTGGTTTCCTCGTCCCACATGATTCACTTCGGTTTCGCGTGGGCGTCCGCATCGAGATTTTTGCATTCCTGTCCCTTACCCGGTAGGTCCCGCCGGCAGGCTTTCCCCCTTTACTCGCCGATTGGTGTTTTTCATACGTCCGTTGAAAGCGTCCACAGGCTGGGAGGTATGGCCGTTTTTTCTGGTTTTAGGGGGTTAGGCTCTATTTCCCATGAGGTCTTGCCTTTCCAGCGTTGTGCGGATTCCAGACCTCGCCGTTTGACACACAACGACAAATCAACCGCCGGTTTTGTTGCTTTTTGGCGATTCTCTTTTCGGACCCCACCCGCCCCCGGGTATGAATACTGATGATGCTTGCCTTCATCCGATTTTTTCTCTGTCTTCAGCTTGTGCACGCCCCCCCGATTTTATGACTTTGGACGGATCTAAGTCGTCCACCGTTCACCCACGTCGTGCAACACCCCTGAAGGGGATTTCAATATAGATCGTACTCACGAGAGCCTTTTCTAGCTAGGGAACTCTGCATAATGGGCCCTTTTTACCTCCGGAGCCCGTGCCCCCGATTTTCTGCTCGCCCCGCCCGATAGGGCAAGACTTTAGGGTTAAAATCTCCGACTTTCTGTGGCTTTCCTTTTGGGTTCTCTCATATTCCCAGTGCTCGTACTCCAATTTAGAATGAGTTTTGCGTTCTCTTTCGACTTCTTGCCTTTCTTTTCTTTCTCGGGATGCACCGATGATTGTGACTCCTCTTCTTTTTTTTTTTTTCTTCTTTATTCTTTTGTTTTTTTTTTTTTTGGATTTGTATGCCTTTTTCACCTTTGATCTTTTTAGCCTGGCTTTCGACTTTTTGTGCAGCATGTCTGCCTGTTGAGACTGCTTGTGCCCCCTACACGCGCCCCCCGTTGCCTTCCATTCCCGTCTCGATTTTTTTCTCCCCTAGCGTTTGCTTAGACCTTTTCCGCTTTTTTGGAGACCCCCTCCCCCCTTCCCATAGTATCTTTGCCCCCTATAGATGCCCCGCCGCAAAACAGTCGATGGAGCGCTTTGACCGCCTCATCGTGCCTCCTCTCCCAGTTGCCGGCACTTACGCTCTCATTTGCATCTTACCTGTGCTGATGGTATGTTCGGATGGTGGCTTTTGACTGTTTTTGCGCTTGCTCGCGCCGATGCCGCTTTCGTATCGTACCCGCCTCTTTTTTACCTACGCATTTTTTGGGCCTTGAGGCAGCAAATTCCCAAGAGCTCTAAAGATATTGCTCTTTCGTTAACCCCTGTGTTCTTCTCTTAGGCTGCCCCGGGCTACCGGATGTGCCCTCCCTTCTGGGGTTCCTTATTCTTTTTTTTTTGCCGGATAACTCCTCCGCCCTTGCTTTCTTTATCCCCCCCCGTATTTCCCAGCTCTTTTTTTCAATCCGACCTCCTGTCGGTTTGCCCGGCGACGCCCCCCGGTAAAATGGTGTCACTGACAGTTCTCCCCCATTTGTCCGACATTGGTTTCGCGGCTGCGTAACTGAGAAGTCCAGTTCTAACGACCCTCACTTTCATGAGGGTAGCCTACGAATAAGGCGGCGCTGGCCCTTCTAGGGCGTTTTTCCCGTTTCCGTCCCTCTGATATTTTGAAGTGAGAGTCATGTTGAACTTGGCAGCCTATTAAAAAAAAAAATGGGTGTAAGTACATTTTTTTTAAATAGTCGTCAGTATGATACACAAGCAACCTGTGGTCTCGAAGCAGCATTAGAGATTTCTCTTTAGGAGGGTTTGACGCTAATATCTCCTGAGTTCCTGACCCCTTCTGCATTCACTTTCCTTATTCGTTCTTTTTTTTCTTTGGCTTCGTTGACCTACTTATCGTACTATCACGCCCCCCTATTGTTGGACTCAGCGCGGCTATCGAGACTTCCCTATTCTTTGTCGTTGCTTTCTCCGAGAGGCGTGATCTGCTTTTTCTTTGAACTGGTGTTAACGGCATTTCCCAGGTCGCGCGCATTTCAGTTCACCAGATCCCGGATTACTCATTTACTGCTTTCCCTGCGGCGCTTCACTTTCGGCCCCGCGCGCCCCGATGAACAAGCCGAGAGGGCTGGCTTTTTTGCTTTGCAGCATAGCTCCCCATGGTGGCTTCTCACGTCCCCCGAGATTTTTGCGCCGTGGTTTGATCACGCGCGCCGGATTTCCTTTTTTGCTTTTGTAGATCGAGCAGTCTCTGCCGGCCGGTGGTCTTGGCTTTTTCCCTTTCGACCTTATTTCAAGGCTTATCCCTTCCCCCCGAGCTTCTTTTGCATTCTCCTATCACCCTCCTGTTAACGAAGCTGGTTCTTACTATCACCTCCCTTCTGTCCGACAGATTAGTCCCTTTCAGCCTGGTAAAAAGGAATCCCCTGGTTAGTCCCGCCCTCAACAAACCTTTTTCTGAACTCTTCTTCACGAGGACGGTCTTATTTTTATTCCTTTCCCCCCACTCTCTTTGTGACCCTTTCCAACCTATGCAAGGGGTCCTAGAGTTATTTAAAGGAAGAACAAGCCTGAGAGCCCCTGGAGGTGGAGGGAGCCCTTCAAGCATGATTTCCTCCCCCATAGAAATGGCAGCTGTTTGTTCCGCTGGCTATGCTTACGACGTCCATGCACCCCCCTTACCGTTTTTGTTCACTTTACGATATCAGTGGTTACAAGCCCCGGGGAGCCTGACCTCTTTCAGTCGTTTGCCTCGAAATTGGATCCGGAAAATTGTGCTGAATCCACTTTTCACGTCACAACTTTTTTTTCAAACCCGTCGTTTCTTTGTGTAAGAGTAGGATCTCAGGTGGTTTCGATATTGTTTTTTCTTTCGCTGTCGTTTTTTCCACACCCCCCCGCAAGCGACCATTGAAACTTTTTTTTTGGCCGGCCCTCATGGGTAAGTTCCTTCTTCCCCCCCCCCCCCATTCCCCTGCTTTAAGCCCCCTCGCCCTCTATAACCCCCGTTTCTCTCCCCCCCCCCTGTCTGGGTCCACACGAGCTAAACCCCCCCCGACTCTTCCGTATCGAGGTCCCCGCCACACCCACGACACCTTTCGAGGAAAGTGTATGTTCACCGCGTCCTGACTATTTTGGAAGATTCGGGCCCGAACGAAGCAGATGTGCTATTTGAATAGCGGTGGTTGCGATCATCCCCATTCTATTGTCCATCTGGGAGTGGAAATCCTCTCTGACATGTTGGAGAAAGTGACCTTTTAACCCCCCTAGAGCCCCGCACTGTATCCGTTACTCTAGGTCTGTACATGCATCTTCAGCAAATTCACAAGCGGCTCCCATTTCAACGTTTCCTATACTGCGACCAACAAACTTAAGCCTGTCTCTCCCCCCTGTTTTTTTCATCGTAATCCCACATCCACTCACTTTAGGGCGGCGAGCAAGGGTTTGCCCCATCCCCGACAGCCGGGCCCCGATTACTCAACGACCAGCAGAAGCCCACGAGATCCCTTTACACCCCCCCGCCAGCCACCCCTTGCGACTTGTTCACTTTAGAGTGAAACTTGCTTGGCCCTACACAATGATTAATGAATGGTCTTCAGGCTTGCCGTCTCTCCGGTCCCGTAAGCCCTACTAATGTTAGAGGAAGCCCTCTCCTCTTCAAAATGCTTTGGTCCCCCCCCCCTTAGGCACTTATGGGCAACTCGACATTTCACACCCTCAACCTGAGAGCCCTTTCCTATCATCGTGCCTTAGAATAAAGTTGGTGGTTGGCCCGTCCCCCCCCCCCTGTGAGTTTGCCCGCCGCAGGCGCTCTTCCTCCCCACTTCAGGTATCCGCTTTCAAATACCGTTTGAGTCCCTCTCTTCCCCCGACGGGTCCCACATCGTTTTTCTCGTCTATTTGTAGTCTCGTGTTGCTTGAAGGCCCAAAAATCGCGCTGCAAAAATGCTTGTTCTCTTGAACTGCGGCCCTCCCGTTTCCTTCACAAAAACCACCACACCCCCTCCTCGACCACGTTGTTTCCCTTTTATGTAGTCCTTCCTGGGATGTCCCCCAATCCTTCCTAATACGCGCCCCTACTGTCCTTTTTGCTGACATTCCTTTTTTCTTAGCGGTACTTGAGACCAAGTTCTGAGACCGATTCCCGTAATGCAAACACTTTCCAGCGCCGTTCCCATTAAAGGCGCAGGTTCGCCTCATTCGACCCTGCGAGACTTTTTGAAACAAAGGAGAGGTGGATATTTTGACGAGTGCGCGTCCACAATTAATAGGGTCCCGCGTGCTTGCTGTTTTTTTTTTTTTTTCTTTGTTTCTTTTTTTTTTTTTTCTTCTTTTTCTTCTTTCTTTTCCTCCCCTTTTTTTTTTTTTTTTTTTCTTTTTTCGGTAGGCTTACGGGTCCAAAGGTACTATAACCACCCAAGGCCCCGAATCCCCCCCATTCCCCGTTTACTTTTTGCCCATTCTGCAGGAAATGCGGAGTTCCCCCCGGTTCTCGCACCCTTATATTTTATTATTTTCGCCGCTTTACCAGCTTACGGCGCAATATGCAAGGAATCCAATGGGCAATAGGTCTCCTCTTCTCATTCAGAACCCCCACCCACTGTCCACGCGAGTTCATCCGCCGAACTACCTTTTTATGCACCTTACGTGGAACGCCTTTTTTTTCCCTATCTTTTCAATAAGTGGTTGTTGATTTTTTTAGAGACACATTCTTCTTGTGTTGTTGGGAGCCCTCCTGTCTCTTGAAAAGTTTTTTCTCCTGACTTCTAGCGAGAACCAGAGTTCCGCTGCTTGGCCTCCAGCTGTTTCATCAGTTGAGCGAGTCTGTTTTTATCTCTTTTAGTTCCTTAAAGTCGGATTATATGGGGCCTTTCATGACGGCATTGGTGGTCACAATCGAGCTGAGAGTTGGTCTATACGGTTTTATCGGGTCTGGTGTTCGTGGATTGGTTGGTTCTAGTTATTTCCATTTGTTGTCCCCGCACCTGCCATTTTCCCCTAATCCCGCATAGGTAAGACCAATAAAAGTTTTTTCACATCGACCCTAGTACACCTCCCTTTTTTTATCCACCTCATGTTTCGTACTATTCGAGTTTCATGACTGCTTTCGCCTAGCTCGAGTTTTCTTAGGAGAGGCCCTCCCGACTTACACTTTCCTGAATTCTGCTTCAATGCTTCTTGTCCGGCTCCCTTTGGCCCCCCTACACTATTAAGCGACAGAAGTTTTGCAGTGATTCTCGTTTCTACTATTACCCTTCATATAATGGAATGGGGTCTTCTGCACGCGCCCGTGGTCGTCGTCGTTTGCTTGGTGTTCCTTATGCATGTTTTCAGGCCCTTCTTTGGTTGTATTTCCGCCGGTAAAGTTCCCGCCTCTACAATCCACGATCGCCGACGATGTTTGACCCTTTGGGGTCTCTTAGATTCTTCGGGTCTTTTCAGGCGCTCTTACCGCTTGATCATGTAGATTGCTCCGTTTGGGGATGGGCGCTAAATGGTGCCGCAGAGAACCCCACACTTTACTTCTGCAAACGCTTTATTACTGCTCGCACAAGTTGGCGTTTTTGCATTCTTTGAATGGCCCCCGGGTTCCGGATCCCCTCCGTAACGCAATGCTTCTCCGTGCTCATTCTTTGATGCATATTGCCCTTGCGTTTCGTGATTGACCCGGAGAGAAAAGCCGGATATACTTCGGAAAGACCATATTTCTGCGGCTTTTTCCGGACTGTGAGAAATCAATTCCTTCTTTTTTCTTACTCCTGGTTTTCTTATATATTGGGGCGTTTATTTACGCTTCGATTCATTAGGGATCTTATGCGCCTTCCCCTGTTGCTGCTCTGCAGAAAGTAGTCCAAATGTAGTGTTTATCTGGAGCCTCGAGGTTTTCGAAGGAGCTTCTAGCGTTCCTCGACGGTGCCGCTCCCTTCGTGCCGTCTTCTACCCCCCATATTGGTAGATCTTCTTGTAATCCCTATCCAATTTTCTTCAACCCCAGATTTTTTCCCCCGCGCTATATCGGGAAATAAAATCTTTTCCTGGACAAGTTTGGATCCCCTGCCGCCAAGTCTTTTATCGAAAGTTTATTTGGGGGATCCCCCCAACATTTCGTGCAACCCCCTTCCATAGCCATACCCTCGGCTACCCATCAACTGTTTTGAAACTTGAGGCTGCATGGCCTCCTCTCAACTGATTTTTCTTCTGTGGAGCCCTCCTTCCCCTTCTAGGGTATTAGTCCCGCTGGGTGATGACTATCCAACATTTCCCGTGGTCGTTTCCCAGGAGGCGTCCCGTAACTATTGATACACACTTCGTAAACTGTTTTCAATTAGATTCGCACTTCTCCTTTTTCTTCTCGCGATCTGCCACATGCGTGTTGGGACGGCCCTTCGGCCCATGTTTAAAAGCTGGAGAAACGATTCTAGTTTCCTCCCTTCCTCCGGACGTATCCCTTCTATGTTTTCCTACTTTTTCCTGTCTCGGAACATACCCGGAATTATTTTTCCTGGCAGGTTTCTTCTGCCTGTCATTGATAGGCACCATTTCCTTACAGTCCCTAGGGATGTCAGGTTCCTCTCTTCTATTAGCTCGATGGGGGTTAGAGCGCATTCGACCAGAGCGCCGTTTACGTGTTTTTCGCCCTCAAACCCTTTTCTCCAGGAGACCGTTCTCTCCCCCCAACCAGCGATCTTCGCGCTAGGGCGCGCGAGATTTACGGCGTAGTAGTGAACAGACCGTGTCAGTTGCCGCGCTTGCTTTGCCCGAGACGATCCTACTTCCGCGGTCTTTTTGGGTCTTTTTTGCCTGCGCTCCGGTTTCGTCACGTGGAAGAGAGCTTTTCCCGAATTGTGGACAGACTCTGATATCTGGGGCTGCGTTGTCAATTTATATTCCTTCTTCCCAAAGGGTCGTCCTCGAAATATTACACGCGGACTTTCGCAGCGTTCCGATTTCCGGTTGAGCTTTCGAGACGATATCCGTCCCCCCCTGCGGCGGGGCGATCCCTTCCTTTTCAGTACTGAGTTCTTCCCTCGTCGGTTTCTTCCTCTTCAAAGATAAGATACGCGCCTCTACAGGTCGTGGCCCTTCCTCCCACGCATCTTTTTGATGTAGAATGATTTGGATAAACTCCCGTGGAGGTTTGTCTCCTCGACTTGTCAGGTCTGCACGAAAAGACGGCCTGCATGAATCCCCCGTCGCGCCCCAGCCTTAGTCCCTGCAAGACCTGGGTTGTCGTGCAGCTCCTGATGCAGGCCTTCTCTCGAGGAGTTGGGCGAAGTTTGGAGTGCGGGGCGCACCTTTGGCCCAGAATTGAACATTTGAAGTGGGAATCCCGAAGCCGCGCCAGAATGAATCTTCCAGTTTCGCATTTTTTAGGTTCCAAGCAACTGTGAAAACTTGAGCCTGACCCCCCCCCTGACGCCTTCCTCCGTTATTTCTTTCTACTTCTCTCCCAATAGGGGGGGCATTAACGCCTCGGGATTCTCTTCGGTGTAACTCTCGGCCCGAAAGAGACGTCAGGCCGTTTATAACGTTTCAGATTAGGGACGCAAGTCCTTTTTAGACATTTGCGGACACTCCGTCGTCGCGTTCTCTGCCATGGGGCTTGAAGACGGGATTTTTCCTTAGATTGGAAAAGCAGAATTGCCGAGTGCGCAAGGACGCACCACGGCTTCGGATACGCGTAACGATGGAGACCCAACAGACGGTTTTTTTGATTCAAGGGCGGAGTTGAGTTTACGCACTATTGGCGGCGAGGTTTATGCAGGGCCAAATTCCTTCTCGGGACTTCTCTCGGGAGGCTTCCCGGAATCCCTTTTTATTTTTCTGTTCCTCTATAACCCTACAGGGAGAGACATTCCTGACCGCCGAGTTCCTATTTTCATTGCACCATTAGCGCTCGGGCCTTTACCTTCGAGCTCTATGGTATTACACAAGACCACCAAAGGCTCTCCTTGAGTTTCTCCCTGCCTCGGCCGCCGATCCGATGCCCTTCCACCCCCCTCTCCCTTGGCTCCTCTTCCCTTCACCCCATCAGGCATTTTGATCGAAACAGCAGGAATTTTTCGAGTCGAAACTACTTCCTGGATTTAAGCGATTCTTCTTCCCTTTTTTTCGAGCAGACCCCTCACTTATTTCTTTTCCAATCAGGCCATTCGAGTTGTTAGATTTTCACTCCCCCAATCCTTCAACGACCGGTCGTCGTGCCTCCACATTTCGGACCGGTTTTGAAACCCTCACAACGTAGCTTTTTTTTTTCCCTTGGAGATTAGCGGTTCCTCCCCGGTCGGACGATTTTTTTCTCATTTTTGGACATTTGAAGTGGTTTTTCGCCTCTTTGTTTCCCAGTGACGCGCGAGAGGCGTCCGGACTCGATCATTTGTTTTCGCCGACTCCGGAGTTTTGTTCCCCTTTTTTACGCACAGTCAGTTTTTGCATATTATCGATCTATCTGCAAACCAGGACTTCGACCAATTTGGGGCTGGTCGTTTGTTTGGGGATTCTTTTTTCAGCGCCGTCCTTCAATGTCGAGTTCCCGACATGCACTGTTTTGAGACTACAACCCCCCCTTTCTCACACCCTGCATCCCCTTCCCCCCTCATAGGCCTAGAGGGTAGCTTCACGGAAGTGTAGTCACTAGACTCTCTCTCCTGCGGCTTTTTTTCGATTATTGAAGGAATTTCCTGCTTCCCTCGCTCAAGCCGGGGGGAACGAAAGTGATATGTTTGCCGATTCACGGCCCTACCCCTTCCCCCTCGCGCCAGCTCTGCTCTTTTCTAGCCTAAGAATCCCCACGCCGGACTTCTTGTTCTTGCTTCTTCCTTCATGCGTTCAACCCCGCGCGCCTCCCCTGAAAGCTAGTTCTTCACCGACGGGACTTCTATTACGCCATGGGATTTCGCACTCGCCACTTCATAATACTTTCCCTTGTTCCGTGTCACTCGCCGTCTAGTCTTTTTCCCCGGAGCTTCGTTCAGAAATGAAAGCGATCTCCTCTATAAAGCACCTTCCTTTCGTACTTAGCACACGTGGTTTTCTTTGCAGTGGATCAGCGGTTTTCCCTTTGGTGCTTTTCACTCCCACCTGTCCAGCAGTCGGCTTTGTAAAAGCCCCTCTAGCCTATTAATGCTTTAGCGCCCCTTTTACATGTTCCACCCGGGGCCGATCAGAAAGTCCCACTGCGTAGTTCTGAAGGTACTGCTCGGCACCGTTTTTTTTTACAAGTCTCACATTTGTCTGTTCGTCTTATCTTCCTTTTCAAGAGGTGGTTTTTTTTTTTTTCGACATCCGACCATGTTCGCTTCACAATTTATGATCGCTTACGGTCCCCTCCAAGCCTCTCACGAGTTGTTTTTTCTGGCGTAATCCTCGGCGGCTTTAAGGGCAGGGTACGGATAAGTACGGGCGCTCCCTAGAGCACTTAAAGACGCAGTTTGTAAAAGAGTAGATACCATGTATTTATTTTATCACCAGACTTGGCCGTATTGATCACTCCAGGCCTTGGGTGATACTTCCTTTTGTAACGGATGGATTCGTCTCTACTCTTTTGCAGGCTTACGCAACAGTTTTTTTTTCCCCAACGACGAGAGGAAGTTGGCCAACTCGAAAACCTTCCTGAGTTTTTTTCCAACTGCCGTGCCGATACACGATCCGATTGAAGTAAGTAGGAATATCCGGCAGACTTCCCCCGTTCAATTTGGCAGGAATAACGCTTTCGCGGAGGATGACTTTTTGGGACGGCGTTTGTTTGTTTTCGTAATAGATCGCCAGCCGTCGAGAAGAGGCGTCGTTGATTACATATACACGCTATTCCTCGCTGCGCTAGGGCTGCGGCCTGTGGAATAGCACCTGACCGATCCCATTGATGCGCGGCTATTGCTCTTGGAAGACTTTTTCTTTGGATTCAGTCTGCCTTCCGCGACGCCCGCCCTTCTTTTAGGATCCACTCGCCGATTCCTCCTCTGAAAACCCAGGCCCAGCAGAGCCTCTTTTTTTTTATCTGTGCCGTGTTATTTTTGTTTTTTTCGGCTCTCCGTCCCCCCCCCCTTTGCAGGTCTTCCCTAAGGCATCCGGAGTTCACGGTGGAGGCCACCCCCTTTTCCACCAAAGATCCTCAACTTTTTTTGGTCATTGTTTCTCTTTTCCTCTGTTTCTCGCCCATGATGGACATAATGTTTTGAGGTCGTCCCGAGTTATGAAGCAATCACATCTACATCCTAGGACTTCCCCGCTACTTCCCTTTCGGAGTTTGCGGAGCGCCTGACAATACGTCCCTGTACCTCCCTTTCTGATCTTTCCGCCGAGTAGCAGATTTGCCCTAGCCCGAGTTAGCTTCACTCGCCCCCCATTGTTTCCAGTTCCCTTACAATCTTCTGTGAAATCCCCCGTCTGTTCACTGCCTGGCCCATCGGTTTGTGAAAATAACTCCTATCTTCGTTTTCTAGCTGTTTGGGCAATGCAGTCTGCCGAACTTTTATGCGTACACGTCCATGATTGCATCGTGTACTTCGGGCTGTTTCTCGCTGTAGAGGTTTTGCGTCTTTCTGCTTTCCCCCCTCTCCCAGCCGTTTTTGCCGCCCGATTCCCCTTTTTCTTGTAGAGTTACGCGCTCCCCTTGCGGGATCCAACGCGTTTGGCATTTTTCAGAGTATTATACTGGGTCCCTGCCCTCACTCAAAATCCCCCCCCCCCGTGCGATCCGGCTAGACTTGATTTGTGAATAGGCGGATAGCGCCAATCCCTTCTTCGGAGGCCGCCGTGATTTCTGTTCTGGAGAAATCATTACATCTTGGTTCCACTGCAAGCCTGTTTAGGCGACCTTTTCTTGCGTCGGCTTGACACACACATGGTACTTTGGAAGATTACGAATGACCCCTTCTATTACGTTTCTAACTTTGCGACACAGTAGTGGTTCTTGTATCGCGGGGTATGACGTTTTTTTAATTGCACGAGGACATTCGTGCTAATTCGCTCTACTTATACATTCAGTGGTCCGGGGCCGAGCGCGGAGAAATAGATAATCCTTTGAAGGTCCGGCATGAATAGAGAATATTATAAGTCCTTTTCTCCAGGGTCCTTTGTATCCCTGATGCACCAATAGTCTTTCTTCTACCAGGTTGGATCCCTTTTTCACGTTGCGGCTTCTTAGGCTCTTCGCCCTAAGGATTCAAAATATTTTCTCTCTCCTGAAACCCGAGTCACAGATCAGGTCTCTTTTCTTAGTTTCTGAGCCGCGCCTCTACCTTCAAGTCCTCGGCATGCAGGCATATTTTATTGTTATTCGTTCGAGACGATCTTGAATTAGTACCCCTTCCGGCTGAACAATTCTTTTTGAGCGCTCTCTCAGTTTGAACCTTGTGCAGAATTTCCGCTTAAGCCCGCCGGAATTCGTCGCTAGCACAAGGCAGCAGCCCCATCTTGAAGGCTCTTAACTAATTTTTCAGCGACTTTATCCCCAATAACATACCCCCAGCCTTAGTGACGCCCCCCTCCATGAACCTCACAGATTTCTGGTCTACCTCCTTTCTTCTCAACTCCGCCGATTTATGTGCTGCACCGAGCGCCCTCCCGTAAAGATTCGGGATTAGACTCACTCTCTATCCCTACCGGTCTAGCTGCGATACGGGTCGACGTCCTCTTTCGCCGTCCTCCCTCACCCACTTTTCCCACTTCCCTGGTCTCGTTTCGCCTGCGGTCGTTAACGAGAAGATTTTTTAGTTTTCGCGCACGGTGGTTCCTTTCCTCGCGCGCCTTGCTTTCGTTGACCATCGACCCCCTGATCATCTTTTACTTCCCTGAACTTTCCCTAGCACCAAAGTTTAAGAACCTTGCCTGCGGCGCACCCCGCTCACCCTCGTTTTGACGGAGTCGGCGCGAGACCATGAATACCTTTACCCTCGCTGGTCGTCTTCCCGTGCTGCGTGCCGCGCTTTGGCTATCGATGGGATATATGCGGACGCGTTTTCCTTTTGAGTCTTTTCTGACACCCCGTAACTTCGCTCCGTTTGCTTTCTTCCCCCCGCCCCTCCGGGCGTTCAGCCATGACACGTGATCCGACTCGCTGGCTATCAATTACCACTCTCGACCACCCTCCAGCTCCAGACTTCCGGATAACTTTTTTCATAGGCCAAGTCCTGCCCCAGCACCAACAATTATGAACAGCATGCATTCAAACAGTTTGCCTGTCAGTTGAATAATGGCTCGTGTGTCTTTTTAATTTTGGTAACTATGCCCTCTTGTTTCTCCCCCTGAGGCCCTTCAACCAGTCAAAACCAGGCATTTGGCCTCCTTTTCGAGGAGTAATTTTTACATCACCACAATTCGAACTCTTGTGTCAGCTGGAATACCACGAGTTTCGCTCTCGGTGGAGAATCCTTCAGATAATCCCCCGTGGGAACTTAAAGCGGGCTTCCCTTTGCTGCCCGGCTCATTTAGCCGTTTTAACCAAACTCGTTGCGGGGGGAATCCGGGAGTCTCGGCAAACGTGTTCCAACCATCGTTCTGCTTTGTAGACATTTGTTCTTTCGTTTTTGTTTAGCTTTGCCCAATCCTTTTTTTTTCCGCGCATAGCCTTACCCTTCTTTAGAGACGCGCTTTTTTTTCCTGATACCCATATTCCAGCCTTGGGAGTGCGCAAATCTTCAGTCCAGATGTTGTTTTTTTAGTTTGGCTTTGAGCAGCTGGGTTGACCCCCCCTTTGTTAGCCCCCCAAATTGAGGCGGGTAATCAACTCTGCCTTGGGTTAAAGGTAACCCACTTTTTTATCTGTCCAAACCCGCCCTGCCAGACTATTTCTTTGGCACTTCGGTTCCCCATTTTTGGCACCCCTCCTTATCTACAACAGCCCGGCTGCGCTTTAAACTTTAGTCGGCTGCTGCATGTCATCCTATTCCTGATCCGCGCACTCAAGGCTCGGACGCCCATCCACCGTGGTCGTCAGCTTTTTTGAGAGCCAGTCCATTTGAGGGACCCTGAACCATAAGACTCTTTCACGACGTGTCTTCCCCTGCTCTTTCAATTCCATCAGTTCCTTCAGACTAGTTTTTAGCCAGCTGCGATACTCGAGCTCTCCACAGTTCGCCTTTCGGCCATAAGATGCCGGCAACTGAGAATCACCTCCGCCCAACTTCTCCTTAGGGGGCTCTGAAAGTAGGTTTCCCCTAAGGTTTTATTCCCACCCAAGGGTCAATGTTGGTCTTAAGATTTTCAAGCCCCCACCTTTTCTCCCTGATCTTCCCTCCTGTAAGGTCAACGCTCTTCCTTCCTGTCCCAGCTTCAAAACTTTTTCTCTCAGTTTTATCTTTGGGCGCTGACATTGTTCAACCATAAAACTTTTGCATCCACCGGAGTCGAACGCCAAGTGAATCCCCCCATCCACCCCCCCCCCCAAACGACTCGTTCCCCCACCCATTTGTGCCCGCGTAGAGGTGCATGTATGCTCGAAGCGCACTCGTACCCCACCGTCCTTTGGTTATGATCATTTACGTTTATCGGTCCCCCCCCTGAGTTTCTAAGATTCCTCAGTGAGAATATTTATCGAGAATGCCACTCGACCGAACACAGCGTTTGATTTTCTCATGCCTTCACGCGCAAGTCTGGGACTCCTCACCCCTTCTGGGGTGTGATGTGGTGTTCCGGCTTCTCTTGGCAAAGTCTTGTTGTCTTTTGATGAGGCTTGGCCTCTGCCTATGGTCCCAAATGGAACCGATACCAAACCAGGCACCCTCCTAAGCTTTCCTTCCCCTGATGGGGCGCCTTGAACCAGTTTCTGTCCCCCTTCCCCCCCTGATCATCAGCTTTTTTTTTCTCGCTAAGACGCTCCGATTATCTGCTTTAATCTGCAAGGTTCCATGATGCAATTCGATTAGATTCTCCTTCCCCTCACGAACACAAGCAGCACGAGAGTCCTCTCCGTCCCGAAAACCGCTGGACTCCGGTTCCCTCTTGGGACTCTCTATTTTCATTCACTTTTGAGAGACAACTTCCCGTCTTGGCGTACCTCCCTTTTCTTCCCTCTTCTTCCCTCTCCGCCTTCTAGGTGTTTTCGTATTCCTTGGTCTCTACAGCTGACTTGCTGTTCCTGTTTTAGACTCTCATTTTGCTTATCCTCTCAGGAATACGATCTTGCTTACTGGGGCAGTGCTTTCACTTGGTTGGATGCTAAGGTCACAGTCTCTGTCTGATTTTGCTATCCTTCCGAGTGTGTACTTGGACCTTTTTTATTCTTCTGTCATTTTGGACCCCGGCATCTTTCCATCTCTCATCAAGCACTTCCGGGATTGTGACTCAGCCCCTTTCTAGCCTCTTTCAACCTACAAGATCACCCCCTTTTTTGGCCGTAGCCCTCCTTTTTTCGCGGAGTGATCAGTCTTCTGCGATTTTCTGCCTGTTTTTATTACGGCGCGTATTTTTTCCATGAGCAATTGCGATAAATTTTTTTTCGGGAGAGGAACCTGTTCACTGAATTCATCCTGCTTTGATGGGCTTTTTCTTATCGTCTTTCCCTGGAATCCCGTCCCTGGAATGGGCATACCTCCGCTTCAAATTGAGTAGTTTTTGTTTCTTCCTTTCTTCCCTTGTGGCCCGATCCCTTTCCGACGTCCCGCGGTGGTTTACGCTCTCTTTTTTTTTTACGTATTTAGCGAAATCCCCCTTCCTTCCTAAATCTACCAGGAGTTTTCCCCGTCATGTGATATGAGCCTCCTTCCTCTCTTTTATCTACTCATTTCACTTGACCCTAAGACTGTTTTTTTTCTGAGGCCTGCTTGAACCAGTATTTCCGCATGTTTTTGTCCGACTTTGTCATAAACACCTTCTTTCCTTAGTGGATAATGAATCCCTCTCCCCCTGGTGCACGGTGACGGTTGTGAAGGTTTCACTGTTTTCTTATCTGCGTACATTTGGGGCCTTCTACCTGCTCACCACCTTTTTTTTTACAGATATCTCCTCTTCCTTCTTCGGAAGTAAATTAAGTTCTTATGATTGACGTTTTTGAGTCCCGTTGTCCAACTCTTTCCTCCGGGTGGCTCTGATTCTTTGGCCAAGCTTTTCTAGCGACTCCTGGGGGCGTTTTTTCCCCCGTATCCCTCTTCAATTTTTTTTTTTGGAGAATCCAGTCTTCTCTGCCTTCATCCTGTTCCGGCGCTTTCATGAAATCTGTGATCGATCACCCGACTGATTTTTACTTCTTTTCGATTTCTGAGCAAAAGTTGTTTCCTATGCCTATCATTAGACTTTTCAGAACGCGCGATTTTCACGACCCACGGCCCCGCTCAACCCATGTTACCATTGTCGTACATCCTTCTTCCCGCATCCACTCTTTCTCCCCCCCCGCTTCATATCGGAATATGAAATTAGTTCACTCTGCCACTTGTCTGAACCCTTCTTTTGGCGCCCATCTGCTGCACCCCCCCCCGGATTTTACCGACCTTCAATTCATCATCATGCCTTTTCTGACCCCAAATTTGTGCGGCCACATTTTTCTCTCCCTCCACCTATTTCTCCACTAGAAAGTTTGACGTGGAGGAATTTCAGTTTCTATCTCCCTCTCTTTTTCCCGTATTCACATTTTGAGCCGCAGGCCCGATGCTCCGGCCCGCTGTTCCGCATGGGTCTTCTCTCGGTATTTATCAAACTTTTCATGTCTAAGCTGCAAGTGTTTCAAGTGACATTCTTCGCCATGTTTGTGAAGCGATGAAGAAGTCGACTATCGAGAATTGGTCTTGCGATCTTCCTTCCCTGGGGAGGTGCCGGCAACCTTATCAAGGTGCTTTTTTACCAGTGTAGACCCCCCTATTTGTATTCAACGCATTCCTCCGTATTAATTTTGTTACTACCTTTTTGTTTTGACTTGGCCCTGATTAATTTTTACTTATTCTTCTTTGGCTTGGTTCCTCCTTTTCCTTCAGTACTTTTCTTTAGGTTGAACCTTCAGGGCGTGCCTCAATAATCTGGTCGACGCCGCTCGCAGCTCTCCGTCTTTTTCGCCGGAACCCCCCCCCCCGCACCTCACGTTCGCAATTCTTCTCTCTCCCAAGATTCGGCGGATAGAAGGTGACCCCGGCTCTTCGTTTCCCACTCCCCCTTTCTTTCTCGCTAGTGAACGCCCCCCCCAACTAAACAGCCGTCGCTCTCTTACATGCGAGCAGGAGTCGTAGGCTGTCGCGGGAACTGATCGTCTCCCTTTTACCCGTTATTCGGGGACGATGCTTCGATTGTTTCGATCGGGTTGCGCTGGACGACATCTCACAACTGAAGAAGGTCCCCTGATCTCTTTAGCTTTCGAAAGATTCCTTCCCTCCCCCCCTCCTCATGCACTCAGTCATTTGGGGTTCTGAGATGCATAGGGAACGTCCTGTTGGGTGTAGCTTCCCCTCTTTTCCGTTTCGTTTTCTTCGATCGAGTCCCTTTTCACCGATATATCCTACGAGATCTATGGCCCTTATGGTTTTTTTCCTATCCTCCCTGTTCTCTGTAGCAGTCTGGTTCTTCTTTTCCTTTTTCCTGGGTGGCAGGATTTATCTTCCTCCTCTCCGTATGTCGAAGCCTGTCCCTCCTATCGAAAGTTAGAAAGGCGTTTGAACTGCGGCAGACAGTCCCTAGATAGTCTTTTTCCCGCATGGCATTTTCTTTGATGTCGGCCTACCCCGCATTTGCCAGGTTAGAACAGTCCGCGTTTCTTAATAGAACGCGTTCCCTACCTTCCCTCCCCTGAGGCAAGTTAGCAGCTTGGCCTCGAGAATTAAAAACAAAGAGTTTGGGGGATGCAGAAGCATTTCTTTGCTGACCCTAGTCTGGACTTCTTGAAATTCCTCTTTGGGCTCCTACGCCGCGAAAAGACGACACCAGCGCAAGCAATCGTTAAGAGAAGACGTTAATGGGCACGGCACACACTTTACTAGGGATTTAGACTGGCTTAGTATGTCCAGTAGTCTATAGATTTTTTTGGCTGGTTGCCCGGCCCTTGTCTCTAGATCGGCCCGTTTTTCTCAAACGGAACAGATTTGCCCTTGACCGCACCACTTTTTTCTCTTTCCTTCCTCTCGCGTCAACGTTCCCGTTTCGAGCCCTCTTCAATTAGGCGAGCAAACCTTTCCGTCAGTCGCTTTTCGGTTTCGTTCGTCGTTTATTTTTTTTTTAGAAAAGACCCGAGTTCTGCTCTGGGATCAGAAGCGGTTTTGGCCCATCCATTTTTTTCCCGCTGTTTTCTCCACCTCATCTGCGGCCCTCCATGACCGTCAAATATTAGATTCAAGGATCACCAGGACCCCGCGTTCCCTGGATCTCCGGGTGGCCTCTTGGTTATTCACATTACCCCGGATAAAACCTTAGAGCGTGAGTGCTCCAGCCTTCTAAGATGAAGCTGTTTGACCCTTGTCTCCTCGGTGCCCCCGTCAAGCTTTTTGCTGCACCACTCGTCCGCCAAGTTTCAGCTTCGAATACCCACCAGTTAGTCGATCACTCGTGTGAATTCTTTTTTCTCTCCCCTTCCCTATGTTTCACTAAATTATCAGACATTCTTCTTTTCTCTCCTTTTTCTCATCCCTACTTCCAGGTTTCGTAAGGTAGCTTTGCACCCCTCCTTCTGTTTTCCCTTCCGGAACTCCCGGGACATCCGTCCTGGATGTTTTCTCGCCGCAGAGGTTCTAGAGGGACTTCGACGCTTTCTTAGAGAACGGATACGTTTTTTGCCCGCAGCGGTGCGAAGACTTAAGTCCTCCTCGTTTATCTTTTTTTCTCGGCCTATCCGGAGTTTTTGTTCCTGACTCCCCGCCCTCTTTTGGCCACAGTTCCCATTTCGGCGAACGGACCAATATAACTACGTCCCCCATTGTGAGTTTCTGGCGGATTTTTTTTTTGTCGTCGTTCTCCGTTCGGATTCCCCCCGACTACCGTCCCTTGGACCCAGTGTCCGTTCCCGGGGGTTCTCTTTCCACCCACCCCCCCGTGTTACCCCCTGCCCCCTTCCTATCACGCTACAAGTCTTCTCTCTTTGCGTTAACGTTCGTATTTCGCACGGGCCTCCTCCTGAGGGAGATCTCTCTTGAGTGACTTTTTTATCCAAGCCGCCTCTCGGGACGCGCCGTCCTCCCTTGATCTGCCTCAGAGAACCCACGGAATCTGCTCGCGCATGCGTTTGTAGTGATAAGACCCCCTCCCTTGTGACGTTCTGTCTCCTTTAACTTCCAGTCTTTTCCCCCGTCCTCTCCACGCCGCTAACCGAGTATCACCTTTTTCCCTTGGATATCTATTTCCTGAGAGGAATTATTGGTTCCCTACACGGCATTTTCCCTTTTTTTTTCCTCCTCCTCTTGAGTTTTTCTTTCAACCTCCTCCGTTATGCGAGCCCGGTATTTTCAGCCATGCACGCAATACCCGTAGTTACACCTCCCTCGTCGATGGAGCCCGCCGACTTTTTCCGAGTGGATCAGACGGTTCCCTTTTTTTTTTCCATTCACCTGATAGTCTTTTGAAACACCGATCCTGTTTTTTTTTCAGTGTCTATTTTTTTTATTTTTATTCCCGTCACCTTGGCCCGTACCTCTCTTGCTTAAGTTCCCCCCCCCCTGTCCTCCGTAGATCGCATCTTGTGACGATTACGCTTGTAGCTTAGTTTACTAATCATCCGTTTTTTTTTTTCGAGATCTCCTCCCATGTTTTCTCTTACACCTTTCCTGCGAGAGGTCACCCCTTCCTCGCTGCCCTTTTTTTTCTGAAGACATGTCGTTAACCAGTGGGACGGATCTCTTTCTCCTTGCCGCAATTTTCCTCATCCTTGTCGGGGCTTGCAAAGGCCGCCCCCCCTATATCCGTATCTAGTTCAAAGAATTGTGTATTCCTCCCTTCGTGCCTTATTCGTTCTTTTTCGCCCCTTCCTTTCCTCGATGCTGGTCCCCAGTTTAGGACTGTTGCATCTTTTTTGGCGCGACCTCCTGGAAACCAGCGCCTAGGCTTTTCGAAGCTATCGACGTTTGTTGTATCTACTTTAGTTCCCCCCATAACGAGACCGATCTTTCCTAGTGAATATACCGCGATATTCTGCGGTATCGGCTCTTAGATCTGGATTCTGATTTTGGTCAAGTTTTTTTTTTGGGTTTGAGAAGACGTCGCTTTTTGAGCGTATTCCAACCTTCCCCTCTTTGCAGTTTCAGCCCCGGCATCAGTGCTTATGGCCCTGCTCCGAGGTTTATCGGTTCAAGCAATTTTCCCAGGTTTCGGCTGTTTTTAACGACTCTTGCTGGAGCCTAGGCTTCCTTTATGCCTGCGCGTTACGTGCCCGTTGCCTTTCTTGAGCTGGCCACGGTAGTGAATCAAAAGGAAGAACGTGACCGTTGCTATTACTTTTTTTTTGTTTTTGGAGTTTTGTGATCTCTGGGTTTGGACTAGGTACCATTCTGAGGTCGCACCTTTTACGTTCGGATTGCCTCTACCGCGATTTTCCTTTTCTCCCCCCACAATACCACCCAACCACGGCCCCTTGTTTTAGTGGATGCCCCCTTTAGTAGTTCTTTAAATTTTCCTGGATGCTTTTTTCGTCAGTTCACCCTCCTCCGGATCTTTCTCCTCCCTGCGAGAGATCTGGGCCCGTCTCTCCGTTCCTGGGTCCCCCCTTTTTTTTGGACACCCACTTTTCTTACGTCCAATGCGCTTATCACTAATTCGAGCTGTCTCTCGTTCGGTCGAGCCCAGCGAAGGATTTTCCGGATTCCCCCGTCCCGGCCTCCCGCCCGGCTTGTTTTTTGCAAAGACGTTCTTCGTGATCCAAGCCGGCTAGTCCCATAAGATCCTTCTTATCCTGCTGGCCCAGCATGAACTTGTCCGGAGACCATGAATTTTCAGAAGACCCTTTCTCCGAGCGTAAGTACTACTTCTGGTCGATTTCTCTCGGCCTGGCTTCTTCGTGTCGATAAAGTTTTTAGATACCCTGGAGGCCCGCGATATCTTTCTGACGGTCCTCTTCTTTCCGTTTCTTCGCCCGCTTTGCCCGGACCAAACCGAAGATCTTTGTGTGATCTTTTCCCCCCCTGCACCAAATAAAAGCTAAACTGGCGACTTCCCTTCCCGCTCGCTATATGTCATCCTTGATTAGAGATTTACTCATTGCGTGCCGCCGCTTGTCTGTTTGTCTACACAGCAAATTTGGATTGCCACGGGTCACCCCCCTTGCTTACGCTATTTTCTTCTTTGCGCCAACCCTGTCTCAGCAGGTCCGCCTCTGCAAGTCAAACATCTTTTTCTGCACGGGCGTCCGTTCGTTTCTCGCTTTTTACCTGGTGGCGTCGTGAGATCCCGGAGAAATCTTTTTGAATTTCGCGGCCCCCTCCTCCCCCCCCCCCCCCCCCCCCCCCCCCCCCGCCCCCCCCCCCCCCCCCCCCCCCCCCCCCCCCCCCCCCCCCCCCCCCCCCCCCCCGGCCCCCCCCCCCCCCCCCCCCGCTCTCATTTTTTTTTTTTATCGACAGCCTTTTGGTCCAAGCCAATTTACCTGGAAGTTCCCCTGACCTTCCTCCGCCAGGTCGGTTGACATTTCTTCTGCACTGCCTACGCCATCCCTTTTGTACCCGGAGGGGAAGCTCTTAATTTCCCCGCTTCTCTAGTTTCGTCGCCGACATATGTCGCGATCCGTGCCCTGCCCATTTTGACGCAAGGAGGACAGGCGAATGACTTGTTTCGGCGCCGCTTTTTTTCACCTTCAATTTCGGGACGAGTGCAGCAATTGTCTTTGACTCCTGGGTCGCAGGCGCCGCGCTCCGACTGACCTTCTTCTTTCTGTAGCCAAGCGCATTATGCTGTGCCACCGCAGTTTGCCTGCGTTCTGCTCAGAGGTTGGTACAGGGCCTTCTTTACGCAGTTTTAGTCCTCGCGCTACCCTTTTCTTCTTCCGATCCTTAGCTCTCGCCCATGCCGCGTACAGCTGCCGCCGACGTCCTTCACCGATGTGCCATCAAGGCCCTGTTTGCTGCCGCCCCCTCCCAGCCGGTAGAGGGTTCTTGCTTTCGGCCCCTAGTACAGATCGCCGCCGCTGGTCAGTTCCCAGATATATTTGATTAGCACGCATCCCGTATGTTTTCCTTTTCTGGAGCTGCTCTGGGCTCCCTGTCATCCTGTCTAGCTTGCGCCTGCTTTGGGCAAGCTTCGCTATGGGGTCTCCGGCCCCCCCAAATCGAAGGTATCTTCATTATGTGACCAGCTCCCCCCATATGACCGCAGCTGTATTAGCATTAAGACGCAGTGACTTCCGGCCCCAGCCGTCCGATGGTTACTTCTCGCGCTCTTGCCCAATAGAAAGGTCTCGTCTAGCCCCCTAGAGAATGACTCTTGCACTATCGGCTTGGTTCGCCGAGCGTCTTAGGTGTGTGATTGGATGAAAACAGGGACGATGGCGTGTAAGAAAGATTTCTAGGCTTTCTTCGTTCTCCTCCCTCGGTCGCCCTTTGGGCTACTTTCCTCCTCCTTCTTCTCCTAGCTTTTTCCCGAGTCCCCGGCTCCCAGCTGCCCCCTCCTAGCCAAAGCTGAACTCTTTTCCAGCCTACGGCGATCTCTTGACTTCTCCTCTTTTTTTTTCCCCCCTTTCTTTTTTAACATCGGGCTCGACGGGCTCTTCACACCCGCATTTTGAAGATCGGTGCGAAGAACGACCCCAAAGTTCTATCAGGTTTTCTTCGATACCACAAGGGCGCTCTTTTCGCGAATAAAATACGGCGATCCCTCTGCACCACCCGTGTTTTGGATAACTACGAATTTTCCCCGTGCGGAACTACTCCCCTGAGCCTCCTTGGCCTTATTTTCCCTTGCCCAGACCATTGAGCGATCTTTTACGGCATCACCCCTTCCAAAACTTTCTTTTTTGGGCTCCCTTTTTTCGTTCTTTTTCGGTCGCGCCACCTATTTTCGTGCGCAAGTCGTGAAGACCGCAGATTTCTCTGACACTTGGCGACTTTCTCCCCAGGCTTTGGGTTGGGGGGTGGGTTTGGGGGGAAGCAGAGGGATCCAAATCATATTCCGCCAGTGTTGAACTTTTGAACTTGAAGCGGGGTGAACTTGTCGGAGCACCAAATTGTTCATCTGGCTTGTTGTTTCCTCCCATTTCGCTGGGGGTGATGAGTATTACGGCGAGTGTTTTTTTTTGTGTAAAAATAACTTCTCCTGCCGATTTTCGAGCCCTTACTCGGTGCGGCACCGGAGGACCCCCTCCCCGTGGTCATTACTACATCGACCAACCTCCTCGTCGGGTTGGAAGATCACACTACTTATGCTCTCGCCTTCCCCTTCCTGAATGCGCTTGCCGATCCCTGCCCATCTCAGAAGCTCTACGGCCCCCGCAGCGCCACGCCATTAGTACGCTTTCATCGCCCCTAATGTGTTCACCGTTTAACCTTCCGCGGTCCTGCCGCTGTCTCTTTTAGCCAAGGAGTTACAGACCCGTAATGATGTTGCTTTTTTCCGATTTTCCCATCCCTTTCCCCTCAAATAGTCAGCGAAGCTCTATTCCAAAATGTACTAAATATGCAGTTTAACCCCCATTCTAGTCAACTCCCCCCCCAACCCTAGGTTCTCGCCTTCTTTCCTTTTTCCCTTTTTAAAGTAAATTTTTTTTTGGGCCTTCGTGAACGGATTCGGGAAAAGGCATTTTGCTGCAAACTCAGTCACACCCCAGGAGCGAAGCTGACCATCTATCCGTTTAGCGCGCTGGCCAGCAAGACAGCTCTGACCCCAGACGGTCCAAATCTTCTTATGCTATCCCTTGTCGAGGGGGTTGCTTTTTCTGTCCCCTTTATTTACCCCTCCAAGCGCAATTACACAGAGGGCCGCCCCTCCCCTTCCCGCCCCTTTGTACTTCACCCCACCCACAAAAGAACCACTGCCGTGGGGCACGGAGTTCGCCCTCCCTTGTTCAGCTTGTTTTTCTCTTTTCCCTGATTAAATCCCCAATCTCATCATTCCGGTTTTTTCTCTCATTACTTTGCGGAGCTTGATCCCCCAATGAGCCTCTCCAAACCCGGCTCTGTTTGAGGCGCCCGCGGGATCCCTTCTTTCCCCATTCCTGATACGTTTTGACCCCCACAGGCGTTCAGCAAGAATCAGTCAGTCAAGGTCTGGTTACTAAGGCCCCTCATGGTTTTATTCCTCTTTGGTTGTGAAGATGGAGCCCAATATTTGCACCGGTCTTGTTGTTGTTCTCCTTTTCGTTTCCTCTCGTGCACAGGGGAAAACGTGTCTCCCAACTTTCACCTCCCCGCCCACTTGCTCGTCCAATGCTTGCGATGAAGTCAAGTCGGCAGTGGCGACCACCAGTGCGTTCATTTCCTTC
>Ga0179593_1738983_pt1 | contig 28490 bp, 34 predicted proteins | sample CZODoug2_1_08_16_FD_185931 | JGI IMG/M metagenome (GOLD analysis project Ga0179593, IMG submission 185931) | Vadose zone soil fungal communities from Angelo Coast Range Reserve, California, USA - CZODoug2_1_08_16fungal (PacBio error correction) | ecosystem: Environmental > Terrestrial > Soil >... | reverse complement strand
GTGTATTTTTTAAGATTCTCCCTGCTGCCTTCTCCACTGACGTCCTTGTCCTCATCTTGATTGAATGCACTACCAAGCTTCTCCAGAACCTTGGATCGTTTGTTACGTCGCGTGTGCCTTCCAGTTTACCCCCCCTATTTCCTTCGTTTACACAACGACTTCTTGTTTGTTCTCACACGAATCGAAACTATCAGCTGCGTTTTCTTGTCCTCTATCTCCTGGCTCATTACGGTCCACGGTTCCCCCCCCTTATTTCTTACCCTGCTACGTATCATGACCTTTATCTCCCCTGCTTTATGGCCCCAAGGTTTTCGGTTCCAGCGGCAATATAACATTCAATTTTAAAGTCGCACGCCGTCAATTCTACCCTTTTTCTCTTCTCCCCATCCCTTGAGAAAACCCCATGTATCGCATAAACCTATGGGTTTTTCCCTCAAGTTTTTTTCACTCTTCGCCAAAGGAGCGCCTGGTTCCCCCTTTTTCCATCTTGAAATCCCCCGGCACATATTTTAGACCTGTTTATCTGCGCTTTTCTCCAACCTGAATTCGTGGCCCCCCCTTTTTGCACATGGATGAATCACCGAGGTTCTCACATCTGTATGCGGAATTGGGACTTCTCTCCCCCCTGGCTTCATGGATACTCCATCCCTCAAGCGTTTCGATTTCCTTAAGGCTGTTGTTTTTCCTCGGCAGTATTTCCCCTCCCAGAAGTTTCGATGTGGACACTGCCGGTCGTTCATCATGTCCTATCTTTGATGTCGCCTTCCCTCTTTTCTATGTCCTCCCTTAGTGAATACAGTTGAGGTGGCATCTGGAAGTGATCTCTCCTACTCCTTTTGTTCATCAATTCCAGATGACCAATGCCTCGCCCCCCTCCACCTTGATTGGAATAAAGTCCTCCGTAGTTCCCTTCAATCCGGCACCACTTTTTTAAAACCCCCCCGGACGCGGAAGTTCCCAGCCTCTTTTCCTTTCCCACTTGTGAACATCCTCTTGAATTCCGACATCCCTTCCCCAAATCCTGGGAATTTAAATCGTTTCCTAATCTCTTAGTTCCTCATGTCTTCAAATTTGTCTAGTGAAATGACTTTCTAGTTGTTTTCCTTCGAAATCCGGCATCGGTGTTCACCATTCTAACCTTGTCCCCCACTAGTGATTTAGCCTCCTACAATGGACGAACCTTGCGAACGCGTTCCAGATCCTGCTTCTGTCAACACCCAGTGGCGCTTGGTTTTTTGTCCAACGATAGGCGCTCTCTCTTTAGTGTTTTGACACACCCATTATAACTTCCCTTCTTTGTTTCTGCGAATTGTCCCATTGTCTTTTTTCCTTCGCCCCGTTTATGATCTTTTGGCGACTTAGCCTCTCTCTGCGAGGTTGACTTTGCGCCTTAATCTCTACCCCCCATTCAAGGTCAATAAGATCCATCCCTTACTCCCCCGTAGAGGGGACATCCCCTCCGTTTTCCTTTAGTTTTAACCCGCCACCAGGAGAAGTTTCGTTACCCTCAAAACAAACGCAGTTTTGCTTATTATCTTTGGTTCTCTCGTGGTGAGAACAGATCAACTTTTTTTTCCCCTCCGGTAGGTCAATTCTTTTATACGCTCTTCCCGACCTTCGATAAAAACGTTACTTTTTCCAGATGCATAAGCATTGCATTGCATTGTCACCGGTCTTGGATAAGGGTTTCGATTCCCCCTTTATCCTTCGGATTACTTTGCAAACCTCCCTTTTTTGGCGTTGTTGAGGCAAGGTCGGGACTTTTTTCGGCCATGTTTCTGATTTTGGCTCAGTTCTTGTTAGATTTTCCTCCCCTCCCTTTTAGGATTTTCTTTTAATCCCCAAAAACAAAGTTTATCTCTCAGTGGGACTTACAAAAAAGTATATTTTGTTCCCGTGCAAGGGACACTTTGTTTCCAGAGAACCCTGATGGGGAAGTTCCGTTTTCCTCTGCACAACCAGTCCGCAGCCTCCCCCTTTATTGCGCAGCCATCGACTTACTCTGAGAACATAAATGCGGATGGCTCTCGTAACATCTTTTTCACTTCCTGAACTCGGCTGCAATGAGCCTATTTTCGAACTCCTCGAGCGGTTTTTTATCCCGAGGACGAAAAGGTTTATCCCTTTTCTTTTTCCCCCCGTTCGGGGGGGGAAGCCTTTGAAGACTAGAGACAGGCTTTCCCGCAACTTTCAATTCCTGCGCTGCCCCTTTCGACTGGACGGTGCTGATTTCCAGTATTAAGCTTTCTCTCTTGTCGTGATTCTTCCAACGAGGCGCCGCCCGCTCTGTCCCCGAGACCCCCCCTTTCTCCCGATAAATCCTCGACCCTATCTCGGATTGAGAGGACCGTTTTTTCTTTCCAGCTGAACGGCCCCACTAGCGCTCCGTCGCGTGACCCGCTCTCGCCTCCTGGTGGCCGATGACTTTTCCGGTCAAGGTTCATTCCTATCTGAGACCGAAGCCTTTTTTTAGGCCAATAAACGCCCTCTTCCCCTCCCGCCGAGGTAGAATTCTTTCTTCTTCAGTAGTTCAGGCTTTCACCCAGACCCCTCTCTTTACTCCCCCTCGAATCTTAGTACCCGGACAGTTCCATCCACCGCTCTGGCGGACTTTCCCCCGACCGGCGAGACATACAGCCCTTCACTCCCTATGACTTAATAATCGAAGAACATCCCCCTGGTACTTCACTACAGCGTAAAGCGTTTTATTGCCCGTCAGCTCCCTGCCACCGGAAATCCTCCCCTTCCCTTTCGGACCATCAGGACGAAGGTCCCACTCATTTTGAAGGTTTTTGCGCATCTACAAGAGCTTCCGGCTGACGATACCTGGTACAATAAGATTTTGAACTATTCCTCTGATATGACTCCGTCCAATGAGGGTCCTTCTTATGAGGGTCGTGGTCTGCCCACAAAACATTTTCAGTGCGGCGAAGACGAGGATTCGAGTTTTCTCTCCTCCACTCTTTTATGCTTCTTCCTCCCTTTGAAGCGCCCTTTCTGACCCCTGTCAGAAACACGCAAAGTTCCCCCTTGAACGCAGTTTTGAAGCACCGGATGTGCGCCCCTCCCCTTTCCCTCCCGCGATAATGACATTTCCCGATCACTTTTTCTCTCTATTCCGGTGATCGATGACGAGGCACACCCCCTTACTCTTCTGTCAGCAAACGCTGATTGACCCAACCTTTTTTGTAAGGGTGGTCATCTCTCTTATTTTATCCCCCTGTGTGAGCGAATCCTGACCACCCCCCCACCTTCTCGACCCGGTTGTCCTTCTGCCCCAAGCGTTTGGGCTGCCTCTTTGCAGTCGCCTTTTTCATCTAGCAGGAAGAGGAGGTTGCCATGGATCCTCCCCTATTATTTCTTTGCTTTTTTTCTCAATTTTTTATCTACCGTTTTGGACAATCCTCCTTTTCCTTTTAGCATAGGTTTTCTTGACCAATTTTGGTCCCTCTCGTATTCACCCTTTCGGGTTCCCAAGTCCACGAGTGATTGGCTAGGAACCCCGTCTTTTCCCATGGTTTTTCGAAACAAGTAAGAGAATCGTTCAGGCCCTGTCAATCCCTTTTTTTTCTTGGACGGGCTGATTGTACCCCTTTTCGTTTTTTCTCCTCTCCTTCTGTCGCCAGTAACAGTCTCCGTTTTTCCTTTTTTCTTCAGGTCCGTGATATCTGCGTGTGCCTGACTCGTGACCTCCTCGGACCCGCTGTTCCCCCTGCTCAAAGTGATGTACGCGACTTCTTATCTCCTTCTTCCTCGAGAGCTGTAGTCTGACTTTTTTTTCTTTCCCCCGCGTGGTGCCCAGGGGAGATGACATTGTTTAATCTTTCTCTTGACGGCTCTGTGGGTGGTAACCCGGATATAAAGGCCTTTTTATTGCTCTGCTTTTTTTCCTCTTTTGTTTTTGGTATTGGATTGGAGTGTTGTACTTGGACCGAACTGGTAGCTTTTTCACCTTCCATTTCCAGATTTATATTGTAATATCCTTCCATCCTCCCCCCCTCTCGATTTTTTCGTATAACGCTCTACGCTTTCTCCCTCCTGCCTCAGCCTTTTTTTCGTCAGAATGGACATTCTGCACTTCGCTCATAGCTGCGATGTTAGTGGCACGTGCCGTTCCCTTTCGCTTCTTTTGGTATGTTTTACGTTTCCCCGCAAGTAGACGCTTTGAAGATAATCCTCATCTCCTCAAAGCGCCTTTTCGCCCCCTTGGATTTCGTTTCGCGCCCTGCTCCTCTTTCCGTTCCCCCTTCGAACGGAACTGACAGGCCTCCCCCCAATAGCTAACCCCTGTTCCTCGTTTCTGATTCTTCTTCCCTGGCAGTAGAAGAAATAGTTTTTCTTTTTCTCCCTGTTTCTCTGACATCCCAGATTCTCTTCCCTCGTCCCTCGCCTTTCTTTGAGACTACGGAGCTACGGTGTTGACTTTTTTCTCGCTGCTTTTTTTAGCGGATTCCCAAAGAAGTTGTCGGCATCTTTTGTAGCCGTCCTTGGGCGCCTATCCAGAAGAGGGTACCCCCGACTCCCCATCGTCCCTCCCCTATTGTCATCGTGATCCCCCCCACTCCCCTCCCCTCGCTAAGGTCCCCCCCCCCCCCCACTCTGCTCTCCCCACCCCTCCTTCCTCTTTCTTCTTCCTCTCCTTCCTTCGCTTTCCCCTCCCTTCCTTTCCCCTCACCCTTCTAGCCCCCATCTCTTTGAATCCTTCCCATTTCCTACTCCTCCTCGCCCCCCCTTCCTGCCTCCCTCACCCCCCCCCCTCCCCCCTACTCCTCCCCATCCCGCCTCATTTAACTCTCTCCAAGCTTTTATCCCTCTGCCCCTTCACTCCTCTCATCCCCCCCTCCAGTCTTACCCCCACCCCTCATTGTCCTGTCACCCTTTCCCCATCTCATCCTCCACTTTTCCCTCTCGTCCCCCCACTATTCATCCCCCCCACATTCTTCCCATCCACACTCCTCCCCCCTTTCTTTCCCCCCCCCTTCTCCATCCTCCCTCCTCCCACCCTGCTCGTATTCCGCCTCTCCTCTCCCCCCTCGTTCCCGCTTGCTCTCTTCACTTCCCCTCGATCTCCTTCACACTTCCCCTTCCCCCTTCACCCCGTCCAGTTATCCATCCTCCCCCTGTCGAAATATTGCTTTTGTTCTTTTATTTTTCTTCAATCTTAAACGCCGGTATTCCTCGACCCCTCTTCAGATCAGCGAACCTTTAGAGTTTTTTATCCGCCCCTTTTTCACCATCTCCCCGATCTTGAATTCTCCCCTCTCTTGAATCCTGTATTCTGTCCTCACTAGACGGCGCATTCTTCCCAAAGATCCCCCTCTCCTTACGTTGTATCCTGCAAGTTCCGCTTCGAACGTTATTTCCCTTTTTTTGGCGCCAGTAGAGTTAACTGGAGATCGTTCCCCCCCGCAGGGATTTTAATCAAGTTGGTTTCCCTCACCTCTCCCCCCTTCCTGAAAGGCAAGCCTGCGTTTTTCCACGTTGAGTCCTTCGGGCAGACACATTATTCCCCCTTCCCTGATGGATTTTCAAAATAGATAAGGTATGACACTAAGTTTATGCCCTGTCCTATTTACTCTACGGTCCCTGCGTTCGAAATATATGAGGGCTCAAGTACCCCCCTCCTAAACAACACGGTTAGCGTCCCCCCTGCCAACCCTTCTTTGAAACAACCCATTTTTTCCTAACCTCGCGTTTGAGAAGTTATTTGGGTTCTACTCGAGCGCCTGGAAAATCGCCTTTCTCCGGCTATGTTCCTCTGTTCGCACCTAGCCCCCTTTTATTCTGCGCAGTTTCTAACCCTCCCGTGGACACTCCTCTGTTCCCGGTGAATAACCGATGTGGATGTTTTCCTCCATCTCTGTTGAGCACAAGAGCACTTTTCCTTCATTTTTTCCGATCCCCCAAAGATGGTACCGATGTAACTACAGGAGTTGTTTTAAATTCTGTCTTTTATTCGAGGGAGAATTTGATCAGTTATTTGGACTTCCGCGTGTCCTTTATCTTTTGGAATTTTACGACGTAGTTCGGATCCCCTTCCTCGTCCGATTCGGGTTCCCTTTTCCGTGATCTCTTACGAATTTGATCTGAGTCAGATCCTTCCCTCCTCACCCCAGGCCGGGAATACAGATAGATTAAAGGCTACCAATCCCGCCCTTCGTATGACTAAGACGCGGATCGAATGTCTGTTCCCCGAGTATAAGAAATCCTCGCCCCCCCCCCTTTTTACTCGGTACTCCTTTCTCCCCTCGGCTCCTGAAACTTTTTCTCTTTTTTCCCCCCCCCCCGTTTTAATTGTTTCCATATTTTTTTGTTCCTGTAACACCGCTTTCCCTAACTCTTGAGCCCTTTAGACGATAAACAGTCGTGAATTACCTATTTTCCAGTCAATTGCGATGATAGTAACCCCTTTTTCTATTTTTTTTAAAACGAGCCCCCAGGCGCTTTTTGCGAAGAGTGCGAGCCAACATAACTTCTCCAAATCGTTATGGCTCCTATTGATCTGATGGGATCTTCCCCTGGATTTGTGCCGTTCTGGGTCTCCCCCTCTTAATCAGATATGCGAATGTGAATATTGTCGAATTCCCCCCCAATTGCATAAGCGTTTAATTTTTATTACGTAGCGATTTTAACATCCCTCAAGGGGGAGGTTTTGTCTTTTTCTGCCTATGACGTACATAAACGTATAAGTTCTGGTTTTCCCTCTTTTTTGAGACACCTATCCATTGACCCATCTGGTGTTGTTAACATTTTTTTTTTGGGTAACGAGACCCCATCCACTCGTCCGTTCTCCCTATCCTCGCCCCAGCTTCGCTTAGGATGGTCTCTTGTCTTGAATCATGACAACGTTTCAAAGCTTTTGTCCTTGGGAAGGCGCCTCCTATTTTCTAGTTTATACACTTAAGTATAAGAAGGGCTATCCTCCACTTCCTACTGTCCAAGAATTGGTGAGCAAGGAGCTGGGCCGTATTCCCCCGTCTTCCCCCCCCCTCTGCCCCTACCGTTGATGAAGAGCTGTTAGACTTTTCTAGTCCGGTTCTTTTCCTCCCTTTTCAGGACCCTTCGACGGATTTCCAAATCCCCCCCTGTTAGACAGCTCCCCATTTGTTACTTAAATCTAGTTGCGCAACGGCTACATCTCGTCTCTTTTGCTGGAATTCCGCGTCTGACTCTCTCAACCCCACACAAGGACTCCGGCCCGACACTTCTTTGCGGCGGATTCCATACATAAGGTGGCGAGCGTTTCCTTCTATGTCCAAAACTTTTCGACTCTTCCCGGCGTTTCTTCGACCCATGTTTCCTCTCTGCGCTTTCACTCCGTCTGATTTCCACTATTAAATGTTTTCCCCTCCTCCTTTATTTTTGAGCTTGCGAACCTCGATCTTCTCGCCCCTTCTTGTCGCGCCGGCCCTTTTCGTGATTTGTTGAAAGTAGCTGAGTGTCTCTTTCCGTGCGCCCCGATTGCCCCAATACTACGCTGAATTCGGAACTTCCTGTTCCAATGCCATATCTGGGCTTTCTCCCTTCCGGACCTGTTTTTGTAATCTGATGAACTTTCACCGGCGCTTCGGGTACGTGGTGTCTGTTTAACCGCTCGCGCTTTTTCTTACGAGCCTATTATGTCTGCACGATTCATGACGCATTACTTTTTTTTTTCCGCAAGCTTCGTTCATTCCTCTTCCCTAAGCCCAACGGAAAACGCCGATACTCGTCTTTCTTCAGAAGAACGGGCCTTTTGAGCTTTCACCCCGAAGGATACCCAGCTCACTTCTTTTCTCCCGGGCTTTTTGTACAGGTTTCCCCCTTAACCCAACGAGCTTCCCTTCCTTTAGTCCATACGACGCCCTTTTCATATCCTTTTTCCCCTAATTAGAGGTAATTAACATTAGCACTTTATCAGGGTCTCCCTTCGTTTTCCCCTTTCAACTTGGACTATGCAAAGCTACGAACCTCCCCCCCCTCCGTCCGACTTCCCAGAAGAGGTGATTGCGAAATCGCCCAAGCTTTTGACTTCCTCTACCTTACAATCAGCCGTTTGGAAATAGGACCTTCCGATATTGTATTTGACGTAAGGGAGAGAGGCTCCCGGTTAGTTAACAAACTGGAAGGACGGAGGATGGCTTTTCCTCTCCTAAGAGGTAGATGGCTATCCGTCCAGCCAAAGACTTTTCAATTTGGACGAGTTTCTTTTTTTTTTTCTGCTTCCAGGCCTTCAAGCAGTAGGTTTTAAAGACTCACGCCCCCCCCCCCCCCCCTTCGAAACAGCGATAATTGCTAGTTCTCTCCTTCGATCCGCTCTCCTTGTCAAGAGCACCCGGGCGACTGCCTTAAGACCCTCAATCTTTTTCCCCCCCCCCAACGGGCGCGTTTTTTGGACCCCTTTTCCTTTTTTCTCAATAATAAGTTGTGGTTTTGATGAGATCTTATTCTGCGAGGTTTGTCCTTTCTGGTTTGGTTTCCGATCGTTAATACGGGCCCGTTTGCCCCCCCCGTGACTGTATGCCATTCTCTCTCTTTTAAAATTTTTTCGGACATCTTTGGTTTTTTCCGCATGCGTTCTGCGGCTCATGGCGGTGGTTTCCCCCCCCATTGATCGTCTTCGGCTAGCCCAATTACTGTGATGCTCGGCCGTCCTCGTCGAAGATCTGCCCTGGTTTTTGTTTGATCTCAAAGTTCCTCGAGTTGCCTCCAAAATATCACGGGAAGGTCTATGTCACCCTTTATTGTCATCCGTCGTCCTTCCATCATCCGTGCCTCCCCTTTTCCTTTATTTTTTTTGGGTTTCTCAGGACTGGCGTTCTCTTCTGCTGACCTTTTGACCCTGCTCCCTGTACTTCCTTGCCTCGGACCTTTTTGCGACACCGTCCTTTAGGAGTAAATTTCCCTTAGTTTTTCATCGTGCCCTTTACTCTCCGGTCTATCCGCTTTTTACAAGTTTGCGCGGCCTTTCCGCCTATTCGGAGCGTCATCGGACGGTTGCTGTTCTTTTGAAAGCCGTTTTTATCTAATTTTTTTTTCGCCTGAGTCCTTTCCGGAGTAGTCTTTCTGCTTTTTCTTTCCGTGCGTTATTTTTTTTGACTTTTTCCCTGCCCCATGATACCTTAATGGCTGGCCCCTTCCAATCGTGCCGCCCTTCTCAGAATAATTCATTTTAGGCCCTTTCCTCGCGCGATTCTTATACCGTATCCCCTTTTAAAGAGATCTCCCCCCCCCTGTTTTTTAGTAACATGGAACATTTTTTAAGGGCCCCCTCCAATAGCGGACTCTTTTCTTTTTTTTTTTTCTGTCAATCAGGAGTTTCGGTCCTTCCTCCTGATCTTAGTTTTTCTCCTTTTTCCGCAAACAGGCCTTCAGTTGTAGTGACGTTTTTCCCTTTCCTCCTCACAAGAGAAAAGATCCTCCTGCTGCACGTTGGCCGAGATAGGTCGGCAGGAAACTGGAACTGTTCCTCCTTCCTTATCACGGTGCTATCTCTTTCTCCAAGTTCCTAGATCCGTTTCCGTCTTACCCTGCCTTAGAAGCGGTTTAGTCCCGTGTTCTGCCCTTTACTCAGGATGTGTTCTGCTTTGCGCATATCGCTGGATCCCGGGGTGGCGGGTGCCTCGCTGTCGTCGTCTAAAAAAGAATGTTCTCGGCCAGATTTTTTTCCTTTTTGAACGGGCAATATAATTTTGTGAACCCAGATGGCGTACCTTTGTGTGGAAGTTTTTCTTTTCTTCCACTCCGGTGCTTGTTTTTCCACTCTTCTTCGGCCTCACTCGAAACCTTTCTTTTCCAAGATTTTTTCAGCGAACCATTCCCGTTTTGAGTTCTGCCTCCCCCCCCCCGCCGATTAGGGGAAATTGAAGTATTGGAATTTTTCCTCAAGTTGTTTTATCTTCCTCTATTCCCTGAATCTGTTCGCCTTCATCTCTTCCTTTTTAGGCCTTAGCCAGCTCTTCCTTTTTTAGCCGAAACCGTTATTAAAGGATCGTATGTCGTTGAATATGGAGAGAGCCCGCTTCCTTTTTTTGTTTACACCCCGATTCTGAGATAGGTTTCACCACCTCGAGAATCTAACGAAGCCTGATTTTGGTCCCGAGAGTTATCCTGCCCCGAACTCGGAAAACAGGGCTCCACGGTTCTTCCTAGTACCGGGGATTTATTTCTTATTTTAACTCGCTTTTCCAATTTCCTTTTGGTTGTATCTCTTGGACTGTTCCTATTTTAACATTTTAACTTTTTTTCAGTCGCCCCCCGACGGCAATCAGAACGGTTTTTCTTCATTGAAATCGCCCCCCCGTGATTGAAAAACCTTTATTTCCCTCTCCTTTTGACCGAAGTTATATGGGTATTCTTCTTCTCGAGCGCCGGCTCTACCCCCCTTTTTACCCCTCAGGCAACGTTTGCCTTTCGTCAAATATTTCTTTTCCTGTTTATTTGCCAGAATGGCCCCCCCCCCCCTTCTTTGAACTTGGATGAATACACGATGCTTTGGAATCAACAAAACTATTCGGACATTTGAGCACAACATATTGCCCTTTTCCTCTCTCGACCCGTTTGTCCCCGATAAAGTAATTGGGTGAAATTGGGTCTTCCTCCCTTTTAACCAGTGAAGAAGTCTTTTTAGTTCGCGTTTTCAGTCTCTTTCCGATTTGCGGGATGTCGTAATAAGATTCGGATACCCCTTTTAAATTGGTCTTTCGAGGAATTGTCCCCCTTGACAGTGTATTTCCTATATCCGTGTTGTTGTTGATGATGATCCATTCTCTTCCTGCATCGCACCCTCCCCCCGGGTGACGATCCTTTTTCAGTTCCGACTTTACTTTATATTTTCACCGTGCGGAATTACCAGCCGAAGCTTTAATTTTCGCTCTGGAACCCTCAATCAACGATTCCCCCCTTCTTTTTTACTCCATATCCTCCGGATTCGGTCGATCCTTTCCTTCCCATTTTTTCGTTTCCATTGGACTATCGATTTCCCATGGATTCCAGCTCGTTGGTGATTCCTTTTCCAAAACCCAGTTAGGTTACCCTCACTTTTTATCCTGTGCTGATAACAGTTTGACCCTGTCTTCTGGACCGTCCTTTACAGAGCCTTTTCAGGTCAAAAGGTTCTTTGGACTCCTTCTTCTCTTTCTGTTTTGGCTGAACCCATATTCGCAAAACCCCCCTTTTTTTCGCTCCCAATGCTTTAAATCAAGGGTGGCAGAGATTTCATTGAGCCCGTGTTATGCTCTTTTCGTGGGGTCTTTCCTCCCCTCATATATGGCCTTTTCGAACCCGTCGATACCCCTAACCAATATCCTCCCAAAGAGCTCCTATGTCCCCCCCCCCTAGATATTGTTCCAATAAAATTTTTCTGTCCCTGTGTTTTCCTCGCTTGTTTTTCCTTTCAGGTTACCCAAAACCTTTTGTTTAGTCGTTTGTTTTTTTGGACCTCTTTTTTGTGCCAACCACTTCTTTCCCCTGGGGACTCTTCTCCTTCTGCCCCCTCTTCTTCACCAAACCGATCCTTCGATTACACCCTTACTTTTCCCTGCGTTGCAGAAGTGCATTGAGGCGTCAAGATGTAATATAAATTAGTTGAGGTGAACGACTTGTCCGATTTTTGATTTCCAAGCAATTCCCTGTCCCTTCCCGTTTGATGATTTGAGGTCACTTGTGGTTTTTTCTTCCTCGGCAATGACTCTTTCTTTTTTGAGATATATTTTCAGGGGAAGAGACCCTTAGTTAGTGACGGTCTGAGAACCAATTTTCCCCCCCCACATTTCTAAGATCTCATATATGACTTAAAAACACATTTTGGGCCTTCCTGCTACTTTTGTCTTACCCCTTCTTTTGTAATTCCGAGTCGACCAGCGAGTCGTAACACCCCCAGGATCGTTTCGAGTCTCCCCCGCTCTTAATCCCATCCCCTTCTTCTATGAGGCACGGGCGTATAGGCTCTAACCTTGACCCTCGGCCATGCGAACTATAGTCTTCACTTCCTCTTGGGTCATAACTCTTCCACGGATTAACCCCTCTTCGCGGATGTTCTTTTTATTTCCGCGTGGAAGCCGGGGGCTATAGAGCAGGCTAGCACCCCGTTACTGTCGTCGGCCTTTTTGATTGGCCCCTTTTCTCGTGAACCAGTTCTTCAAAAGATTCGACCCTTAGTTTTAGCCCCCACGCTCACTCCCCCTCCTCTGACGAACGAGGACCGTCCTTGGCCACTAATCCTATCAATCTTTTCATGCCTGCCGAGTCGTAAACTTTTTCTTAAACAAGGGGGTTGCCGTGCACGATTATGTAATCCTTTGCGGATACTTGCTCGCTCTGGAGCTATTTTTTTTCTCTGACGTACTTTTTTTTTTTGTCGCAGTTCTCCGCCCAATTAATTCCGAGTTCAGCGCATTTTTTCAAAACACGCCTCTCACAGGACTCCGCTCTCCCGCCGAGATCTGTGGGTCCCCTTTTTTTTTAAAAACCCGGTCATTTCGAGTCCTGTCCTGTCCCCCCATCCAGTCGATGGATCCTGACCTTTTCCATTAGGCTGTACAAGGCCCCAGCGCCTGTTCTTCCTCGGGTTAAATCCGACCGGAGATCCATACCTTTTCCCCTGCTCTTTTTTATACTGTTTCGATGTTCCTTTTCCCCTTTTACTCTTAAGTCCCCTCTCCATTTCCTAGGAGCCCTAGTAGCACCCCCCTTCCGGGCAATCTAAGCCCTTTGGTTTTCCTTACGGCCCAAAATACATTAGAGTTTGGTGATTGTTGATGAGAGGGACCTTTTTTGAAGATGCCATCCTGAAGGGGAATCTACTCCCTCTTCTATTTTCTCTGTCGTCTACTCGAGGCCGGTTTTGAGTGATTTGAACACCGGCAGTTTTCCGCTTCTTTCTTCGTTTCCTAGACCATAACTACGGCTTCTATACTTCCCTTTCTGACTTCAACTCCAGCCCTCTCCCCCCCCCTCCAAGCCCTACCGCAGTCGCTTGTATCAATCCCCACGTTCCACACATTTGCGAAAGTTCTGACCATTTCTCTGTGCGCTCGCCCTTTCTATGTTTGCACCCCGAGACAGGAAGGCTCCGCCCAACGACTTCAAAAACCGGCTCGTCCATTTTGAAGGTTTATGATATCTTTTTTGTTGTGAGCGGTTTTGATCTGACCACCCCATTCCGCGCTGTTGGTCAGGAAAAATTTTGCGGAGTCCTTTTTCCGTTTGTGTCATTTTTCTTTTTGAAGAATTATACATTTTTAACTATGGCCCCCTTCTCTCGGAGTTTCTTATTTTGTGGCGAGACCATATCCTTAGTGACCGCTGCGGTCTTTCAGCTTTTGTGTCATTTAGGAACATTTCGTACCCCTTTATAGCACAATTCTCCCTAGTGACTTTGGGAACCACTGTCTTTCTCACTCTTCCTTTTAGCCCAGGATCATCATTTCCCTCTCGATCCGCCGCAAAGGACTTTTCTATTAAAATTTTTTTCTTGTTGTCTCGCTTTTGCGCTCGCCCATAGTGAGATAATTACATTTTTTTTTTCGAAGGCCTGGGCGGATCGTGCTCTTGTTATTTTTTTTTTATGAATAAGTTCTTCCCTGCTGGACCTGCGCTGAGTCACCGCCCTTTTTTCAGTACCCGGACTTTCGCGTATTATTACGTTCTTGTGCTTTTTTGCAGGTCGGTCCCTTTGGTTCTGACCCCGGAGATTTACCAAGCTAATTTTCTTCTTCCTCTCCTTTTGGGGCTACTTTTGTTGAACCCTCCTTTCCCGGTTAGCATTTGTCTTTTTTCGCGTTCTTGGATTGGAAGTGAGTCCTGCTTTTTTTTGGCTTCTCTGCTCTAGTTGACGTTTTTAACTTCTCCGACCGTAAGAAATCGCAAGTTCCCCCTCCGAGCGCGAGTTCCCCGCTAAGCAGAGTACCCGCGCTTTGTTTTTGTTGTCCGTTCCATCTTACTGATTCAGGAAGTCGGTCTATTAGTCGAGTTCTGGTCCCCGTTTAAGCTCGTTCTGTCGGTTAGAGGAGAGGGGTCATCGTTTTTTCCTCCCCTCTCCCGTAAAGTTGCCGATTGTTCCGATCCACGCATCCCCTCGCCACTAGAAGGCAGCGACGTAAATTTTAAGGCTTTTTTTTTTCCTGCTCTTCCTGACTCTTGCTCCCTGGCGCACATCTTTTGTGATATGTGGCTGCCCAGCGCAGAGATCCTCGTTCACCCCCAAATTCGCATCTCTTTCCCTCAAGTTTTTCTCCCGATAAGCCCGTTTTTTTGACCGGCATTTGCTTTTTATTATCGGCTCCCCGTCTATCTTTTCCTCGGTCTCGCCTAGAAGAGGTTCACCAAAAGAAGTGTCTCTTCGATATTTCTGCCGTGGGCACGTCGCACTTCCTATTGGGAGATATTAGACTTGTTTATTCAATCTTGCGAAGTGTCCGACGTTTCTTTTTTGACTCTGACCCCCCATCTTTCTCCCATCCCCAACCATGTCCCTCGAGATTGGTCCCTGTCCCCTCAAATTCTCTTCCTTTTTGCTTTTACCTTTGCCCGCCTCACTGTATGATGTGTAGTCTCCCAATCGACTTTCGATTTCATTGCCCCTTGAACGTTTGCACTTCCCTGCATTATGTCCCTCTGTCCGAACAGTATTCTTCTCGGATTGGTGGCTACCGTCGAGTGTGCTTTCTCTGAGCCCCCCCGCTGAACGGGAGTTTAACCAAGATTTTTTCCTTTTACAATCCGAACCCATCACCATAGCATGTCTGTACCCGCGTTCCCGCTGCCTGAAATTCTCTGCCACACGGTTTCCCACGGTTGATGTCAGAGGTTTGTATCCCTGCCATATGTTCTGCGTATGATTTTTCTCTTTTTACCGTCCATTTCCCCGCACATTCGCATACTTTGTGGACTGTTCCTACCAGCCACCCCTCCCAATACCATTTTTCATCCTCAAATCTCGCACCTTTTTCTTTTAAAAAAAGAACGTTATTTCAAAATAATTTTTTTTTCGCCTCTCTTGTTGTTATCATTCGAATCTTCTCGCCAGGCCTCCTAACACTACGCCATTTTTAAACCGTTTTCTTTCCCTGGTTTTCCCGGGACGCACTGTGTTTTTCCCGCAGAAGTGACACTTCCGTTTCCAATGTTTTTGATTCCCTTCTTCACCCGATGCCTGATGGACCTCTTTCCCAAATGCTTCATGGAGACCACTCTCCCTTTTCCTTTAGTACTCCCCGATACGACTCCTGTCTTTTCCACACCCGGTGTGGTGATTAGGCTCTCGTCCCAGAAGCAGCAGTTGCTTGGTATTCTCAGACCTGGCTTTTCGATTGCGTGATGGGAGAATTCCCTCCTTATTCCTTTGAGTTGAGATTTTGCGTCATTGCCTCTGTGATTAGTATTCTCGTATTGTCATCATATAGGGTGTTGAGAGGATCCTTCCCCCATCCTAGCGACACCCTTTCCCCTGTGATCAGAGCTCCGTTGTGTGACACAACCCGGCCAATCCTCCCCCTGTTCAACGCTTTTCACTTCACCACTGATCACTGTTTTTCTCGGAAAGATCTGCACCCAACATTTGGTTCATAACATAGGTTCCTCCTTTGCTTGCGTCAAGGAAAACCCTTTTTTTATGATTCCGCATAGGTTGCTGGCATCGTTTCTTTCATTTTCTCCCCCACGTATAGGGGGTTACTACTTCGGTTTTTTCCCTGGCGGCCTAACCCTTTGTTCCCCTGTGAGACAACTCAATTGCTTTTTTTAGGTCCACCCTTAGGCAACTGAGTGGCGCATTGTTTTGAGGCATTTTCCTCCCCATAACTCTTTTTCCCCTTCTTGTTTACCTGCGTTTAACATATTCATCAATTGATTTTGAGCTGCTAATTACTACAGTGTTTCTTCTTGCTTCGCCCCCCCCAAACCCCCCCCCCCAAACACCAATGGGGCCCCCATTCCTCTGTCTGATACGAGACCCGATACCCATTTTTGAATCCCTTAAATTCGCTTACCCGGTTTCCTACTATGTTGACCACCCATCCCTTTGGATGAACCAGGTAACCCCCTTGTGGCTAGTATACTTTCAGTCCAAAAACATTCTTTCACCAGTAGATGGGTCTTGTTTTCCCCAATAATCCCCCCTAGGTTTTTTTTCAACCCCTTCCCGCATGGTTCCTCGCTCTCAAAGTACGCCCTATTCCTTCTCTATAAACCTTTTCTTCCCTTCGTGCATCTTTAAGCAAAAGTTGTCTCTTTGTTGACTTTCCGCTTGGGACTTTTACTTCACTCACATTCTTTTCCCCTCACCGTTCCCAATGTCCAATAATAGCGGTATTATTCGGCAAGGACTGCTCTGTCCCGCGGAAAGGGTAGGAGCTTTCCTATTCCTTTTCAAGACCCGTAGTTGACCTTCGACGGTGACGAACCCTCCCCTCTTCCACCCCTTCCTCCTTCGCTAAAATCTCTTCCTTACCCCAGTCGGGCTCCCTGCACGTCCCTCTTTTTCTTACACTTCTTTTTAAAGTAAGAGTAGAGTTGCTTCACCTCCCCTTTTTATCTACTTTTTTTGAGCCGACCGGCTTCCGGTTGCACATCCCCTTTTCGTAGCGTTACGGTATAGTAGACCCTTCCCGAACCTTTTTCCGAATCTTTCGAGCACTCCCTCTTCTCGCGGGTTCCTGGGATAGACAACGTTAGATACCTTTTTTTTCGTTCTTGTGGGACCGTTTACGATCTCTCAATTCCTTCCCCTTTAGTCGGAATTTGTCCTGTTGGTTTCGTGAAATTGATTCCCAAGTTCTCTTGACACGGCTGTTGATAACCACTACTTCCGAGGTCATGTTATACCTAACCAGACGTACCCCTCTCTCTCGCCGGATGAGCGGCCGGACCTCCATCATGATGAACGGCCCAAACTGGCTCTTCCTAGCTGTAAGTCCCCTTTTGTTAGAGTTTTCCCCCGCTTATCGTTTTTTGTTCTTTCCCGATTTCTCGTCTTGTTCGGCACGGTCACATGAATAATCACTTTACCTCGATAAGCCCGAATTTTTTGTGCCGTTCCCCTCCTCCCCCCAAACAGAGACGCTACTTGAAGTCGTTTTAAACCTTGTTTGAAGAGGTTCACCGAGGTTTTACACCATTCGTAGATTCCGCCTCCTACTTGGATTTAGTTTGTAAGTCTCCTCCACCTTTTCCTCCCCCCAGCTGTTCCCCCTTCCCCCTCTTGTTTCGCGAATACTCCTACAGACCTTCCTCTTAACGGATTTTGGTTGTTGACCCATGTTACTCTTTTCAATCTTCTGGATGAGTTCTTTTCCAGTAGATCATGCCCCATGCCTGTACTCCGACTCCGCCTCTTAAGAATTCCCAAATACCAGGAGGTTAGCGGTTCAATCTGACCGATACTACGGAGTTTGAATATCAGGCCGGTCCAATTCCTCCTTTGGAAATCTACCAGTCCTTTCTTTTGCGACTCTTCTCTTCTTTTCGGTGAGGTCGTGGCGACCTACCCAAACCTTTTTTTGAAGATTTTACGGTTGATAGTCGCAATAGATGCTATTCCTCCTCAACTGGCCTGTATTTCTCTTTGTCCCTCACATGCTACACTCCGACCGCTATGCTTTCCTCCTCGATGGTGTTCCTGTTTACATCTTTATTTCTGCGGCAGCTTGCTTGCTCTGCGTCCCCTATGCCTGCGCCCGAATTGATCCTCAACAAACCTCTTTAATGCCCAACTTTTTCGCTTCCAATTGAGGTGTACCTCCTCCTTTCTCTTCTCCCTGTTGTGATTTTTAATGCCCAAATTCCCTGACGCCCTTTTAGCCAGAGTTGGGCGTTTTTTCTTTCAGCTTTCTTCGAGCACGGCCGAGGTTTCGCGCGAGTCCATTCCTCCCCTCTTGTTAGCTTTGTTCTTGGGCTCTTGCCCTCTGTGCACCAAGCAGACTTGCGTAGAATGGGAGGGGGTTTTGCCATTTTTCTTAACTCATTTTTTTAATCCCCATTACATGAGGCACCCTTTTCCTTCTTGCCGTTTGGCCCCCCTGTTTTTTTTTCGCCCCTCATCATAACTCCTATCTTCGTCTTCCATGCATCCCCCTCCTTTGAAGCTTCCCCGGTTTTTCCAGGTTCAGTACTCCCCCTTTTCGTTTTCTTTCCACTCTTGGATAGTCTTAGGTTGTGGGGCCTTGTTTCTTCCGGGCCTGGCTTCTTGTTGCCATTTTTCCTCTTTCAATGGGAAATCCCTTGAACTTTTTTCCATTTTTAAATGACTTCCCCCCCTCGCTTTCTCTATTCTTAATAGGAAGTTTTTATGTCCTTCCATCGCTTCAAATTGGCTTCCTTTACGCATAGCCCAGTTTAGTCTCTACGCCTTTTTTTGTATCCCGGGGGTTTTGACCGCTTTTTCTCCATCCCTTTTTCTGTGACTCCCCCTTCTCTTCCGGCATGTGGATTTGAGTTTCTTTATTTCTTTCTTGCGCTTATTTCTTCTCCTTTGCGACCCGTCATATTACCAACATATCGTAAAACATCTCGGCCCCCTTAGTTAGAGCGTTATCCCTTGCTTTTTTAAGCGACTTCATCCCCGGGGCTGGACGCCATGTTTGACATTGTATGCTAGGCTCCTCCTGACTGATCTTATGTAGTTTTTCTTTCTTCCTTTAGGGTGTAGAGTTAGAGGCGCCCTCCGGTCGTGGGCATCGTGGACGCACTAGATGAAAGTCGACGCTTGAAGCTTTACACCCTCCTAAGTCCCCCCTCCCGAAGTCCCTCGCGCCCATTTGTGCCTTCCGTGTGGGAGCCCCTCCCCCCCCTTCGGCACGATTACACCCGGACATGATAGACGACCTTCTTTTCGCCGAACTTCCCGCTCCTAGACCGCGCCGTTCTCACTGCAAATAATTTCGCCTTCCCGCGCGTTTTCTAAAAGTTCTTCGCTTTTTTGGACGCTCGGTCAGGTTGCTGCCTCGCGTGGCGGCGCTCTAGATTATCATTTTTTTCGTGCTTTGGAGAGAGCGTCTCCAAAAATGGTCCCTTAGATTCGCTTTGGGCAAGTTTTTAGCATTCCGTAAGAATATGATACTCCCCCCTTTTTTGGGTCTTTCTTCTTTTCAATCCGGTCAGTTTTCCGACGCCTTCGCCTCGAACCCATTTTTGAGTCATCGACATGCCCTAGAGCGAGGGCCCCTCGTTTTCCACTACACATCTTTTTTTTCTTTTCCATTGCATTACTTTTTTCTTTCCGCCTTTATTCTCATCCTTTATTCCCTAATTGAGTCTTCCCACCCATCCTTTATTCCTCATCTGTCCCATGCAATGCATCTGCCCGCTCTTCCTCGCCCTGCTCGAAGGATCTGTTGTGATATCTGTTGACTATTATTCTATTTGCCAAATCTTATAATTTCAGTATTACACCGATTTTCACCACACTCCCTCCCCTCTCGAATAGCCAAGCTTTCTTTTTTGAGGTAAGTACTTCTCCCTGGTCTCAGGCCCCCTTTTCCCTTATTCCCCCTCCTTTACATACCTTTCTTTTCTATATTGAAATCGTATTCTTGGTTTACTTTTCGCTTTTCAATTCGCCTGAGTTTTGTCGCCCACTACCGCCCCTATACCACGCTTTTTGAAAATTTTCCTAGAAATCCTCAAACTCCCTATCCCCAATGTTCTTTCCCTCCTTTTTACGTCTTTTCTTTCCCTCTTTCGCCCCTCTGTTTACAATAAGTTTCTCTTTCTCCGAATATTGACTCCGCCACTGGTCGTCGAGTTTATCAGAAGGGATTAACACCGTAATTTTCCCCCTCCTTTTTCTATGGATTAATACCCCCCTTATGCTTTACTGACAAACCCTCAACACGAGCCCCCCAATTTTCCTTCTTCCTTAACCTATCTTTCTTTTCAACGATTGTACCCCTTTTTTTGTTTTGTGGTGTCGGGCTACCCCCTCCACCCCTACTCCGCCCTCTCTCTCCCCTTCTATCCGCTCTTCGCACCTTGCCACCCCTCCTTTCCCCTGCCGACCCCCCCTACCCCCTCAGCCCCTTTCCTCCCCTTCCCTCCTCCAACCTCCTTTTATCTTCTCGCTCCGCCCCCCCCTCTCCCCCCCACCCTCCCCCCCCCTTTCTCGCTTCTGCCTTCTCTCCCCCCCCCTTCCTTCCCCGCCTCCACCCCCTCCTCCTTCCTTCTCTTCCCTTTCTCCCTCCCCTTTCCTCACAACAGGCCCTACCCGTCCTCTACGCTTAACCCCCACGCCCACTCTCCTTTCCACTCCCCCCTACACGTAACGCCCCCTCCCCCTCCTCTCACTCCCCCCTTCACCCCCCTCCACCGTCCCACTCGCTTGCCCTGCTCCCTTTCCCGTCCACCTCCGCCCTTCCTCTCGCTCCTCTCTACCGCTCTTTTACCTCCCCCCGTTCCTCCTCCCTCCTCCCCTCCCCTTTCCCCACACTACTCCCCTCCCTCTTATTCCCCTGTTTCCACTCCCCCTTTCCCTCTCCTACCTTTACCTTCCCCCTTCCCCCCCTCCTCCCTCTCCTCTTTATTTTTCTGTATCTTCTTTTCTCGTGTCCTCCACCCGCCTTTCCTTCCTCCCTCTCGGACCCCCTCGCCTCCCCCCATCCCCTTCCCCCCTCCCTCCCCACCCCCAAACTCCTCCTCCTTCCCCACCGTACCTCCTCCTTCCCCCCGGCCCGTGGCGTCCTCCTCTCCCCCCCCATCTCTTTTTCTTTCACCCCTTTTCCGTCCCCTCCCTCCCCATACCTCCCCCCACTAAACTCTCCCTTCTCTTCCCCCCATCCTCTATTCTCTCCCTTGTCCCCGTCTCCCGCGCTTCCGCCCCATCTCCCCCACTCCCTTCCCCTCCCCCCTCTTCTCCCCCCCTCCCTCCCTTCCCCTATATCCTTTTTCCTCCCCCCTTCCGTTCTTTTTTCCTTTCCCCGCTACCCCCTTTCTTTCTTCCTCCCCCTCTCGTCACCGCCCTCCCTCCTCCTACTCCCTACCCCCCTCTTTTTCTTTTTCCCCCTTCCTTCTTCTCGCTTCTTTTCCTCCTCTGGCTTTTCTGTCATCGATTCCTCCCGTGAAGAAGTGCATCCTTTGCTTCCGCAGTCGTTCCTAAGATAAGATTGTCTCTTGTCATTGGCTCTTCTTCCTTGATGAATATCGTTTGCGGCCAGAGGATGTAAGTTGGAATTTCCCCCCCCTCCCTAGTTGGTTGTTGCTTTTTCTCTCTCACTCACATATGTTCGACCCCCCCCTCTTCCCCCACTCCTGTTGTACGTCCGCCTTACTTTGGCGACCACGTCCCAAAGATGTACCCATTCTTAACTTTTTCAGTCCCAGTTCAACTGCTTCGTCAGGTTGATGTCCAACTGAGCATGCACCCCCCCCAAACCTCTTAAAAGGGAAGAAGATTTTTTCAGTATCATGAAGCCAAATTTTCCTCTCCAATTCTAGTTTCATGTGCATTCCCCCCCCTTCACTGTGTATGCCCCCTTAACACAGTTTTTTTATTGGTTGAGACTCCTCCCCCTTTCTTACATCGAATCTTGAGCCGTTGCATGTCAGGTTTACTTTGCAGCTTTGGTGTAGCTTTTTTTTTTTTCTCGGGGCGAGACCCCCCTACTTCGCAAACCATCTTGGTTCTCAACTCTCAAGGGCTGGCTTCCATTCGCCAATTGATTGACTTCGTGGACTCCCAAAGCCCTAGATATTTTGATTCCCTTTTTTGACACCCGTAGTACCCCAATTTACTCTTCAATAGCGCACTTGTATTTGGTTACCCCCCCTCCCCCTCTTGTACTTTGCCGCACTGTTCTGCAGAAGCGCCTTTCCGGTTCCCCCCCCAATAGGAATGATTCTTCCCCTGGTTCGGTTTTCTGTGTCACATACAGACATTTTTTGTACGTCTATCGGTTTAAACGATCCATCCTTTCGACCGTTTTTTTCGCCAACCCGATTCCTTAAAGTAGCTGAAGGGATTTTTTCCTAAGCATGCAACGTTCTATCTCTGCAAGAAAGTTGTATCTGAGATTTACATCCCAGTCTCAGCCAGGGTTTGCTTTCCAAGCACTGGTAACTAACTTTTACTCTTTGGTTTTTTCTTGGGCCGTCTGCAGCCGATTTTGTAACTGAAGAGTGTTTTCTCTATTCCGTTTTCCTAGCGTTCTTTCACTTTTTCTCACGGTACCGCCAAATCAACACTTTCCTCTATGACTTACAAAACAGCGCACGTTTTGGGCAGTGGCTACCTCTGCCTTCTTTAGACACCCCTTTGGACCTCTGTTCCCCGATTCCGTCACCAAAAAAGGAGCCCCTTGATTTTCGCCCCCCGCCACGGTTATGAGAGGGATCCTGCTAAGGAGTCTTGCTTTCAGGGCGTGGAAACTTTTCCCTCTCCGGCGAATGCGATTTCCCAACTCTCCTTATTTTTTTCTTTCTTGAGCCCCCGTTGAGATAAACCATGTTTTTCTCTTCTGTCAGCGCGTTGGACAGGTCATCTAGCCACTTGACCTCACTTAGAGAGGCCTTTCTGCTAGTGATTTTTTCCCTTCCCCCAAAAGCGTCGACTGCGCCTTTTGCGTCTGATCGTCTTAGCACGCGATCTCTCACGCTGAATTACCCTTTGCCCCCTCCTCCCCTAATCTGGCTATGATTCTGGAACCTGCATCATTGTCCGTCCCAGCCTTTTCAGGTGAGAGCAGATATTTTTCTGGTTACGCTCGCGCTCGTCCCTTTGAAACCGTATTTTTCTCGATTTATCTACGTCGCGAAATTACAGTGACTCGGACGCTTGTTTCCGTCCGACGCGCCATAAAATAACATTCAGCCCTCTTTCCTCAGCTCAGGCAGCAACGTTCTTAGAGCTCCTTTCACCCACGAGTTTCAAACTATGACTCCCTACTACGGGGAATTGTAAGGATTTCCAGGCCCCCCCTTTCCTCCAAGACCGGCGATTCCCGCGAAAATGAATAGAAAAGGACCCTTTGCTGTACTTCACATTTTTAAATGATGCCCTCCCTTTTCCTATTGCTGCCTGACGAGCCATTCTTTTAAAGACACCCCCTATCGCCAGTCCGGACAAAAGTTGATTCCCAGCATGCCCCGACTTGATCCCTTTCCTCCCCTCTCGAAAGACGGTGAAGAGCCTAATCCCGTTTAATTCCCCCGAGATATTTTTTTTTTTTTTTCTGCGTTGAGGATCGTGGCGAACCCAAGGCATCCGAGACGAGGGGGATATGGTGGCTAGCTTCCCTACCTCACTGTGAAGACGATCATTGCGCAATGGCCCTCAAAACCGTACCTTCCTCCTCTTTTTTTTTTGTAACCTCACGCGATGTGTCTGACAAATTGCGAACAGATCGTCTCTCAACTAATGGCGCCCTCTTCCGGGCTCTGGTCCGACTACTTCTGCTCTCCTCACCCCCGGAAAAACGCTCTACTTTTTTTCTTTCTAATCCCCTTGTTGTTGTTGAGAGTTTACTTCCACTGACGCGCGTTGTAGGGCTCTGTCAGGCAGTCGGGTCTATTCGCTTCTGACTTCTATCTTCTTCCTGGCTGACCATACCATTCTCCGTAGAACTTGTTTTTTTTGTGAGTCCCGCAGACTTGCGGTTTTAAGGGAGGTGTAGGCCATTTCTGAACATAGTCTCCTGGTTTTAGCTCCAAATCCCGAGTTATGGCTCGACCAAGATATATTTTTCTTCTCTCATTTCCTTCCCTGGGTTTCGCAGAATACACTTAATCGACCATTGCCTTTTTTTATTCCCCGGCATGATTTTCTACAGATCGTCCGCTCTTGTTGATCCCCTTTCTTGACCGTCCTGATGTTGTGGTGTTTTTTTCCCTAGTTTCTTCTCTTCTCTTTCTTTGTTTGTGCTTGTCGACACGGTAATGGAGACTAGTTCCCGCGGATAAAAGATGAAAGTGCCCCTGTTATTATTATTCCGTTCATCGTGCCGGGATGCTTTCCTTCGGATTCCAGAGTCCTTTTCTTCCTTTACAACTACGCCCCGTAGTTGGCGTGTCTATTTGTTCTGGTAAGTTAATGTTTCTGTCGGATTTCTTTGCTGTGGATTGGAGTAGTTTTCGGAGTTTCAACCGCAAGCATTTCTCTGTAAGTGCTTGCGTTTTTTTCATCCCCGGTAGAAAATCTACGTTTCAAAAATGCCCCAGTTTTTCTGAGCCGTAACAGCTCTTCCCAGTCATCGCGAGCTCCTCCGGGTTGGGACCTTTCCGCAGTTCAGCGAGGACGCTACCAGGCGATGATTCTGAGTCTTTGGGCACTCTTCGGTCGGAGCGGGAGGTTCCTCGTTGTGGGGGTGTTTATCACCCCGGAGAGAGGAAACTCGATCTTTTTTTTTTTTTCTCATCACGAGCCCTAAGGCCGCGCGAAAATTGCGTTCCCTGCTCGATCGGCAGAAACCGGTCTCCTTCGCGACCAAACGCTTTTATCCCCCCCCCCCCCCCCCCCCCCCCCCCCCCCCCCCCCCCCCCCCCCCCCCCCCCCCCCCCCCCCCCCCCCCCACCCCCCCCCCCCCCCCCCCCCCCCCCCCCCCCCCCCCCCGGTATCCTCTTGCTGACCTAGAGAGACGGATTCGCATTCTCTGAGGTCGACCCTCTCATATACTCCCTTTTAAGTCTCCCCTATGTGCTGCATCGCATAGCCGTGGAGGAGAACTTCTTTTCCTGTGACGAGGCTCTTGTCTCCTCTTGATACAAAGTCAGTTTTGTTCCCTCTTCCTTAAGCGGGCGGCACTATAATTTCAATAATGGAAGTTCTCCTTTCCTTTTTCTCCGGGCGAAGTTCCAACTTTCCGGTCCTTTTCTTCCTCTATATCTGTCGAACATATTCCTGGCATCCTATTGACTTTTTTTTAATCCCCAATCTCGCGATTTGCCCCAGTTACCTTTCTGGGCTTTTTGACCTTTTTTCTCCCCTCTTTCAACCATTCAACGATTGAGCCTTCAATATTTCCGTCGACATTTGAAAGTTTGCAATTTTTCATCCTTTAGATTTATAGTTTGGCGATAGCCGTTAATCTGGAGATCTTTCGAGTTTAAAACATTCGGATGAGTTCCCCGATCGAAACATCGATCGAAAGAAGGAGTTTTTGTCCTCTTATACTTATTCCTGGCAAGAAAACGTTTTGGCCCACAGGTGACAAACGTCTGGCTTTTCCTAGTAAGCGTCATATGCACACCCACCCCCCCCCCCCCCAACCCCCCCCCCCACCCCCCCCCCCCCCCCCCCCCCCCTCCCCCCCCCCCCCCCCCCCCCCCCCCCCCCCCCCCCCCCACCCCCCATATTTAAGCGCTTTATCAGGGTTTCTCTTTCCTTTCTCCCCTTTAGAGATATGAGGTCTGTCCCCTCTTTCCCCCACGAAAGTCAATAAACCCGTAGCGCCCATGACCATATCAACAATACTCGCCCCCCCCCTGACTGTTTTGCTATCTTCTACGCGAAAAGAGAGGCCTTCTATTCCCTCCCCCCCCTTGTTAAATATTCCAGTTGAATAGGATTTCAGTTTCCTCCCCTTTATCTGCGCAGGGTCTCCCTTCTTAGCCCCCCCTTTTTTTTTTTTTTTTTTTTTTTCTCCTTGTTACGACATGGTTGCCATCCCCCTGATGCCTGGATTAACTGACACCAGGCGGAATTCGAAACGTCCTTCGGACCCCCCCCCCTCCCCAGTAGATTTACAGTACTTCTTTTTCCCCCTTATTCGATTCATCACTTCTTAAAGCAGTTCTCTGTTGCTCAGATTATAAAGAGTTGGTTTTCTTCCTCCTTTGGTTTACTTCGTGAATCGTTGTCGGCTTACATTGCCTTTTCCGATCCTTTTCTCTTGTTGTTGCAGATCCTTCCCACCCTGCCACGATATTCAATCCGGTGACCTCCTTTTCTAAAGTCTCCAACTCCCCTTTATCCATTTTTCTCACACAGATTTTGTCCAGTCCCATCGAACTGCTTCGTCCCTGTTTTTTTTTGGCAGAATTAACCCTCTCGGCACACCAACCATTTGTTCTAGGTACTTTTTCTTTTTCCCCTTCTTTGTCATGTAGCAGGCCTTTTTTCCTCATGAATCCGTTCCTTCCCTGATCCTTTCATAGTTTTCCTCCCCAGTAGGTTTTACTACTTTTTTTTTTGAGCCATTGCGGACTCTGTGCTCCTCTCCTTTGCCTGACTACGTAAAAAACCCGTGTTCACGCTCGATTTGGAACTGCCTCCCCACCCTTAACGTGCGTGAACCCCCCCTCCTTCTCCCCCTCTTGTTATCCGAAATAAAGTTCTTGTTCACTTTTTTTTTTTTTTCATCTAACAGGGGTATTCTTGTTTTCGGGGCGCTTACAGCCCATCCCCTGGTGAAGAGCGTGAACCTTTTCTCCCCCAATTAAAATTCTCTTCCCTATTATAGCGACTATGTCATATTTCCTTTTTCAAATCCATCCTTGGTCCCCTTGTGCCAAGGACTCGCGGCAAAACAGCATTTTTCTTTTCTTTCCCCTATGGTCGATCGTTAAATCCAGATCCCTTGTGTAACTTCTGGGGGGGGTTTCGTCAAATATTTCCGCGTTCTTCAACCGATCCTGCCGTTTGTCTAGGTAATGTATTTCCTTCTTTCCTGCTCTTTCAATGTTCAAGATTGTAGACTGCCAATAGTTGGAGGAGGCGCCCCCTTTTCCCCTCTTGAGGATGAACTTAAGTAGCAGGGGAGGCCCCTTTCCTTTTCAAAGCCCAATGTCCACGACCCTCCCGGAGGCGTGCCATCTCTGCCCGATGCAGCCTCGGCCTTCCCATGTGTGGCTATGACATTTTCCGTCGTTCGAAAGACAGTAGCTCACTCTTCTGACGCCAATCACTCTTTGCTCAAGCTCCATCTTCCATTATACGCCCCTTGCCCTTAAAGTGAAATTTTGGTCCCGCATCAGCGAGCCACACCTTCACCAGTTTTTTCCCCTTCTTTTTTTCTTTCTTTCGTGCGCACTACATTGTTTGTGCTCTTCATCGAGAAAAAACTTTTTTCGACCCCTATTGACTCATTCTTTCCGGTTATTATAGGCGAGGGTCATCTTTTTTTTTTTTTTGAGAAATGTTTTCGGCTCATTTTTTTAGCTCTTCTGAGCAGTTCGCCACAAGGGCCCTGTCGCGGGCCTTGGCTCCCTTTTTCTTCGTAACTTGAAGTATTCTTCAACGTCTTCCTTAGGCAGCCCTTTGCGCCTTGACCTCGCGCCAAGGAAATCGAACGGACTCCCTTCCCAGAAATCTCGAACTCATCCTGCGTTTTTCTCTTCCATGTGAACGGCCCGAAAGGAGGTTTGATGCTTATCGTAGTAGGCTTTTTAACCTGACGCCTCCTCTCTTTTTTCTTTCACCTCCTGCTCTTTAGGCCCGGTATGCGTTCCTTACATTCTCTCCCGCGAAGTCCTTCGCCGGTGACTGGAACTTCCTCCAACAGGAACAGCGACTCTCATTTTTGCCTACTTCCCGCTTTTTTTCACAACCGTGATCAACCAGCTCATCCGTCGATCTCTAGTAGGCTGATCCCGTAGAATTTCAGTCCCCCCTCTGCTTGAACCTTCCTCCCGCGTTGCATACTCCCTCCCCTCGTTCCTTAACCTACTAAAGACTCCTCACTTCTTTTTTCTTTTTTCGTCAGCTCATCCTCTTTCCAAGCGTTTGCGCCAATCTCCCCTATCCCGCCAGTCGTAACACCTTCCGAGGAGCACTTCAGGTTCCGCGACCATCGACAACTCTACTTTTTTTATCAAGGCCGGGTCTCCAATAGACTTCAGTCTCTTTTGTCCCATTGCAGACCTCTTTACCTCTTCTGTCTGCTCTTTTCCCCCGAAACAACCTGTTGCCGACGATGATAGTTACGGCCACTCGTTATGCTATACGACCCGACGTGTGAAGTTCGATCAGTGTTTCAAGAAATGTCACAACCCTCCAAAGCTGACCGCTTTTTTTTTTCCCTCCCCGAGATTTCACCTCAACAGTCTCTCTACCCCCATCCGCAAATTGCTGCCCTTTTTACGTTCTCCTGACGCCACCTTTTCCTGCTGACGGCTACCCCTTTTTTGACCCCCCTGCGCTTCCTTGTTTTTATTCTCCCCTCTCTATTTTTTATCCTCCCCTCTTTGTTTTCCAGAGATAATGTCAAACTTAAATTGAATTGTTTCGACCAGCAGTTGGGGCGGAACTTCGGTCTTGGGTGCTCTTGAAAAGTTCGAGGCGAGCGCCATGGATTTTTTTCTCTTGCCTTATCGCGCTGTTTCGAATTGCTTTCCCCCCAATCCCCCTTTCCGTTAACGAAGGATTTTTCAGGGGTGGTTTAGGAATTTGATAGTTCCTAAAAGTCATTTCCTTATCCCTCCAATCCCGAGTCTGGATCGGGCACCTATACGTACTGTATTACGCTTTTTTCTCCCCCTTTTTTTTCGAAAAATCTCCTGAAATAGATCTCTTTTCGTAGGATCATCCAACTTTATATTTCCCAGGATGATCTTTTACATATTTCGCAGTCTCTCGCCTGGTATGATCA
>Ga0179593_1268031_pt1 | contig 28494 bp, 48 predicted proteins | sample CZODoug2_1_08_16_FD_185931 | JGI IMG/M metagenome (GOLD analysis project Ga0179593, IMG submission 185931) | Vadose zone soil fungal communities from Angelo Coast Range Reserve, California, USA - CZODoug2_1_08_16fungal (PacBio error correction) | ecosystem: Environmental > Terrestrial > Soil >... | reverse complement strand
AGTGCTTTTTTGATACGTTTGGTCAAACTCGAGTAAACACGTCTTCCTTCATGATTTTCTTTTTTTGAGGCGATGTTTTTTTTTTCCATCCTCCCCTCGGCCCACCTTTTGGCCGTTGTTTTTTTTTTCGACCCTTTATGCACCTTTCGGTTATCTTTTTTTTAGTTTTTTACTGCTTTTTTTCCCACTTTTTTCCCCCCACTTTGACCCCCCCCCCCCCCCCCCTCCTTTGTGTTATCGTCCTTTCAAGTCCGGTGTTTGTTTGTTTGTTTTATTTACTCTCAAATCACCCCCCCGTTTTCCGGCTTTTTTCATTTTGCCCGAGTCCCCTCCGGAGTTTTCCTACAGCCCCGCTTTTCCCCTTCCCTTGACACAAAAGTGCCACTAGACTGCTTTTTTTGTTCCTGCCCTCCACTCACTTTCGAACTTTTCCGTCCCTTTAAACCCCCTGCCGTTTCTTTTCTGTGCATTTATGCATTCACCAGCCCCTTTTTTTCGGTCGTGAGGGTGCCAAACTCTCCTCTTTTTGAATACCCCACATTATCTTCTTCTCTTTTTCCACTGAGAATACTTTAACTGGTATCCCGTCCCCTTTTGAATGACCCCCACTAGTCTTTGTCCCTATCTCATTAAGATCGTTTTGTTGTTTTTTACTCTCTTATACCCCAATTCTTCTTCCTTTGTCCCTTGGTTCTTGCCCCCCGTGAGTGGTATTATTTTTTCCAAACTCCAACACTCCGGGAATGACTTTGTTTAGTGCCTGATTCCTGGACCGGACCGTGCACCCCAAACTTTCAGATTTTCCCTTTTGTCCTTCAATTGATTCCCTACCTTTTCAGGGAATTTTGGTCGTCAGTTTTTCTGCTGTTTTTTTTCAAGGATCCAGATCATATGTTTGTATCCCTGGGTTAATACTTTGGGGTTTTTTTCTTTGGGGTTTTTGTCTCACCCCCTGGCTGGCTTTTCCCGAAAGTTGATACGAGTTGGACAGTTGACTTACTCATTGATGTCACTTCTCCCCCCCAGGTGACCTAGGGTGGTCTCACCACAGATTTATCTTTTTACCTTTTTCCCCCCGCCGACTAGGCGTGACCAAGAGACCCAACTACCCCTCTTTTTTTGCTAGGCCCGAAGGCCCCCCCTAGGCTTCAACCTTTCGGTCCCGGACCCAACGGTTATGGGGCGTTTTTTTATTTGTATCGGAGGAGCTGGTGCGGACACGTGCCCACTTGCCAACCGCGTCCCTTTTTTCGCCAATTCTATCAGATTCGCCCAGTTTCCCCGCAATGAACTTACCCTGGTGTTTCCCGAAGTTTTTTTTTCTTGTGCAGATTTGTTTTTCCCGTTTTTGGCTTCTTTTAGGCTGACCCCCCTCCCTTTAAAGCACTTTCTGAGAAAAGCCCCCTCTTCAGACGCATTGTGACTAGGGAGAAGTAGTGTCCACAGGAGTTTCTTCTTTCCTTCCCGAAAGTTAGGAATTTGATTGCTAATGTGACGGCGTTGTTGGTGTTGCTGTTTTAGGTTTTTCCCTGTTGCGTGTTTCCGCGCTTTATTTTCCACCCCTGGAATATTCATGTTCCCGCTTTTTTCTTGACGCATTTGGTTTTTGTTTTTTATGTCGCCGCTTTTTCCCCCTTACCCCCACGAATAGGCGGGTGCTTGGCTTTTTTCCTTTTGGATTCTTTTTGAGCGTTGCTCCTCGTGTGTCGTACCAGCCCTGTTTTATTTTTTCATCGCATGATGATTTTTTTCCCCCCCTTCCGTGCCTGGTTTTGTTTTTCTTCTTTCCCCCAATCTCGGTCACCGTCTTGGTTTTTTCGAGCTTCTCGAAGGAACTCGTCGATTTGCCTACCCCTAGTTTCAAGATCCAACTGTTTTTTCTCCCTCCTTAAAATTCATTTGTGCGTTCCCCCACAAGCAGGCCCCCTCTTTCCCAAGAGCCACTGCCCTTTGGTTTTCCCACTCGCTTCTAAGACAACCCCCCTCACCGACTTGCCTTCCCCTCACCATCCCCCCCCCTGGTTTTTCTTTTTTTGCCTTTATTCCTGTTATTTTCCCCATGTCCGCCCGCCCCACCCCGACATCTCTTTTTCTCTCCATCGGACGAGTTTGTTTCCCACTTGGCGGACTCTATGTTTCAGGTTGTGTTTGTTCCTTCGGCCACTCCCCTTTAGGTCCCCACTTTACGGTTTGCTCCCCTTATTCTTCAATGTTCTGTCCCCCCCCCTCGAGTCCTTTATTTTTTCGGCGCCTCTTTTTCTTTTCCTTTTCAAACTGTTCAATGGTCCGTTTCTGGGAACCAATTGGGCTTCTTGGCTTTTTTTTTTTACTTTTTTCTTTTTTCGGTAAGTGGACTTTCAAATAGGTTTTTTTGATTTTTCACCCGTGTTTTATATTCCTTTTTTGCTGTGGCCCTCCCCCTACTTTCGCGTCGGACTTAAGTCACTACCCACCAAGGAAATTTCCCACATGGCCGTTTGATGGGACCCATGTATACCATGGGCCATCCCCTCACCTAGGAACCAACCCCCATTACAGTCCATTCAACCTCTGGGCAATGTTTCTGTCCCTGAAGGTTGATGTCCCTGTACCTTAGCGAGCGGTCCTTCAGTCAATCTTTTTCGACCGACGTGTTCTCACAGTTCTTTTGTTTGGTGCTTTTATGTTCAATCCCCTTTCAACGGTTTTTTAGACGCCCATTATAGTTGGAGCTGAACGATCCCTTTGATTGAGAAGGTTCATCCATGAAGTTCCCTATCACCAAGTAATTTTTTTTTCCACTTTATCAAAAATGGTTTTCTTTTTTTTGTGTTGTGTTTGTTGTTTGTTTTCCTGGGGCGATGTTCCCTCCTCTTTTCAACTCCTATGGACGTTTCCTCATGTTTTTTCCCTTTACTTAGTCCTGCCTTTGGGAGTCTATATGGTCTCATTTGGCTGTCGCTTTTCCCCAGGTTAGTACTTCTGAATTGTCGCGGATGTCCCCCCCGGGCTCCGTTTTTTTTTTGTTTCCCTGTTTCCCCCCTTTTTTTTTCTAGTAAAACTCGACTGTTTAAACTTTCGCCTTTTCTTCTGCCCAGTTTTTTTTGACATTAGCACCAATTGTTCTTCAGCTGCCCCGACAATTTTCGTCCGGCTTTTGATTCCCCACCCTTTCCACCCGACAATTCCCTCCTTATATCGAACCCCTGATGTGTTTATCTGTGGCCGCCCTATAGTTGTTCACAACCTTTCGACGTGTGCCTGTTATGGCCCCTCTGTTTCCCTTTAGACTCCCCGCCCGGTGCTAATAGAAGTTTTTTCAACCTTTGTGTTTTTTCCCCCGTTTTCCTTTTCGGCCTTTTTTTCCGCTTGGGTCGTGTGTTGTCTTGGTACAATCCCTTGTCCTGTTTTTGGGCTCGGGGCTTGCACTCCTCCCCCCCTTTTTTTCAAACCTTGTCCCACCCCCTTCCTGTTTGCCAATCGACCTCGCCATTTTTTTCTCCCCCCCAGATTAAGTACCTACACTTACCCCTGACTCACATTCACCTTCCCCTTCCCTTGGAAGTGGTTTTTTGCTTTCTTTTTTTTGTGACCTTCGCCCTCCCTTTCCAGGCGCCGTTTTCCCCCTTACGACTTTGTTCCCGAATTATGCCGGTTTTTTGGAACACCTGAGCTTCCCTTTTTAGGCCCCCAGAGTCTTTGAATTGGTCCCCATTAGTTCATTTTTTTCTTTCCCTTAGACCTGGCTATTCTTTTCTTCTCTTCCTCCTTCTCCCAAACACTGTTTTGCCTTCTCCTTGTACTGTCCCCCTGTCCCTACCCTTTTTGTTTCACCCTTGGTTCCTCGATTTTGTCTCTCCCCCTACTTTAGCCCCTAGGTTGTCCACTGTTTTTTAGCCTCGTTGACCATTTCGTTGTATTTTTCCCTGGTATTCTTAACACTTTTCTTCCTCCCACGCCTTACAAGGCTTCGCTATTCCTTTTATTGCATGCTTTAAATCACGCTTTACCCGTAAGGTTATTCGAATTCCCAACTCTGTTTTCTTCTCTTTTTGTGCGAGCCCCCAAAAAATTTATTTGGACTTTGTGATATCTTTTTCCTTTTTGACTTCGAGGACTTGCCTTTTGCTGCATTGGCCATGGTCCCCCTCCCCCGACTTTCGGAGGACGTCCCTCCCCCAATCAAAGGATCCCCTTTTTTTTTTTTGCGTTCCCCCCTTTCTGTACATTTTTTGGAGACTTTCCTTCAATGGATTCCCCCCCCCCCCCCCCAAGTGTCCCCAACAAAAAAAAAGGTCCTAAGAGGGCCACCTTCTTTTTCCCCTTATCTTTCTCCCATCCCTTTGTTGTTTGCCCCAGGTCTCTTTTTTCCCCTGTACCCTGAAGCTTCCCCCTTTATTCATGGCACATGTTATGTTCTCCCTTTTGCTTTTTTACTTCCAATTTAAGCCTTAATAGCGTATTTTCTCCGTCTTGTTATTGTCTCTCCCCCCCTGGACTCTCCCCTGCAAGTTTATCCCTTTACACGAGACCGACCAACCCCCGTCATAATGATCCCCCCTTCCTTAGGTTGAATTGAGGTTTTTCCCCCACCTTGTCGTATAAGAGCCGTTTATTATGCCCTTTGATACACCCCTCATGGTCCTTTCCCTTTGGTTTGTCGTCTCTTAAAAGACACCGTTGATATCATTGTACCCAAAAGTTTTCTGCCCCCTCCCCCCAGTGAATATTGTCCGTTTAACTTGGAAATCTTTTTTTTCTCCCCATATGCGAGGAAGGAACACCAGTCTTCTAATCTTACACACTTTCTTTGATTGTTCCCTTTTCCGCAGCTTTTCGTCCCTTCGTATGTCCTTGCCCCAAAGTTTCAGTACCTTTAGATGACAGCCGACATTTTTTTCCCAACACCCTTTTTCTTCGGGAGTTACCGTTTTGGACCTTTTTTTCAAACCGTCTTCCGATTTCCTTCGGGTTTTCCTTTGGTTTTTTTTCGGTGTCCTTTTTCCTTCCTGCAATCAAAATGCTGCCTCTCGGCTCTTCCCCAGTGGAATTGGTTTTCTTGCTCCATTGTCCCCACCCCCACCTGTTTTTTGGCCCTGCCGTTCCTTGGCTGATCGGGATGTTTTTCTCCTCTACGCCCCCTCCCCAAACTCCGTTTTTTCCCCCTTTTTCCGTTCCCGGACAAAAAGTTTACTTCGCAGTTCTGTCTCGATTTGACTTTCTCCTTCCTTCCATAGTTGGTTTTCCCCACTGCCCTACACGGCCCCCTTGTTGCTTCCGTTTAATATTGGATCCCGACCCCCATCAACCCCCCCCTTTGTGTTTTCGAAATCCCTTCCCCCTTCTTAGCTTGCCCCACTCTTTCTTTTCCCCATTTTTTCTATACTGATTCTTTCCTCCCGTCCCTTTTTTTCTTCCCCCTCAATGTAGAGGGCTTTCCTTTTCTTTTACGACGCGTCGTTTGTGAAGGTCAGGTGACCGGTGAACCTTCCCCGCAAGGTTGTGGAATGTCTTTTTGTAAGGGGACATTCCGCAAATTGCCGTAAGTATATGACGTTCCTTTTTACGAATTCTTTAACACTTTTTTCCTGCCTCCCTATCCCCCCTCTTTGTTTTCCCTTTTCTCTTCCCTGTGTTTCATTGCATGTTCCCGTGTAGTAGTTCTCAGCTTTTTTTCCCGTGGGTAATCCTCCACGCTCGTCCCTCATTGCTGGGGAATTTTTTGTGATGTCACCCCCCCCTCCCTTCGAGCCCACTCCAGCCTTGCTCGAGGCAATCCAAAGAGGTCTTTTTCTTTTTGCATACTCCCACTGTTAGTTGACTTGTTCAGTTTCGGCCCCTATTTTTATTTTATGTTTGTTTTCCTTTTGAACTTTTTCCTCTGTCCTGACTCAAGCCATGAAACATGAACTTTCTTCAATGCCCTTTCCCTTTCTCTTTGTCGCCTAGTCCTAGAAGACCCCTCAACCTTCCCTGTAACTTTCCTAGGCAATCCCCCTCCCCTCAGTCTGGCTCTACCGTTGCAACCCTTTGCCCCGTTTCTTTTCCCCTTTTCCCCACCGAATGGTCGTAAGTGTTTCAACTCTCATTTCTCCTTGTTTCTTAATTTTTGGCCCTCGTTCGAATCGGTTTCTCCCCCCTTCTCCCCCCCTAGCATGATGACATAAATTGTGCCTTTTGAACGGGTCTCCACTCTTTCGATCTCCCCCCGGCCCGGACGACCTTTTTTTTGAGTCAAGTTGGCACCCTTTTTTTTATAGCGTACTTCGTCCGGCTGTTCCATTTCACCAGTATCATGCCGTGATCCTTATTTTACTGTGCTGACGCGGATTTTTCCTTTTTGTTGTCGTTTTTCGGTCCCCAAATATTTGATTAGTCGTTTCTTTGTCTTTTTTTAGACCGCACCCCCCCCCCACCCGGAACGGCTATTGCTCTGTTTCCCCGACTTCTCTTCTCCCAGCTTCCTTTTTTTTTTTTTTTTCCTTGCTCTTATCCCCCCCCCCCATAGACGTTTGAGCATTTGTTTACCCTAATGGCCACCCGCAAGGACTTTCTTGTTCTGCAATTCTCCAGCGTCTTGCTTCCTGCCGTAGCTCTCCCTTTTATTTTGCCTTTCTCAGTAATGCACTTTTTCTTTCACGACCCTCAATCCTCCCGTTTTACATTTTTTTTCTGCGCCCCAGTTGACCCGGCCGCTTTCTTTTCCGTCGCTGGTCTGAATATTACCCTCTTTTGGAGGCCTGCCTCCATCCCCTCAGTTACGAAATTCCTCTCCCTCCTTTCGTTTTTCTCAACCCCATATTCTCCTTCCCCTCTATAAAGTAGTCTGACTTTCCCTTTTCGGACAATGGTTCTTCTTGTATCCTCTTCGACGAAAATTTTCTTTTTTCCCTTCGGCGTCCCCATGAACCTCCATATGCCGTTTTTTCCCTTTAGGTTGGATTCGCAGATTGTCCTCTCGTATCAACTTTTTTTGTATTGCTCGATTTTCCCCGCCTTTTCCACCCCCATCCCTTATAGGCTATTCACAATCTTTTACACAGTTGTACCTATCCCAATCTATTTTTTTCGGCGCCCTGATTTCTTTATGGTACCCCGGTCCGAGGGGTGGTGATCAACCGCGGGGAGTTGGACATTTTGAAGAGGACATTTTCCTTTTTCTCTCTTTTTTCCCACCGTAATCCTTTATCCACAAGCCCCACCTTTTCACCATTTCTCTTCAATTTCCCCTAAGGCTGCCTGAACGTAAACTTTCAGTCGTTCGTTGTGAAGGATGACTTCGATACTTTTTTTTTTTCGTCGGGCGACCCCTTGAATCTCCTCACAATATCTCTCCGCTTTCTTCTTCTTTCGACCGAAGACCTTTTTGGACGACCCTGACTTTTGCCCTCATAGTTTTTTTTGGTCTACTTCTTCTTCTTTTTTTCCTTTCAATATACGTTTTTTGTTGGAGACCTCCTTTGACCCCCGATGGGAACCTTTTTTTTGTCATCCGTTTTAGTACCCCTAAGGCAATTTTTTTTTTTCTTTTCTTTGAATCCACCCCTCTTTGAACTTTGGTCTTGGACGTCCTTGCAGACGTTTCCCCACACCGACCCAACAAGTTTTTTCGTATACTTTTTCATTAATGGCCTTCCCCCCGGTCCAGTATTTATTCGCCCTTTCCGTGATTTTCGTCTCTGGCCCCCCAAAAGAGTGTCTCTCTAATTCCTTCGTTTCTTTTGCATCAAGTTGTTAGCCTTGTTCTCCTTAGAGGACTATGCTCGTCTTCCGCCCTGGTTGGTCCTTTTATCAAGACTTCCTCTATGATACACCTTACCCCCTCGGTCTTCCCCGAGACTTCAGGTTTTTGGTTCCACCTATCCCCCCCAAGAGGTCAATCCCCGGAGTAAGATCTCAACCTTGCTGCGCTTTTTTGCACCCGCCTTTACCGTGACCTTCCTTGGTTGAACACAAATCTAATTTGGTACACGCGTCCGGTCTTCGACCTCTGATAGCTAAGATAGAAGTCTCTCCGACCCCCCCTTTGCCCAAAGAACACTTTCATTTTCAAGTTCTCCTTTTGGCAGTTATGGATGCCCCTCAGATCATTTTTCAGCCTCGCGGCTTATCGGTGCCCAGTCCCTAGTCAATAGTCCTCTTTTACACTTTCACCACCCCTCACGTTTTTCGGTCACTGTTTTTCAGTTATATTTTCGCCAAGTAGTTTTTGATTTCCTCGTGTACTGCTTGGCGTTTTTTCTTGTCGCACCCCCAGTCCCCATTGTTGGGTCATGATTATTTTTTTTTTCGCAGGTTGCAGCTCACCCTTTCATATTAATTGCCCCCGGTTTTTTCGTCCCCCTTGTTTACCACCCACTCCTAATTTTCGTTTCGTCCTCTGCCCTGCCAAACAAGTCTGGGTTGTTTTTTTTTTCTTTTGGGTATTCACCTTTCTATGTTTTTTTTGTGATGCCCACCAAAGATTCCCCCACTTAGCACTTTCTCATGGATGATTGTTGGACATTTTTCCCCCGGTTGGGACCGTAGTTACCCTGATTTACCAACCAATCCTCACTCCTATTGTCCCCTTTCAGGACCTTTTTCAAAAAGGCTTTGGTCTACTAGACGGTTTCCCCCGACGTACCCTTTCCCTCCCTTTAATGAGTTTGGTGTCTTACCGCGTGTTTTTCGAAACACCCCTCCGCGACCCTTTTCCTTTGCCCCGCCTCTCAAAAACACAAGCAACCGTACCTCCCTCTTGTTTCCCCTCGGATGACCTGGCATGACAGCCCCTCTTTTTTTTTTGTCTATAACCCCCTTGTCTATAGCTGCCCCTACTTCCCTTACAACTTTCGAGCGTTATGTGGCTGACCAAAAACGCTCCCTGATTGCTCTGGCATTCTATGTGATCCGCCGCAGATGATTAGTATTCCCCCACTTCAATTGCTTCCCGCTTTCGGCGATTTCCCCCGTATTAGGAGGAGGTGCCGTTTTTCGGTTTTTCGACACAACCTAAGCCCATAAGGTTCGTTGTGCAAAGTTTCGACAGATGTGCCCTTGAGGGGGGGACTTCCACACCCCTTGTTCCATCCGTCGTTTTTTACACTTGTTTTTCCGCTCCCGGGCTCTTGTGTCGATAGCCGACGTCTTTTTTCGGCGTCGTTCCCCTTCCACCCACCCCCAAGTTTTTTACACTTTTGATGGTTACCGGTGCTGCTTTACTTTTTCCCTTGGTAATTTTCTTCCCCACAAGCACCTCTTGAAATTGGCCCAAATCATACCTCTTCCCCGAAACCATGGGCCAGCATTTTTGCATTACGCGTTCTTCTTTGTATTGTATAGGCGGCCCTTTGGAGGGAGTTTTCTGAAGTGTTGCCCTTTTTTTTTTTTCCGCCAATCCCGTGTTTCTGTTTTTTTTTTCCTAACACCGCCACGTTTGAAGATTCCCCTCGTGGTTCTTGGACTTAAGTGCAATTTCTCTGAGGTCTGCAATCCCCGCCCTCTTATTTCACCCTGCGGTCCACTCACCCAGTCTCCCCTTGTTTGGACGTTTCCTTTTAACACCCTTCTCCTTCGAACCTGCCCCCCCTTATCGATCGATCTTTCTGGCTCAATGTTTTTGAGTTTCGTATGTGTCAGTGTCATTCTTTTCTCCCTGTTTCCGACAATTTCCCAAAATTTCACATTTCAGAGTTTTCCCAGTCTTTTCCTTTTTCATGTCCCCCCTAATTCCCTTGATTCCACCTCTTAAGGAGCATTCATCTCCGTCATTTGCTCCAGGATGCTTTTTCCGCTACGGATCCGGGTTCCGGTTTTCCCCGTGCGAACCCTGTCACTCTCCATCTAGACGCAACCGTTTTTTTTTGATGTGTTTTCAAATTATAACGGTTCACGCCCCCCCCGTCGATTTCCGTTTCAATTTTTCCTTTTTTGAGATCAACCTTCTGCGGATTTTCCTGGTATTTATGAACATCTGCTTTCGGTCTCCCCTTCTTCATACGGGGCAAGTTGAGGGCTTCCGTCGCTGGCACATCCTTAGTTTATTTCCTTTTAGTCGTTCCAGTCCCACCTCTTGACGGTTTTTTTCCCCACTTTCCCCCCACCCTCCGGTGACCCCACCTCCGTCCCTCCCAGCCTATTACTTCGATGGGAACGTGACATAACTTCCTTCCAGGCCCCTTTGATTTCGCGCAAGGTACATTTTGAGATCGGTTCCCTTTCCCCCCTTCCGTGTTTTTTTCCAGAATCCATTTTCCCTGTTTGGATAAGACATTTCTCTTTGCAGTGCCGGAACTGTTTTCAAGTTTTCCCTTTTGTCCGCGTCATCGTGATTGTTCCCCCCTAAGCCCCGCAGTGACACTTAATCTTTTTCGACCTGGTTCCCCCTTTTTTCGTTTCGCAAGGTTCTCCCTTTAATTTTTTTCGCACCCTCCCTCCACTGGGTCACCCGTGAGTAACTTGTCGTCTTGACTGGCGATGGGATCCTCAAAATTTTCTCTTACCTCTAATTGACGTCACCAGTTTTCCACTGTCCCCATGATGGTCTCCGTGTCGTTGTTCATTTCAAGCTCTGACCCTCAAAGGCTTAGCCCAATTTCGCCCCCCCTTTTCTTGTGGAGCCACATTATAGTGGTGTTCCTCCCCATCTTTGTCTTCTCATTTTGTCTTGAATTTTTTTTGGGGCATTTTGTTCATTCGTGATTCGGCCTCACACCTCCCGGGATTTCGTGGTTGGAATGCTTTGAAAGCGCCGACTCCAACTTGCAATGCTCACCAACACTTCTTCCCCATGGAAATTCGCCCGGTCATGCCTCTCTCTTCCCTCCCCGTTTTGTTTCTTCTTTTCATTTTCTTTTGAGCCTTGTCACTGAGCTGTGGTTGACCCCAGTTGTTGCATCTCTGTCTCTTTTTCACATGTACTTTTTTCCCCCCAAGTGAGAGTAACCCTCTCCTCACGTCTTTTTTTTTAGTATTTTCCATTCCGTTCTATACAGGCTACTGAACTCCAGTGACCCTTTCCCTCTTCTTATTTTTACCTCCATTTTGGATACAACATTTCCCTTTGGTTTCCTATCGAAGAAACCTTGCTGGATTTAAGGCTGTTTGTCCTATCCGGACGGTCTCTTTTCTTCTACCTGGTTCGTATTCTTAATGAATCAGTTTCTATCCCTTCCGCCCAAACTAGGATTCTTCCCTGCACCTATTTCTCCGTCACCTTTTTCTTTCGACCCCCTTGACACCACTTGCGCTTCAGTTCCCCCCGGTACCTTTCCAACACCACATTTGAAATTGATTTTCCCCTTCTTTGGGCCCCACGAGCAAGCTGATGCCGGTTCAGACAGTCAACCGTAAGTACCTTTTCCCCTTTTTGTTCCCGTCGTCTCTCACCCATTTTCAGATGCCCTTTTTCATTATTAAAGTGGCGGAACTTTCTTTTTTTCACATCTTTCGTTCCCCCATGATGGCCCCGTGCGACATCCAGGACGGTTCCCTTTTGGCTTTCATATCCCCTCCCCTTCGACCCATTAAATTGGTAGTTTCTGGCCTTTCCCCACTTGTTTCCCCCCCCTTTTTTGAAACTGTTTTTATTGCCTCTCCCCGTCGGCCGATTCCCACTCAATGAGCCCCCTGCGGCACACACCCAAGCAAATCTTGATCCCCCCCCCTCCACAAACGCTCACGACCCGTTTCCCCTAATCGTTTTCGTATAAAATTTTTCTCTTAGGACCATTCACCCTCACCACCCTTCCTTTTGTGAACTGTGCCCCCTGGTATTGCCTCATACCGAACCCCATCAACGGTGTGTTAACTTGACTGATTCGTGGCCTTTCTCCCTCTAACTTTTCTTCGACTTACTTGTACCCGACTTGTCAGTCTTCCCTTTTTTTTTTTGACTTCCTTCTTTCCCCTCGTTTGATCCCAGGTCCCACTGAACTTAGCCTTCCCTTTTTCCGTGCGATACAAAGTTTGTGCCCCTCTTTTTTTTCATTTGGTTCCTAGAAGTACCTGAACCTTGAATAAGTTTCCCAGCGTCTATTTACTTCTAATACCCCCTCGTTGTTTTCTGTATCCTTGTAGATCGTTTCCAGATGGATGATGTTCCCCCAATAATACCTCCCCCCCCTCGGGATTTCTTTATGTGATTGTACAATCCCCCTTCTTTACGGGTCCCGCCCCCCCCCTCTTGCGGGTCTCGGGCACCCTCTCGAGTGTCATATAATTTTCCCACAAGCCCATTTTCTGGTTTTCCTGTTTACACGCTTTCTCCTTGTGACGTTTTTTTCCTGAGTGTATGAATTTGCCGTCTCCCATGGTAACAATTTAAGGCCTTTCCCCTTTGGTGACTCCCTTTGTTTTTTTTATCTAGCTTCTTTCACGCCGCCCAGTATTGTAGTCAAACCCCCGCAGTAAGCTCACGTATCCACCCCACCGTTTTTGGCCTTTATTGCCTTTCAACCTGACCTTTTGCGTCCTGTTTCCCCCCAATCGTCCATTCGTTTTCCCGATCCTCAATCCCGCTTTTTTCCCCTTCTCGTTGATTGATGCATCTCATTTTTTGATCAAGGATTTCCTCCCCCTCTGACCGGCCCCCACCGCTGCCTGCCTCAGCAGGGGCCCCCCCCCCAAATAGTCTCTGCTGAGCTTTTTTTCTCCAAACACGTGTCCCGACCCTCTCTCAACTTGATTTTTGGTTCGACCAGCCTCTTTTGCGGTTGTTGATTGTTTTCTATTCAATTTTTCTTTTTTTCCTTTTTGAACGAAGTGTTCCTCTCCCACCAAAGCTAATTGGCGATGGTAGATGTTTTTTGTGAAGTCTTCTCAAACTTTCCTTTTAGTCTATGCATTTCTTTCTTTTTGGACGGTTGAAGCATTTTGTTTATCCGGTTCCCACGTCCCGTGAATGCTGTCCCCACCCCTCATTTCCCGGTCAGATCGGCCTTTCGTCAGTGTTCCTCCACCAGCCTAGAATGATCAGTTTGTTCCCCCAACTTCCGCAACTTCATGGCCCTCCCCCCCCTCCCCTTTCTTTAAAAGTTCTCCCCTGTCCTTAAACCCTTCACACAGCAGCTTTTCGTTCTTATCTCTCATTTACCATAACCTTTGTGTCTTCCTTTGATAGACTCGCAACATGTTGCCTCCCCCGCCCTTCCTCCCCTCCCTCCTTTGATTACCCATTCCCCAAACCCCTTCGCCAGCACCCCAGTAAGTTTGAGTCTTGCGTTTTGAAAATGGCTTCGTGTCTCCACCTGGATCCTTCTTGCTGTGTACTCGGCGGTTTACCGACCATTCTTATGACTTTGGGGTCTACCCTGAGCTTTTTGAGATTGCACGCTTTCCGTGTGGGGCACTTCCCGAGTTTGAGTCTCGCTTTTCAAAAGCCGTAGCGCTCCGTCACAGGTCGCCCCCCACCTTTTTTTTGCAGCCCCCCCTGAAAACCCTTCTCTTGTCCAGTCTTTTCGCTCTTTCCACTTTCTGGGTTTTGTCATATTTTGCACGTTCCGTCGGAAAGAGATTCCCCTTTCTTCTCTATCCCCCCGTCCTACCCGCTTCAACAGAATCCCAGGAGTCCTTTCCTTCCCTCCCCGGTTTTTTTCTTCCCCCTTTTACCCATTGCCTTTTTTAGGCTTTCTGATGTTTTTCGTGGCACTACACTGATTGGTTGCTTTGTCGGCCATTCTTTTTGTCCCTCCAACTTCTTATTAGCGTAAAGGTTTTTTTCTTTTTCCACTAAGTTTTACGCACTTGGTAGCCGGAATTCCACCCATTTTGTTCCTTCTCTACTTCCGTTGTTGTTTTGAGCTCGTGCGTTCCCCTCCTTCGACCACCCACCCCCGAGGGTTTTGCATCCATTGGTTACCCCGGTATTTTTTTTCGTTCGGACCAATCAACACCCATGCACTTGCAGGCTTTCCGGTCTGTTGGAGGCATTTCATTTGTGTGATTTTTTCCCTCCTTCAAAAACAGATTCTCCTACCCTCACCGCCTAATAGGCCCAATTTTCCTTATGTGATTTCCCCCGATTTTTTGCTTTTACGGTCCACAGACCCTTTTAGCTCCCTGGTAATTCGTGAGTTATTCTTTGCTTTTTCCCTGGTCGTCCTTTTGGCGTACCTTCCAGGCACGGCTCCCCCCCCAGATTGCCCCTCCCCTGGAGTGGAAGCGTTTGGTAGCATCCCCGAGCGTTGGAAGAGAAATTTTGCAAATTCACCCCGCCCCCCCCAAATTACCGAGTCAAATGATGAGCTGTCAAAAGGTTCGGGTTTTTTTCTGTTCTCGTACCTGCCTCGGTTTTCGAAAGGTGTTTTTCCTTTTTTCGCCCCCAAAAGAAGTTTTGCCAACGCCGGGTTTCCTTCTCTTCGACCCGCCCCTTCTCGGCCCCCCATGCAAAGACCCTTTGTTGCAATGTGATGGTCCTCCCCTTTTTGCGTCTGGCGGACATGTTCCCCTCTTCCCCTTGTTTTTCTTTCGCGTTTTCCACCTCAGTCGGCGCAGCATACTTTTCTGAGTCTTTAAGAACCAATCGCGATTGTGTCCTTTTTCTTTGGACCGGGTTGCTCATCAGGGTGAGGGTGTGAGTGCTCACTTGGAAAACCACCCCCCTTTATCATTACCTTCGACCTCAAATCGGATTTCTGTTTTTGGCGCGTTTTTTTTTGCCCCCCCTTTTTAAGAAACACCCATTTTTCAAGATGGCCATGGGGCGTCTTTTATTTTTTTTTTTCTTTTTCAGAATTGGAATTCTGTTTTATTTTCTGGACGCAACCTGCTACCTTTTCGCCATAGGATGTGATGTACCTTCCCCCCCCCCGGGTATGTTTTCACATGATTTTCAACATATTCTGCAAATTTCTATTGTGCAAATGAATCAGTTTTTCATAAATTTTCCAATTGGGGAGCGAGAAGATAGTTTGTGTGACCCCCCTCTAGTATATTACCGAATAGTTTTTTTTCTGTGGGCAAACCTTTTTTGCTTGGGCAATCCTCTCGCTTGTTTCACTTTTCTGGATAGAAATTCACCTTTCTCCCTTTTCCCACCGTTTGTCGACAATCATTGCTCCTGGGTTTGATTGACCAATGTTTTTGATCCATTGTTTAAGATATGACGACGACCCCTCGACTTCGAGGTCCTTTTTTGGTCGACGTGTCACGTGCTTCGTGGTGGAATCTTCTGATGTGATGATTTTTGAAACATTCTCAACCAATTATGCCTATTAAAGATTCTCTTTTTGCAGTTTTTCGTGCCTTGCTTGGGATCGAAAAGACATAGTTTTTCCCCCCCCAAGGTCATCTGCAGGTCATTTGGGTTTGTTTTTTTCCCCAACCTCGGTGGTCAAACATCCTGTTGGTCAAATGCCTCCGTGCGCTCTTTTCGCCCCGCCTTGCTTCTTTCCTTTCTCAGCCATTTTCCTCATTCCAAAACCCCACCAATTCCCCAGGGGGCCAGTGCCTTTGATTTCTTTTCCCCCCATTTAATGGTTCAACCCGGTTTTCACATCAGTAGTGGTCCACCCCATCGACTTTCCTCAGTGGACCTTTGTTTTTTTTTCCCCCCTCTTATGTATACAGGTCCGGCGCAATGGGAGCCCCCTCGCCCCTCAAACGGCTGCTTGGTTACCTTCTACGGTTGTCTTTTTTTCGCAACTAGTCACCTAGGACCTCTCAGGCCGATTCTGTATTCCAGTTTTGATGGTTCGCACTCAGTTTTTTAAGTCCCAATACGTGGGTTCTCCCCCCCAACGTCCCTCCCCTGGTCCCTCCCACTTTTTATCGTCATTGGACCCCTTTCATGAAAGGCCACTATCTTTTGATCCTGAGTCACGGACTGTCGTCATGCGCGCAGGGGCGTTTCTTTGCCCTCGTTTTTTTCCTTCCCCTAGTCCCCCCTCGGCAGCGCCCGTTTGGTTCCTTTTACCCCCTCGTTTTTTAAACACGTTGACGCCCCCCCCACGTCGGTCCTAACGGGTCTACTTCTGTCTGCTGAGTACCAGCGTATTCTGTTCCCCCCCTCCTCCTTTAAATTTTCCCCCAAGAACCTGTTCAATCTTCGAGAAAAATTGTTTTGATTTGTTTTTTTTTCTTGAGATTCTTGCCAGTAACCGTTTTTTTCTTTCCGTTTTTCTGCCTTTTTTTTTTTTTTTTTCCCCAGGGGGCCCGACCCTATGATTACATTCATCGTCTCTCTTCGGCGTTTCTGACTGACCCCTTTTCTTTTTCCCCCAACGGTTTTCTGTCGGCCGTTGCTTCGTTTCAGGTCTTTCTTTTTCGCGGACACTTCCATGGTTCTGTGATTCTTGGCAACGGTCCGGTCGAGACGAACCTTTCCACCCCTCTCACCCAACCATTCTGTTTTTCCCAGCGTGGCGTTCCCCCCTAATTTAATTGACCAAAGGACTGTTCTACGGCAATCCCTTCTGATTTGTCTCCCCGTTTCATCCGTTGTATCAACCGTTTACGGTCTTTTGTTTTACAAAGTTCATTTCCTTTCGTCGTGTTCCCTACCTGTAGTTTCGTTCTTTTGCAATGGGGACTTTCTTGTTCATTTGTCAAACCGACCGTTTTTTCCATGAGGGCTTGGTCTTCTTTCCCTCGCCAAACTGAACTGTTTTGGAACTTTCGGCCTTTGGGCCCCACATTCTCGTGTTCAGGTTCAGCCGTCGTTGTCCGTCTCCCCATGAGGTAACTGTGGGGATTTCTACGACTTTTCCTAGGCTCTCATCTTTTCCTTTTCTCTTCCTGAAACCGACGGGGACCTTTGAAGCCTTTTCTTGGACGGTTTGCTTTTTCCAGTTGATATCTTCTCCGTGCAATGGTTTCTCCAGTAAATAGAACAAGTCCTTCTTTTCTTATAAACAACTTATAGCTGTTCGTCTTCTATTTGTGGTAGGTTTTTTTGTCGACGATTTTCGCCCACCTTGGGTGTTTGGTTTGGAATCGCCCCATCTTTGCCGTTGATGTGATCTTTTTCCTCCGAACCTGCGCTGATGCTCGGTTTTTTTCTTTTTCTTTTTTTTTTTTGGTGGGTGAGTTTTTTTTGCACACAGGGTATTTTTCAAGCGCCTGTCCTCGAAACTTCACTCATCACTCAACGTTTCATTTTCAATATTTCCACTGCCATCTCTTCTCTTACTCCTTTAAGTCTTTCGTTGAGAGCTCTGTGAGCCCGGTGGCGATTGTTTCCCTGTCCCCGGTTCAATTTTCTTGAGTTTTCCCATGTAGCTCCCCTTCTCCGGATAACTGACCATTCCCGGGCATCCTCCCCCTCTTCAGTGCGCATTGGTGATTTCCTCTCCCACAGCCTCATGTTTTTTCCCAACTAACTTTCCCAGGTTCGATTCTGGAGACCACCACGTCAAACTTGTTTTGCTCGCTTCGCGTCTCCTTTATACTTCTGGGGTTTGGTTTCTTCTCAGGCAATCAGTTGCTTGATATCGTCCCCACGTAGTCTGCAATCTCAAGTTGCCTTTCTACGTACTCCTCGGTTTTTTTTTTTTTACCCTTACTCGCATTGCCCCCGGTCGTCTTCCCGATAAACCAGCTGCTAATAACAACTCGTTTTTTTTTTTCCACTCTATCCGGGTTCACAGAAGTGAAACCCGGACTTTAACCGTACTCGAGATCCCTGTGAGTTTTTTCAACCGTATAGCACTTTTCCGTTGCGTTGAACCACTGCTTCTAATGTTTGACCAGCGTGGACCAACTTCCTGCCAAATGTGCTCTGACCCATAAGCCCGGGGCGTATTAGTTTGTTTTGTCGCCTACTTCCCCGAAATAGTAATTTGCCGCTTTGCGTGGGCCCAGGCGTTGTTTTTCGCAAGTGCCAAAGAAGTCTTTGCCGGGCCCCCTTTCTTGTCCAAGTTCCTCAAACCCTGTCTGTGCCAAGTCCCCCCCCCTCCAATCGTCCCAGTAGACGCACCCCCCCCTTTTCAACTTCTCTTTTCAGGTCCTTCCGAGCTTATGCTTCGTAACTTGCTGCAAACCCCGGACCTCTTCTTTAATCCCTGGTATATTTTGCTCACCCTCAAACACATCCACCCCGTGTGCCCTTCCTAATACCTGTTTTTTGAACATTTGCCCCTACCTTCAGGGCTTCTTAAGTGGCCCCTCCTTTTTTTCGTCTGAGTCCCTTTTTTTGGCTACATGCGTCCTCGCTTTAGCTTAGGTGGAACGGACCCATTTTAATCCGTGCCGGTGCTTGGGGACTAGTTCTCCCCCCCTGTAGTGGCCGCTCCCCTGCCCGGCCTGTTATATTCGTTAAACGGTCTTTTTCTTCATTCATTGCGTTCTCCCCTGACTGAAATCTGCTTCCCTCCGCTTGTTTATGCCCTTGCAGGCGTTGATTCTTAGGCATCTTCCCTTGAGGGCGCCCACGACCACATGCCGTTCCTAATCACCGTGGAGTTCTCGTTCCCCCCTTGTTGCCGTTCTGAAAGCCCCCTTTGTGCCCCTCGAACCCTCAGCGTTTCTTGTATTAGCCGGGACCAATAGTGTCCTTTTTGGCATCACATATAACACCCGTCTTTGACTGTACTTAGTTTGGGACGATTCTGCAATTTCCTGTGGAGTCTTTTGGGGGGGGTGTGAAGTCTAACCCTGTTTTTCCAATTCCATCAACGTTTTTTCCCTTTACTTGTTTTCCTGTGGTTTGATTGGTTTAGTGGAATTCTTGGCAACTGGGTCGGCACCCTTTGCCTACGATCTTCTGTGTGCCACAAACTTGCTGTGCTTCCTTTTTGCCTTCACACCTGTACGCCGGTAAGCCTTTTGTTCATTCAACTTTGGTGACTAACCTGTTGCCTCCTTAAGGTCTGACATTGCGACTTTAGTTGGCATGTTTCATAATTCTATTTGCTCTCCCTTTGCTCATTGATCACCACTCCTCCCTGTGTCTCCAGTCTGTTTTCTGCCCCCAATCTTAAATTTTTCTCGATGGAGCGCTCTAAAACAAGGTACCCTTTCCCCCTACCCCACTTTGTACCGCACGTACAAGCCTCATGAGGTCTTGCCTTTTCTCGATCACGGCATAGGATGATCTGTGCCCTTGCCTGCCTCTTGTTCCTAGTAAACCCAAGGATCATTAGTCCGGCTGTTTTTTGTTTCCCTCCTATCTTTCCCCAACGATTTTGGCTTTTTTCTCCATTGCCCCCCCCAATAATGAACCATTTCGCCCCCGTTGTTAATTAATGTAAGGAACCCGTGTGATGATTTCACCCAAGTCCAGTATGCGACACCAGTCCCCTGTTTCCCCTCGCGCAGCCCCTTAAGCCCCCATGCTAAAACTTTTCTACACGCCCCCGTTCTTGTTAAATTTCTTTTTGCGTATCAACCGGTCACCCCCCCAGCGCTTGCATAGTTTGTGGTGATTGGTCCATCTTCCATGGTTGTGACCACATCTTGATTATCGCCTGTAACAATTTGTTGCCAGCCTTCACATAATTATCTCGTCGGTTTACCTTTTTTTTTTTTTTTTTTTCCCCAAAACACTCCTTCCCCATTTGATACCGATATAGTCACTTTTCGGAAACTTGTTCCCTTTTGCTGTTCTGCCCCCCTCCTGCTGAAATTATGCGCCCCGTCTTTCCTGAAAGCATACTTTTTTTTTGACCCCGTGTGTTCGAAACCACTGCCGATCTTTTGAGTCTTAGCCTCCGGCTCGTCCTTATAGGTTGAGGCATTACTCCCTTCTTTTTTTTTGAACCCGTTTTCCCTTTCTTTCTGCTTTACGTTTGAGCGTACAATTTGCTCCCCCCCGTGGCATTCCCATTGTCAAACGTCATTTGTGGCCTGTAATTTCCGCTTTATAGGTCAGTGAGGTTGTGATGGTTTGCATATCCTTTAACAGAGGCCCTTTCGTTTTTGTAAGAAGAGTAATTTGGCCTTGCTTTAGACGGGTCCACCTTCGACATTAGTAACCCCTCCCTCGAATTCCCAGTGTTAACACTCTTGCCCTTGTAATTTTTCAATTGGGCAGCACTTCCTTGACAACCTTGCCTTCTGGCGTTGATGACCCCAATTGACTTTCCTTTTGGTTTTTCGTCTCTCACCTAACTGGGTCCCCCCCAACAATTCTCTCCGTCCGTTTCTTCTTATTCTTGAGGGCTTTTTTCGCCCCTTCCCCCCCCGGAAGTTTTCCTTTGACCCTTGATGTCACCTCATGTTATCTATATCTGTTTTTTTTTCTTTCTCCTACCCCGTTGGTTCTTTTGTTTCTTGCCTCTCGTACCCCAGAGTTATTGTCCACATTTGTTGTCACTCGGGTAGCGTATGTGCGGGTTCTCCCTTGAAATCAACCAAGTCATGGAATACCCCTGAATTTTTGCTTCATGGCCCTTTTAGTCCCCACCTCCCCACAATCTTTTTCCAGTGTCCGAATTCATCATCCCCCGGAATACCCGGTGCCATTTTTTTTTTTTCAGGGACAGTGGTGAGTCCCTTGATTCCAGTTGCTCCAGAAAGTGGTAGTGACGCCTATTTTTGAATTGTTTTTGATGTTTCTGTTTGTTTGGGTTCACGTGCTGCCGGGCGGGCCCTCTTGTGTTTTGTCCCTTTTCTAGGGATTCCCCAGGATGCCGTGCTTCGTTATCCGCCGGCCCTGTTTTTTTTAAGATACGTTTTTAACCCAGTCCGGGACCATGCTTTTTTCCCCTTAGGGAACCTTTTTTTTTACCCCCCCAAATTCCGTTTGTTAGGTCATTGGTTGATTGGAGCTGTTCCAAACTCATCCCCTTTGGTTTGCCGAGGTTGTGTGCAGAGCCCGAGACCGGTCGGTTTTTGTCCACCCCCCCCAAAATCGAAGAAGTCCCCCCCCCGATGTCGTGCTGACGATTTTCCGACTTCAGATTTTCGCCCATTTTTTATCGAAACACAAATCAAACTGTACCATCTTTTAATGGATGGTCAAATGGGCCGGTGGCGGCCGATTGTTTCCCAAGTCTATCCTGGAGCCAGCCCCCTCGCCCCCTGTGCTCCTCCCTACTTGCAAGTAGGCATTTTTTGAAGATCTTTTTATGGCTCTTCTGGCGTAAAGTAGTTTTGACTGTATGGTTTTTGAGTTCCTCCCGCCCCCACTGTTCACTCATTTTGAATTCGTTTTAGTGTGTGTCCCTCCCCTTTCTTTTTACCCCTTTCCCCCTCTTCTTTGTCGGATCACGAGTTTTTTCCACCCATGTCCCCTTCATTGCCCGAGTCTGTGTGCGACTTCACCCCACGCTTTCTTTTTTACTTTTCGCAATTCACGCCCCTTTGCACCCGGTTAAGCCCCGTGTCTTTGGTTTTTCGCCATTTTTGACCCCCTTTCACGGTTTAGCGCTCCTGATGGTATTACCGCCTACTGTCCCCTTTTAGACCTTTATTTTTGGGGTTTTCTCTTTCTCAGGCGTCTTTTTGCCCCTATTCACCAAATCCATTGCCAACTTCCTCTCCTTGGGCACTTCAGTCACGTCTCCCTCCCCTTTGCTGAAAAGACGTTGTGGCTTTGCGGGATTTCGTGCACCAATCTCGCCCCCTGAAACCGTCGGTGTTGGGTCCCGGTTTTTACACCGCGGCGTTGCCGACACTCAACCCGCCTTATATTTTCCTTCCTCGAGCGGAACTGGCCCCAATTCCAGCTCCCTTCTGTCTGCCCGCCCATTTTAAATGATCTTCTTGTTTTCCCATGTCTTTTCCCTTTGTGAGGAAGGACCTCACCCCCCTCCCATGCTCCCTCAATTTCCCTCTGAATTCTGGTGTTGTTCTCCCGAAGATTGTTCTCTCTTTTCCGCTCCTTTGTGGATTCCTTGCTCTTGGATTCCATTTTTTTTGGAATTTGCTCAAACTGACCACATGCCCTCGAGATGAGTTGCTCCTTCGTTTCGGTGGTTGGCGCCGGCGGCTTTTCTCTCAACCCAGAACTGTCCTACTTTTGTCCCAACTTTGGCTACGCTTCATTGTTTTCCTTGTTGTACGTCACCCAAATTTCTCCTTTTTTTTTTGGTTTTCATTCCCTTTTGGTTCTTTTCCACGTTTCCCCCTTTTTGACTACCCCCTTGGTTTCTTTGTCTTTGCTGGCTATTCTTTTTTTCGCACCGTCCCGTTTTCCGGAATACGTCTCTTTCCTTCGGAAATATTTTCACACAGTTGACCCCCTTTTTGGCGCTAATTTCCCCCCCCCCCCGGGGCTGGTGTCATGCTCCTGGTATACTTTTTCTTCCTCTCTTTTTTTCAATTCTTCCGGCCCCCATCCAAGCAATATTTTCCCGAAACCCCCCCCCCCCTGATGTTCCCCCCAGGAGGTGATATGCTGCTATCCTTTCGACCTTTTTCGAATAGTTTTTTTTCCCAACCTTTCTTTTGTTTTTCCAGCCGGCGGTTTTTTTTTTCCATCCCAACAGGTTCCCCCCACTTTTTTCCTTTGGCAAGTCCTCCCTCTGTTTTTAGTTTCTCCCGGTACTGCGCACTTTTTTTTGTACGGTTGTTCGCCCCCTCAGCATCGGACAGCCTCCGCACCAACACCGCCCCGCCCAGCTCCCCCACACTTCCCGGTTCCCCACCCCTGCCGCCCAAGTTCCCACCCCCCCGAGGGCACTTTCCCACAACGACGACCCACTCCACACACCCGTCTTTCCCCCCGACCCCCCGCACCCACCAACTCCCCGCCTCCCCCCGCACATACCCCCCCCCAGATTTTTTCTCACAACCACCACATTCTTCCCCGACCTGGCCTGAGCGGAGTGACTTTTTCTTTTTGGACACGTTCATGTCGACATCTTCCTGCCGCCTTTTCCCGGTATTTACCATCCTGTCACCCCGTCTTTAAGCGGTTTTTTTGGACCCCAGTCTTCCCCCCGTTTAGCTATTGGGGGACCATTGGTTTCCCCGTCTTCTTTTACTGACAATCCTTCTGGACGTCCGCGAACTGTCAGCGAATCCGCAGTTCCTATTCTCACCAACCCTTTTTGGTTCGGGATGGTCCCAGACGTGTCATTTCACACCGTCCCTTGGAGTTTACGCGGTTTCCCCTGGTTGTTTTTTTCCCCTGTACGCTCTTTCATCCCTTCTGACGTCCCCTCTGTGCCCCCATGCCCCTACCGTCTTTCACCCCATTTGGTTTCTCGTGGGTTTACCCGTTCGACTTGGTTTATTTTGCTTTTCGGTCCCTTCCCCCCCAATTGAGTTTTTTGAGTTTTTTGTCTATTGTGTCTTTTTTCACCCCTGGTTCTTTTTGCACCAACCAAGTCCTGCCATTTTCCCCCACTTGGTTTGTCACCCAAATTCCTTTGTTCGCCCCCACTTTGTCCGTTTCCTTTCCCTATTAATGTCCCTGTCCCCCATAAATCCTTCCCCAAGCTACTTATCTGCCTCCACCCCGTGTTTACTTTTTTTTTGGCCGTTTTTTTTTCCCAAATTTTCGCTGTTTTCAAATGAATTGACGTTGACGACAGTTCTCTTAGTTGTTGTGAGTCTATTTACCCCCAATTTTTTTTCAAACTAGTTTTTTACTATTGTTTCCGCCATCATTTCTATATCTCATGTTTATCGATTGACACCTCCATTGGTAAACCTTTTTTGACCCCTGGGCTTAACTTGGGCCCTTTTCTAGGCATTCGTGTTTCTCATTTTCTGTTTGAATTAAGAACTCCAAATTTGATGCTGTGCAAAACTGGGCATTTCTACCTTTGGTGTTCTCCTTCTCTCACAAATTCTTCTGCTTTCTCGGGTCCGTCACACCGCTCCCCCCCCGTACATTCGCCCCTAGTGGACCATTTAGAGAACTCCCCTTCTTTTCCTTTCCGGCACTGTTTCTTTCTCCTCCCTTCTCCCCCCAAACAGTGCCTTGATTTTTCATAACCCCCCCCCATGAACTTTTGTGTGTGACGAAGTTTGTGCCGGAGGCTCCCCCCTTCTTGGCCCCCTCGTTTTTGGTTTTCCCCACACCTCGCCCGCGGGGTTCCTTTCCGAACGTTCTCTAATATCTGCTCGTGTGAATCCTTCCTTTGAATGAAGCCTACTCACACTTTTCAACCCTCCCCCCCTTCACAACCCCAGTTTTTCCCCTTAATCCTGCTCGTACGTTAAAATTGCACCCTCTCTGTTCCTGATCCTTCTTTGTTGTTTCTTTTTTTTTCTCTTCACGACATCCCTTTTATCGACTCTTCATTGTTGTTTGACCTTTTTCTTGTTTTTCACGTTTTGGTTTCTGTAACTTTACCTACACCAATATTGGATCTTTTCATATAGGAGTCATGTATCCCTTTCTTCGATGAACTTCCGTTCCAGCCTTTTTGACCCGTCGCGATCGTACCCCCCATCCTTTTTTCTTTTTTTTCTTCCACCCATTTCCTTCTTTGCTCGATCCAATTTTTTTTGTTCAGATGGTCCGTGATTCTTTGGAGACTGTCTCTTTGTATCCCCCTTTTTTCCCCTTTCAGTCTTTGTCCCTGAACCAGTGAGGAATCCTCGGATGACACTTTTTTTTTTTATAATTATCCGTGCCTCTTTTCGTGACTGCAACTCGTCACTTGTTCCCCTTCGTGCCTCAGGCAAATGCTCGACCCCGGATTCAAACTTTTTTTCCACTTTTTCATCGATCAAGAGAGCGTGCCTTTAAGTCTCGGTCTCACCCAGATAGTCTAGACTTTCCCCTCCCTCCCGTGATTTCCTACCTCGTCGCACCATTCACTTTTGCCCAGTAAATTGCGTTCCCCACTTTCTGCTGTAACGTGTTCCCCAGTCTTGAGAAAATCTTCGGTGCGTGTCGTCCCCTCTACATTCCCCCCCCCCCAGTTATTGACCTGGCGTTGTCCTTCCTTTTATCTCCTCAATATGAAGAGAGTGTTTTCCCCAGTAATTTTTTGAGACGTTTTCCAAACCATGGTGTCTTTTGCCTGTTCCCTTCCGGCCCCCCCTCTTTTCCCCCGCATGGGTTTTTTCCCTTGCTGCGACCTCCCCTCAACCTTGACCCACCCTACGTTCACTACCGAACCTTACCCTCGTCCCTTTTCCGCCAGAGATCTCTTTTTTCTTTTTATCTCGTTGGCCCCCATAGGTTTGAAACCCCTTGGAAACCCCGTGCCTTCCCTTTTGCCTTGACCGTTTATTGCCTCATTTCCGCCCCCCCACCTCCAACAGGGTGCGTTTTCCCCCTTCTTCCTTCTCGTCTTTTTGGGAAATGTCGGCTGGCTCATCCGTTTTTTTTTTCCCTTCTATACATCTTTTGACGGCATGGTCGAGTGGTTGTCCCTTTTCTTGGTAGACTTTCTTTTACTAGTTGTTCTTTGATTTTTCCCCCCGGTGCCCCCTTACAAGTCTTTCCTTGTGTTTTTTTGCCGGACTCCTGGGGACCAGCTTCAGACCCCTTTTCCCCCGTCCCGTTCCTTTTCCCCCTGTCATGAATTCCTGTTCAGTTGGTGCAACCCGGGCAGAATTGTTATAAATCCCCCTTTTTGATTTTCCCACGATGTCTTTTCATTTTTCGTCCTCACAAGCAGTTTTTTTTTGTCTTTCTTGCCTGGGGTACTTTTTTTTTTGTAGGTAATATGCTCACTTCCGAGTGCTTGCGTCAACATACAAGTCCCCCTTTTGCTTAGTCATAATCCCACAGCAGTTGAGGATTTTTCCTTCGGGTGCCCAGTTGTGGATGCCCATGCCTAACCGCAACCGGTTCTGACCGTCCGAGTGAGGCTGCTGTTCCTTCCACAGGGTACTCTTTGACGATGGTACTTCAATTCTAAATCATCACCTTTCGTGCCATGTCCCCCTTGGAGTTATGGACACCCAATTCTTCTTTCTTTTTTCCCCAGTCAGTGCTGATTCCAAGTCCCCCTTATACATGTTGACCAATTTCCCCTCCCCTTTCCCCCAAATTCTTGCACTTTTTTTGGTTGAACGTAACGGGCAGGAAGTCTTTCTTCTCATCCCTCTCTCCCCTTCACCCCTTCTGTTTGGTTCTTTTTTTTTTTTTTTTTTTTTTTGTTTTCAACTCCCCCGCAATCCCCCCTCTAGATTTACTGTTTGTTTTTCCACCCAAGCTTTTCCCGGCTTCAGTCCAATTGAAAGAGGCGACTTGTTTTTCCCCCACTCGCAATTTTTTTATTTTTCGATCCCTCCACAGCTTTGTCCCGTACGCCTCTCCTTTTTCTTTCTTATTTGAGATTTATTCATAATGTCTCTGAGACGTGGCGTCCTCCCCCCCTGTTTTGCTGCCTGCGCTCCCACCTGGAAGGACCTTCCCTTAGTTTACTCTTTGTTCCACCCCCCCATCCGAATTCTTCCGATTCTTTTGCTGCCTTTTTTTTTTTTTAACCAATGATTACATGTCCCCTCGATTTCCCCTTTATTGTCTTTCGTCCTTTATGTTTCGGAATTTGAGGGTGCTTTGTGCGACGCCGGTCAGTCCCTTCGTCCGCATCGTGACGTTGCTTTTTTAGGTTTTTTTCCGACCCCAAAAGATCACGTTATCTTTCGAATTTTGACACGCCTTTCTTTTAAAAACGATTCTTTGGTGATTGGAGTTCTTGTAGATTCCAAATTGTGACGTGAAGAGTATGGTTTTTTTCCCCTCCATTTCCCACCCCACCACTTTGCCATTTCCAGTCGTCTTGCTACTGACGGTCTTCTTTTTTCACCCTTCCAGTTCTTTCCCTCTCGCGTCAACCCTTTCCCAAAAACCCTCGCACACCCTTTCCCGGCCATTCTTTTCTTTTTTCAATTTTTCTCTCTCCCTCTGTGTTGAACATTGTTGTGTTCTCTGTGTGACTTCGAGCGTCAGGAATTCCATTTTTTGCAGTTCTTCTTGCTCCTTTTTTCTGTTTTTTGGCAAGCAATGGCCTTTCCAGCACCCCCTCTCAACCAACCTCTTTTTTCTTCATTCTCAGATTTTTCTCGTTCACACCCCCACCCCCTTCGGCACACTCACTATCCCATTCCTGTTTTCCCCCCCCCCCTCTGTGCTTTTTCCTTACCAGCCTTTCTTTTTTTTCTGCCTTATTTTCTCTTCTTCTTTCCAAGGTATGTGTCTCCCCACGCGTACAATGGTCCCCCCCCCATTTGATATATGAAGTTGTTTTGGTTGCGTCACCCCTCTCTGACTCTTTTGATAGGTATCATCGCCTGCCGATTCACTTCCCTTGTGCGGTTTTTCTGCTCTTTCTGCTTAAGAAAACTGATGTTCTTTCCCCCCGCAAGCGTAAACAATCTCAACATTCTGTCCCCCACCTTTCCCCCCTCATTTTGTGTCCAGTTTCCCCTCTTCTCTCGGTCACACTTTTTTCTTTTTTCCATTACAAGTTGCTTCCCCACTTGTGGTCGTTCTTCCTCTCTCAGCTGGCCTGTTTCGAGCCACCTTTTCGGTGCCCCTGCCTGAGGGACCCCAAGTTCCTTTCTATTAAAGGTCCGGCTTACTTTTGCCGCGCCACTTTCCTCCCCCCGACCCTCTCCTTTTCACAACCCCTTGCCTTTGAGTGCTGGGTCCCCTTTTTTTGAACCGTTGCACTCCCTTGCCCAGACCTTTCCCTTGTTCCTTGGTCCCCCACTTTCCTCGGATCAACAACACCTTCCCTTGCTTTTTCCCTTGCTTTTAGTTCTAGGACTAATGCCCCCCTCACGCTGTTGACGGACAAATTTATTGCCCCCCCAATCCATCGTGTTGCTTCGAACCTATACAGGTTTTTACCAAAGTCAGCAGTCTCTTTTGTCTTTTGTTTATTTCTTCTTGATATCATTTTCCAGAATTTTTTTCTTTTTTTTTTCCGTTTTTTCTTTTTTTTTTTTTCCTTGTTCATAATGCGTCTTCACCTTATTTGCTTTAGTTCTTGGGAAATATGCCCATCAACACTGCCCTGAGTCCGACATGTTTTGTCGCGGAACGCATTTCACATTTTTTCCGGCCGAACCTACACCCCCTATCTGGAGGCAGGTTGCGTTGAATTACCAGTTCATCCCGCTACCTGAAATGGTTTTTTTACCTTCCCCTTCGCGCCGCCAACCATTTTTTTCTTCCTGGACCGCTTTTTGAGCCCCTTTAATGTATTTTTCTTTTTGTCTACCCCGGGGCTGGTTCTTGAGGCTTGATAGGTGGCTCTCTGAGCAGGCTTTAACCTGGCACTCCTGCTGACGCCCCTCTTCTTTTTCTTGGAAGCCTTGTGATCGGCATCACCCCTGCCGGGCTGTTCAATTTGAGTTGCTACCAAAACGGCTGCCCTGTGACGCACAACACCGATATATAGACGCATGTTCCAAACACTCTTAGTGGACGCTGTCCCCATGTTTTGTGAATTCGAGTCGGGTGCAGTGCCTCCTCCCCTCTCCCCGGCGGGTTGCTTTTCCCACCAAACCAAGAAAAATTCTCATAGCTCAACTTTTTGGCCCTGTCCCCAGTTTCTCAAGCTTTCCGCTAATCCTCCCCGTGTGCTTTTTTTCGATACAGGCAGATCATGTGGGTCCCCCCATCCGTTTGTCTAGCAAGTCTCTTTTCCAGATTTATTATCCCCTCCCCCCCCTGCTTCCCCACCTCCCAAGTCCCCGCCCCTACCTGTTTTTTTTTCTAGAACCACCCTGGCA
>Ga0179593_1358876_pt1 | contig 28503 bp, 33 predicted proteins | sample CZODoug2_1_08_16_FD_185931 | JGI IMG/M metagenome (GOLD analysis project Ga0179593, IMG submission 185931) | Vadose zone soil fungal communities from Angelo Coast Range Reserve, California, USA - CZODoug2_1_08_16fungal (PacBio error correction) | ecosystem: Environmental > Terrestrial > Soil >... | reverse complement strand
TTCCTTTGATTAGCTTTTTTGTTCATAAAATTCTCCCTTCTCTACGCGTTTGAAGCCTCCAAGTCGTCTCCTTCTAGGTCTGTTCCTGGGGTCCCTCTCCACCTTTTTTCCACCTTCAGGGCCAAACTCTGTGAGCCTTCCTGATGTCATCAAACCCGCCCCCCTTTGCCTCACCCCTCCCTAGATCATGTTTTTCCCAAAGGATCAGGTTTGATTTTTAAAGGTTAGATATCAATCCTTTTCGAATTTGTCTTCACCACGTCGCACTTTTTAACCTTTTCCTTTGCAGAATGTGCTCCGACTCATTTCGCTTCGATACTCGGTCTTGTCTCGAACCAGTTCCAAGGTGCAAGTCTTCCCTCCCGGTTTCCCTGTCAAACTCTTTCCAGCCGAGCTTCGTTCCCCGTCATTGCGTGTCCCCCCTCAGAAGACCTCCCTTTCGTACTCTGGTTTTTGAACTTCCTGTCTTTTCCAAATTTTTTTCACCGTACTCCGCTTGAGCACTTGTCACCCTGCCATCCGTGGTTCAACCAGTTCATTTGACCCCTCCATTAGAGAATGTGTAGCCCTATTTTTTTTTTTGTTTTTTTTTTTTTTTTTCTGCCCCGCATTAACAATCCCCCCCAGCAGTACTCCCCGATGTGGTCCTTTATTTTTCCCTTTTCTTTCAGAATGCTAGTCCCCTGCACGCCTCACGCACACCCCTTAACATTCCCTTCTCCCCCAGTCCTTTTTACCCGTCCCTTCCCGTTTATTTGGCCCCCTACCCTATCCCGGCTTTCAAGTAGGGCCTTCTTTCCATTCTTTGTGCCCTGAATTCCACTGTCGGGTGCTTAAAATCATTGGGCATACCTTCCCAATCCCTTCATCCCAAGGAAAAAGCCTTACGTCGCTCAACCCTGGAGACATTTCTACATCCATTGAATTTGTTTCCTTCTCCCTTCCTCCTTGTATCCCCGTGTGACTTCGAGGGTGCCCTCTCCCCCCTAATTTGAGGCCATTCGGTACCTGAATTATGTTTATGATTGCTGCGTTGGATATCGGCCTGTTTTGCTTTCGCCATTTCGGATCCCCGAGCAGCTTCCTAGTGCTGGCTACTCAAAACAGTTGGTCTTCTCTTGTTCCTGCATGATGAAGTCTATTTTTTATGGATGGAAGAACACTTAAATCCTTTTTCCTCTCGTGTCGTATTCTGGAGAGATTTCGATCTCTGGGTTGCGGTTTTTGCTTCCAACTACGGTAAGATATACAACCTTTCAGTAGTTGTTTTCCGGGTTTGACCTTCATCATTTCTGTAAAGCCCTTTTCGAACTCATATGTGTCCCTTCTTTCTTTTTTGCTTTTGGTCTATACACGTTGTTCAAGGCTTACGCGAGAATGATATTTTTCTCGTGATAAGTTTTTGGACTCCCCCGGCGGGGTATGGTCTTTACTTTTTTCACGGAAATGTCAGGAATTCACCATGCTTCTTCACCAAACTGTGACGCCTGAGCGAAAACCTAATTGTTAACTCCCTGGGATCAATAGGATTTCTGCTTCTTTTTTCCAGTCGGTAGTTTCTGTTGATATTTCAAGCAACTTACGGCTTTTCTTCCCCACGGCTGAAAACACCCTTTTTCCCACAACGTCCCCAAACTTTCCTTACAGTTTTGGATCACTTATGTTTTCTCATACCTTCTCCCCTTTCTTGTCGGCACCTTTTCCCCCCACACGTACACGAACTATGAGCCGGCGAATATTTCCTCCACCCATTGCATTATTTCATATTGGATTTTCCTCTTCTACCGCGTTAGGGTATTCACCTTGAACAATCTTTGAATTCCGGTTTTGATTTAATTTTCATCGTCTTTCCTTCGGGAATCATCATATTTGTCCCCACTACTTTTTTGGTCTTCGCTGTTTCCCATAGCCCGTCACTTTGCATGTGTTAAGACCAAGCTCCCCCTGCCGTTCCCTTTGCCGCTCCCTCCTGTAATGGGTTTTCAGTGAACGACCCCCCCCTGTGGTTGGACAAAATGATCTCCATTTTTTCTTCCCCTTCATCGAGCTTTTTTCCTTGATTTTTGTGGCATCCGCGGTCTTCCACTAGCGTTTTTTTTTGCCAGGCGTTTTTCTTCATTTCGGAGCTCTTCCGCCATCAATCACTTCTCCTTTAGCACCTGCCTTCGCAGTGCTGTTTTTTTCCTGCGCCCCCTCCTTCCGTCTCCAATCCCTGTTTTCTTTTTTAGACATTCATCACCGTCCTACCTGATGATCCGGTTTAGTCATCTTTTAGGTTTCACGCAAAATCTTTTCCATACCCTCCGGACTTTGCGAGATTTGATCCCTTTTCGCACGCCTCCCTTTCGTTCCTAACCTTTTCCGTCGTGATATTTTCCACCTATGTGCACGGAGAGTCCATTCCTTTACTGGACGGCGCGCCTCCCCCCGACCCTCCCCGGAAACCTGTTCATTTTAATCGCGAATTTGGCATTTTCCGGACTGTACTCCCCGGCAAGTCAGTGTTTTGACAAGCGGCCGTACCCTTGAATTCAGTTCACCCCTGTAGTTCTTGTTTCATGTTTTTTAGCATTTCTGCATTCCTCTCTCTCTTGTACCAATTGTAGCGTTCCCCCCCCCCGCACTTGATCTTTTTTTCTATCAGTGCCCCGAAATTTGTTTTTACGTCATCCCACCTGTACTGAATGACCAACCCCCATAATAATACTGTTGCCTCCCTAGGGTATCCCCCGTTGACTCTATTTGGTTCGTTGATCTTTTTTCTCTTCGGGGACTTCCTCGCCAAAAGAGTTTGTTTTCCCGTACCCCTTCAACTCCTGTTTCCCGGCTGTTATTGTGAACCCGAGACCCCCATCCATCGATGTTTCCCTCTTTCCACAAATTCTTTTTCTATTCCGTCCGTAAGGATTGCTTTCTAAAGCCTTTTCCTTCCATTCTGTAGGAAGATTGCTCCCCTTTTTCGCGAGCGTCGCTGTCCACTTGATTCTGCTTTCACGCACCTGGTTGGCTCAGCTTCCTCCTTTTTGGACTATCCCTTTTCCGATTGTTTCCCACGTCATCCCATGCGCGTCTTTCCCTCCTCAACCATGATTCGTATGCCCCTTTCCACTGCCCCCCGTCTTCCCTCCCCCCTGATCCGGCCCTTTTGATGTCCTCGCGACATCTTTCAAGTGTGGAGTTCGTCTCGTCTTTGACTGAATGACTTTGCCTGATCACAGCTCTTTTCCTACAAATCCCCTCCACATTACAAACGTCCCGATTCCCATCTCGACCTCGAATTTCCGACCCATCCTCTTTTCTACGTATACCTCATCTTGCTCCTCCACCCAATCCCCTATGACACTGTCTTTCCCCCGGTGCCACCGTCTTTTATCCTGGCAGTTCGTGATCCCGAAACAATTCGCTTTACCGTTTTCTCGCATCTCTCTCACGATCAATCCTCCTCAGAAGAGTTGGGGAAAGATTATCGTTTTTTCCCCGCCTAATATATGTTCACCGCGAAGGCGCATGACCCCTTCTCTTCAGCTTAGCACGCTAACTGCAGGGCAACCTCTTGCCTCACATGAATTGTTGAAACCGCTAAACCTCTACCCTATGGTAAAGATCCCCCAATTTGTCTTTCACTAACCCCCCCCACCCCCCAACCAATAACCCCCAAACCCACCAGAACCCACCCCCCCACCCCCCCCGTTACCACCCCCCCCCCCCCCCCCCCCTCCCACCCCAATTACCTACAACCCCCTTCCACCCCCTCGCTCTTTTTTTGGGCTCTAACACGTTCAAGCGTTCCCTTCCCATATCTGAAGCTCCTTCGTCTTTGCTGCGGTCATTTGTTTTTTTCGACAGCCTTGCATCGTTTTGTTCCGACCTACCTCGAGCAGAACAATTTTCCTTTTCGTGGACCCCTTTTGACAGGTGACCCGTCTTTTCCTTCGTCGTATTCTGGCACCCCCATCCGATGCCGGTGAGCCGTCTCCCTCCTTTTGGATCGGCTTTTCCTTTGAACAGAAAAACGTTTCTTTCAGCCCTAATCTCAATCCTACCCCCTGCGCCGCCGGCTTTGTTGTACGGGTCCGGGATGCATTTTTCCCATCCCCCCCTGAAGGACAGGCTATTCTTCCCGTCGTAATTCCAAGCCGCTCTCGAGAGTGTCACCCGGGGCTTTCAGTTGTCATGTTTTGGACCTTATGCATCCCCCCGGTCTTTCCTAGTCCCCCCAACGCCCGCCTTTTGTTTTCGACCGATTGTCGTGTGTCTGATTCCCTTTGTGTCGGAAAACTGACTTCGAACCACCCCCGGGGGTGATCGTGCTATCCGCCATCCGGTGTAGAGGATCCAGCAGATAACCATTTCAGTTTACATCTAACTCTTCTTCCCCCTGTTGTTTTCGGAGCTCTTCTCCGTCACGACAGTACAGGCTTTCGCTCCCCCGATTTTTTTATCGTTCCCTTGCCAAACGTTTTGTAGACTCCCGGGCCCACATCCATTCTATAAAGACCCCGTTAATTTCTACTCCTGGAGGGTGTTTCCTGTCAAAGGGACCCTGAGCAGCTTTTTTCCTACCCCATTGTTGCCCTTTCTCACCCCCAGCTGGTATCCAGTTTTCCACACCCTGAAAACGGATGGCTTTTCAGCCTTTGATTCGCCCCTGTAAGAGAAGTCGACGTCCTTTGTTCGTTAACTCACATTCATTTCCCCCCGTCCCAAGCTTTTTTTCTCTCCTGATTGATTCTGCAGACGGGCTCTTTCCTCCTGAAGTCGTTCATCTGTTTCTTCCCCTGATTTTGCCGCCACCGGAATCATTTTTCAAGAAATCCTTACCCCCCCCCCCGAGTGTCTTCACCCTGAACTCGTCCCTCCCCCCCCTGATCTAGAAACAATTCATGCGCGATCGTCTGTCAGTCTCGCCTTCCTTCTGCCCACAAGAGACAATCACTTAGGACAAGAGTATCCTTATCCAGCTGTTCCTGTTGGAATCTTATTTTATAGACCTCCTCTAGAGTCCTGACGCCCGTCCCGAGAGTTTCAGAGGAGGATGATTTTCCTTTCCATTGTTAATTAATAGGTTACTTTTTCACTGAGGGGTCGCACGTCACCGGCGAGACCAGTAGTAATTCGAGGTGACATTCTCAATTTTCGTTCTGGAACGGATACATCGGAACCCCCGGATCCTTCGAGGATTGAACTTTCCTGTATAGTGATTTGCACGTTCGTCTTCCTTTGATCAAGCTGACCCTTCCTTCTCTGTGGAGTTTTTCCTCGTGGTAGTTGTATTTGTCCTTTTTTTCTTAGTTTTTCCTATGATGATTTTTTTTTCAGCTATGGCTTGCATTATTCGAGTCTCAATTCTCTCTTTGTCCTTTAAACTTTTTCTTGTTGAAAATTTTTTCTAACAGAGGGGTGATCCCCTGTCCTGCCGGCATAGCGAATCGTTATGCACTGCCTTTTTAACGTTTTTTTCTTTTTCTCCTTCTTCCCCTTTTCCTCTTCTTTTTCTCCTCCTGTCTCTTTTTCATCCGGAAGTTGATTTTTCCTTTTGTGAGGCCGTCACTTTGTCGCGTTCTTCTCTTACGTCGACCATAGCTCTGCCTTCCCGTTGCCCCAGCACTCCCCTTGCTTTTTCAAATTTCATCCGGGAGAAGCTATCGGCTTCCCCTTCGACCGTTCTGTCTAGGCCGCCGCCCTTCTGCTTTCACAAAAAGTGCTTGGCTCCGCGCCTGAGTTTTCTTGCGGATAGAACGACCTGTTTTGTTTCCCTTACATCTCTGGTATACGATAGATTCTGCCGTGTTCCATTAACTCGGACCGTTTCGTCCCCCCCCCTTGGTCGATTATTTCCTCAGAAGTAGTACCGGCTTCGCTTTTCCACGTTCCCCTCGATCAAACGTTACATGGAAATTGCTCGAAGTTTCTGACGACTAGCTTAGTTGTCCATTCCTCCCCTCGGTTTCTTTGGTGTACAGACTTTTTACGTATTGCGTTTTTTTTTGTTTCTCGAAACTCGCCGTTGCCTCCCCGCGACAGGGCCAGTAGAGCGATTCGAGCTGTCCAACCTTAAACACCCCCCCAATTCTTTTCGCTGTCCCCCAATTACACTTTTTCCGAGTTTCTACTTCAAATGCCATAATTCTGCAAACTTCGACTTCGCTCGCGGCTGTGGAGCCCCTTGTTTTTTCTTGCCACTTCACCTTTAGCCCCAATTCGCTGGACTTTTTCCGTGTCCAGATGTAACCCTTCTGCCCTGGCAGCCCACTCGAGGCTCAGTATTAACCTCATTCCTTCATTTTATTACAACTTTCTCTTTTTCCAGTATGTGGCCCCTTCCCCCCCTCTAACTTTCCCCGGCCATACTGTATCCTTTTTCCTAAGCTACCCAGGCACATACGTTCTTTTTTTTATACTCCGTGTTTTGTTCCGCCGACGAACAACCACCACCCAAGTTAACGGAGCGTTTCCGTCGTAGTTAGAACTTCGACTTGACTTTCCTTCGTCTCTGTCTGGTGCGTCCCCCCACGCATGGTCCGCTTCCCCACTTCCTTTCTTCCTAAAGAGATGCCTAGACACCTCCTTTAAACAGATTGATAGAGCAATTTCTCACACATTCTTTTCTCTCTTTTCTTTTCACCCACCTTGTTTAAAGAACGGCCTGGGCAGAACCCCTCCATGGTGCTTCCCTGGTGCCGTCCCTTGTTTTCTTCTTAACAGCTTCTGCCGAATGGTATTTTTTCCCCATTGCCACCCCCCTTTTTGGGCCCTCATTCTGAATCCCTCCGCCCCCCCGCACCCTTTGCCTTTTCTCCCCCCCCCTCCACCTTAGATTTTTTCGGCGTATTTCCCCATTCCCCCGCAGCCTTTGTGACCCCCTCTTTTGACTGCTATAAGGCTGACCTTCGCATGTCAGCAATCTTTTGTTTGTACACTGTATTTCCGAACCAGAAAATGGATCCCTCTCTAGAACAGCAGCATGTTTTACTCCCTTCCTGACGATGGGGACGTTTTTGATGTTTTGTTTTTTTCCTTCCGCGTTCCTCCCGATTCCTTTCCTTAATTAGAAAACGGCCCCCCAAGAACACCCGAGCATTCCCCCCACAGCAGCTACGAGGAGCCTTCTAGAAGTTTCTTCCCAATGTTTCCATTTGTGAAAATGAATGGTGTATGCGATATAGACTGTTCCCCATTTTTTCCTCAAAACCCTCCCAGGTTCCTTAAACTCCTTGATCCCTTCGAAACACTCCTTCGGCTTCTGTTTTTTTCCCCTCCTGACCGTAACCAGTTATTCCTATTCCCACTCCACCAGACCAATTGGCCCCCCCCCACACAACTAGAATTCGTTACCATTGTCTGCTGTACCCCTCGGGACCCCCTCCCTGATGAAAGTTTTTTTTTCATCTCCCCCCTTGTGCCACCTGCCACCCCAGGGACGGACGATGCCTGCCTCCTGAATTACGCCTCCGGAGACATGCAATTTGTCCAAATCTATTCCCATCTATGTAACATTACGTACACCTCTTGACCCTGTTTGAGTACTTCACCCTGCATCGCGCAGCCGGCCGGCTTTCTTCTTGCCATCCTCTTCAATACCTGACGATCTCGCCGCCTCTCCTCCCCAATCATGGCTCATTTTTCCTACTTACCGATTGCCCCTCGTGAATTATTTAGTTTCTTTTCAATAGAATTTACTGGGAATCCCCGTCTGACGTGAGAGGCCCCCCTTTAAATCATGCGGGATACTGTTTTATGCGAGAATTTTTTATCCTTTTCAGTGGTTATGTATTTTGTATGTAGGTGAATGGTGCTTTTCCCATTTTTGTACCTCGCCCTTTGCATGTGCTGCCCCTTCTTGAACTTACTAAGAAGTTCCCGGATGCTTATGTACGTCCACCTGTAGTTTGTACGTTCCTAAAGTCGTCGTGTGCTTCCCCGTTCTTGGAGTGTTTCTTCCTTCGTAACCCGTAGGTTTTTCTTACTCTGACCCTCACTTTCCTCCAGAAGACATTCTTTGTACTGGCTTGTTGTTCAGGGTTGTCATCCTTCTCTTCGTAGTCACCCAGCTCGCCATGTGCTGGCAATGCGGCTTCACCCCCGTCTTTTTGTTGAATGTGTCTGTCACTCGGAGATTCTGTCCACATTTTTACACGGATTCTCGCTACTTTTGATTTTCCTTTTATTTAGGGTTTGTCTCGCGTTTTCCCGTAGCTATTTTATTTTTCTTTCATGTTGGACAAAACTTTATACGTTCCCCCTGTGGTAAATTTTTGGATTCCCCACCGGTCCCATCGTCGCCGTTTCGTCTTTTTTTCTAAACCATTCTTGCTTGAAGGTGTCCCTACATGCGGAATTTGCAATGATTTATTCCAGACCCCCCCCCGTCCAGGGCCAACCCAAACCTCTCTCCGACTCCTGTAACCACATGCTTACGTCTGCTTGGTTTCCCCACCTGCCTTCCTTTTGATGTTTTCTACGCAAACGTCGACTAATCCCTATGTTCATGCACATCTTCTTTCAGTTTGGAGCCTTTACCAACCAACTTTTGCCAACCTCGGGATCTTTAGGTTCTTATTCGTCGCTTGAGGAGCCGTGTTCCTGCGTCTGAGGCCTTCTGTATGACCCACTCAGTTTTTCGAATAAAAGAGCTTTGCAGTTATCTCTATGTAATGTCCCTCTCCCCAATCTCTTGCGCAGTGGGTTTAACGCTCTGATGCCTCCATCGTGATTGTCTCCCCCTCTCTTTTCCTTTCAGAGACACTCGTCCAACTTAGAAGTTCTCCTGGTTTCCAGCTCTTCTCAGGTTACAGAGTTGCTATGGATTGCTGTTTTAGTATCCCTCATTTTCAACCCGGCGATCGAATGAGAAAAACGAATGTGCTTCCTGTTTAGTTTTGCAATATCCTCCGTTCCTCGACGAGGGCGGTTGTAGCGCCCGTCTTTTGGCTCCCTGGAACATTTTTTTTCACGGCGCAGCGAGGACTCCACCCGATCTCCCGGTTTCTTGGCCCTTTCCACTTTGAGTCCACCCCACGCCTTACGCTTACAGCATTTTTTTTTTTTTTTAACTCCCTCCTTCCTTTTTTGCAGATCTTCGTATCGTGTACAACCCACGCAGTACTCCGATCTTCCCTCTCTTGATGGGTCATGAGCGCTTTTTTTTGCAGGGTGTCCGCGGATCTTTTTTTTCGGAAAGCAATTATGGATCATGTTATCCCCCGGGGGGTTGAGCCCCTGGCACCGCCTTTGCCCCCATTTCCCCTCCTCCTCTTTTTTTTTATTTCTTTTTTTTGGACAAATTCGTTATCCTTCACTGTAAACGCGGTATTACCTTTGCGCCTATTCTGTACAATCGGCGCGGCCCCCCCTATTTTCGCGCTTTCCGCAGTTACAAGCGATTTGCAGATCGTCGTCCCGTTGATTTCCGCGGTACCTCCGATATCCCCTTCCGGAAGTCCGAGATTTCCACTCGTAGCATTAAGGTTCGCTGGTTGTTCGCTGTTTCCTAATTTTCCCCCTTCGCACGGACGTTTGCGCGGTGGACTTGCCCTGCAGCCCTCTCCTTTCCAGGGCTCCCCGGTCCCTTTACCCCCCCTTTCCTCGTCTCTCCTTCTGATATTTCGGCAAGAATTGACATTCGTTTTTTTTTCCCTCCTTCGCGATTCCGTGGTTTGTTTCCATCCTTTATACGTTTTCCGCTCATAGGATTTCTGAACGTCCCTAGCTTGAAGCTAAGGTCTCGTCGTACCTGCATGTTGCGATTCAACTTGGCCAAAATATTGCTTCCCCTCCGACTCCCCCCCCCCCCGGATGAGCTATCAGTGTCTCTTCCCGGCTCCCCTCTCTTGTCGACGTCAGATATCCAATTTCCTTTTCCCGAGATTTAAATGACCCGCCTTTGTTGATCGCATGCCCCCCGTTTTTCACCTTCCTAAGCCCGCCCCATCCCCGTCGCCTACAGCTCTTCCAGAGTATCCCCATTCCCTCGGCTTCCCCCCCCCACTGTTGTTTTTAAGCCCCTCTTTACGCCTGTTTCCCTCCCCACACCCTTATTAGTTGCCCTTAGGTACGTTTGGGTTGTCCTCAAACCCAGCACCCCTGCCCTTTTTTCATGAACAACGTGAATACCGACCGGGCACCTCTGGCACAGTTTTGCTTTCCCGTGGATTTTTATTCGAAACCAGTGGCTCTACCAAAGTTTTTGCCCCTTTTCCCGCCTTTCGTTAACACCGTGTGCCAGTGCAGAATTTTCTTCATCCTTTTGCGTACCGACCTGTGAGTCTCCACCTTCTTTTCCCGTTTAAATTTGCCCCCCTGAACCCACGGAACGGTAATTCTGCGTTTTCCCCTAGTGCTTCAACTCCCGCTAAACTTCCCCCCCCGTCTTTCCTAGCTTCCCGGTCTCCCCTGGTCGTCCCTCCGAGACGCAACATCTTCCCCCCCAAACGTATCCTTTTCACCCGTTCAGCCCTTATCATGGTGTCGCCCGCCTGCTCCTTCCCGCGACACCCGAACCACATCGATTACTATTGGCGTTGTGTCTTTCATCTCTGTCTCCCTTTCTCCTCTTCCTATCTCGCTCGTTTCCTACACCCGACAGTCCCGTGAGAACATTCTTACGGGACCGCCCTTAAGCCCCCCCCCCATGGTGCCAGTTAAGCCTTATCCTCTCTACCTATTGGCTTTCCTTCCTGTCCCCCGAACCTCCTTTTCCACCTCGGCGCGTACATTTCCCTGTAACCGCCCCCTCCCACAGAATAATCTCTAAAAAAGACCGCCGCCCCCCTCTCTCTCCACCGTTAACCTGCCTACCCTGCCATTTTCCTTCACGTCAGGTTGATACCAGGAATAGAGTTTGCACCCCCCCACCCCCAAACTCCGAAACTACCCCCTTCACCTGTACTCTTTTGCCCCATGTTATCTTTCTTTTCTGTATCTCGGCTCGATTTTTTAAGGTTCTAGCCTTTTGGATCCTACAGCAGCCTTCTTTGTAGACGGGGCGGTACCTTTCAAAATTTTCCCCCCCTCCCCCCCCCGGATCACGCCTTCTTGAAGTATTGTGATTTCGCTCTTTTTTAATTCCTTAAATTCCTTTCATTCTGATGGGCGTATGGTGGGCATCCTTCTGTTTTTTGCGGTTTTCTTTACCCCTTTCATCTTTAGATCTTCTTTATCCTAGTTGGTGGGGTTTTTCATCCTTACATTAGGGTTCCAGAATTCGAATCAGGGGGTTTTGGTCTTTGCTTTGCCCCTTCTCGATTCTTGGACTGGCGGTTTAAGCTCGTTATTTCGCAGTGTTGAACAGGTTCTTTCACTAGTTTAATTGGAATGGAGGTTTTGTACTTCACCTTTTTCTGATCTTGTCTTCCCCTCTCCCCTTCTTTCAAACCAGGACGATGTCGTCTCCCCCCCCTTATTTTGTCTCCCTTCGGTAGCGGCTTGGTGCACATTCTTTGCTTTGGTTTTTCTGTGTCGTTTTTATACCAAGTTAACGGAAGGCGTTGGTATCGCGGTGGCCCAACACATCCAACTCTCCACCTTTCCCCCTCCCAGTCGCTCAGGACCAGTTTGCCCCATCCTGCTTGTTCTATACCCTGAATCCATTTTGGAACTTCAGTCCAACGACCTAATCACGGTCTCGCGAGTCACCGTTTCATTCCTTCTCCCCTCACTTGGCGAATGTTACAGATTCTTCCTGAGGTTAGTTACTCTAAGACCCCCCTCCTTGGATGATTGTCCATCCTCGGGTTCTTTTTTCGTGGTGGATTATTTCCTCACGCCCATGTTTGTCTCTTCTTGTAACTCTCGAGAAGTCTGAAGATCAAGCCCACCCCGTCTCCTTTTGGCCCTTGCCCCTCATGGTCACTGTTTGCGTCTGACCTGGCCCCCCCCCCCCCACCACTGGTGTGTGAAAGATTTCATCAGTCTTCTACAATCTGAGCGTTTCCTTATTTTTTTTCTCCCCCTCTGTCCCCTGCCATTATTGTGTTTTCTTCCCCTTTCCTTTGCTCAATAGACGCTGAACCAAGTAGGTTCCCTACGGCCCCTTCTCGCCGTTTCCCTTCGTTTTCCTCTCAGGTATTCCAATCCAGTCCTGTTTTCCCCTTCTTCTCCCTTTGATGATCATTCGTCCTTTTGAGACACCAAATCTGAACCCTCTCTGAACCCCCCCCTTCCCGGCCTGATTTCTACTTCCTTATCCCGCTCGCTCGCCTTAGGGCACCCCCCTTTGTACGTATCGGGGTCAAACTGGACGGAGTCTCCATTTTATTTCCTGTTCCGTGTACAACCCGGAAAGCTGTGCACAGCTTCGTCTTAAGATGCGACTTTTTAATTTGTTTTTGAAGGCATTCCTCCCCACATCGCTTCGTTACCCTTGCTGTTTCCGCCCCCTAAACACTAGTCTGTACTTTTAACTTGTTTAGAAGTCGTATTTACTCGTAGCTCTATGGTAAGGTAGCGGCGTACAAGCCTATTTTCTTCTGCCCCGGCACCGCCCCCCACAATCGAGGTTACGTTCCCTACGCCCGCTCGACCCCCACCTGTTTTTTGATCAGTACTGCGTTAACGAGGCGGTCACTTTATTGGAACGAGGATCTTTGACTTGCTTTTTCCCCCCCCCCCTCATCGAACCGCGAGATCAGACAGTCTTTCTTTCAACTCCTTTCCCCTTTATTTTCCTGCCCTTATCTTGGAAACCCTTCTCATCTCCCCTTACTCTTTACCGGCCCCAACTTTCTATAAAGGCCCCGGAGGGTTTTTTCTTTCGCCCAAGCGCCGGTTCTCCTCCCTGCCTTTTGCTGACTGGTACTCGTTGTTGGACTTGTTCCGATTATGAGGATCCTTAGGATGGCCGTTTCACCCTAAATGTTTGCGATTTAAGACCTTTTATCGTTATCCTTGTTCTTCCCCCTTACGACTTCCCTTTACTTTTCTTCTGACTCACCGTTATCAACCAAGTGATTCGGATTCAATCCGTCTGAGACCCCCTTCTCGTTCTTCCGTTCTTGGCGAAATCTGTTGCCCTTGCTGCATTTTGCTCGGCCGTGCTTTTCATAGTGGGACTTTTTTTTTTACTTATACAAATTTTCAAGCCACTTCCCCCCCCCCTTCGTTCCCCGATTTTCTCGAGAACTCGGATCCCTGCATCTATGTCCATTTTTTTCATCCCTCCCCGTTTCCTCCCGAACCGTGTTACCCTTACCCTTCTCCCTGGTCACGTCCCCTCTCTTTGCATTTTTCTCCACCCCCCTTTCGCTTACCCTCCAACTTTCCTCCTTGGAGCATCACCGCGCAGGAGCCTTCTTGTCACGATTATTTTCCCAGCCAATGAGACTCCACGACCCCCTGTGTCTCCCCTCCCCCCCTGTTCTTTCCTGATGCTCCCCGCTTACTCCCCCCGTTTGAACTTCCTCCATCAACGCCTGTGACACCGAGCAATATCCTCTGTTTACCGCCAGTCTGCTTTTTTCATACCCGAGATCATTCAGCTCCACGTATGCCAGCAGTAATCTGTACCTTATTTAGCTCCTTTCGAACTTACCCTCTGGTTTTTTGTTCGAATGACGTTTAGTTCGATAGTCCTCCTATCGACTCTGAACTGTGGTTTCGAGATAAAGGGTTGGTACTTCCAAAGGACTCACTCCCTGACAGTCGCTTATTTCTTGTTTTTTGTTCAAACCCCTCATACTGAGGTGGCGCTGAAGTGGTATACCGTGAACATTCCTCCCCCCCCCCCCCTCTTTGTATTACTCATTCCCTCCTCCAGAATTTTTCCCCCCCTATCCTGACCCGCCTGACTTTGTTTCGTGTTTCGGTGATATTCACTTTTTGAAACCCTTCTTACGGTCCCCGAGATCTTCTGTACCTTCTCAAGCCCCCGATATATAGAATAGTTCTTTTTTGTAAACGGCGCTTTACGTCTCTGTTTTCTTACCGATCTCCTTTTTTGTCCCTAGTTTTAAAAGGTCTACCAACACCGACCAGCCTGTCGAGATCGTTTCGTATGCTCTTTCTTCCGTTTCTCCGTTCTATGTGGTCGGGTCTTATAATGAAATCTTTGTTTCCCTCCGACAGTACAGTCGATATATTTCTCCTCCCGTTTTTTTCTCTCGATGCCCGTCACGGTTCCGGTTTTAGTCCTCCTCCATTACTTCATCTCAAACGCACCATTTGCAGTCCCCGGTTAACCTCCTTATTTTTTCCCCTTACCTCAGACGATCGCCAGTCCGGGAGTTTGTTTTTGAAACGGGTTTGGAACCAACTTGGGATCCTTTCGCGTTTTTGTTCCGAAATTGTAGATCAACTACGTCTGACGTTGAACAAAGAAGAGCTTTTATCCCGTCTTTTTCTGCCTTCAGAGAATTGGCTTGGTGTTTATTTTTTGCCATCCCCTTCCCCTCGAAAGTACCAGACCCCAGCGGTCATTCTTTCTTCATTCTCTCGCGACTGGATTTATTAATACCACCCTCCCCACTTCGTCCCTTGATTTTGTTCGCATTCTTTTCAGCAGTAGCTCCCCCCACCGGAATTCTTTTTCCAGACAACAGCCGCCCATTGGATTTCTCACTTCATTTTTAGTTTCCCCTTCTCTCTGACACCCTGTGTTTACTCTATTTCGGAATCTTTCGTCCTCTCCCCCAATCCATCCCTCCACAGGCCTTCCTGTTCCCTTCTGCTTCCTCTTCTGTGGGACAGCGTTTACGTTTTCCCATCTTAGGGTATGTGCCCGCCTTTCTTTCCTTCTCCCCTCGGCTCTATTTTGTTTCCATTTCGTGAGAACTACGGACATATTTTTTCATGATGTTTTGTTATCCTCGCATCGCATCGCCCCCTCCCGCAGACTGCGCTGTTCCATTCCTTAGTATGGTCCATAGATTCATCGTGAACATTGCCCCGGTCTTTCGTCTTCACAGTCGCCGGTTTTGAAATTGTTGGTGGACCCCCAGATTTTGATCTCATTTTTTCTCACGAAAATGTTACTGTTCAAGCTGCTCATTTTTTTAATTTGTTTCGGGATGTAATTCTGATGATTCAAGTAGTACGCTGATGTGCGGCATAGTTTTATTCGCTCTCCCCGTCTCCCTCTTCGCATCTCTCCTTGTCTGAAAATTTTTCTTACACAGCTTTGGTTTTCTCCCTTTCCAAATCTTTCATTCATTGAGCTTTTTTCTTCTTCCCCCTGCCCCTTTTGGGCCTTCCTGCCACGGATATGTCCTTCCCGGGCATATGCGATAATCCTTTTCCTTTTCTTGCTCCATCATTGTCTGTAGTATTCCCGGAGATCAGCTTTCCCTCCCCTGGCCAATTCTTCCCTCCTCGCCACTTGATTTTTGTCCCCTCTTCCCCCGAATCCCCCCCCCAGCTATACGTATTCTTTTTCAGACACGTTTTCTCTTCCTCGCCTTGCCCCTTACAAAACCTCGGTCTTTTATACACCCGGCCGGAGGCGGGTGATTTTCGAACAGGAGTGCGTTCACTTCTGGGCTCCTCAGCTTTCCCTAGTACTCGTCCCGGTGAGGCATCCAGGTCTTTCTAGAAGTCTCCTTTTACTCATTTCCTGGTCCTAGACTTACCCGCGATCCTTAAACAGCCATCTATTCCAAGTTTACTTTTCGTCCTTTCTTCCGACAGTCTGTTCTTGTGTCCCAGTCCTCGGTGATGTTTTCCCCCTGTCACGGAGGTTTTAGGATTCTTCCCATGCCCCCCTTCTGCTTTTTTCCAATCCTTCCTTTCCCCACTAGCTCCCTGATCGAGTCATGCTCCCCCACCCTTCCCCCCGGACAGAATTAGTGGTTTCTTCTGCCAGTCATTGACCTTTTTTTCACGTTTCCTTTTTCAAATCCAAGGTCGCCCCAAACAATTTTTCGACTTTTTTAGCCTTGGGTGCACGCTTTCTTTTAGACTGCGCCGTACCCGTCCCCCGTGACTCTCTTTTTCATTTCCCCTCCCCCGGTTCCCGAATTCTAGCTCTAAGCTCGCAAATTACAGTCCTCTTATCCGCTTCTTGTTCCTGTATTGTGGCCCACAAAGCTAACGAGTTTAATTCCATTCGGCTCCCGTCGTTGAACTTCCCATACGGGCTTTTGCCTTTCTCCTACCCACCCCCACAACCCTTAGAGTTCTTCACGTTGCGAGCGACCCGGCTTAGGGGTAAACTTCCTCCTTGAATTGGCTAGGCTTTCCCCTTTTTCAACCGTTTCTTTCCACGCATGTTGTCCCCCTCTGATTTCTAGCCCCCCACATCAGGAAAACTAAGGCTCGGTGTATTTTTCTTTGTACTCCACTACCTTTTGGTTTAAAAACACCCTTTTGTCTGACCCACTTACTGAATGGGCAATGACCCAACACCGTGGCGTTTGCTGCCCCCTTTTTTCGCTTGGACTGACCCGTCGGCGCATTTCTTTCTGGAAATCACATCACAAACTGTGAGACACCAACCATAGTAGGTTTCTTCGTCCAATCCCCCCCGGGAAAGGATTCTCATTTCATTTTTAGATTGGCGTTTTTTACCCGGCTTCCTTCCGCCACTTTGAATCGGAACCCCCCATTTTTTATTTTCCCGTCATGACCTCTCGTCTCTGTTCCCCTAAGATTCGGTTGAGTTCTTGTAAAGGACACAGGGATTTTCACCTTATCCATCATATATAGAACTCCGGATGAGACAGAAAAGTTTTTCCTTGCTTGGGTTTTTGTGTCTTAGGTTGTTGGTCTTCACTCCCTCCCTTTCCTTAATGGAAGAGACCCTTCCCCCCCCCCGACCCGTCCCCCTCCACCGAAATCCGCCACGAAGGGAGCTTTGGTCCGGGTTTTCCAGACATCATTCCTTTTGCCCTGCTTTTTTTGATCGCCTCTGCCGGTGATTCATTCAGTCCCCCACCCCCCCTTTTTCCCACTTGTCACCTCCCCCTTGATCCGTCTCACCCATACTCAGGCTTTTTCTTCTGCCTTAAAGGGCTTTTTGAGCGACAGAAGTTCCAAGATCCCTGGCCCAACTACTGTTTCGATCGGGACCCGAATTTACGTACAACGCGAACCCCCCCCCAACCTTTGGTTTTTTTTTTGCTCCCTGACTCGACGTCTGAACCAGTTCGTTACTCCCACCTAAAACCCCAGGGACGTCCGAGAAGCGACCTAAGTACTCCTCGAGGACACCGGAATGGGCACCCACTGCTGCCAACCTTTCCAGCTCTGCATCATTGCCGAAAAACTCTCCCTGTTTTTTTATCCACGTTTTCTCCTGTTTTTTGTCCCTTTGAGCCGATGGAGATTCACCCCTGCTTCCTTAGCTTCTTATCGCATCTTTTTTCGACTCTCCCCGCAGTTCCTTTTTTTAGATTTTTTTCACCCGAAGTCCGTGTATTCTTTCGTTCCCCTCAATCCTTTGAGTCCTCTGGTACATTCTGCTCTCTAAGGGAGGTTTCCTTTTTCTTCCTTTTGATTTTGATGGGGCAGGGTTGTCTGTACCCTCCGTAACCGGTTATTATTTCTGTCTTTCTTAACGCTCTCGGTTTAAAGAAGTTCTTATTCTCGTTCCGGACCCGGTAGGCGTACTTCTTTCCGTAGGAGTGTTCTTAACGTCCTAAGTTTCTGTTAGAAGTTCTTGTTCCTTTCTCCCTCTCCAAGTTCCTTTTTTTTCCCCCCCGGTCCTCAGAAGACATTAGAGCCTGCTTTTTATGTGAGTGCTTCTTTTCCTCTTCCCGCGGCGCCCCCTCCCCATGCCGATTTTAATGCCCCCCCCGGTGAACGGGATGTCTTGTTATTTTTCTAAATAGGACCCCGGTTCTCAAATTTGAGACCGGACTTCATCGCTGCCCCCGGTTTCCCTTTATTGTACGTTGCTTTTTTTTCCTAGCCTGTCCCCTTCTTCGTTTTTTCGTTTGCATGTGGCCAAATTCTTTATAACATCCTCCCCCCCCCTCTGGAAGTTTTCGCTCCCATATTTTTCTCGACACTTTCCTTGTTCATTTTAGCCCCAGTCTTCCCCTGTCTTTTTGAACATTCGACTTTCCCCTGCTTCCTGGTCCCTCCACTTATCGTCCCTCTCATGGAATCCCCCCTATCCTTGCTTCCCTTTTCGCCTTGATGCGTTCGAGTCCTTTTAATGACCGTTCCGGGCAGGTTTGCGAGACCCCCCCTGCTCACCCCGTCCTTCCCTTCCGCACCTCTTTTTTTGGCATTCTGCGGTTTGTTCCTCTTGAGACCCCGACCCCCCAAAACGTAGTGCTGGACATGAGGTCTATTGATGTTTCCCTTGAGGCTATGGTGACATCTCTTTTCTTTTTAGTCTCGATTGATTTCCCTTATGAACAGCTGCGCATACCCAGAACGTGATAGTCTAATCATTTCTTTGCTTTCCATGTGCCATCTCTTCCTGGTTGTTTTTTTTCCCCCTTCCCCCATGGCTGCCGAGCCCTTTCGTTATGGCGAGCTTATTTTAATGTATTTTGCAGTGAGAGCCTGCTTCCCACTTTTTTTCTCCGCTGCGCTTCCCTTTCCCCCCCAGGCGATCTCGTCTCCGAGAGCGATGTGCCTTGATTTCGTCCGTCTTTGCCACACAGGCGTCTCTTCTCCCCCTTGATTCCTTTTGCCCTCCGAATTCCTCTCTAGGGACTTGGCGTCCGAAGTTGTTTTTTCCTTGAAGCGCTTTATTTCCCTTTCTTACGTCCACCCTTTTCGTTGTCCGTCCGGCCACACGTTTGTGATTTCAACCCGCAGGTACGTACGTCGTAACTTCCCCGACGGCATCGTTACCTCCCGCCCCGTCTTTTTCTTCATGAATCTTCGTCACATTTGAAGAACTTACCCCTCCCCTTCTTCAAATCCCCGCTGATGGGCATCGGCAAAGACGAATTTCCCGCGTCTCGTTCCTGAACGAATGGGCTGCACGTATTTCGTTTCCCGATGTTCCCTGAGTCTCTTCACTTCGTTTTAGAGCCCTGGACTCTTGTGCCATCTCCTGCCACCAACGCCCTTTGCGCCCCTCGCGGTCTTTAATCTTGCTTTCAACCCCCTGTTGCGCTTTTACGTCTTTCACCAATCGATTTTTTCAGATCGATACGTCTCCTTATTCAGATTTCTCTCTCTTTTTTGGAATCCGGCATCGGCTTCCCTGCGTACGTTTGTTGTAGCGGGTACTTTCATCCTTTTTCCCCTTTTCGCCCTTCCCACCCCCTTTTTCTCTGTTCTCCTTTCGAGCGGCCTGCCCCTCTTCCACCCTGGCGAGCCCATTTCCTTACGCCCCTTTTCCTCGTGTCTTTGGCACTTCGGGATCTTGCTTACCCTACGGAAATCCGGTTGTCTCCTGTCTCTATCTTTCCTGGGTTTCCCTCAGGTCTACGACAATTCTACAGCGCCGTTTCGCGTTCCCGCTTCGATGTTTGCTCGCGTTTTTGTTCCGCTTCCGCGCATGCAAAAGACTTTCGTCCCTCCGAACAGGCCATCCTGGTTCTTTCTGTGGCGCTTCCCCTCTTTTCGTGTGTTAAGAGACCTTGACAATGATTTCGTCCCCTTTTTCACGCCTTGCGTTGATCCTGCGATTTTCATACAGGCCTCCCTCGTCCCTCTTCTTTTCTGACTCCAGCGCATATGCTCTCATAATCCCCTCTTTTCTAGAACTTTTTGTTTCTTCTTTCCTCCTCCGCCCTTCCCCCCACTGTGTCCATTTTGAGCGTGTTCAAACCAAACTGCCCCCTTCTTTCATGAACCCCTCCCTCAACTCTGCTGTCAATTCTTTTCCGGCAGGTCCCTTCTGATGTTTTAAAGTTTTTCTCGTCCTATTTCCAAGTCGCATGTTCAACCCGGAGTCTTTTTTTTCCCTTCTCCGCCCCCCCCGTTTTTTGCCTTCTCTAATCCCGGTTTATGTGAGGCACTTCCGGTGCCCGGACAAGCCCCCTTTTTTTCCCCTGTAACGATTCCATTGACTCGCTTCTTTCGAGGTCTGCGGCCCCCCTTTACTGTCCTTCCCAGTCCCCGATTTGTTCTCCCCAACTTTCGCACCGTCTCCTATTGCCTTGATGACACTCACTTGTCACCGAATGCCCAGCAAGAGTCCATGGTGTCGTTCGGTATCGATGTTTCGCCCACCCCCCCATCGAACCTAGCAGTACGAGAATTTTTCTCTGCTTCCTTTAATTTTCAGATTCGCATTTGTCCTCGCCCCTTTCGTTCCCGAAAGTACCCCGACGTCATGACCCCTGGATTAAGCGGTCACCCGTCCTGCCCCGGGGGCCGGCCTTAATTTTCAGTCCTTTTTTTTCCCGGAGCTTCACTTCCTTTTAGCACTCCGTTTTCCCCCCACAAGTGCGTTACCCTCCCCCTGGACCATGCCATTCACCATATCACTCGACCCCAGGCACCGCAGCCCTTTCTGACAGACATTACTCCCAAGTAAAGTGGCCCCCCCTTCTACTGTGATATCCCCTTACTTCGCTGAAAACGCTTCTCCTTCATCTAGGAATAGGTCCTGTTCCCTCTCCTTGATGATCGTCGGCGGCGATCTTTCCCTTTTTTGTTAGCCCTGAGAGGAGCACGCTGATCGGTTTCCCCTTTGGTTGCTTTCGTACTTTCAACCCTTTCTCGCGGTTTTAATGAATTATGAAGTCTTTCCGATTTGATGGATGTAGCTTTCCATTCCTTCCCCTTCTTGCGTACTTAGTTTCTTTTTTTTACTAGTCTTACCTGGGGTTGGCTTTGCTGGTTCCTAATGGTGCGGGTCTCTTTTGGCATACCCGATTGGTCGTCCCCTCTCTTTTCCTTAGACCCCGGCTACCCTCTATGTTTTCTGTTTAATTTTTTTTTTTTTGCTCTTTTAGGTGATCTAGGTGTCCTCTTGTTCACTGTTCCTTCCTCCCGCTATGACGTTGACCCCGTATGTTCATTTTACTGGAGGTGTAGCTTATGATCACCCCTTATGATCGCGATCACCCATGCATGTTCACTGGACTTCCGAGACCAGTCAAGTTACGAGGCCTTTTAGGATATTACGTGTTTTTCTTTCCTTGTGGCGGTTTCTCCCTTCCCCGACAACCTTCCCTTCTGTTTCTTGCCCGTGCGGAAAACACCCCCCCCGTCTCACCCAACCCGTCACCAAGGCGTTGGTGACTTTTTTTTTTTTGTAGATTTTTCTAGTTTTAATTTGTTTTTTCGACCATTGGTTTACAACTGATTTTTTCTTTCAGGATCCTATTAGCTGATTCTCTCTTTTCCTTTTATTCATTCCATTTTCTACGCGCCCCACCCACTCATGTAATTCTCCTCAATGTTTCTTTTTCTTTTGACTTACTATTTTTCTTTGGCCCCGTTTGGTGCGTGTACCCTTTTTGCCTCACCGCTTTTAGCCTTTTTGTTTGACCACCGGATCTTTCGTGATTCCGAACTAATGTTCCTTTGGGTGGTCATTGTCCCTGGCCTTCTTTTCCCACCCTTTGGGTGAAAAGCGCATCCCTCCTGAGCTCAGAGGTTCTATTGTTAGCTGTATGACACTCTCCGCCCTTTTGGGTCGCCCCATTGTCTAGTCCTTTTTTTTTCTTCCCCGTCCTATGACCATTCAAGTCTTTTTTTTTCGACCCCCTTATGTTTCTCGCTTGATCTCTCTTGGTTTTTGTTGTTTTCTTCCTCCCAACATAGGCCTTCCACTCCCCTTTCCTTTTTTAGACTAATCACCGGCTCCCTGATATTGGCTTTCGTACTCCATTGGGAAAAATCCGTTGTGTCCTCCATGAATTTCTTTCCTTCTTTCCTTTTGAGTCGCTTCGGCGCGCTGTACCCTTTCCAGTTGATAGGGCCCATAGGGAAGGAGAGTCCCAAGCGCCGACTGACGTTGCTCCGGCTACCACCTGGAAATCTTCCACTTTTTTTAGCAGTTACAATCCGCCCTTTTTTGCAGTCAACTCTTTTTCATTCCATTGCAGGACCATGCTTTCTCCATTTGCCCTTGAAGACTTTCCACACCTCATGTGCGAAGTCGTTTTTTCTGTGTTTCCTTCTTCGACGTTAGTTTTCCCTGTAGCCGGTCTCCCCCCTCCTTTCTCCGCGCCGGCCCGCCTTCCCCATCCGATGTTGTCTTTCTTCAGCAATATCCTTCCTGTCAACCCCAAGAATGACTCCTTCACTCCTTTTTCCCTGGATTTTCCCTCTTTTGTTTCTTCTTGATCGGTCGTTTGACCCGTTCCGAACAGTGACGCCCCTACTGAATCCCCCCCAAGATGTCCCACTTGCTTTAATGCCAAATCGCTCCTATCGCATCCAGTCGTTACTTTTTTCCCCACTTTGTTCGAGCTCCCTGCCCGAGGCCTCAGTTCCTTTTTTTCTTCCTGATGGCCTCCGGATACGTTTTTCCGTTGAGCCCCCCCTCTCCGGCCCCTTTGTGATGCTTGTTTTCACGCCTTGTTGGCGCTCTGTTTCCTCCCTTTTTGCGTACTGCCCTCTCCTATTACGTCCCTTCGTCACCAACTTCTTCCTGCTACCGTTTTTTTTCCAAATTTAGTTATTCCCTCATCTGCCGTTGCTCCCTCCCTCCGGCGGACTGTTTTCTTGAGCGGAAATACTTGGCCCTTTTCCGCCTGTGTTTCCTTTCTCTTTCCCCCGTGCTGATGCCTGTTTACCGGTATCCACCTCTTTTTTTTATTCACCTACATCCCCCCGTTCTATTCGCGACTCGCCTCCTCTGCTCCCATCGCTTACGATTTCCCTCCGGGGACCCGTCTCCTCCCGACCCCCACCTTCTATGACAAACTTTCTTCCCTCAGTCTTCCTTTCAGTTTCGTGCACAGAAAAACTTTTGCTTTACCCGAACTGTTTCGTCCCGCTCGAGACCCCGATTCAACCCCTTCGCAGAGGCCTGTCAGAGCTTTCTTTCAAGAGTGGAGCCTTTTTCCCCTTCGTCCGCAGATTACGTCGCGCCGGGCTATGCTCCTCAAACTTTGCCTTTTTTTTTTTCTTCTACGAATGGTTTTGACCCCGGAATTTCTTGGGCAAGCCACTCCCCTTAGTTTCGCAATACGAGTGATCTTTGCGTAAAAATCAAAGTTTTTTTACATTTCCTTTTCGTTCTTCTTTTTTTTCCCTTTTTTTTTTCTCATTCCTTCCAGGCCCTTATGATTTGATCTGCTACCCGTGGGTCAAGTTCTTCCGTTTTGACTGTTCTCCCCCCCGTAATTTTTCCAGTTTTTTTTTTCGGATATTGAAAAACTCGATCGGTGCCCCTCCTCTTCAGTGCGTTTCCCTGTAACAGCCCAGGCCGCTGTTTTATTCCTCCTCCTTCGAATCCCTATCCTTTTCACATCGACTTCTCGTTTAAGGGTACTTCAGTGTGTTTTCTTCACGACCCCCTTTTTTTCCCCTCCATTTTGTCTCTGGACGGCGGCCCTCCCACATCTTATTCGCAACTTTCTTCTTGTTCCAATTTGCGGTCCTTATTTCCGGGACTTTGTTTAACGACTTTCCTCTTTTGTTCCCCCCAGGTTGAAACCCTCCCCGCCTGTTCTCTCTAGTTGTGCTTCTGCCCGATGTTTTTTTTCTTCCTTAGAGTGGTTGTTTTTTTCTATTTTCCCTAGGTTTGTAGCTTCCGCCGAACTTGAAGTCCCTCTCTTTTAATTATACGTTGTTGTTGTTGATGTGCTGCCCCTTTTCTTTTCCCCTGTTCCTAGGCTCTAGCCCCTCCCCCGATTATTCCCCCGTAAAGGTGTCGTCAGGTATCTTTCCTTTGAATTTTGACGATCCTCCGGATTTGGTGGTTTCGCACCTGTTAACAACCCACATTTTTTTCGCCCTCCCTCCCCCATTTCCCTTTGCAACCATAAGTGACATCCGTTTCACCAAGCAACGATGGCGAGTCGCGCTTGGTTTTCCGACATTTGGCTTCCCCCGCTGTCTTCTTCCTATCACCTTCAGTTCCCTTTCTGAATACGGTTCGTCATATATCCATTGCTCCAGCGCTCCTCCACGAATGGCCTTTCACCTTTCGCCTTATTCTCCGAGTAGACACAGACTTTGATTGTTTCCCCCCATAAGCCGCCTTCCCCATTGGTACACTTTTCCAAAGCGAGGCCCCCGATTCCACCTTTCGGCTCGATCGTTTCCTTCCTTCGCCCCCTCGGCATTAGCCAACAGCAAGAATTCCACCCCCTGGCCTTTGCACGAGCTTCCAAGGATTTAGATTGTTCCCCGTTTAAAAGCGTTCTTTTTCTGCAAAGATCGATTTATTGCGCCCGCGCCTGGCTTTTTTCTTTCCCGAGGCGATGCCGTTTCCAATACTGTCTTTAAACCAGCCTGTTTGTTCACTGTATTCTTCTTGCAATTCTCCACCCCTTTTCCCCGACGCAGACAGTATCCTGCCATTTCCTTTACTTCTTTTGAATCTATATTCCTCTGATTTTGTTTTGCCCCTGTCGCCTCTTGCGGTCACTTTTTTTGTGTAAAGTTGAATGGTCTTTCCCCTAACCCTTCCTCTCTTTTCTTAGCCTTCCCCCCAGTCTTCTTTCTGTAGGTGTTCCTCTTTGATTCATTGATACTCTCTCGCTGTTTGCAGCGTCTTTCGATCGCCTTCCGTAGGTTCCTCCTTGTCTGCCCAACTTTTCTTTTCCCCAGGGTTCATCCCGGTCCCCCAACCTGTTTTTTTAGCATTCAGGCTTTTGTCTTAGCCCGCTCGCCACGTGTACCTATTTCTCCCCTTCACCCCCCGTAGTCCGGATCGTTTTTCTCCCTTTTGACCAGATTCCCCAGTCCCCTTTTCACCGGTGCGCCTTATTCGCAGTGATGTCCGTCGTGTAATTCCAGTCGCTTCATTGCGCTGCCAATTTCCCAGCATCCCCCCTCTTTTTTTTTGAACCTCCTGCAATGTTTCGCCGCGATTCGTCTCCGTACGACAAGTCTACTTCTTTCCTCCGGTGGTGGGTTTGTTCCCTGTCTTTTTCCCGCCCCCCCCAAAAAAACAGGTCTGGCTCCCCGACGAAGGCGGGATCGACAGACAGTGTTGGAGTCCCTGTACACGTTTTTTCCCGGGTCTAGCCTATTTTTTTTGTTCCGGCTTTATCCCATTTTTTGTCCGATTTTTTTGCTTAGGACGTCTTCCTTCATTCAAATTCTGGTTCTATGACGTCCCCTTTATCTTTCACCAACATAGTTTTCTCCAGTTTTTTACATTGCTCCCCGCGGTGTTCCCCTCCCTTCTTTCTGTGGTAATTTCATCGTAGGTGCTGACCCCTTCAGTCTGGCGGGCGGGGCTGCGCGAACTTCGTGCCGACCCTCTACCCCCCAAGGTTCCCCGTAGTATGCTCCTCTCTTTTCCTCCTCATGCTACCCATAAACCCGAATTGGAATAGGTCCTGCTTTTCCCTGTTCCCCTTTCGTTCAATCCTCCCTTTGCCTCCCTTGACCCAAGTACACTTCAATTTTCTGCCCCCAACCCAATTCGTCCTTTTCGCTTTGTGTGCATCTACTGTTTGTTGTGCTGTCGTACATAAAGGCTTTACTCTCGTTTTGGTCTATCTTCTCCCATTTTCTGCCTTAATTTCCCGCTCCGTCGAGGCTATCTCTCCTTAAAGCCCCCTTCGGGGTTTCCCGTTTGGTCATTTTTTCCTGACCATATGGGAAAGTTCACTTTTTTCTCCTTTTGATGAAGTCGTACCAGAGGCAATTAACGGGCTTGTTTACTCCCGCCGCTGGTCTCTACCACCCCCCCACCCACCGTCCATGTCCACCGTTTATTGCTGCGCCTTTGTTCGTAGGGGTACCACACTTTTCATTTCCCTACTAGTCTTTGGTTCCGTCACGTGTGTCCCCACTCTGCGGACAAACGCACTGGTTTTGGCAGACCTTCCTTAGCCCAAATTTTCCCCGCCTCAGGCTCCTATTTTTCATGTAGAAATCTGAGCATAGCTGGTCACCCACCCGGGCCCACCCCTTTGTTTGACCGTGGCCCCTTCAGGCCAGGCATGCCCCCGTTTTTCCTGGTAGTGCGGGTCCCGGGCACTCCGAGAGTTAGCTTTTGACCTCTTCGGCTCTCGGCTTTTGCCATCCTACAACCCTTGAGGCCAACCCGCTGAACTTCAGCAGAGGACAGGCTCACTTCTCAGATCTTTTTAGTGAGGCCCTAACACGAAACCTCGGACTCTCCCCCCTCCCGGTACTTCCCATTCCTGTCCCATTCGTGACTCTCAGGCCTTCAATTCCTCGTCGCCGCTCCGATTGTCGTGTGAACTTCATTGTGCCGACCCCCCTCACCTTTAGCCGATCTCACGGATCCTGCCAGAAATTTCCTTGACCTAGACTTGGGGACTTTTTGCTTTTGTTTTTGGTTTCTTCCTCTGCTTCAAGCCCAATTCCCCCCTTCAGTTTTCCCTTTCCTCAACCCCGGCCACCCCCACCCCCTAACTATCCCTTTCAAGACCGTTCCGGGAGCAATAGTTCTGACTTTGGTTCGAAAGAGTCAGTTTTTTTCCCGCTTTGGTGATCCCTGCTTGATAATGAGGTGCATCAGGCAAACTGAAGGTTTTCCCCCTGTCTCTTGTACCCGAACTTTGCTTTGGCTGAACCAACTCTGCTGCTAAACATTCCTACCCCCACCCGCGTTTTTCATCTCCCCGAAGCACCGCCCTCCCCCCAAAACATATAGTTATTCATGCGGGACCAGCCTTTTACGATCTATGGAACCTAAAAACCCGTGTTCCCCCCGTTTTTCATAGTTTCAAGTCCCCCCCCCCCCACTTAAAGTCACGACACTGACGGTTTTAAACGCCAACTCCTCCTTAAACCTTAATTTTCTTCTTTGCCCCCAATCTCGCCATCAAATCAGTCCCCCCTTCAATGGTTGGAGCATCAGCGAGACTCCCCCCTCCCCTGTACGTGATTTTTAGTCTTTGGCTCCGCCTATTTCTCAGAAACCCAAGTGACCTTCTAGAGATCCCTATCTACCCCTCATTCTCAGTTCTGACTATCCCCTTGTTCCCGTTCCGTTCTTTCCCGATGTTTTCACGTCCCCTTTGCTATAACAGTGCTGCGTGAGAATTCACTTCACCTTTTAGTCATGTGAAAGGGTTTTTGAGGAAGTGTAATGCTGTGCCCTTTATAGATTTTTCTTGATGGGGCAGGGGCATGTTCAATTTCTTTTTCTCTCTAGTTGAATTCTGTGTCCACTTCTTGCCCGCCTAGCGTTATAATTTCTCAGGCTTTTTCCGGTTTTTCTTCGTATGCCGGTTCCCGTCGAGTGTGCTTTCCGTGTTCCTGTCGGGTTTCTTTTTTCTCTCTGACTTCCTTTTTTCCCCCTTCTCCAAGATTTTTTTTTCCCTTTTAAAGGGCCAGTCATACATGCGTTAATGTTCGATGTGGGTTGGTCGTGCAGATCCAGCCCGGCCGTCGTTACACCTGATAGACTTCTTTTTCAATGCATTGACACGGCTGTCTTTTTTAGTGAATGTTTCCTTCACGTGTAGGTGCTAAACTTTGGTGACCGTTCCCTATCTCTTCCCCCCTGATTTGCCACGGTGTTTATTTCGGAGTGGCCTCGCCTTCTTTGCAGAATTTCCTTCTTCATTCGTTGTGGGTGCCCTTTTTATCCTGGGGGCCTTTTTTTACCTTTTCTAATACCAATCCATTCTAGTTTGCTGTCTCTCCGCAAACCTTTCCTTACAAATGGCCCGGTTTTTAACTGCCTGCGAGGACCCTTCTTTCTACATGACCTTTCTTTTCCTCTCACTGGAAAAATTTTTTTCCCCCCCATGATGAAGCCTAATTTTACCCGTTTTTCGATGGATGGTTGCCAGGGTGGACAGGCTGTTTTGTAGACACCGCTAAAGTAGTCAAGAAGACCCCTTCTTTTTTTTTCTACTACCGAGGGAGAATGACCCCCCCCCTGATTCTTACACCTTTTTACTCGGAGACAGATGGATTTGCGGACGTTTTTATGCGACTCTTTAGGAGGAGATGTGATCTTGTCTGAAAACGTGGCCCCCGATCTTTTCCTTTACGCCATAATTTCGCTCCTTTTCCTAGCTATTTTGGTAACGCGGCACTGCCAAGTCCCTTTTCTTTATTGCTGTTCACTATGGACGCAGTTCTTTGCCTTCGTGAGCCTCAGTCCGATCTCTTTCTGCCTGTTAGCTAGGGCGCCGCGAGCCAGACTATGATTAGGTCTCCCCTCTTTTATCCCTTTTCAACCCAGGGATTTCCCTCTCTCCTCCCGCTTATGTCCCTTCGTTTCCCGCAAGACTAACCTCCTTACTAGGGCCAGTTGGTGTTTTTGTCGGAAGCCGTTGTCCTCTTCGGAAGTTCCCCCCGCGTTAAGTTTGTTCTTGCGACCCCACTTGGCCATTTCTTCCCCCTCGTCCCCCAAAAAGCCTTTCCGCTTGAATGCTCTCCTTCCTCGCTCCGCTTGACCGGAGTCGATCTTCGATACGGCCCTCCCCCTAATATCTCCTCGCAAATCTGATTCATGTTTGCCTTCGGTCTTCGCCTCAGGTTCTCGCCGGATGTAACCGAGATACAAGTTGATATGTCCGCTTATTTGCACGTCCCTTGTAA
>Ga0179593_1727687_pt1 | contig 28504 bp, 29 predicted proteins | sample CZODoug2_1_08_16_FD_185931 | JGI IMG/M metagenome (GOLD analysis project Ga0179593, IMG submission 185931) | Vadose zone soil fungal communities from Angelo Coast Range Reserve, California, USA - CZODoug2_1_08_16fungal (PacBio error correction) | ecosystem: Environmental > Terrestrial > Soil >... | reverse complement strand
CAGGTCAGGTTATTCCTTGTGACTTTGTCCCCTTTGTCCACTCTGACATGGAAAGGTAGATTTCTTAACGACCCCTCTGAAAAGCCCCTCCTCCCTCCCCAATTTTGTCACCTAGAACGGGTTTCAGGAGGTACCTCCCCCAGACCTTCCCAGGGGATTTTTTCCCCGCCGTTTCCCCTCTCCCCCCGAGTAGTTGGCGCCCCCGGGGCCGTCGAAGAAGGAAAGGTCGTCCTCCAGAGGTTTTGGTTCTTTTCCCTTCTAGTAGTTTTTTCCCGTTGGTGCGTTTGTGTCGTTCCTTCCCAGTGGGCTTGAAGCCTTTCGCCATCCCTCGTCGGTCTTCCCCTTCCCTTTTTTCCTTTTATAATAAGCCGTTTTTTTTTTCTTCGAGATTTTTTTTCAGAGAATACTCCCTTTTTCTTTTCAGAACCACTTGAGGGCAGCTACCCTCCCAAATTAACATTTCTCCCCCTCTACCAGAGATCCCCCAAAAGAAACGGTCATCTCCCCTTATGAGAGCCCCCGACTAAGCCACTCGCCTCCCCCCCCCCCCCCAGTTAGAGATTGAGGCCCTTCAACTAATGACCCCTCCCCTTCTTTTGAGGAGGTCAGTGAAAGAAAGAGCCCCAATCTACGGGGACCTTTTTAAAACCCCTTTAAGGAGGGGCAGAGGCTTGGTCCATCTGGCCATGACACGGACTCTTTTTCTCACGCCCCCTCCCCCTCGGCGCGAAGCCTTGGTCGCCAACCCTGCCCCCCCCTACACGTTTCCTTTCCCCGGACAGGACTCGTCCCCCCCCCGCGCCAAGAAGCATCCTCCTGTAACCACCGGAAAGCCAGTTTTTCCCCCAAGCTTCCCTACGGCGCGGGCTGCCCGCCTGTTTTTCTCCTTTACAACCCCTTCCCCTCCAGAGGCACGCCATCCGCTGACGACTTTTAGCGGCAAGTCCCCATCGTTTGTCTTTTTCGGGAAGACGTGTTTCAGTCGAAATCCTTTTCCGAAAAGAGATTCTCCAGCCAGTCGGCGAGCTTTCGTTTCTTTAAACCACCCTTCGAGGTGGACACCGTCCGACCCCACGGAAATAACCTAATTGAACCAGAACTTTCCCAGGCCCTTGACCCCCCCCCTTTTTTATTAGAAGCTTTTTATCTCGAGATCCCTTTAGTGACATGGTGTCTTGACCCTTTCAGGTGCCAGGGAAAGCCTTTTTTCCATCCCCGATAGTCAAGATCCCGAGTTTCTTTTTACATTCCCCAAGGCTCCTCTTTCCGCGCTACTTTCAAGAAATACCTTTACTACCGCTTCCCCTAAGAAACCCTCTAACCGGCTCCCCTTCGTGTTTGTAGATGAGCAGTAATTCCAAAACTCTTAAGGAAAGGTGCCCTTCCGCCGAAGGTCCAGATGTCACAGTTGAACAGTAAGACGATTTCTTATTCTAATTTTTCTGAAAAACACTTTCCAAGTATAGTTTTTAGGACGGTAAGTTAGCCATCCCCTCAGAAATAGTAGAATCCTTACCCCCCCAACGTCAACCCTTTTCGTAAAGGGGTAACATCGGTCACACCTCCCGCAGATAACCCCCCCCCCACCCCCCCCCCCCCATTTATACGACCTTCGGTCCCCCGAAGGAAATTTTAAGTCCGCGGAAAGACACTCAAGGTCCTTTCTTTTTTTCGCCAGATGGGAACTTTTTGCCTTTTCTATGGGGGATTATTTTTCGTCGCGCAAATGGACCAGAAACCACCAACCCCCCCCCCCCCCCCCCCCCCCCTAAATCAAATTTTTCTTTCTACTACAGAAGGAAGAGATTCCTTTTTTGGAGGAAAGTTGTTTCAAGCCGAGCGGTCTCTAAGAATGATATATATATTTCCCTCCTTGTTGTTTTTTTTCCGTTGATTGCGGATATCTCCCCCGATAGTAGTTCCCATCGGGATTCAGAAAAAGCTCCCCTCTCCGCAATAGCTTCCTCGTTTTATCTTAGCCTTGAGGGACTTTTTTCAGCGAGCCTCCGGTAGCCCGACCCGGGACCCTCTTCAGAGGAGTTCATGCCCAGTCTTCCCCCCTGAAGAATGCCCATAATAAAAGTATTTTTCCCTGAAAAGTTGTAACTAAAGTAGTGTTCCAGACTCTTTCCCTAGGGAAATTTCCCTCACCCGACACCCCCTCTTTGGGGTCGTGTCCGTTCGGCCATTGATCGTCTGTGCTTCTTCCCCCTCTTTAAAGGGGCTGAGGGGGAGATCTCCCTTTTTGGAGTGCTTGCTTTGTTCCCCTGAGAACCCTTCCTCTTAATGTGAACTCCCCTCGGTAAGCCTTTTAGGCTGAAGGTTCTTTTCCTGAAGGATGACCTTTCATCTGACGCGTTCGCCGGGTATAGGAACTGCTTCTTTTTGTCAGCGGTTCGGTCTTTTTTTGTCTTTCTGGATTTTTCTGCGCCTTATTTGAGAGGTAGCCCTGCCGTCCTTTTGTTGAACGATTGTTTCCGCTTTTGGATCCGCCCCGAACTTCTTCTCGGCAGACTAAAGGATTCTTGAGAGAAATACGTAGCTACGGAAAAGCGGAGGAATCCCGGTGTTTGAGAAACTTTCCCTGTAGATCGTGGGATTGCTCTCTGGTGACCCAGCTCGGATAAGACTTCTTTTCTTTAGTACTTCCCTCTCTTCCCTGGATAGGGGAGAACTCTCGTGGGAGACCCTGTAGACTTTTCTCCAGTAAGAGTTAAGGAGGAGGGTTCCCGTGCAGCTCAGTATATCCCCTGACGGAGTGTTCTTTTTTTTGTAGGGCATTTGTAGAGATGTTTCTCCCTCTCACAAGAGAAGTACCTTAGGATGACTCCACGGATGTGCTGACCTCCGTTTTTACCCTCACCCCTTTGGTTCCATTAATTTTTAGGAGGATTCCCTTTTTTCGAGTATTGGAGAAGTAGGCAGGGCCCCCTTATGGTCCCACTTGGGGGTCCCCTCGGAATGAGGTCTTTTTCGTATTAGAGCGATCTTTCTTTGGGATTGGTCCAATTTCTTTCTCCCCTGGTAGAAAGAAGGGCCCCTCCTTCGCCGAAGTACTTCGGGTTGAAGTGGCCACCTCTACCTGGTAGAGTCCTTTCCAGAACGTGCCGTGGTTTTTCTTCTCAAGGGACACTCCTCGCTTCGAACGAGTCTTTTTTGGAGTGCCGGGCCGTTGATGTCGTAGTCGCCGAAGGAATGCCCTTTGTGATCGAGAGGTTTTCTTTTTCCCGCATTTTTCCTTGTGAAGTTGACTTGACGTGGCAGAGTCTTTCCACAGTTGTTTTTTCCTTGAATATTTGGTTCCTCCCTGTAGTAGATGAACGACGTATTTTTTGGTCTCTTTCTTTTTTGTTGTTGGTTTCTCCCGCCCGCCAGGCGTTTTTACGTGGATGTTCACCCAATTTCTCCCTGGAGAGGGACGACCCGTCCCTGCGACAACGCCCCCCCCCCGTCAAAGGAACTATACCTCCCCCCCGGGCAAACACCCTTTTCCCCACCTCCTTTTTCCGCCCTCCCCCCCCTCAACGGCCCAGTTGCCTCCTTCGTTCGAGCTATTCTCGAACTGACAATCACCTGGTTTTCTTCGGTCGCGTTTTTTTTTTTCAAAGGTCGTTTTGCCCCCCCCAAAAGTGGAAGACGGCTTTTCGCGGTCCTCCTTTTTTCATACACTTCTTTGGCCCGGCAACTTGGTCTTCCTCCCCAAGCATTTCCTGAAGAAATTCCACATCTGCACACAGAACCCGTCGAAATTGCTGTCTCACGCGCCCCTTAAGCGTACCTCCCCCTTCCTTTTCGAGAATAATATAATTTTACCCAACCGTTTTGGGTAAGAAAGCAGTGTCCCCTTCCCACGGCGTCATCTTTTTCAGTCCAGGACTTTCCCGGGTCTTAGTTCCCCCCCCCCACCAGAGACAAGAAAATCGCTTTTCTTTTTTCAATTTCTTTCTTTCACAAAGAAGACTCCCTCTCGGAAGCGTCCGGCTGACCCCTCTTCCTGCTTAGACAAGAGACATTTTCCCCTCTCGACGACCTTTCTGGATCGCCCCCCCACTTTCCGTTCAGCGTGTCCGCCATCCCCGCGTTTCCCCCTTCAAGTGGATAAAGCCTCCCCTGGGCAAAAGAGAATATCCCGGTCATCCCCCCTCAAAGACCTGGTCTCCCGAGTGAGGAGCCCCGCCCCGGGAATCCTTTTGCTATCTCAGCCACCCCTGAGTAGAGAAAGCTCCCTCTTCCTGGCCCCAAGGCTACTCCCCCCCCGGAACTACACCACGACTCCTCCACCCAGCGTTTCTTTCGGCCCTTGAATTGTGGAAAGCGTAAATGCTTCTTTTGCAGATAATCCCCTTCCACGGCACCTTCACCCCGTCTATTAAAGACGATGCCTCCGGTTTTCTTTTTAAAAGTACAACACCCCCCCAAACAACCACACCAACCCCACCCCCCCAAAACCCCCCCACCACTTGGAAGAAGTCATGGGTAAACCCCTCACCCAGCCTCTCCAAGAATCCCCCTTTCGTAAACTTTCCCCGTAGAATAGTAGAACCTCCTTCCCACAACCCCCCAAGGTTGATTGTGTCCACCCTTTCCCTATAAAAGGAACACTCTTCTTTCAGAACTCCCCTTTTCCCCCCCCGAGGTGACTCTCCCTCTTTGAGTTCGGTCCCCTCATCCTTTCCAGATAATATTCCATGGCTTCCGATGGGAGCCTTTTCAGACAGTCTTCCCCAAAGAGTAGTCTCTCCCTTTCCCCCTGCAAAGACTCCCCCGAAATCTTTTTCTTCTGAGCGCGGATTTCTCCGGAAACTCTAGGAAAAGCATTTCCACTCCAATCTACCTAGAATTAAGAAACTGGACTTGTTAGGGGAACCCATAGAGGGGTTCTTGTTTTCCCGGAGAGCTGGGGTTTCCGGTAGGCGGACCCCCCTTTTAGAGATCCTTCTGCGCCCCAGCTTCCTGAGAGAAAGAACTAGTCGTTTATCTCCCCCGGAACCACCAAACTTTGAAGACAGTTTCCCGAGAGAGAGCTTTCCTTGAACTTAGGAGGAATTCGGACTTTTGGGGAGGGGTCCCCCCTCGTATCTTAACTGGACCCCGTTTAGCTCCTTTCTCACACAGAGGTCTTCTTCTCACCCGGTTAGTCTCGCAAATGCCCCCAATGCCCCTTCCCTGAACAGAGGGGTCCCCTTCGAGAATCGTTTCAGGTGAGCTATTCTCTGGCTTTTTTCCCACCCTCCCCCTTTCTGAGGGGTTTTTGTCGACGAGCTTTTGGACGAGATCGAGTTGCTCCTTTACACGACGAATTTTTTTTTTTGCTCGCCTGTTTCCTGATGTGTTCCCATAGACTACTGTGAAACGCCCGGAGGCCCGCCTTCTTTCCTAGACCTTGATTTCCTCTTCATGAATATTTGGCGCTTCACCTCCTCTTGTTTAAAAGCCTTTTTTCTCCCTGGGTATACGTGAGGCTTTTCATAGGTTAGTAGTTTTTCTTTTTTATTAGGCAGTTTTGAGAGCTTCTAAGTTTTGACTCTGCTTTAGCCGTTTTTCCCCCCCGTTGAAGCTGAGTTTCCCTGGTTTCTACGATTCAAGAAGAGTCTTCTCTCTCTGGATGGACCTTCGCCGGTTTACCTCCGGGATGGAAATACTTCTCCCTTGAATTAGTAGAGAGTGTGCTTGTCGGTCCACGTTGCCACCCAACCGTTTTTGACCTCCTTCTAGAACGAGTCATTCTTCTTCTCAAGACCCCTCTTTGGCAGAAGAATTCTTTTTCAAAGATCCTCCGGTGACCAAAGTTCTTCCCTCTGAAAGCGTTTCCTTGCTGGCCGTGCAGATAAAGTATTGCTTCGCCCTGCACTCGAGTCTAGGTCTTTTTTTATCCCTGTTCCCTGAGGGAAGAAAGAGACTTTCCTCCTTCTTTCCCGCCGGTTTTTTTTCCTTCTGACAAAGCGTTGACCCTTTTGTAAAGTCTTTTCGCCCAGGAGAGATTTCGAAGAGAGGAAGTTTCAGCAGGGACCCTTTGGCCCCTTTTTTTTCTGTTGGAGCTTAGCGCCTTATTTACTTTTTTCATCCTAAGACTCCCTGGAAAGTTCCTTTTTAGCCCCTGTTTTTTCGGAAAGCCCTTTTTCTCGTCCAGTTTTTTCAAATCGACAGGCCTCGTTATTTTCCGAAAGTGCCCGGTTATTTGCAGTCCTTTTGAAAGGGACTCCCAGACCTGATTTTAGTTCTTTTGTTGAGGGAGTCGTAAAGAACGCTTTTTTCTCCTTGAGAGAAGGTCTGTGGTTCTCTCTTCTTTTCTTTTATAATTTGACCTTTTCCGTTGGAAGGCTTTTCACCAAGTGGGGATTGACTCACTTTTTCTCATCCACGTAGAGTTTTGCGGTTCTTTCTTATCACCCCTTTTTTTCTTTTTCTCTTCACAGAAAAGAAGTTTCCTCCTACGCGATTGCTTGCTTTTTCCTGCGTTAAGGAAAAACTGGGTCTTTGTCCTCCTCCTCAAGAAAACACAATTTCACTTAACTCCATTCCCCCTCTCCCTAAAGGATAGAAAACTCTCTCCTTTCCTTAGGAGTCTCCCCCGGCAAGGTGAACTCCCCCTCCTAGTAATTCCTACCTGCCCCCCTTTCTTTCTTGGGCGTAACGCACTTCTTTCGATGGACAAAGGCAACCCCCTTCCCCCCTGCGGCGCCTCTTCTCCCCCTTTACTTTCCCTCTCCTTGCTTCACGCCCCCCCTTTTCCCCTCAGACCCGGTTCCCCCACGTCTCCCTGTCCCCGCTTTTCCCTAGGATTCCGTTCTAGAAGACTTTGCTACTCTGAATAATCAAACCTCCTTTACATCTTTCCAGAAGTGGAGAAAACTCTTTTTCTACGTCAAGTCACTCAAGAAGGGCTTCTTTTCAACCCGGAAGAAACCCATTAGATTCGCGCTCCGTTTCCGTTACAAAAAGCAGCCCGCGCTTTTTAGGGTTTCCTTCCCAAGGCCCACATATTGCATCCATCTCTGCTCACTCCTACAGAGAAAGGCGTTCGCTCGGATGATAGCCAACACTGTGTGAACCCCCTTCCGAAAGACCCGCGCCCCTTCCCGGCAAGTGCCCCTAATGGGGCCTCGCATCGACGCTCCCTCGCTCAACGGCCTTTTCTCAGGTTCCGTCTTTATTGCTTAAAGCCGGGCAAGCTTTTCCCCCCAAAGGGCTCTCTTCCCGCCGCCTTTAGCGTTTAGTCAACGGAGCTTTCGCCTCAGGAAGGGAGCCCCCCTAAACGAGCTTTAAATCTTAAGCCCCCTTAGGGAAGACCGGACTCCCCGTGGAACCCCGTACACCTTAGTTACCTTTTAACCCCCGTTTCCTCTTTTCCAAGGCCGAAGAAGGTTTTCTCACTGAAGATCCCGATTCTTTCCTAGGTTAACCCCTTTCATTCCTTTTCTAATGGTGACAACCACCTCAAAAGCTAACCTTCTTAAGAAAAGAAGCCCCCTTAGGCAAAGGGTCTCAAAACCCCCAATCTTCCCGGCCACCCCAAAAGCCCCCTTAGTTTTTTTTTTTTAAGGGTACCCATTCTGCAACCCTCACAGCTAACACTCCATCTATACTATCTTTCCCCGAGGTGAATCCTTTTCTTGTAGTTTCCGGGAATTTTAACCCCAAGGGATCCCAATGGGACTCACTTGAGATCAGGAGACTCTTCTGGAGGGCGTCACTTCCATGTAAAGAAATCTTCCCCCCTAGAAGTTCTCAAGACACCCTAGAGAGGATCCTCCCCGCCATTCTCACCTCCTCACCCCTACCCCCCAAACCCCCCCATCGCGGTCTTTCCGATGAGTAGCCCCGGTTTTTCCTAAAGTCTTCCCGAGAGAGGATAGTCTGATATACTTTTCCCGGTGTTGTTTTTTCTTTAGATCAGCTTGATTCTACTCCAAGATAGTAGGTCCTCCGTAAGAACCCTTTTAGAGGCACCTTCTCATAGTAGATTCTAAGTAGATGGGACCCTAGGGAGGCTTCACATGTGAGACTCCGGTATCCCGCCAGAGATAGGCCAGTCACGATAGATTATTTCCCGGTTTCTCTTCCTCTCCATTAAAAGACCTCCCTTCCCCACCGAGTTTTTCACTTCCAGAGAACGTCCTTTTTTGAAGCCTTACGACCTACTCTAAAAAGGTGTTCCTTTTTTTTTTTTCTAGAAGCCCTTTACGAGATTCCGTTTCAAACTTCACCTCCTGAGAGGGCCTCCTCGAACCTGGGAGGGAGGGGTTCATTGAGTCAAGGACCCGTGAAGCCTCCCAAGAGGTAAAGTCTTTCTAAGCCATTCCTTCTTCCAGGGGAAGGAAGCCAGGATAAGGCTCTTCTTTCCTACATTTGAAGAATTTTTCAACGACTCCGGGGGGAACTTTCCTCTAGTCGTTACACTGTCGTTTGTTCTAGAAGACTGTCTCCTCAGGAGACCTCTCCACCTCTGGAAGATTCTTGAAATAGAAACTTGAAGATTCTCTTTCTGGGCGTTTTTGTCTCCCCCTAGAATTTAGTATCCCCCCAGGCAAAGATTTTTTAGAGCTAGTTATGGATATTCTATCTTCCTTTGGAAGGGAAAAGGGTTCCTCCCTTTGTGGCGGTGGGGATGTCTCGGCTTCCTTCTGGTCGTAAATGGTTACTTTTCAGAGAAACGAATTTTTTCGATTCCCTCAGAGGATGTTTTTTTTTCTCTCTATAGCTCTTTCTTGAATCGTGCGCTCTCTTAAATCTCGACAAAAGGACGTCCTCGGCAAGCCCCCGGGCTAAGTCAGTGAATAAAGTCTCCCTCACGAGATTTTGGTTTAAGGAACCTGGTGGTTCCTCAATGCTTCCTGACCTGCGACTCAGTTAGTGAAGCGTTCCTTTCCCCCTTCTTGTCTGACACATCTCTGGTAAAAGAATGAGGAGTTCTTCTCTTTCCCAGTAGGAGAGTATTTTTCCTGTTTCCCCCAGCCCAAGTCCACGTTCTTTTTGGAATAGGAAATGCTGTCTTTTTCTTAGCGCCCTTCCCCATTTTGGGAGTGAGTCTCCTCCTGGCTACATGCTAATAGAAAGAAGGGGTTTCTATTCAGCCGACCTTTTGGGGTTGAGTTGGACTCTAAACTTGTCTCTGCCGTTCCTCCCTACCAGTGGAAAAGGTGATGTTTCTTTCGAAGGGAAGACCTCTCTACCACCGAGTCTTTCAAAGTTTCCTATGATTTCGCCTTCCTCAGGGGAGAGAGACGAATTTGAGTAGAGAAGGGGTCTTTTTCTTTTCGATCTTTGTCCTTTTTTCTTGACCTTTTTTCCCATGGCGGCGTAGTCGCGGCCCCACATTTTTTCTCTTGGTAGAAACAATTCCTTTTCCGTTTCAGTCGAGGAAATCTTCTTCTCTCTCCCTACCCAATTGTTTTTTTTTGACCCCCCGCCCCGCAGGACATTCTCCTGCGACGTGGATGCTTCCAAGAAACAAGGGGCTCCCCCTCTCCTCCGCCGAAAACCACTTCCACCCTCTCTTCCTCCCCAGACCGGATCGACCTTCCGAGTTAGAAGAAGCCCTCCTGTGAACCTTTTTCGCTCCTCCTTGACCCCTTCCTCCCCCCCCTTCAAGGTTATTAGGGCATTTCGAACCTTCCTGTTTTCCCAACGGAAAACCTTCTCGACCTTTTTTTCCCCGGAGGGCGCCTCGAATTCCCTCCCCCCCCAGGGGCTCCCCCTGGCCCCCCCCTTCCGTACTCTAACTTCCCCAGAAAAAAGCCCTATGAAAATCTGCCCAAACCTGCACCATTCTTCTTCTAAGAGAAGACGGGAGAGACGTCTCTTTCCATAAGATTTTTCACAGTGAGTTTAAACCCAAAAGCTTCTCTTTTGACCTCCAACTCAGTAATACTTTTTCCTTCCAGAGGTAACCAAACCAGGGTCCTCCCCCCCAAGAAACAATAGAGTTTTACTCCCCGTGAAGATTTTTTCCTTGCCCGCATGAACCATTTTTCCCCTTTTTTCGTAAACTTTCACCTCTGTCTCTCCTAAAGAGATAGCCACCGCCCTTTCCTGATCAAAATTCTCTCTGTATTGCCCCCCCCCCCCCTGAAGAGTTTTTGCAAACCTCAAAAGAAAAAGATCCTTACCAATAAAAGGTCCCCTATAGAAAGGTCCCCCTTCCAGGAGAATATGACCCCTCCCCTCGCAGCCCCCCTCCCTTTTAGACCGTCCTCGAAATTTCATCTAGTAAACGGGCTTCCAGCATCCCTTTGTAGGAAAGATACTGTTCCGATCATTCTTTCCCCTCCAAGAACACGCTCCTTAAAAGCACGCCACCACAATCCCCACTTCCTCCGATTAGTTCCTCCTTTCGTGAGAAGATTCAAGCTTCGTATCCTCTTCAGAAGGTATTTATTCCTCCCTCCGATGCTTTTCCCTCCTTATTTCTTTTTTTTTTTTTTTTTTTTTTTTGAGGTTAACTTCAGCCCTTATAATTTCAAAACCACCCCCCTTTTCCCTTCATAGTCCCTCATCCCCTCGGGTAACGTCCCCAATCCCTCTTCCATAGGAGACCGTACACCCCCCAAGAACCTGTCCATATTCCCTGATCTCCCACACCGAAGTTATCTCGGAAACTCCCTTTTAAATATTTTTTTTAAGGGAATGCGACCCTCCAGCCTCCCCCCTTGCATGAGATCTCTGGCGTCCCCCCTTTGCAAGAGTTGTCTTCGGTCTCCTCCAGTTTTCTATATGCAACTACAGAAATAGAATTATAATAGTAGCGACCCCCCTGATGAAGATGAGTCCTTCCATTTGAGTCCATAGGAGCCAGAGAGGCTTTTTCAAAGAATGATAGATTTTCTTTTCTTCCCCCCAGAAGTTGTTTTTTTGCGGACACGTTTCTCACGTTGGGGATCTTCCATTCTGGAGGCATCTCTTCGGGTAAGATAGGTCCTTTCCCCGTAAGGCGCAGAGAGAGAATGGGGAGCGTAACTTGTTTTTCACTCGATGGATTTCCGTTTGAGGCCATGTGGCGCCGGTTGTTACACGCCATCATGAGAAGGGAGCCCTCTTTTCATGAAAAGGTCCGGTTAGCCCCTCCTCTCAATTAACCATTTTGACCTAACCTCCCTTTTTTTTGGAAAATAGTAGTATCCCTAGTGTGAATTTGAGATAATTTCTTCCCTGCCCCCCTCCCCTCCGGGGGGGTAGTGTCCGAGGTATCTGTGAATAATCCTCCTCCATGTTCTCTCAAGTGGTCCTTTTTTTGGTAACCATGAGAAGGGACTCCTGTGACCCCCTTAAGGCCTCTTCCTTCATAGGAGTTATAGCTTTCTTGGACTCATTATTTTCTATCCTTGATATGCCCCCCCCTGCGAACTTTACCCCTCCCCCCCTTTAGAAGGTGGGTCTATCCTCTTAGGGTTTTTCACCCTTTTTCTCTTATGTTTTTGAGTAGAGGCCCTCGCGATTTCCAGTGGAGATGTCCGACTTTTTCCCTCCTTTTTTTTTTCCGCTGGAAGATCTCCCCGTTGATGCTGTTCTTTCGAAAACCCCCCTTTCTCAGCACGAGTCTTTTCCTTGAGAGCTGCAGTGGAATCTCCCGGTTCTTGAAAAGGGCATGGAATCCTTCTTTCGAAATTGTCTTTTTTTTTGTCTCGAGTCTTTTCTTTCCCCCCAGGTTAAGAGAACCCCCCATTTGTTGGCGATCACCATTTTCTCTCCATTCTTGATCTTCTTTCGTGGAAGCTAGTGGTCTCATGTCAGATGTCTCCCTTTCCTCCGTAGTAAGAGGGCCCTCTTTTTTTCCGAGCTTTTTCCTCAGCCTTTCCTTTGTTGGTTTTTTGTTTCGTAGACGCAAAGACGATTTTCTTGCCGCTTGAGATGGGAGAAAGGATGTTCTCCCTCTCCTTCATGGAAGTATTTTGAGGTTCCCCCTTCTGAACGCCTTTTTTTTTTCCCCCTTCTTCTGAGGAGGAGATCGCGCTCCCTCTCTTCTCTCGGAGGCTTTTTTTCCCCCTGGAAAGTTTTTTTTCATATTTCACATTCGCAAGCCCTTTCCTTTTCTCAGACGCGGTTTGCCATGACATTTCCTTACTCCGGGTAGAAAGCAGTTCTCCCTCCGTCAGGTCCCCCTTTTTTTTTCCTTCCCTCTAATTTTCCCTTTTTTTCTCGTTACGCCCGAAGACTCCCAAGGTCTTCTTGCCAGGGCCCTCCTATTCTCCAAGCCGTATTTTTTCCTTGAGGCTCTCTCCTTCTTGGTTCTCGGCAGCCGAGGGTGGTTTTTTTGAAGATTGTTCCCTTTGAAGTTGAAGGGTGGTGGCTTCCTGTTCTTCCTTTTCGTCGGAGACCCTGACCCTTTTTGACCACTCCAACTTTTTTTCTTCTCTAGGAGGGGATGGATATATCCCCTCGGTGTTTCTTCTCTCTAGGAGGAGAGAAGAAGAGCTTTCCTACCAAATGAGTAATTTTTTTCCCTCCAGAGTCCCTCCTAAAGTGACTCCGGAAATAAGAAAAGAGAGTTCCCAGCCCCAAGAAATTTCACTTGTTTTTTTTTTTTTTTTTTTTTTTTTTTTTTTTTTTTTTTTTTTTTTTTTTTTTTTTTTTTTTTTTCGACCACCCTCGCTCTTCCCCTCTTGGCGAAGACGCCCTCCACTCTTTGAAACAAACGACTTTCTCTCCTCTTCCCTGGGAAAACTCCCCCCCTTTTCTTTCCTTGGCTACCCCGATTCTTGGCAACGTTCCCCCACTTGGCCTCTTTAGGGAGGACCCCTTTCTTCACAGGTCTTTTTTTTCCCTTCCTTCGGTAGCCCCCCCTATCGCGGAGCGAATCTTTCTACCCGCCTTATGAAAAAAGACTTTCCTTTCTGCCAAAATTTTCCCCTTCTGTCCCCCCTCAGTGTCCGCCGTGACCTCTTGCATCCTCATCAGAGGGAACCCCCGTTCCTTCTTTTAAGAAAGAGTGGCCTCCCAACGGAGTCCCCCTTGCGACCTTTTTTTCCCGAAGCACTTCCCTCCAAAAAGGGGCTCCCCCAGCTCCCCCGAGTGCAGGAGTCCCTTTTTCTCGGAATCCCCCCCCTATCCCTAGTGCTTTCCTCCTTGTCGTCCCCCGGAGCCCCTTCTCTTCCCAAGAGCTTCTCCTAGCAAGGTTTTCCCCCCTGCTCCCTTTTTTTTTTGACGCCACCACCTGTAGGGGGGAAAAAAGTGGACCCAAGCCTCCCTCCTACGTCACCTTCCCCCCCAGTTCAGAAAAGAAGTCCTTTTCCCCCCCCTTCAAAAAAAAGGATTCTTATGTCGAGGAACCCTTTTTTCCCCCCCGAATAGTAATGGTCCTTTTTTGTTTTTCTCATTCCTCCGCAATTTCCCCTCTTTCAAAACGGGGACCGTCCATCCCGAGGAAGCTTCCCTCCTTTTCCCACAGGCAGCTTTCATTCTATCCCCCCCCCCACCACCCTACACCTCCCTCTTCACACTTCTAGAAGTTACAGTAGACCTTCTCCCGACTTCCTTTCAATTCCCTTTGAGCCAGATCAAGGCATAGTCACCTTTTGGAACATTAAGCAGAAGGTCTCTCCCCCTCCCTCTTTCGAACTTTTTCTTTTCACCACTCCACGAAGTCTTCTAATTTCAAACAGCCCCCCTCCCTGGTAGTTTTTCGATCTCACTCCTCCCCCCTTTGAGCCCCCCCCCTTCCGTAGAAATAGTAGCCTCCAGACCCTTTTTGCGTTTTTTAAAGTTTTCCCCTAGTTTTTTTCACTGAGCCCCCAAGAAGGGAGAGACTCTTCTTTTCAACGTCCTTTTCTTCTTTTTATTTTTTTCAATCTTGAGAAAGAGAAACTTCCTTTTCATGCTCCCTCCCGATGGAGACCGTTCCTCAGATGATGGCCTTCCGATTTTGTTACGCACCCAAGAAAGCTAAGTTCCCTCCCGTAAGAGAGGATCCTGAGGATGACTTTCTCCCTTTGTGATTACACGATCGAGGACTTCGAGGGGAGAATTTTTTCTCTCTTGAAGTAACCCCCTTTTTTTCGGACCCCTTAGGCCTTTTTTTTCTGTTTTTTCTCTTTCTTGAGTCGGTTGAGACCTCTCTTTTTCAGATGGGCCACAAATTCCAGAGGAAGAAGACTCCCCTCTCTCTTTCTTCTATGTTATTTTTCCTGTTGAGGGACCTCTCCCCTCACCTCCTTCCCTCAGATAGGCGCTTTTTTCCCAGCTTCTTTTTTTTATGCCATTTTTTTTTCCTTTAGATGCTCCCCCCTTCCATTAAACGACACTCGGAAACTTCCCCGATGGAATCTCGTCGCTTTCCTCTTGTTAAGGTGAGCCCCATTTTCTTTTTTTTACGGGAAAAGGGCCCCCCTACAAATTTTTTGTTTCTCCCCTTCCGAAGAGTCTCTTCGAGTGTCTCTTTCCCTGCAGAACGGGATGCGGGTCACGATTATTTTTGGTTGGTTAGTTGGGTCCATGAGACCGTACTCGTCGTACTGCTCTCCATTCCCTTCGGTAAGAATAGGAGGTATAGACCTCCTTCCTTTTCCCTTTTTTTTCTTTCATGACCGGACTGCTCCCTTTTGAAGATGTTAAAAGACTTTTTTCAGGATTTTTTGTGAGGGCGGGTCCTCAGGTGTTCCTTATTTCTCTTTTTGGAGTCCTGGAGAAGTTTGAGTTAGACTTTTCCTTTTATTTTTTCAATTTCCGCTGAGTTTTCTGGGTTTGCGCAGAAATCGTCCCTCTTACCATGAAAGCGTCCTCGAGAGAGAGATGGCCTTTTTTTCCCTAGAGCCCTTTGCCTTTTTTGATAGGTCCCCCATTGCAGGTTGACTTTCTCGTGGGCTTTTTCCCCCTGTGTCCCAGCTGCCGTTTGGCTCTCCTTTATGAATGTTCCTCCTAATGGATAGTGGAGACCGTTAGAAATTTTTGTCTCTTCCTAATTCCTCCCCCCCCGTCGAAGACTCGTTTTTTCCTCCTTTATGGGTGTCTTTTTTTCAGTTTTCCCTCTCGTGGTCGTCTTCTTGTTAAGGGTTGTAGATGGGAGCCTCCCCCCCCGCGCCTTCCGTAGATGGACGACCTCCGTTGGCGGGTTTTTCCATGCCGTTTTGAACCTTTTTCACGATGAGCTTGCTCGTCGATTTCCCCTTCCTCCTTGGGGAGAAGGATTCCTTCATTTCTCCCTGCCACTTTCCTGGGCATCGGAATGCTCCCGGTTCCTTCTTCCCTCCTAGGGAATGTGTTCCGGCCCTCAGAAGGTTTTTTTCCCTGGTGGGAGATCTTTTTCGGCCACGTTGGTCCTTTTTTTCCCCCTAGACGGGTTTTCGTTTAAGCACGAAATCTTTTCTGTGATTGTTTTTTTCCTCGGCTTCTTTTTCTTTTCCCTTCGTTGGGAAAGGTTTTTTTATCCTCCACGGGGCGCGTCTTCCTTTTGGTGCAGAGAGGTCTGGGTCTTTTTTGGTAGTATTTCCCTTTTGACCTTTTTTGTCTGCCCGATTTGGGGTTTTTTTCGCGGCCCTCCTCCCCCTCTCAATTGGTCAGCCATTTTCCCCGTCGCGGAGTAGATGCCGCAGGGGTGTTTTTCCCCTCTTTTTTTTACTCCTCATCTTTAGTCTCTCTTCCCCGAAGATGGCGGTTCTTTCCCGCCTCTTTTCTCCTTTCGTAAAGAACCACGGGGAGGGCTCCCCCCTTGCGACACGTAAACTTCACACGGAAAGAAGAACATTTCCCCCCCCCCTACAAAGAACCTTTCCTTGATCTCCTTTGCCGTCTGCAGACTCCCTCCTTTGAAAATCCAACGAATCGTTTCTTCCCAGGTTCCCCCCACGTTTTTTTTCCAAGAAAAGGGGAACGTTTCCTCCTTTCCTAAAGCTTTTCTCCTTTCAAAGGCCCCCCACCACATTTGCCGCCCTTCTATCCTTTATTTCCCCTTGAGAACATTCCTCCCCCTGGAATGCCCCCTTTTTCCCAATCCCCCAAGTCCCCCCTCTTTGCTAAGAAACTAACAGAAGGAGTTTCCCCCCCAGCCCCTTTCCCCCTTTTCGGCAAGTCTTCCCCCCAACTTTTTGGACGACGAGCATCAATCCCCTTTTCCCCCTTGAAGTTCACCCCCTTTTTCCCCGTGGACGCAAAAGGGTCCTTCCTTCCCTGCGCGGGTTTTCCCCCGCCCCCCCCAGTTTCAAACCTTTTCCATAGCGTGCGGAGCGTTCTTTGGCAAGTTTTTCCCCCCCCCCCCGATGAAAATAGCGGCCTTTTGTCGTAACCCACATTCTTTCGATCCCGAGCCCCCACGAGCAAGGCAGGAGAGCTTCCCCCCTCCCCCATGATCGGGGTTTTTAGAAACCCCTTTTTCCTTTTGTGTGTGCCGTTCATCCCCGTAACGTTACCATCACGGTCCCTTTCCCCTTCAAGAAAAGATTCCTTTTTTCCCAGGCCACACCCCGGAGATAGACTCCCCCCCCCCCCCTCTCAGTCAACCTCCTAGTTTCTAATAGTTCTGTCTTCGGCGCCATCCCAAGGGACCTTGTCCCCGGTCGTCTCTTCCAGCGATACATTTCTTCAGCTAAACTTTCTTTTTTCGAGATCCCCCTTCTCCTTTTTCCCCCGACCCGTCCTTCTCCCCTATCCCTCGTCCTAGACCAGGCGACCAATCGTCACTTAGGAGAAGATAAAGGACAACCTTCTTCCTACTTCGTCCCCCTAAGGTCCTGAAAGCCTCCGCGGGCAAGCTTTTGATTCCCTCCCTTTTTCCGAAGGAGTCTTTCCGTTTCCCCCATCCCCCCAAGTTACCAAGGTATTCCCCCGAGCCCCTTGATTTAACTGATCCCCCCCCTCCCCCCCCCTATCTTCCCTAGCGACGCACTCCCCTCCCACCGGTGAGGGTTAGTCCCTCTCGGCCCTTCTTTCCCCCGGAAAAAGAAGTTTCCTCCCTCCTTGGGCCCCCTGTTGAAGGTTCTCTTTTTTTAGGGCCTTGAATCTCCTTACCGGGGCTCTAAGCTCTTACCGGCCGAGATTCTTTTACCTCGGAGGAGCGCAATTCCCCAGCCTTGTGTTCAACCTCTCAGCTCTTTCTGCGGAGCCCTTAAAGGGGGTTTTTTCCAGATTTTCCGGCGGTTTCTCGCTGATAGAGAATCCACCCCCCTTTGTGGGGTATTTTTTTGGGATAGAGGGTTTTTCGTCAGCCCCCTCCGCCGGAGTTTCAGTCCCGCTTAGATCTCCCCCCCTTATTATTTATTTTTCGTCGGCTTTTGCTGACAACCAAGCGCCCAGTGGGCGTCCTTACAGCGCCTTAGCTCTTAAACCCATACCTCACCCCATCTCAGTGATTGTCTCGCCAACGCTCCGGCCTCACATCCCACAACGATGCCCACTGGCCCGGGATGCGGGTTTCTACCCGGTCTCCGGCATCCCCGCCTGCTTCTTTCTTCGTTCCTTCCGGTGCCCCTGGGGGGGGTTTTTTTTTGTTGCTTTGGGGGGGTATTTTTTTTCTTTATGAGATCTTACTGCGCTTCCCTCTACGATAGTTTTTTCCCGCCCCTGAAGACGTCTCCTTCAAGATCTCCTGACGGCACCCCCCCACCCCCTTGGGGAGGGAAGACGGGAGGCCTTTTCTTTTTTCCCCGAGACAGCTTTCTCCCGAAAGCAAGCTCCTGAGAAAGAGCGATCGCCCTCACACGGTTCCCCCCCCCCCCTTGTCCCTGCCTAAAAGACAAGCTCACCTCGCAATAGTAGGATTTTTTTTTTCGTTTTTTTTGCCGATTGACGGGACCTCCCCCCCCCGCAAACCGGTTTTCTTTTTCGGTAGAAGAGTGTTTCCTCTCCCTAGAGTCCTCCTCCTGGTCCTGCGGGAGCGATTTTTCACTTTTTTTGCCCCATGAGAAGTTCTCTTTCCCCCTCCCCGCTCCCGCAGTTCCGGTCATGCCTTTTTTCGTTCTAGAATTCGGCATGCTTCTTTTTCAGGAAAGGCCTTTTCCCTGATATGCTTCCCTGATGTTTCCCCCCCTTTTCTATCGTTTTTCTTTCTAGGAACATGAGGTGCCGGTTGGCCCCCTTTCCTCCCGTTTTTCCTTTCTTTTTTTTTTTTTAGCAGAAAGGAGCTCCAGGGCGCAGTTGAGGTCTTTCTCTTCAGCCGTTTCTGGAAGATTCTACTCTAGAGTCTTTTTCTTTGCATCCCCTTTCCCCTTTTTGAACATGCAAAGGGAGTTGTCTCCTCTAGGATTGTCCCTCTCTTCCCTTTTGTGGCCCTCCGGGCTTTTTTTCGCACTTGCCGGGTGTTTTTGTCGGCAACGTTTTTTCCCTAACGAAGTTGTTGGCGCTCCCCGAGCCTTTCCCGTTCCCCTTTTTTTTGTTTCGTACCGTTTCTCCCCGAGCTCATCCCTGACGACCCGTTTTCGGCAGAGCCGCGGTTTGCCCCTTTCGGCGTTCCCCGTTACGCTATTTTTCCTCTGTGCGGTCCCCTTTTGTAAGCGCTGTGCCCTGGAGGAAGGAAAGCGAATTTCGTGAAGCCTCCCCCCGCCTTCACGGTTTACCCTCTGAGGGGACTTATCTTGGCCGTATTCGGGGACGTTCTTGGAAAGACTTCACTTTCGGTGGGCCTTCCTTTGTTGGAGACCCTCCTATATTTCTGGATCTGTGATCCGCCGGGGCATGGTCCCTCCCCTTTCGACCTCCGGTTCTTCGGAGAGAAGTAGGAAAAAGTTTTTTTTTCCCCTTGCAACCCCCTTCTTTTGGCCGTTACGCCTCCTTTCCCCCGTGCACAGGTGATTGGTGGCCTCCTTCAGCTAGAAAGAGTGTTCTTTCCCTTCCCGTTGATTTTTTCTTGCACTGAGATGACCGTCGGGTGTTCGCTCCCCTTCTGGGTCTTGTTGCCGCTCTTTTTTCCGTTGAATTTTTCCTTGACGTTTTTTTGTCGTCGAGGCCCCTTTCCCCCTTTGATTTTTCCGCAATTTTGTTTGTCACGTCGCTTAGTCGCTGCAGCCGTCTTTTCCCCTTTTTCTCTTTTCCTCCCTGTGAGAGAGATCCAGCTTTCTTTCCTTCCCTTCTCTCCCGCGTGGATTTCCCCCCCCGCCCCCCTCGGGCCGCCTACGACGCGCCCCCCCCTCTCAAACTTCACAAGGAACACTATTTCCCCCTCCCAATTTTTTTTTTTTTCGGATGCGAAAACTGACTTCGCTCCTTTCCCCGCAATAAACCTCCTTCCACCCTCATTTCGGGATTTCCCCTCCCTGCCCCATAACCTCTTTGCGTAAACGCCCCTCCCCCGGTAGATTTTTTCCCCCCCAAGGAAACCCCCCCTTTTGTCTCCGTTCGACCAGGAGGCCCCTCTTTTTTCAATGAAAGGAGGCCCCCCCCCTTCACGCAAACCCCCCCCTCTCCTGTAACTGGTCTCCAAAGCATGGCCCCTCCCTTTTTATGGAAAAGGCCCCCTCCCCCCTCCGAGAAGAAGTCCCTCCATCCTTCCGGCCTACAAGCCTTTTAGCAAGAAGGGGCCAGAAAACTTTTTCCCCTGTAAGGATCTTCTTCAGCTTTTTTCCAGCGCTAAAAAGGAAGCCCCCCTCTTCCCAAGACCCCTTTCTCTCGTTCTCCCTTCAGGTACCAATCCCTCTTCCCATCGAGGAAGAGGTTTTTCTTTTTTTTCCTTTCACCAGGAGAATTTCCTCTAGTGCGAAACTTCCTCCCCTCGCCGGCAGGCTTTCTCCCCCTCTCCCCCGTCTTATTCTAGCCAACACCTTTGGCACACCGTGGCGTCCCTTCCCGAGCTCCTCCATTTCTTGCTAAAGAACCTCTCCCTCCCGGGGGCTTCCCCCGTCTCCATACGGTCCATCCTGCTCAACGGTTTCCCGACTTTTTTTCCTTTTTTTAAGCAAAAGGGCCCTCTCCCCCTTCACTTCCTCCCTCTACCGGCAGCTGTCCCTTCTTCTCAAAGGCGCCGGATTCACTCTAAGCCACCCCCCCCCCCCACCCCCCCCCCCCCCCCCCCCCGCCACCCCCACTCGACCGCTTCAAGCACGTCGCCGAATCCTCGAAAAGGAGACTCTTTTTCCCATCGCCCCCCCCTTCTCTTAAGCTAGGCCAATAGTCCCCGGAACCCAGTCTTTTTCTCAAACGCAGAGGACTGATCTTTTGCGTATGGTCCTCCCGTACTTTGACGTTAGTCTTCTCACATTACCAAAGCTTTCCCCGTCCTCCGCCAAGGGCAGGAGGGAAATCTCAGCCCTCTCTTTTTTCCCTTTTGTTATCCGGAAGACCCCCCCCCCCCCAACCGGTGGGCGGGTTTTTTTTTACGCAGAGGCACCCCTTTTTCCTGAACACGCGGTCTTTTCTTTTCCCCGATTTTTTTCCCCCCCCCTCTGTTGTTCCCGGGCATGAGTCCTCTTCCTCTGAGCGCTCCCTCTTTTTTTCCCGGCAGCCCCCTCTGTGTTCGTTTTTCGTTCTTCCGGGAACAGCCTTTCAGAAATCTACTCTAATCCTTAGGAAGAGAGGTTTTGGTGCTGACGTCCTTTTCTCACTGGGTGTAGTCCGATAGTACCTATTCGGGGATAGAAGCTCCTATAGATATTTCTTTTCATCCTTCCCAGGGGGGGGGGGGTTTCTACTTTTCTTTTTTGGGGGGGTGAGGACTGTGGTCTTCCTCTCCGGGCCCTCCCTTATGGTAACGTAGTCCTGTTTTTTTTCGGAGGTCTATTGTTTTTAGCTCTTTTCTTTTTTTGTGGTGGTGGACTTCTCTCTCCCCGAGTCTCCGTTCTCTTTTTGTCCCCCTCGGGTTGCTTTTTCCGTTCTCTGGTTTTTTCCTCCCTGTTTCTTGTTTTTTTTGGTCTCCTCCTCGGAGGCAATGAGAGGCCCTCCCTCGGTACTCTTCTTTTCCTTCCCCCCAACCCTTCCCCCTCCAGCGGCCCTTTTCCCCTCTTAAAGATTAGAAGGAGAGGGCCCTTTCCTGTACCCCTTTTTTCCTTCTTCGCGCCCAGCAGCTCTTTTGCGAAAGATTTTTCATGCAACCAGGTGCTCTTGAGGAAAGTTACCTCAATATTTTTTCCCTTCCCTTTGGTCTTTGAGTCTCCCTTCTTTTGTTCGGTGATCTTCGACGGTCCTTTCCTCCCCACTCCACGGGGGGAGGTTTTCCGTGCCGGGTCTTCTACACAGCTTCTCTTTTTTGCCCCTTTTACCGCACGAACCTTTTTTTCTGGAGCGAGAAAGTGGAACTTTCTCCTTGGTTCTCTTTGACACCTATTTACAGTGCCTCTCGGAACCTCCCTCCTTATAGACTTTTCTGAAGGTGAAGGACTCCTGAAGTTTTTCCCCTTCCTTGATCCGGACCCCCTTTACTTGGTTTAAAAGAAGTCCTTCTTCTCAATGCTTCTTTTTTCCGGGAAGAGGTAGTCTTTTTCTTTGGAGTTTTCATCTAACTTGATCTTGGGGGACCTTTTTTCAGGTTAGCCCCTCAAGATTCCCCCTCCGGTTTTTTTTTTGCGCTTTCCCTCCCCCGTTGTCTATCGTTTCCTTTGTTTTCGGAAGAAACGTCCTTATGTAGACCCTTTCGTATGTGAGCCTATAGGTCCTCCCAGATGAGAAGAGGTTTCCGAGGACTTTTTTTTTCCCCTTTTATCCTCGATGTCGTAGAAGCTTCACGTTTTCCCCCTCGAACGAAGTTTCACTTCCCGAAGATTCGTTTCGCTCCTGAAGAATGGATCGTGGAGAAGTTTCTTTTTTTGCGAAAGCTGACCCCCCTCAGGGAGAAGGTTTCCCCCCCTTCTTCAGAGTTCCCTCTCCTCGTTCGGTTCCGCTCCTCTTTCGTCTCTTCGAGGTTCGTGATAGGGTGGGTCCTTCCTTTTCTTTTTTTTTTTTTACATCATCGTCCCTTTTCTTTTCGTTGGCTTGCCACCCGGCTGGTCCTTTTGAAAAATTCACGGGCGCTTTTTCTCTGAGAGTCGCTCCAGTCGGCGCTTTCGGAGGCCGTTCCTGTCCCTTTGGCCCCCCCTTTTTCGCGTGTTCCTCCTTCCATTTTTTGCTACAGGTTTATTTTTACTTTTTCCGCCTCCTCCCCTTTTGGAATGGCCAGTTCTTTTTCCCCCGTTAAGGGTTTTCTTTTTTCCTGCCACTTTTGGTTGAAGGTGGAATTTTTTTCTGGTAGTGTTAAGAAAGAAGCCCCTCCTTTTCTTGGGTCTTTTCTTCCTTTTGACCTCTCCCCCCGAACGATTCTTCTTTCTACCGTGCCGGTTGAGTCCCTTCTTCAGGGGCGCGCCTCTTTTGGGTGGTGAGAATTTTTTTTGGGGCCCTTTCTTTTTTCTCGTTGTATTTAAGGTTGGCCTTTTCGGCGTCGTAGCGTTAACCCTTTTCTTTTTTCCGCAATGGTCGCAATCCCTTAGTGCAGCGGAAGAAGGAGGTTCTTTCCCCTCATCCGTTGTTTTTTTTTTCTCTTTTCTTTTTGCGGCCTTTCCCCCCCTCCGACTGATTTTTTTTTGCGACCAATTTCCCTTTCCCCCTGAGGGCCGCGAAGACGAGCCCTCCCCAACTTCACATTCTTTTTACTCCTCTTCGGACAACAAGACCAGTCCCCCTCCCCCCACCCCACTTCCCCTTTCTCTCCCCCTACCTCCCCCCTCCGACTTTCTTGCCACCCCTTCCCTTCCTTTCTTCCCCTTTCTACTCCTACTTCCTCTCCCCTATCCTCCCTCTCCCCCCTATACTTCTCCCTGGCTGCGCGACCCCTTTTTTTCCCTGCTTTTTCCCAACTGGCGTTCGATCTATTCCTTCTCCACGACTTCCCCGGTCTTTTTTTTCCGAACTAGACCCGGTCATTCCCACTTGCAACCCCCTTTTTTTCTTTTCCCCTGCGGGCTCCCCTTGCGGTACCCGTCGAACTGGTCCCCTCCTGAGGCGGTTCCCTCAAAGTAAAATATTCTTTTTTCTCCCTCACAAATGTCTTCCCCCTGTTTTCCCACTCACCTTTCCCTTCCCAAGTCACAGGAAGAAGGTCCGAGGGATTTTTTTTCTTCCTTTCGTGAAGTTTAAAAGGAGGGGTCAGCCCCCTTTTTTTCCGCCCACGCTTTCCCTTCCCTTCCTTTTTTTATGTTTTCCGGCCGCCCAGCTCTACCCCTTTACCCACATCGAACGACCCCCTTCAGCACTTCCCCTGCAAACGGAAGATGACCCATTTTTTTTGATACGTGGTCCCTCTGCTCGTCGCCACGAGCTCTCCCCCTGCGGAGAAGCGACGAACTTCCGTCTGATCTCCCCCCCCTCGGCCGGTGTGGCCACACTTTTTCCATCCCACGTTCCTTTTTTTTCTTCTTCTCGGCTCAGCACCGTTTTTCCGGGGCCCGGCCCCCTTCCCTCTACGTTCCCCCCGATCAACGAATCTTCTTCTGAGTGCCTTTCCCCCCTTTTTGCTTTACGCCCCCTCTCTTTCTTTCGCTAACGAGTTCCCCAGCTAACCTTCCTTTGCAGCGCCCCTTACTCAACTTCCCCCACCCACGTTTTTCAGCGACATCCTCATTCTCGGCGTAAGACTTAGTGGACCCTTCTTCTCAGGTAAGGCCCCCCCTTAGTCATACTTCCCTCTTTCAGCCTGATTTCTCTCCCCGATTTTACCGTGGCGCGTCTTTGAGTCTTTTTCAGTACGGACGATTATCATTTCCCCCGGAAAGAAACAAGTCCCGATACCTCCTCCGGCGGGAGCAGTCCCACTCGAGCTCCATCGAGACATCCCCCCCCGAACCCCCCCCTTTTTCTTTTAGTCAAGGGTCAAGTAATAGTTTCTTTCAGCACCGGACCCCGCCTTTCCGAGGCAAGAGGGGCATCCTCTTGTAGGTTAAGGGACTCTTTCTAGCTTTCAACCTGGGAAATGAATCTTTCTTTTTCTAATAGCAGAGATGATGTGTTGATACCTTCGTAAATGTAACTCCTCTTCCCTCGCTATAAGACCCTATTCACTCCCGCGGCTGAGATGATCGTTTCTTTCCCGACGAAGAAGAGAGGGCCTCTCTTTTATCACGGATCTTCCCCGTTCTCAGTTGTCTCTACAAACTTTTCGGTTTTTCCCCCGTTCAGCGGCCTGTTGTTTTTAGAGAGATCTCGCAAAAGATGCATTTTTTAAGTTTTTCAACCCCAGAGAAGAGGCAGCAGAGATAAATCTCCTTTTAGACGTCGCGGGAGGCTTTACTTCAAGTTTCTTCCCCTCCCGCAACGGTGGTTTTCCAAGAACTCTTGGCGCCGTTCCTATCGGCTCCATGACCAAGGTGATACGGCCAGATTCCTTAAAAGAAAATGCCATGCCCCTTTCCAATTTAGTAGAGAACGTTTCCTGTTGATCTCCGGGGTCCCCTTTCCTCCCCCGAAAAAGGTTTGGGTTTTTTCCTTTGTGTCAAGCTGTCTCCTGCTCCGTTTACAGCCGAAATGTGATCTTTTAGGAAGTGGAGGATTTTTGGTTACTCGCCCCCCATTCTTATTAATGTGTAACCTCTCCGGCAAGAGGTTTCTTTTCTCTCCTTTATAGAAATCTTCTTTTTCCCCGTGGAAGGCTTGACTCCTTTTTACCTCCATGCGATCCCTCCCCCAGTAGTAGAAGGGTCCCCCTGCTCGGGTCCCCTTTGCAGCGAGTCTTCTTTTTTTCCTTCTTGGAGTAGCCTTCTAGCGCCCCTTCCCATTTTCGTTCGAAAGAGCTTCTCTGGAATCTTCTCCCTTATTTCCTGGTTCGAGGCTCCGCAATTCTCCCCCGTCTAAAATGAAAGTCCTTCGAGCTTCGCCCCCTAGTAGATGAGAAGGTTTTTTCCCTTTTGGTCTGGATGTTCTTCCTCAGTTGATTTATTATGTGGGCGGGTACTGTGGTTTTCCCTCGAAAGAGGGTGTTGTCCACGAGAATGTTTCTGTCTCTTTCCTTGGTTGTCGAGAGCTCTCCGAGCTCATTGCAGATTTAGAAGGCTTCCTCAGATTCATCTCCCTTCGGATGGTGTCCCCCTTCTCACGTAGCTCCTCCCTCTTATCTTTTGGTCTTCCTTTGGTCTCTCCGGAGTGCTGAATCCAGAGAAGTAATGGAAGTATCTTCCTTTTGCTTGCCACAGCGCTGGCTTACCCCTCCCCACTCCACGGTGAGTTGATCGTTCTCTCCGCGCGGATTGGGGAAGGCTTTCTTTGCATGGCCAGTCCCTTCAGTTGTAGGTGGGCCCGATGTTTTCTTGTCCTTTTCTCTCCTCTATATTGAATTTGCTTTTCTTTTTTCGCCCCTGAATGGAACATGTCGACTTTTTTTGCTAAAGCTTCCCTTCTTAAACGTTGGGTTTCCCCTAGTCACCGGGTTTGTGAGTTAAGAACCGAAGTCCTTTGCCCATTTTATTTCTAAGACCGAACGTAGTCTATTTCCCCTGGGAAGAGTTCTTCTCCTAAGGCCCTTGCCAGAAGAGGGTGGTCGACTCTGGGTATTTTGTTCCATTGTTTGAAGTTGACATTATGAGGGGAGTAGTCGTCCCTCCATGTCTTTGGCCCACTTTTTTCCCCTCGCGTAGTTAAGCGGGCCCCCATATCTTTTCTCATCCTAAGTGTTTTCGATGATCTTCCCTCCCTGCTAAACCAGAATGGAGCACCACTTCCCCCATCACCCCGGGAGGGCCTCCTTTCACACTTACGCCACCTTTTTTTCCACTCAGGACATCCTTCTTCAACAAGCCCCCCTTCCCCTTTCCTCCCCCTGCGAGTGCCTTCGTCTACTTCATCCCCCCCTTAACTCCCCCGACTCGTTCCCTCTCGGCCGGGAAAAGACCTTTTAACTGGTTCCCCCCCTTTTGATACCGCACTATCCCGTCCAGAAAAACACTTCCGGCGGCCAGCTTTCTTTGTACCCCTTTCCCCCTCCGGCCCTCAAGACCAAGCCCCCTATCGCTGCTAGAAGAACTTATTGAACCCCTTCCCACCCCAGGGGAAAGGATGGCCCCTCATCCTCAGGCGCCCCAACCTCTTTTGCTATACCTAATCAAACTCGGGACCTTTTAAACGGGAGGGGAAAAGAAGTTGCCCCTTTCATCTAATCCATTCCTGCTGGGCAAAGCGCTTACCCCCTTACCGGGAAACCCCAATCTCTTCTCGCTCCGTGAGCCCCACCTCCCCTTTCCCTCGCAGCGTTTACTCCTTGGTAGTAAACCCTTATCTCGTTCTCGCTTAGACACTTCTCTTGCGAGTCCTCGACCTTTTCTGCAAATCTTGCTCGTTCTTCCCCCCACTTGGAGACCATCCCATTAAAGCCCTTTTTCCAGAAAGAGTACTCCCGGCCACTAGTCGCGGTAATCCTCTCTTTCACGACCTTAATGGTCGATCTTGCTTCTCCCCCTCTTGCGAGCGTCAATCTTGCAGAGATTACCGGGAAGTCCGGACATTTCGGCATCCGGAGATCCCGGCTCCAAGAACGACCCCTGTACCGCCCCCCGACGGTAAGACCCGTCCGACTGACGTCCCATCTAAGTCGGGAGCTATCACTCCCCCCCCTGTCACTTAAGCCACGGAAAATTTTTCTAGAACGCATCTTCTCCTTAGAGGTAACCGTTCCTTTTTTTTCAGAATGGGAACCCCATAAATCCCAGTAAACTTCATAGATACTCAAGTTAGTCAACCGGGTTAGAAGCAACCTCGAGCAACTCTTAGACCTTTTCCACGACCCCCCCAACAATCTGGAGGGTCTGAGGGAACAAGGAACCCCCTGGAAAATGAGCTCCTTATAAGCGGCTAGAAGCTCATTGGCCCGATGAAGGGAATAGTTTAATTCTGACATATATCCCCTTGGATGAGCTCCCGTTGGCTTCGACGATGGCTGGCGTTATAAAGAGTACCTCGAAATTTCCCGTCCAACCTCGACACGTCTAAGAACTACCTTCAGAGAGGAGAGATTCTGAGTAGTCGGTGGTGAGTCAGAAAGAAGCTCTGTTCTCCCCCGATATCTTATAAAATCCTCCTTTTTGTTTTACTATCAATCATTCGTTTCCGGTTGGGGGGGGACCGTTTGACCTTGTGGGGGGTGATTTATCATCCCCTTGGGTTTTCCCCTCTCACCCCCCACCGTTTCGTCCTCCCTCCTATTCTCTATTTTCACCCGGGATTCCCGGTTCGGAGGATGCGAGAAAGAGAGCTATAGAGGACCTACGAGGAATAAGCCTAGAAGCGATCGGGTCTACGTCTCTGGTCTTGGGAAAGGGCCTTTCCGAAGATTTTTCCCGAACTGAAGCTCCTTCTCGTTAGAACTTAATGCACAGATAGCCCTCCTACTTCCTTCAAAGACCCCCCTGCACGCTTTTTCCCTTAGTAGTTTTTCCCGTCTTTCCTTTCCGTGAATTTTGAACAGGGGACGACCCTTCCCCTTTTTCGGGGTTAGTTGCCGGCCCCGAGTGAGCCTCCTCTGATTCTCCCTGGCCTGAATGGGCTGTTTTGCGCAGAGATTCCTTATTGATGTGGTCCGAGAAGAATCTTACCGATAAATTACGGCCCTCCCCCTTCGTGTTCTAGAAATTAGGATTCCTTTCCCTTGGAAGGCTGATGACAGATTGGCGACTTCTGCTCTTGCAGATGTACACGGATAAGGGCTCTCCCTGGTAGGGGGGAGGTAAGCGGTCGTTTAGTTTCTCTTGATGTTTCGTCAAGTCCGGAATGGTGGAGCGTTCGTTGATCTTTTCTTTTCGCCGGTTAGCGCTGGATTCGTTTCCCTCTTGAGTCTTTTTCTCCGTTCGTCACTCAGCAACTTCTTCCATGAAAGAGTTTTTCTGAGCGCGAGGGGACCCCGAGGACTTTTTGAAGGGACACGGGCTTTTCTGGTGCGGTTAGCACTTTCTTGGTGATGTCGTAGCGTTTTCTTTTCCCCCTTTGCCACTTCGCGAACGAAGTTGTCTCAGCCCGAGCTTCTCTTCATACGCCTGGCTCGTTCTCTCTGTGGAGAACTCCTGTAGAAGGTGATTCCGACCACGTCGTTTTCTTTTGTCCGCGGCTTTTGTTTGCCGCTTAGTGGCGTCGCCGCACGCTCATTGTTCGTGATATTTTTCTTTTTCCTGGTTGTAGCGAGGTCTACGGGCAGCCAGAGACTTTCCGCGTTGGAGGGCCACTTTTTTCCTTGACTTCAGTCTGGTGTTAAACGATGCTTCTTTTTTTCCTTTTTGTCGCTCACACTTTCCTTTGGCAGGAGGAATGGGCCTCCCCATCCTGGAAAAGTTCAATCGGCCTTGCTCCACTGTTCTTCGCCGCCTGACTTTTGGTCCGGGGCAATGGCCCTTTTGTAGCCTTCTCCCGCCTTGCGACACGTCGGCCCCCCTTTGTGGGTTTTTTTTCCCCCCCCTAGACGGGTTCGTTACGCCGAAAGACCCTCCCTTGGTCCAGTCGTGCCCGGTTTTCTCGAACGCTTTTTTTTTAAAAGGGTTCTGAGGGCGTAGTCCCCTTTCCCAGGGTCTCCTCCCGTTGCATGCAGGTCGGGGTATGTTTCCCCTTTGTATGAGGTCCTTTTCTTTTTTTTCTTGGAGACGTTGCGGCGTCTTGCTCATACCAAGTGGTGTCGGTTCTCTTTCTCACAATTCCCCCACGTAGTTTCCCC
>Ga0179593_1647302_pt1 | contig 28509 bp, 48 predicted proteins | sample CZODoug2_1_08_16_FD_185931 | JGI IMG/M metagenome (GOLD analysis project Ga0179593, IMG submission 185931) | Vadose zone soil fungal communities from Angelo Coast Range Reserve, California, USA - CZODoug2_1_08_16fungal (PacBio error correction) | ecosystem: Environmental > Terrestrial > Soil >... | reverse complement strand
AGCTCAGTTTTCGAGTGGGCATTACGACTTTTCCCCCTGCCGGCAATCACCCTTGTTCCTGTGTTATCTTCCGTGCGCGATTTTTTTTTCATTTTCTTTGCTAACCATGAGACCACGGGTCCACTAGTAAACCGGGCCTTTTTTTTTTCTTTCTCTTTTTCCTCACAGTGGAGGTCCTCTTGCGCTCTGGTTCTAATAATTCCATTTTTTCAGTCGAATGGGTTGCGACCGACTTTTTTCGCGTTCCCCTTTTTTCTGCCACACATCGCCCACCAGTAGCCCTATTTTTGCAGCGTCCTGTTCACTCGATCCCTCTTGATCCAACACGTCGCTCTTGCCTGTTCCCATTTCTTGCCGGTATCCCTTTGGCCATTCTGGTGGTCATGCTGGGTGCCTATAGGTGCACCGGTGTCTCGTTGCCCCTTGTTTTTTTTTTTGATTTTATAGCTGAGGAGCAGGGTTCGTTTCCAACCTCCCTCCTCATCAAAGTCTGACTGGGGAACGAGCCGTGTTCTCCCCCTTTGATTTTTTCTTCTACAAACCTCCATGCGCGCTCGCTCGTCCCCTCTTCCGCATGATTTCCCACTCCCCCCGCGCATCCGTCTCTTTTGTTTTTTCTTTTCTTTCTCGGCGGTCCAGCGTCGGGTTGGCCTGACGTGGTTGGTTCGATGTTGGTTTTCTTCCACCCCTTATTCCTTTTTTTTTTAATTCACTCTCGTCCTAAGCCGAGGGTGCTTACGCTGCCCGTGCTGTCAGACCGTCACGATTCCAGTCGGTAGACCCTCTATGTTTTCCTTTTCACGATGAACGGCAAAGAAAACGATTTTTTCCTTTTTTAGAGCCGAATCGCTGGATGTGTTTTCGATCGTTTTCCGGATGGAGAAACGCTGGCTCCTTCGGACTCTGGGCCAGTCGAAGGAGGTTCTCCACGGACTTCTTTTTTTTAAGTGTGGGGATCAGTTAAGCTCCTTTTTTCATATAAGAACCAGGAACAAGGTTTTGATGTCCCCCCTACCTTCTTCTCGTGTAATTCGCCTCAGCCAGACATTTATATTTTTTCATTGGCCCCGCAAGGTTTCAGAGCCCACGTTTTCTCGACTATGCGTGAACGTTAGTTTTCCTCGTTTCCTTTCCCCTTGAGAACAGGTGCATGGCACCGACCTTTCCACGGGTGTGGTTCTCCCCCTCCCTCCCCCCCTCTTCCTCCCGTCTGTAGTCAGGTTTTTTTTCTTCTTCATGCCTCACGACCCCGTGCAGGTATGTTGTCGTTGCTCCATCACCTCTTCAGTGACCCCCCCCTTCCCTCTTTTGCCTTGTTGCCTAATCGGTCGCATGCGATTCCCGCAGTTGCTTTTTTTACGCCCCCCTCCTCTTGCGTTCTCAACGGCAAGGTGCTGGATTTCATAGCGATCTTTCGCTTCCAGCTTACTCCCCTTGAAGTAAAATTGCGGGTTTGATTTTTTTCTTGTCTTCTCCATCGAGGATCACTTCCCTAAGCCTGATGAATCCAAGACAAGCTGGCTGGTTCCCAGTCTGTGTCCCCCTTCTTAAACGGAACGGGAGCGACCCTCGATTTCTTCTTCTTGCCGGCAGGAGATAGGGTCTTTCGGCTTTTCTTTTTTCCTGCAGTTGGATGGACAGGACTTTATAGTTTCTTTGGTGCCTGATTGCCGCCCCATCCGATTTTCTCCCCTCTTCCCCTGTCTGTTTTTTTTTGCGCCGGAGGTTTTCCTGATAGACCTTCACTTTCCCCACTGGCAAACGATATTTCTTACGCTTGTTAGATACCGGGGCTCCAGTTGGGGTCCCCAGGGTCTGTGATTGTTTTGACTAAGTTCCCGGTAGAAAATCTCTCTTTAGCTCTAAGGCGGTACCCTCATGCTCCGCCGTCATTTTCCAAGACATGGGTTGAGCGTTGACCTTCCAGAAACGGACTTCATTGTCAAGTTACAGATTCAAATCCTGCTTTACATCAACTCCCCACCTTCCTCTGTCTCTCTTCAAGCGATCGTTTTGTCCATCGCATTTTTTCCCCACAACCTGCTAACTACAGCCAGTCTTCCCTTTCCCTTCTGCTTATGCACCTGGCTTTTCCTCCCACTGTGCACTGCCCCCCGTTCGAATTTTTCTCTACGTGGACGTCATCGGGACTTGGACCGACCCGCCGTTTTCCCATTTGCCACTGCTGAATCACGAGGCTGGGATTCTTTCCCCCTGGTTCCCCGTCTGTCGGTTTCAATTTTTTATGCCTTATCGCTCCCTTCTTTTCTTGAGCCATGTTCCCATTTTTTTCTTTTTCTCGATCTGGCGCTAGCCCTCTGGTCCTCCTGCCCTGAGGAGTCCGGATTCCTGGGTATTGGCGGTTGGTCAGTGCTTTGTTGGAGCTGGAAGTTTCCCCACAAGACGTACATGCGATTCCTCTGCCTTCCATGGAGAGGTATTCCAGGATTGGTTCCCTTTTTGCCGACCTTCTGGGTTCAGGGTAGTTTTTTAGCAAGCGCAGTCAAGTTTCTCATTTCTTCCTCTTCTTTTGATCCAGAGCTGAAAGCACTGGCTGGGTTCGCCCTTTTTTTGAGAGAGTTGGAAAACTGACACCCTCCTTCCCACAGGTTGGCAAACTATTGGATATCCTTCCGTCAGGCTTTCCCTTTCGGTTGCGATTGAGTGCGTGTCCCTGCGATGTAACCGATTTTATTTTGAAACGGTCAAGCCTTGCCCCCACAGCGGTTTCAGATCCATGTTGGATGGTTATGGCCCCCTGTTCCCTGAGTTTTATTTCCCTCCTCCTGCGACCTTTGAAGGGCGCTTGTGCCCAGTTATCGAGTTTTGTTCGCCGAAGTCCGAACTCCTAGTCCACCCTTAAACAGGCTCCCACAGATGGCCTTTCACTTTGAGGTTGCTTTTGGTGCCCCGCCTCTGTGTCGACTTCACCGTGGATAAGTTTACCCACACTTTTTCTTCTTTGATAGAACTTGATGCAGGGCCGAGTCAAAGGTTGTTCCTGGTTCTTTTCGGCTCCGTTTTGGCTGCTTGCTGAATTAGAGGATTAAGCGCCCCCCCCTCTGGCAGTACGCATGAGGCGTCCTGCTCTCTGGATCCACGGCTTTTTTTTTCCACGCAACGTCTCAATCACCCCCCCCCCAACCCACCCCTCTATCTCCTAATAATGTTGTTGTTTTTTCTCTCTCTTTTGTGTTTGAGTTTTGATTGTGCTTGTCTCCTCGCCGGGGGTTTTCCTTTTTCTTATGGCCTTTTTCCTCTTACCTTGCTTTTAGTGGTCGTTTTACCTCTCCGAATTTCGCAGTTTTTCCTCCCCAGGGACACTCCTGTTAATCCTGCAACGTTTCTCCTTTTTCTTTCACCACTCATCACGTTTCCTTACTTTCCTTCGTCCTCTACCCTTCGTGATTTTCCCAGAAAAATTTTCCAACCCCCTTTTAACTCTGTTGGGCGTTGTACCGTTTTTCTGCTCTTTTCTTTCTTCTGCGACACCTCCCATTTTTTTTTTCTAACCTGGTGTTCGCTCCTTCAAAGTTTGCCGATTGTTATTTTTCCCCTCACCTTTTTCCAGAACCAATCCTTTCTCTTTTCCGATGCCATCCGCGTTCCCAACCCTGCCCCCCCCTCCAACTTTTCTTGTCAAACGCAACTCAACCTCCCCTTTTTCCCCTTTTCCAGACGAATTGATCTCATCATATTCTGATTTTGTTGTGAAAGGAGGGCGTCCCCTTTTTCCCACTTCTCCTGGATTGCCCCCTTTTTGCCCCGCCAATTCTTTTCTCTTCGACCTGAATCGCAGCCTGCTTTATCCCTGTGCGACCGGCAACACTTTCCCCAGTCAAACTAACCCCCCTTTTTTTAGACTTTCTCCCTCTCCCCATACTTGTTTTAGCCCTCGATTGTTGGTACACACCCTTCTTCCAATCTCCAATTGTTTCCCCTCCCTCCCGCCCTTCTAAACCCGTGCAATGACTTTTCTTCATCTTTCCCCCCTCTCGCAATCGCTGGCCCCTTCTTCCCCACACGTCACAGAATTTCCTTCCTCTCCCTCCCCCTCAGCCGAAGGTGTCAGATCGCCAGTCCTCTCTTGTTTTGTCCTCTGGCCCAAGCCACTTCCTCCTCCAGATGTGCAATGACAGCATTTTCTTTTCTGACTGATCGTGACCTTTCCGCCCTGAGCCGCATATTCCTTTGGTGGGGGAAAGTGGCCCATTTTGAGTTTTTAATCCGTCTTTTTTTCTGGTGACCTTTTTGCCCGGCTGTAGTACTTTTCCTTTTTTTCATTCATCTCTGCATAAGTACGATCTCGTCCTTTTCACTGCGCGAATTTTGGCCGTTTGTCCCCGCAAGTCTTCCTCCAATTTCTCCTCCGGTGCGTCTCTTTCGTAACGCGAATTGCCTTTTTTTCCCCTTCCGGTCGTTAGCATGGGCACCCCGCCTAGGCCTCTCTTCGATTTTGTCGAACATGTAGATTCCCTTTTCCCCTGCTCCTTTTTCCCAAACTGTACCCCACCGTATATAAGACCATTGTGTTCTATGAGGTGCCATTTTTTCTTTACGATTTTTCCTAGCCAGGCCTCCATTTGCAACCCCCCCTGGTGACTTCGTAGGTATGTTTGGATTGGTATGTAGGATAGGCATACGTCCTGACGATTTCCCTTTCAATCTTTTTCTTTATTGTCCACAATAGCGTTTCCGAAGATTCACTTTCTACCGAGCTCTTCGCTTCCTAGATAGCCTGATCCTACCTCTCTTTTTTTTCAGTCTGCATAAGATCTCCCCCCGTTTGATTCTTGAATTTGCCTTGGGATCTATCCCCTCTCGTGTAGAGACGTTTTTTACCCACCCCTCTCTCCAAGTGCAGTTTTACTTAGTTCTGCCCCATTAACCTAGAGGAATGCCTCACAAACATTGACGTTTTCTAAACGTTTTAGTGTAGTAAACCCGACCCTCCCTTTTTCTCCGTCGAGGAATGCTCCATCAATCCAGGCCTGCCAGCATGGTGCATCTTGTGGCCTTTTCTTCCCCTTTTTTTTTAAGTGGTCCCCTGGTCCTTGTAAATTTGAAAGGATTCCCGGCCCTTCTCATTGTTGAAGATAGTTATGTCTGGTTGATTTGATCCACCGGGGGACTCTTGATGACTGGGGCTCTATGAGCCCCCCTTTTTTCTGACCTATTCACTGACCGAAGGGGGCACTTTTTTTCCTCTGATTCCTGGCTCTCACCTGCTGTCCGTCCTACCCTCCTTACCTACGTTATATTGATGGACCTACACTCTTCAATCTTTGTCCCCTTTTTTCCTGTTCTCCTAGCCCCTTGACGCTCCCTGGCACCCTCCCCCCACGTTCCTGAATTGCCCAATCTTCGCCGACCTTTCTCGCCATTTTTCCCCCTTTCTCCGATGTTCAATACGCCGTTTCCCCAGCCCTCTCTCTTCCTCCTCCTAGTCTCTGCTTAGTAGCCCTTTCCCCATTGCAAACCTTTCCTCCCTTCTCTGGTCTAGATATGATTACTTGCCTTTTTTTTTTTCCAGCCCTCTTTCTCGTCTTTGCATTACAAGGTAATCCCCCTTTTCTACCGCTCTTCCCCTCGACAGGAAACCTCTCGGTTCCCCACATTCCCGCTTTTTCCCGAGCTTGTCCAAGATTTTTTTTTCTCCCGTCCTTTCCTTCCCCTCGGGATCAGGTTAAAAGCAGTTTCCATTTGACTGCGCAATGCAGAGTATTTCCACAACCTCCTTACACTTTGTAACGTGGCCCCGAAAGTCTCCCCCCCTGGCCGTTTTTCTCATTTTCTTTCTTTCCTTGATTGATTCTCTTCCCATGATTTCCTTTCCCTCCCCCCCCCGGTAAGCCCGATGCTCGGCGGCCCCCAACCCCCTTTTTACCAGAGTGCACCTCTGGATCCTTTTTTTTTTTACACATTCCCCCGCCTTCGATTTCGGATAACGCTGAGCCCCCCGCCCCCTTTCTCTCTCCTTGTTTTGGAATTCAAACAATCCTTTTTTTGTTGACATTCTTTTCTACGACAGATAACTGTTTCTCCTTTTTCGCGCCCCTCTCAAAATGAAGAGTCCCCCTACCCCCCCTCCGGACTGCGACAGAGGAATCATGGTTCCCAATAGCCCCCCTCAAAGCCCTGATTCCTGCAGAAATTAGCTATAATCGACCCCCCCCACCCTTTTTTCCCTCTGCTGTTTTAGGTGTCGTTTTTCCTTTTTCTTCTTCTCCCCCTGCCCTTTCCCCCCTTCCTTTGAGACAAATTCAGGCCACAAGGGTGATTTTTTCCGTTTCTTTCCCTCTTTTTGCCCCTCGAACCGGTGCGGTTTATATCTCTCCTTCGTTGTTTTTTTTTTGGATCTCTCTCCAGCCAGCACAGAGTTGTCTTTTTTCATACTTTTTCCCCCCTCCCTTCCCCCCCCGTCTCACCCTGTGGCCTGAGGCCCCCACTTTCCGGGTGCCCTCTCTTTTTTTTTAATTCCCCCTTTGACCAGGGCAAGACGACCCTCCCCTAAAAGTACGGACGTTTCCTTCCTGGTAGATTCTTTCTAATTTTTCCTCGATTTTTGTTTCACCCCCTATTTCCATGATCTTCCTTTCCGGTCCGAATGGGGTGATGTTCTTCCATGCTTTTTGCTGTCCAAACCTTACAAGCCCCCTCATCTTTTTTTCTCTGATTTTCCTTCCAGTTCCCCTAGTGACAATGGTTCTTCCTCTCTGATGGGAGGGAAAGGCTCTTCTCTTATTCCATCTTTTTTTTTCTTGGAAGCTGCGGACCCCCTTTCAGGCATTTTTCTTTTGGGTAATGTTTTCTTCGTAGCCCCTTGCTAATTTTGAATTTCTTTCTTTCCCCTCTTCTAATGAGCAGCAGTTAAGATCTTCCACATACTCTACCCTTGGAAGTATGGAAAATTCTTTCCTCCACTTCCCCCTTTCGACACTCATTAAAGTTTCCTTAGGGTGATGATGATCAAATTCCTTTTTCCCTCTAGACACTTCTTCCTAATGATTTCCAAACCCCTTCTTTCCTGCTTTTCGCTCCTCTGAGTAAACTTATTTTTCTTTTTTCAAGATTCTTTTTGGACACCTCTGAATCCTTTTTTAACTTCTTTCCCCCAACTAGGAGGAAATATTTTCTTACTACTTTGCTTCTGAGCGGCCTTGCTCAACCCGATCTTCCCTTCCCCTTCTTAGGACCCCTTCTCCTTCGATTTCCTTTTTTCCCTCCTTCCCCCGGTCGTACTATCACGGCTGAACGCTGAGCACCTGTTTTTTTTTGAGGCTCTCCTTAATGGGACCCACCCCGATTCGTCTTGACCTTCGACTCCCTTTCCAGGATGGGGTCAATTCCTTCCCTTTATTTTGTCGGAGACTTCAGGTTTCTTCCCTCCCATTCCATTTGGGTGCTGGACACCTCTTCCCCTTCTGTGTAATGTAGCCTTTTTTTCCCTTCTAGCTGCAGCACAGCAGGTTGCACCCCGAATGTCGCGAAGGAATCCTTTTTTTTATCTTTTCTTCTTAAGTGTAATAAACTTTATGCACCCCTTTTTCCGTCTCCCCTTTAATCCGAGATTCTTCTCCCCACCCCATCCCATACCTTCTCCGTAGACCTTTTTCCCCCCTGTTTCCCCTACTGTACATGAACCCCCTTTTTTTCAGGGGCTCAGCGTATCGCATGATGCACTTCTTTCTAACTCTGTCGAAGATGACCCGTTTTCCCCCCCTCGTTTCATTCCCGAGCGTCCCCCCCTGCCTTTTTTTTTCCGTCCCCCATCACTATGGCGAGTTCACGGTTTTCTTTGATTTTCTTTCTCCCCCGATCGTTCTTGACTGTGCTTTTTTTTAAGTAAAACCCAGGCACCTTTTAGCGGGGTCTTTGTTAGCTTGGTCCCTCAATTTCTTTTCTCTTTGCATGCCGCACTCAATTCTCGCTTTTCTCCCCCACCCATTTTTCTGGGGAGACTATTGGTTCCCCCCCCTTTGAGTGCCTCGACATGCACGACTCCTTCCCCGTGTTGTATTTTAACGATTCGGCGGCGCCTTTACTTTCACCTTTTTGAAAATCTTTTGAGTGGGCCTCCGAGATCCCCCCCCCCAAATCTGCCAGTCCCCTTCCCCTTTTTGGTTGATCTCTGCCCTTTTTCCCGTCCCTTTCTTCACCGCCACCCTGCACCCACGCATATGCCCTTCTTTTCTGGTCCCGTGTGACTTTTTCCCAAATAAGGAGTTTGTTTTCCTCTTATTGCCAATAACTTTCGACCCACCCAGCCCTTTTTCTCTCTAAGGCGGCCCCGCCCTCTTATCGAATCCGTACACCGAGTTCAATTTTTCCGGTGTCCGTGAAGACTGACTCCTGACTCTCCTTGTCCATTTAGAAGCACTTTCCCCGTTCAGTCCTTCGATGAGAGTCTTGACCCTCATTTTCCGTCTTTCCCTCCCTTGGAATGTAAACACCCACTTCCCCCATCCTTTCCCCACCCCACCCCCCCCCCCCCCCCCCCCCCTCCCCCCCCCCCCCCCCCCCTCTCTTACATTTTCCCTTCTTTTTTTTCACCCCCTGGCTTGTCCCAATACCACCCAATCCCCTTCTTTGATGGATTTCCGTGCATTTTCCTCCTTTGGCTCTTGGCCTATCTTTTCCCCCGACTCGTCCTCCTAGGATTTTTCTTCCCCCGCAATCCTCCACGCTTCCCCCCTTTTTTTTCTGGCCAAGATCCTGTCCCCTTCGGCTTTCCCCTCCTTTGCCTGCCTTCTAGATTGCTAGTAGTCTTTACTTCCTTGTCAGTTGATTTTTTTTTTGTATCGATCTTGTAGACTGTTTCCGTTCCAGCTACAGTGCATTTATGGTGGGCTTACGTTGGCATGGTTCTGTCCTTTTCTTTTTCCTCAGTCCCAACTCTGAGGATGCGAGGGTCCTCCCCCCCTCCTTGAATGAGAGGAACCAGGCAGTGTTTTTTGCCCCTTTCCTTTTTTTTGCCAGCCATCTCCTTTCAAGGAACCCTTCTTTTCCTTGCCCTTTTCTCTCTCTTTTCTCACTGGCTGGCGATTGGCGCACTGCGTTTTCTTTCTTTTTGAAATACGCACCCCCCTTTCCCGCCGGGAGCCCCATTTGGTTCTGTCTGTAAGTTCCTTTTTTCTCCCCCCAAGCGCCGTTGTTCTATTGCGTGCTTTTGTCCCCCTTCTGATTCTTCCGATTGTTTCTTTTGACGCGGGCTTCTGCCCCTTGGATATTCCCCTGAGTACGTTTCTGCGTTTTACTAACCGACGACCGGTCCCCTTCGATCCCCCCAGGGGCAATCGCCGTTTTTTTGTTCTCAGACACTTCAGTCCTCACCTGCTTCGGTACCCCCCCCCGTTCTAACTCTCGCACTGTGAGTGTCTGCCCCTCCGACTGTTAGTCTCCTGTGTACCACCCCACCCCCCCAAGGACCTTTCTTTGGTGATCCCAACTCTTTGGATGCTTCTGTCGTTAGACTTTCTGTCTTGGCTTTGGCCTCTTCCCTTAGGATTTTCCAACCGCGGGAATCCCGTTTCCTTTCTCCTTTCTCGCGACACAGGAGCAACCTCCCTCCAGAATCCCCCCCTCCCCCCCCCACAACCTTTCTTTTTCCTCATCTTTTGTTCTCTTTTTTTTTTTTTTTTTGGCCCGTTCAGCAAGTTCTTCTCTCGCTTCTTTCTCGCCTTCTGCCCCTGTCTCCGCTTTGTGTTTCCTCCTTACCTCCGACCTGTCCCCCTTTGCCACAGCCAAAGCCGTCATGTCACTCCTTTCTTGGCAACCGACGTCGTTGCCGCAGGTCTTCCCCCTCCTTCCCCCTTTTTTTCTGAGACCCTTCATTTTAAGACTTTCCCCCCCCTTTGAGTTCACCATAACCCCCCTTGTTAAAAATCTGTGCCTTGTCTTTTGATGCTAGTGTCTTCTTTGTCTTGCCGTCCACCCCCCCCCTCCCCCCGCCTGACTCACCTGCGGGGGCGTCCCATCTTCCCCCGGACTCTTCTGTTTACGTTTTTTTAAAACCACTCATTTGCCATAACAAACTCCTCTTCGTTTGGTTACTGCACTTCCCCCCCTTTTTCCCAGATTTTTCCCCCCTCTGTCTCCCCAAAATAAATCTTCACCTCCCCCCCCCCCCCATCGCACAACCTCGTGTAAACCTTTTCGAACTCCACCCCTCGGTCTTCCACTTATCTCTTTTTTAAGGAGTTTGGAGTGCATTTTTCCCTGTTTCGCCCTCCCGGCAGTTGCTTTTGTCCCCCCCCCCCTGGAGCTTTTTCATTTCCTTGTTAGTTCTTAATCCCTTGACACAATCCCGCAAACCCCCCTGGGTGTTCCCCCTTCCTGGCTATAGCCATCCGTTCGGCCTTTCCCGTCCCTTGTTGAGCCCCCCCTTGACGCCCTGTGCCCAGAAAAAGGCCCCCCCCCTGCGTAACCCCTCCCCCCTGCTCAAACTGGCTCCGGCGCTCCAATACCCCTCCCCCTCTCTTACATCGCGAATCCCCCCCCTTTATCCTTTTTACGGCCTACTCGGATCCTTAGTTTTTTCCATTCGATCCTTTCCGTTAGATTCTCCTCTCTGGATTCCCTTCCCTTCCTTTTTTTTTGATCCCTCGGCAATGCCTACATTTTCCCTTTTTCCGGTAAAGTCCTTGATGCACGTTAGACCTCCCTCCCCTTCCCCTTTCTCCCAATCCCCCACTTGGGGGAGTGGCACCTTTTTAGTTTTCCCCTTTTTTTGCACCTCCAGAAGTGAGCTGTTTTTCTTGGGACTTCTGTTTTTTTCGTTTAGGCCTTGATCCCCAATTCCTTACCCCTCCCCGTAACGCGCTTTTGTTCTCCCTCTCCATCGATCGGAATGTTTGTTGACGTAAAGCCGTTCTTTGTTCCCTCACTGTGCTTTCCTCTTTTTTTCTTTCCTTCTTTCACTCTTCCCCAAGTTCTTGTAAAATCCTGGACCTTCCTCTCTGCCGTCTTTTTGCAGCCTTGAATGTTTCTTTTCTTGGCAATAGATACCTCCCTTGGATTGGTCTCAAAACTGGCTTTTCTCCTCCCTCGGGCTCTTCTTTTTAATTGGGTCGTGTGAATTTCTTTTCTTTCCGCCACCAAAACACCTTTCCAGGTGGCAGTCTTTTCTTTTTTTTCTAGATTCATAACCCGGCATACGTCAAGATCCACCTCCTTGTCCTTCCCATCTTGCAGGTCCAATTCAGCCTCCCTCCTCTAATCCCCTTCCTCTCTTGTCGCTCTTTCCTTCCCCCCCCCTTTTCTCCGGTCCTCAGAACTCGTGTACTCTGCCTTGTCTTTTTCCCCCCCCCTCTCCCTGTTCTTTCACCCTTCTCGCTTTTGTGCGGTGTTCCTCTCTCACCTGGCTCGATGGTGCGCCGCGACCAAAGATCACCACCCCCCCCCCCCCTGTCTTTTCTAGTGATTCTTAGCTCTATTTCCCCCCTCCCCCTTCTTGACACCATTTTCACATCAACATTGTTTTTCTCTGATGTATTTTTGAAATCACCTCACGTCGTTACCTATTCTTTGCGAACCCAGAGTATCCCCCCCTGGTCAGGAGTAGACCCATCTTCCCCCGTCATTCTTTAGGGCATCTTGAAGCTGGCCCCCGACCCCTTCAGCCATTCACTTCCCCTCCCCTTCTACGTTGACTGGAGGAATCATGTCTTTTTTTTCTCACCGTACCTGGGAGCGCGGCTCTGGTTTTCCTCCATTGAACCCCAAACCGTTTTACCATCTTTCTTGGTAACGGAGACGTCCTTTTCTGTTCGTCTTTTTTTTTTTACGGCTCAAGAGTCTGTTCGCTCTCTCTTGAGGCGCCCCAATTTGAGAAATTGTCGCCATTCTTCTTTTTTTTTCCTGCCCCCCCTCCTTTTTTGACTCCCCCTGCCCCCTTAATAAATCGTTCCTTTTCCTTCCCCCCTAGCCTTGGCCAGAGCGCCTCTGCATCGAATCCTTTCGTGCCCTCACAGCGGCCAAGTCCCTCTCTTTAGTAGCTTCATCTGATTCTTAGTTTTACTGCCGTTATCTTTTCTTCCATCCTTCTCTGGGTTCTAGCTCCGGCTTACGTCTCGGCCTTTCTTTTATAACCCCGGATCGAGCTTTTCCCTCCCCATTCGTCTTCTTTTCTCCTCCGACCCTATGCACCTCGCAAGGACCTTATCAGGTTCCACCCTCCCCCCCTTTGGACCGCTTGTCCACCCGTCGCTTATAATTCTTTTATAGCTTGTCCAATCAGTGCTTTTTTTCCGTCCTCCTGCGAGGTATGGGATAAGCCCCTTCCCCCTTTACCTTCGACCTTCCTTCTCATCCACAAGGATTCTTTCCCCCCTCCTCCTTTCTGATCCTTTTCCTGGAAACCGTCTTCCCATGGAGCTTTAGGATCTATCCTCCACCGACCCCTCAGCCCGATGTCTTTTCGGCGCCTCCCCCTCTCCCTTTACGCTAATCGGAATAACATGGATTTTTGACCCCTCATTGCCTTCCAGTTACCTTCAGCCCTGTCCCCCAAGTTGGCGACGTTTCTTTATTCACCCCCCTCGGTTCCGATGGACCCCCCTCATGTCGTCTTCTTCACGGGCCCTGGTTGTCTCCAGGCCCGCTCAAGCCCTTTTTTCCAATTCAGTCCAACCCAAATCGCCGGTTTTGGGGTCTACAGCTTTTCCTTTGTTTACCAAAGTTCTTCTTTAGTTTTTTTGAATCGAGGAAGACCCTTTTTTCCAAAACCTTTAAATGCGTCGCGGATTTTTCTGTTTTGGCCTTTTAAAGAAACTCCCCCGTCCGCCACCCGGCCTTTTTTACCTCACATTCCTTGATTGCCTTTTTTTTTTTTTACTCAGTAGTCTTTACACTCCCACGCTCGGTTTTTCCTTGTTTTTTTTTTTAGAAAGCCCCCCGGTTTTTCTTTGTCCTCCTCCTCCCTCCCCCCACCATTTTCCCAATCCCTTGGCATGAATGTTAGTTCATTTGGTTTTTTGAGCCATGCGACACTTTGGGCAAGCCAGCGACCGACGGCCCTTTGTTTACTTCTTCCACTTTTTGGTTTTCCCCACTATTTTTTTGTCCTCTCCTCTTCTTTTTTTTTAATTTTTGTTGAGCCGATGCGTTCCTTCTTTCTTTTTTGAACCTTCTGCAGCCTCATTATCCGTCGTCTCTCTGTCCCTACTCGTAAAACTATTGTTCCCAACCCGTTCCCCCGGCCCTTTTTTTGGTGGGATTTGACTGTGAATTGATCCTTTTTTTTTCTGTTTTTTCGCTGCGGAAGATCTTCCGCCAGATTCGCCTTAGTGTGGGTCTTTTTTTCGCTCCCGTTTCTTACTTTGCTTTGATATGAGGCAGTCGTTCCGATGCCACAATTTCCACCTTTTTGATTTCTTCTGGGCATCGGCCCTCCCCCCTTCCGCTTCCATTTCCTGTTATGCCTTTACAATAAATATCCTCCCTTTTCTCTTTTTTTTTAAGGTTTGGAGACACTTATCCCTACTTTGACTATCGACTTTTTTTTTCTGGCGTTTTCACTTTTTTGTCCAGCTGATTTTGACCTCGATCTTTTTTCCTGCTGTGCGGAGCTCTTATCCCATTTGACTATGGCCACTCCTTTCATCGCTTCCTTTCTCTTGGCGGGCAGACTTACCCGTAGCCCCTTCTTTCCCTCTATTCTCCTTTTTAGGGGCTCGAATTGCTATTTTTTCTGGAACGTTTTTTACTCTCGTCGAAAGACCTCTTGCTTCGCTTTTTCTTCTCCCGGAACCCTGGTTCACGACGCTTTTTTTTTTTCACGTTTTGATCTGGACTGCTCCTTTCCCAAATTCACAACCCACCATTCCCGAGTCTTTCCTTTTTTGTCCCTGTCGACCCCCCCGCGTCAGGGGCGAGGCTTTTTTCCAGACCCTGTCCCGTGTTTTTTTTTTCCCGCCCTACCATTCTCTTTTGTAATTGCCAGCGCCTTCCCCCCCTTTCCTTTTTTTCTGCTGGACCCCCGTCAGGTTGTTTCTCAAGTTCCTTTTTTCTGTTCCTCATGCATTTTAATTCCGGTTTTGCTTTCTTTCATGGCGAGGGTTCCATTTCCTTCTCTTCCCCTTGTTTTCTTTTTCCCCATCCTACCTCTTCTTTCCGGATCATGGGCGGTGACTGCTTTTTCCCCACTTCAGCTTCTAGCCGGATGATTTTTATAACATTTTTCTACCCTGTCGTAGCCTTACGAGCAGCTTCCCTTTTCACTAATCTCTTGCGATACGTCCCCTTTTTATTTTTATTTCTTGTTTTGAGCTGATCGTAGTGCGGGCATTGATTGAAGTCCCGACAAAGTGCGAGGGTTATCTTTTTTAACCCTGAGCTTTCCTCGTTCACGTTCGTCGATCCCGGCCCACACCAAGACACCCCCCCAAAACTGAACAACCCCCCACCAAAACCCCAACCCCAACCCCCAACACCACCCCCACCCCCAAAAACCCACCCCCCCCAACCCCCCCCAACCCCACCCCCCAACCCCCACCTTGATGCGGGGGATATGATTCTTTTTTTTTTAATCTTTTGACTTTCGTTTAAAGGCACTGATTTTTTTACAGTCCCCCCTTTATGGCTTATCTGCGATGTCGGTACAGATATTTTTAATTTTTTTTGTTTTTGTCCCCCTAATTGTTTTTTTAGTTGGTTGATTTTTTCTTCGATTTGCATACTCGATAAAAACAGTTCCTCAGTGCACTTGTTCGGTTGGTTTTGACTTTCCTCTTTCCAAATTTACCCCGGAACTGTTCGCTTCCCTGGGTCCCCTTTGGATAACAATGGAGTTCTACAGTTGCCACTCAGTTAAGTTTTTCCTATAAGACTTTTAATCTCAAGTATTCCGACTTAGACGACAGTCAAAATCGTTCCCCAGTTTTTCTTCGTTGAAGAAGATTTACCCTTTTCCCCCAAATCTAGGACAAGAAGGCATTTAAAGTTTCAACTTCTCTTTTAGAGTCTAGAGCTCGTTACGTTACTGTCTCGCATTGTGCTTCCCGCACCCCCCCCTCATTCCCTTCCCCCATTCACCCTCTTCTGCCCAAACGGTTTCCACCTTTTCTCCGCGTGGCTGTCCGGTTTTCGGCTTTGCTTTGTCCTTTTTGGACTTTCCCGCCCTCGTCTCCTTCTTCCTGAATCACGAGGACATTTTAGGTCTTGACTTTCCTGGTTTTAAAGAGTTTCCGGCATTATCCTGACGGCCTATAGATGAGGCCTTCCTGAACTCTGGGCCTGTTGGTTTTTACACTTTTGTGAACGATTGTCCCCTCGGGACTTTTTAAATTTTTAGACAAGTGAGTGCATGGTTTTTGTTGCGTTTATTTCAGTGATTGAATGTCTTCTTTGGCCCCCCCCCCAAAAGAGATTTACCTTTGGACCGACGTATTGAGGAGGAGACCAGCCTGCCCCCTGTTTTTTATTTGTACTGATGCTTTAAGGTAGGAAAGCTCGCCTTCCCTTACCCTAAGAGGATGAAGACTGCTTATCCTCCAGAAACTCTTTGGCGTGGAGTCCGGTGACACGACGCTCTCTCTTTTTTTTCCCCCTGAAATCACAAGACTTTATCCCCAATTTCCACAGGGTAGACTTCTGATCTCCGTCCTGTGAATTTTGCAGCACTTGCCGGTTTTTCCCCTCGTTTAGTTTTTTTTTTTATAGGTGGTAGACCGTATTTTCTCACATCGGATGTTCTCTTTTAAGGAAGGAGAGATCCGGTCAAACGGTGATATTTTTGACCACTTGACACTGCCTTCTTGTGCTTTCTATTACAGTTGCACCGTCCCAAAGCTGACTTTTGGGGTTTGCAGAGCATCTTTGCCCTGCCGCTACTAATAGAGCACCCCTTTGAACAAAGCTGACCCCAAAAAACGATCCCCCGCCTGGATCGTTTTATTTCCCTGGTCGACCTCACAGCAGGTCGTTTCAGTCACAGTGTGTACGTTCAAACAGCTGCGACAATCATTTTTTCATTTTTCCGGCTTTCAGAATTTTTTGGTCCCCCCTGATCTGCTTGATTTTTCCTTTCTTGAAAGCGCCACGCCCCGCTTTATCCGCTTCTTTAGAAGGAGTTCTAAAGCTACCCCCGCTTCCCATCAGAAACTCCTCCCCCCCCACACCAATATACTCCACATCTGGTTGTTGTTAGTCTTTTTGGGTTGGGAGGGGGTCCTTTCCTTCAGTTTCTTCTGGAGTTTTTCCCTCGTGGAACTGATTTCCTCTGCGCTAAACCCTCTTTTGGGGCGCTTAATCCCTAATGCTTTCCTAAGTCCCCCCCAAAATCAAGCACTTTGAGCCCCAGACCTACACAGACTGAGGTGCATAGTCTTTTTGGTAAAAGTTTTCCTATTTTCTCTCAACTCATAGGTGTTTCCCCCTGGGACTGACGAAACAGTCGGGCGTCCACATTCCCCCTAAACCCATTTGATTTTTTGTTTCTTGTTACCCTTTTTTGTGTGCTCGGCTGAGTTTTTTGTTTGGCATCCCCATCTCTCCTTTTCTGGCATTTTCCTTTTTTGTGCTGTATGGCCATTCCCCGTTTTTAACGAGGCCGATCGTAACACCACTCCCCCCTTTTCGCCAAACCACATCTCTGGGTTATTTGTTCCCTCTTTTTGCTCATTTTTCCTTTCCCCTACCCGCCTTTTTTTCCAGGCCTTCACTCGGGTTTCCCCAATGTTTTCACCTCCCCGCCATTGACCTTTCCTCCCCCCTTTCCACCCTTCTTTTTTTTCAATTTTGTGATGATCCGCTCCGCCCCATCACACCTACGACCTACCCCTACGCGATCTCCCCCTTTCTTTCATTTACTCTTGCTCTTCCGACCCCCTTTCTTATTTTTTTTCCCCCCGACATCAGGCATACCCTTGTATCTTTGTCTCTTCTTTTTCACTCTTCCCAACTCATCAGGGAGCCCAATCCTTTTCCATCATTTTCCTCCTATACATCTAGGGATCGTCCGCATTCCGTCCCTTGACCAACTTTTCTCCTCTCCTTCCCTGCCAAGCCAGCCCATATAAACAGGACTTTCCTGCCTTTTCGTCCCATATCGACCCCTCTCGGCCACGCATCTGCCTTTTTCCGTGAATTCTCGAATCCCTTTCCCCTTCCCCGCTTTCCCCAGCCTTGACCAGTCTTCATTTCTTTGTTCTTCAGTTGGCAATGAAATACCTCCATTAGGTTCTTTCCTTAGTCTCCGTCCATTATCGCCCCCCCTCTTCACGGAGCCCCCTCTTGCTTGGTGTAGTTTCCATTTTTTCCTTTTTTGTTCGAAGCAAGACTTTTTTTTTTTTTTTAGTTCGGCTTTTTTTTGGTCAGTACGCTCTTATCCTTACTACCTTGAGTCTTTTTTTTCCTTTCTTCCCGCTTCTTCGTTTCTCAAGCGTTTTTTTCCTCCTGTGATTTTTTTTTGGTCCTTTCTTCAACGGATCACCTCCCCTTTCTTAATTTAGGTCTTTCTTCCTTTGGCTTGGTCCCTCGACTTTACCTTTTTCGATTGGTCGACCGATTGGAATAGATATTCCAGCCCATTCCCCCAATGGCGTATCTAAGCACAAGCTCGTTATTTCGGGGTGGTTCCTTTGGCTTAGAGCCGTCCCCCCCCCCCCCTTTTCCTCCAGGTGTTAAACCATCGGTTTTTTTTTTTTGGATCTGCGTTTTTTCCCATTTTCCAAGCTCTTTCCCCCCCCAAAGTTCCATCCATCCTGGGCCTTCTCCTCCGCCTTTCCTCGTTCCCGTCGAAAGATCCGATCCGATTCGCGTCGCCTCTTTCCCCGAGTCTACGATTTTTCCTTCTCCCCCGCCTGTGAGCGCTTTTCGTTTTCTCATCCTTATCAATTCTTCTCTCCCGTCCCCACGAGAAAACGTCCCTTTTTATCATTTGACGTAGCGTCTCCTTTTTCTTGCTTTACATCCCTTGACTTTCTCCAGAGGTCTTTTGTGAAAAACCTCCCTGCTGGTAATTTAATGTTTCCAAGCGTCCGGGCAACAACTTTTCGGCCGCCATGTTTTTCATCTTCTTTGTTTCCTTCAGGCTCTGAGTTCCATGCCCTTTGCTGAGTTCCCCCCTTCTTCCCTTTCGTGCTGTGGTACGGAAGCGTTTTTTTTTTTTTGAGAGTCCCCGTTGAAGCGCGGATGTTTTTCATCCTCTGGAAATCTTCCCCACTTCGGCCGTTCCCTTTTTCCTTCCTTACCGGACCTCCCTTTTCCTGGGCTCAGACCTGAGGGTTGTTGTCCGACCGAGTCTGGTCGCCTAGGTCTTTTTAATTACTGTTCCTGATTTTCTCTGTCTTTCTTTCCCCACTCCCGACTGCTTCACTTCCATAAACTAGTTTCTAATTTCTGCTGCCAGAGTATTTTGTCCCGATCGTTACATTTCCCCTGCTTCCTGACCCCCCCTCCCTGACTTCGACCAGCTTAAGCCTTTCGGCCTCCGTCTTTCTTTTCCCTTTGCCCCTCACTGCCAACTCATCCCTCTCTTTCTTACCGTATCGTGACTGTCCGGATCGTTGGGTAGCGAGTCAATGCTAGTTCCTCCTCTTGTTCCTATATTTTTTGATACGATTTGATTTTTTTGTCCTTTGGTCCACCCCTCCGCTGTCGCTTCCCTCCTTGCCTATCAGGAGTTTGGCTATCTGTGCAAGCAGGTTCCGCCCTTTCTCTCCGTCCTCGATTCTGTGGATATTTCTCACCATCCCGACCCCTGGGTCTCTGTGCCGCAGATCAACGTCTGGTTCACAGTCCCTTCCCCATGATAGATGCCCCCTGATTACTTTGTATTTTTCTCATCCTACTCCCCCCGGTCCTTCCAGTAGGAGCAAGTACTTTCAGTTTTCCCGGTGTCCGCTAATCGGGCCTTCTATTTTTTTCAGCTATGACCAACCAGAATGGCCCTTCATTCGCTTCCCTTTGTCTTTTTCTTCTCTTTTTGTTGACTCACCACTCATTTTCCGCTGTGGCTTCCTCTCCAAAGAACATGATTTGTTTCTGCTCCGGCCGACCCCGTCCTTTTCACGCTCCCACTTCAGATTCCCCCCACTTTCGCCCTGTACCTTACAGAGGACCCCATTTCAATCCTGAGAACCCCACCCCTGAGGAATCATTTCCCCCGATCCTCCCACATTTTTCCACAGCGCGCTCGTCTTTTTTAGGTTTTTGATTTCCGTTTTATCCTACCCCTCATTGCCCGCTCAACGTATAACTTTTTCTCCTTCAACTGGTGATTGTCCTTTTTGTTTTTTTTAACTTTTTTTTTTCCCCTGACCGGTGAGGGACTTACTTCCCTCCCTTTTTGTTTTCTCTCGATCACAAGAAACGATCTAACCCGAACGGAAGGGTCCCGATCTGCAATCAACAGTTTTGGGGCTTGCAAAGGGAAGTTTTTTGTTTTCGGTTGGATCTTCGACCCCCCCGACAACTTTTTAGACTTGACTTCCCATTCCACGCCCCTGATTTGTTTTCCTTTTTTTCCCCTTTTTCCCTCGAGTTTTTTCACTCTTTTTGTCCACCTTTCCTCTTTCCGGTAGGGGCGCTGTCTGATTCTTCATGCTTTTCTCGTGGTTCGGTTTCACATTAGCCCCTGAGTCCTCTTTCTATTTCGCGTCCTGCCAGCGGAACTGATTGTTGTTACCCCCGTCTTTTCCACTGTCAAGTTCGCTAATTCCCCCCCATTCGTTTCATTACTTTTGTCCCTTCTTGCCCGGATTTGCTTGCTGGTTCGTAGCATGATAGGGCTTCTTTTTCTTCTTACGAGGATCTAGTCTTTCTGAGCAATCCCCCCTTCCGGGAAGTTCCCTTTGGTACAGCTATCCTTTTTTTGATTATTCCCTTTCCCCGCCTTTAAGGGCTCATTTGATGCTTCTCCCCTGCATTTTCGCGCACTTTCGGAAGACCCTATTTACCACCCAACTCTATCCCGATCCTTTTCTTGCGTTTTTCTTCCCGTTGCACCTCGTCACTCTTTTTTGGCCCCGCTGGCGATGTTTCAGTAGCCTATCCCACTTCTGCCCATGGAACCCTCTCGCTCCTACGCTTGTGCTCGTTTCCCCTTTCTGCACTCGTACTTCAGTACGGATTTTTTAGCTTATGATTCAGCCTTTTCTTTCTCCGATCTTTCCCTTCCCAGTCCCCTCGGTCTGAAGGAGTCGGAAAGACTTGGTTCTTTTTTCTATTTTTCGATCGGAAGGACAAAGATTATTTGTAGCGGAATCCTTCATTTTCGAAGGATGTTCCAGGAAAGTGCTGGGTAGTCGACTTCCTTTTCCTTCTAACTTTTCCCCATCTTGGATGCCCCATAACCCTTTTTCTGTGCTCCAGAGATAGGTTACCTTCGTTCGGACCCCCACCCGCTCTCTTCCCTTAACCCGTGTTTCCTTTTTTCCCCCCCGCAGTGTAATGCCCTTTCTTTTTCTTTTCTTTCAATGGAGAGACCCCTTTATCTCGCGATTCCCGGGTGAGTTCTCCCCTCATCCCCTCCACCAGTCTACGGAGCGCTCTGCCTTCTCCCTCCCTTGCACATTTATGGGTCTGTTCTCGAAGGCCTTCCCGGGCCCCGATGGATTTCCCCAACCTGGTACGCCGTGCACTACTCCTTCCCCTAGCCCATGACCAGCGGTGTTGTTCTGGCTACGACCGGCTTCCCCCCGGCCTTTTTCGGCATGGGACTTTATCTTTCTGAGAGATCTCCTCACTTCACGTGAGCGGTTTTGTGGTTTTATCGTTCCTCCGAATGCCTCCGCCCCGCGTCGACTCCCAGCCACAGCGTTGATGCGGGGGTTTGAGGTAGTCGATTCCTCTTTACCGTGAACTTTTCTTCCCTCATTTCAGATCTTTCCCAAGGACTTGGTATTTCTTGTCTCCCATTTTCGTCTCATTTGGTCCTCCCTGGTATTTTCCCTACTTTTTTGGATTTGAGCTCTTCCGCCTTGTCTTACCGCTCAAGACTCTTCACCGTCAATTTTGTTCGGCGTCGCCGTAACCCTCTACGACCCCCTGCACCCTTGAGATCCCTTCGTACTTTCCTTTTTTTCGGATTTGGTGTGGAAGATTCTTTACCCTCCTTTCTTCCCCCTCCGTCTCAGGTTCTGAAGGTTACCCCTTCCGCTAGCTCCTCGTTTTCCAATCGAAGTTCCTTGCCGTTTGAAGAAGCTTTTCCTTTTTTACATCGGACAAAGAGCAGGTTTCCCCCGCCTCTTTCTTCCGCACAAGTCCTTTTCGGCTTTTTGGTTTACTGTTCCAAAATGCATCCCACTCCCATTACACCCGCCCTCTTGGTTCTTAGCACAACCATGGAGGATCACCCAGTTCACCACCCCCCCCCTCTTTGGATACCTGTGCCTTTTAAGTATGGAGTCTCCTTCACTTACCCCCCTTATCTCATTAGTAGGTTTCATCTTCCGTCCAAGGGGTTGCTTTCGACCTGTTCAATTTGAAAGCTCCTGATCCTCTCACTTCCGCTGTTTTTAAAGACTTAACTTCTTTCCTTTTCCTTGGGATCCTTCCGAGCGACTTCGTTTATCTTCCCAGTTCGCTCTTTTTTTGTTTTTAGAGGGCCTGCGTTGTCAGCATTTAGTTGTGTTGACGCCTTTTTCCCCCCCCACCTCTTTGACTTGTCCCGTCCTCTCTTCAGATTGGCTGGAGGAGGAGAACCTTTGTTACTTTGCTTTTATGTTTTGCATTTTTGGTTCTTTGCAATACTTTTTCCCCTTCCCTCATGGCTGCCCCGGGATCTCTTATGTCCCGCAATGGTGGTCGCTGGTCTCCCTTTTCTCCCCTTTGCTAGCCACTGGACCTCCCCCCACCAAGTCATTCCTCTTTCTATGTTGATCTTCATTGCTGTCTGTAATTCTTGGCGCAAGTCTTTCGCCTTTTGCGTAATGTTTTTTCTGGTCCCTCTTTTTTCTCTTTCGGCCCACCCCGAGGATGTTTTTAGATTTTTCTTTCTGAGGTTCGTACCGACGCTTCCGTTTTTTCTTTCTCTTTTTTTTCAATCCCGCCCCCTTTTGGTCGCAGACGTATATTGAGTCACTTCGTTCAACCCCCCTTCTTTGTTTTCTTTTATGGTCCCAAGTCTCCTTTGGATAATTCAACCCGTGTGTGTGTCTTTTTCCTTTTATGCAGGTTTTTTAGTATGAATGTTTTTTCTCTGATGCTTCTTTTCTGGCCCCCACTCCCCCCCCCTTGTCGTCCGCATGTCTCCTGTACTCGCCTCATTCGTGCCAGTTTCCCAAGCCACTTTGACTCCATCCCACTCCCCCTCTCCCCTCCCGTTGGTTGTTTATGGGGTTTGTGGTTTTTTTTCTACTTTCTTTTTGTTCCTTTCTGAATCTCGCCCTCTTTGTCGTCCTTACGTTGTGTCTCGCGCCCCACCAAGCAGCGGAGCCCTCAGGACCCCTCCCTCCCCGTCTTCCACCTTTTGCTTTTCCCTCACGTTGTCCTTCTCCCCCCCCTTTCGTCATACCATTTTTTTCACCAAGCCCCCAGTCCCCACCCTCACTTTCTCTTTACCGTTTTATCTGGCTGCTAGGTCTGTTCTTTTCCCAACCCACTGTTCGGATTTTCTTGACTTCCCGTTTCTCATGTAAATGCTTCATTGTAAAAAACCCTCCAACTTTACCCTCTTCTCCCCGTCTGTGGGGTTACACCCTCCTTCAACCAAATCTGTCTCAACATCAATACGCATGTGCACTCTTTTTTTGCGCCCTTGCCTTACAGACCTTTATTTTCCCTTTTCCTCTTTTTGCTTTAAGGAGGTTGATAACTTTCTACACGCTTTTCCCCTTTCGCATTAGTGACATCTCTTGTCTCCCTGAATTACGTCTCCTTAGTTTTATTGATGGCTTGAACCTGCACACCCTTAGTGCGTCCATACCCTGTTTCTGTCCCTGGTGATCCTGAGGTCATATCATTCCATCTCGAACACACCCCCTATTACATTCCATGTCCCAAAATTCCTCCCCCCCCTAATGCATAGAAATGGTTCATGCTTTGTACACATTCTCTACATCGGACACCACACCTCACAGACTTTCCTTCCATTCGTTTCTGATGCATTTTCCTTATAGTACCTTTTCAGAATTAACCATTATATTGTTCCCCCCCCCTTCCTTAATTTATGGACAATGAACTTATCATTTTTCAATTTTCTTCAACCAGGATGACTAAATGGTATCCTCCCTTTTTGGAACCCTTCCAGCAAGTATTTAGGGAGTTTTTTTTTTTCCTTAATTTGTGCCTAAGCCCCCAGAATTTCCGTTTACTGCTGATTTGTAGTCGGCTTGTTTGACAGTGCAATCTCCGCCCTCCGAGGTCATCGGACGTTCGACTTTTCGTCCCGTTTTTTGTACCCCCTCGTTCTTTGGGTCCCTGGCCCTTACTTACGGTCTCGTCAAACGCCCGTCCCCGATGTCAACGATGCTCACCGGTCTGTCGTGGGCCCTAGTTCCGAATTTATTTTTTTTTTTAAAAGTCGTTCTTCTTTGCAGTTCAATCATTGATTGTCAATTGCCCCTCCCTCGTACTCTTTGATCCTTTTCTGTTTTGAAAGTTTTTTTTTTCCCCGGTGGAAGATCTTTCTGCCTCCGGTCCCTGCAAAAAAACCCGGATCCCGGGCCGTTCGGCTTGTTTTGAAGGTATTCTTTCCCTCCAGTTGAAATTAGACACGCCCCAACTGTCCCCAATGAAACTGTGTGTGCTCCCTTGTACGATAAGAAACTGCGCTTTAGGTTCTCTTTTTTGTTCCCTATTCTCACGGTCCTCGCTCCCCGCTTCTTCCCCCGCATTTTTTCTGGTTTTTGTGGGCATTTCTCAAGCTGGATGGAGCTGTTTGTTTTTTCCTTCATTTCCCCTTCTCGACGACGATTCTTTTTCTCCTGAAACAACATTGCTGTTCCTTTTTAGATTCCCCAACCCGAACTGCTTTGGGTAATCTCGAGGTCATGCTTCTTTGCCCCGCCAGTTTCCAGCATGGTTAGTCGTAAGCTTTTTTTTTTTTTTCTTCTTTTTCCCTGACAGTGCTTCTTAAATTCCTTTGTTCTTCCCCCCTGTTCCTAAGTCTTAATCTCGTTTCTAGGTGATTTTGAGAAACTCCCCGTTTTTGGGAGCCCTTTCGCCATCCGCCCCTTTCTTTTATTCACTTAATAGGGTGACCGGATTGATCGGTCCCTCCTTTGGTCACCTCCCCCCTTTGCGTCAAGAGTAAGGTTTCTTTTGTCACACTTATGGGTGCTTTGTCTTTTTTCTCGTCCTTTTACCAGGACCCCATACTTTCATGTTCATTTCCCCCCTTAACTTCGCCTGGCCAGCTAGAATCTGAGGTTTTTACCCCCTTTTAGATAGGCCCCGTTTTTCCACCCTCATTATAGCCCCCCCCTCTTAAATCCTTGCTTCTGTATACCTTCTTTCCTTTCCACGACCCATGATATATGAGTATCTCATTTCTTCTACCTTCCAGGACGTTCCAGGTAAGCAACAGGGTTCTTCGTTACTTTCCTAATATTTGATAAGCTGAACCTTTTTTTCTTACGTCAGGGGGTCCCCCGCTGGATCCTTTTTTCACCTTCTAATTCCATTAGGTTATTATTTGTCCAATCATTCCATTTCCGAGCTCCGCCCGTGATGTATTGGGATAAGTTTTCTCAAGCTCTGTGGCTAGCTGAAGAGCCCCTGTTCCCCTTTTCAGCCATTTATAAGGTGGTTTTTGAACTTGTTCATCTATGCAATGAGCTCTAACGCCCAAGGTAATCCCTTGAGCTTTTCTACAGTTTTTCACGCGAATCTTCTGTACGCATGCCGTTTTATGACCGAAGGCCATTAAGTGCTCTTGCGCCAGCCATTTTTCTTCCTTGTTGCCCTCGTCCGCTGTTCCCTCTCTGACATTCCTGCTCCACATTTTGACCGGTTCTCGCCCCTTCAAATTTTTTCCCTCGTCCTGCACGGCTCCTTCCTAGTTTTGCTCATGGTTCCACCTGTTATGAGACCCGTACACCTCTGGACGACTATCCCCGTCCCAAACTGGAACAGTCGGAGTTCCGGGTAGGTCTTTTTTTGACGTTTTTTTGGTCTCACCGAGCCGAGTCCTTTTGGTTCTCCCTCCGGCCCCTTTTTTTGGATTGGGAAGGTGTTTTTTCCCTGTAGCCTTTTGCAAAATCCCTTCCCTTTTTGCTCCCTCTCTTTACCGTTGTTGTGAGAGATAAGCTAAAGGTTAGATGTGGGCATCTCCTACCTGCTCTGTCCATGCCAAAAGGCGACTTTTAGATTATTCTTAACCCTACCAGCCCTTCGGCCCTTCCCTTTTCCCCCCACCCCTTCACCTTCCGTCTGTCCCTTCCCCCCCCCCCCCCGCCTGGCTCTCCCCCCCCCGGTTTTATGCCCCATTTATCTCTACTAGTCTTACGCAGGGGATCTTTCCCCCCCACTTCCTTTCCCCCCCGCTTGTTCCCTTCCTGGCCCCTCCTTAATGCCATCTTGCAAACTACTCTTAAGTCGCCGCCTCACCCGAACCCCCTCCCGTTGCGCCACAGTGCCTGGGGTTCTCTCGGGGGCCTGAGGGCGGAGGAATGAGTCTTGATGGGCGAACGAAATAGTGGGGGTCCCCTCTCAAGATGTTTTCTTTCTGGGGCGGTTTAGTTTTTTTGATATTTCCCCGAGTCCCTTCCTGAGCTCGGCGCTGGTGGTCCCATTCACAGACCCTTCTTTCCCCTTCATGCACTTTTTCGCCCAGCGAATTCCGCTCGGACTTTTATTGTTGACCACGTCGCTTCCTTGTTCTTTGGCCCCGGTTTCGCGGTCTCCTTCTGGCCATTCTGGTTCCATTACAGCTGCGGCATACATTTCGTTCCTTTTTCTTTTCCGGGTGTTTTTCGTCTTCCTTTCTCCTCTGACGTGCTTTCCCTCTGGAGCAGCCGTTCCGATTTTTGGCCACATTTCCCCCATTCCCTCCCCACTGAAGTCTGACAGGGAACCAGGTTTCTACCTTTTTATCGCCACGCTTAAAATTTCTTCTTATTCCAATAATAGAATTAGCTCTCTTCCCCCTTCGAAGTCAAGGATTTTTCCCCATATCTATATCCTATTTTGTCTTTTCTGCCAGCGCGGTCCGCGTCTTTCCTGACGCGATCTGCGTTTCTGTTAGGATTTGCCCTCAAACTATTTTAACTGAATTCTTCCTCTCAGCGAGGGTTAGTAACAATGCCGTTGTGACCCTCAACGATAGCAGTGGAGACCCTCTAGTTTGATTAGGCTTTTGAAGATATTGTTCCGGCATACTAATTTTTAAAGGCTGAAGCTGAGCGAGCCTGGTTGGCCAGTTCTCGGACCTTTGGAAACCCGTCGCTTATTCTACTCGGTCAAGGCGGTTTTTGTGGCCATTCACTATTTCTTTAGTGTTGAAGGGTCATTCTTGGGTTCTTTTTGAGCAGACCACGATTTTTTCAACAGCTACCATTCTCTTCCCATGTTTTCTCTTGTACAGACTCTTTAGTTGCACTTCCCGAATCCGAGAAACTTCGCCCGTTCCCTCAGTTGATGTAAACGGTAGGGTCTTCATGAAGCTCGTCGCCCCTTCCTTCCTGGTGTTCCCCCAAACTAAATACGACTACAGTCTTAGCCTGGGAGGTGAATCCTTGCTTTCTTTGGGCTGTCTACCTTCTTCCCCCGTCTTCTTCAGTTACCATCTCTCTTTTCCTACGGTTCGATTGCGCACACGCCGTTTGCTGTTTTTTTTTACCCTCATCCTATGGCGAGTCTTCTCTTTTTTTACCTTAGCGATCGTGTCGGAATTGGCTACGTAACCTAACGTTCTGTGCTCGTTTTTCGAGGGCGATCCATCGATTTGCTCCCTACTCAAGCGCGATCGAAAATCCATCGGTCTCTTGGTTGCATCTCCCCCCTTTTTTCAATCTTTACCACGTTTTGATTGTTTCGCGAGATTTAGACTTCTCCCGATATGCAGTTCTGGCGTGTGCCCGCGGACCGCTATTTGGAATAGGCCTTTACCACTTATTTCGGGAACCCGGATGTAAATTAGTGGGGGAGAAGACTAGTACCTTGACCTCGGTTTGAAAGTGGTTGGAGTAGAATATTGGGATGGGCAACTATGCCCAAGAACAGAAGAAGGAAAATATATTTTGGACTCGAAGGGAGTCCTTGTGCTCACCGCACCTTTCCCACAATTTAACCGCATATCTTTTCCTTCCCTTCCTCTTTGGTTAGATACTTGCTTTGGGATACCAATCCGGCTGGTGCGGCAGTCTGTGCAGTAAGGTAGACACCTCTTCATTCTAGCTATCTTCAGGCGGGGACCGCCCATTCCGACCCTTCCCATCGGTTTACATTGACGGGGCAGACGGTCTTTTGTCTGAAGAATCCATCCGATGACAGGCTCGAGGTACAAGAACGTGATGTCTAAGAAACGGCTCCCGCTTTGAGGGCTGAGTCCGCTGCACGAGTTTTGCCCCCGCCCCCTTTCTATTGGCTACTGTCAACCCAAACTGTCCCCCCCAAGCCCTCCCCTTTTTTTCCTCCTTGGATGATTGCAAAAAAATGTGCAACCCCAAGGTGCCCCCCCAGCGTGGTTCCTGACATGTTTCTGGTCTCCGTGTTCTTATCCTGGCCCTTTACCTGCGCAGTATTCGTATTCACAATCGTACACGGGTTTTTTTCTTCTCACTCTGGAGTTTCCCCGGTGAAATCTCGGGTGGGTTTAGTTGTTGCGCTTTGCACCCTCGAGAGAGGTTTTCTAATTACGGAGCCCTCCTGTGTGGTGCGATTTTTTCTTTTGTGTAGATCCTTCTCCTCGAGTTTGCCGGGCTGTTTGTGGATTTTTTGGACCTCCGTTTTTCCCACAATTGAATTTCTTTCTTTTCCTCATGGATTTGAAAGCCCCCCTGTGTTCTTGATATGTGGTGCCGGTTTGAGCCAGACTTTTGGCAAGTTACCCCTCCTTGATCCGGGTTCCAGATATTTAAGCACTTTATGTTTCCCCTCCCCTCGGCGAACCCTACCCTGGGTTTTCTGCCGCTTGCTTTCTTGCCTACCTATTCCAGCACGATCGGTCTTTCGCGCTGTTTCTGTAAGGGCACTTTCCGCCCATGTGGTGCCTTTTCCTTTCTTTCAATGGGGTTGGTATAGACGATTGACACGGGGATGGCATCCCTTCCCACCTGACGGATTCGATAAAGGAGATGGTATGGCCCCAAATATCCGCCCAGGAGACCTTGAAGGGTCCAGGTTGCACCCCGTCCTTTATTTTCAGGACGACGAAACTCTACTCCTGAGCCCAACGGTCCCAACCCAACCTGTGGGTTGCTTGTTTCTGGTTGACTTCCACCTGGATAAGGAAAAAACTTGAGTTTTTCTCCGCCCTTTTCAAAAGTGTCTCAGGCCTGACTCCTCCGGGTTCTGGTTGTCCGCGCTGTTTACTTCTCTCGCCCCGCACTGGGAAGGTACGCATGAGGATCAATTCCTCCAGGTCTAACCCCCATTCTGGAACGCTCCCAAAACACACCCCCCCCC
>Ga0179593_1486106_pt1 | contig 28513 bp, 15 predicted proteins | sample CZODoug2_1_08_16_FD_185931 | JGI IMG/M metagenome (GOLD analysis project Ga0179593, IMG submission 185931) | Vadose zone soil fungal communities from Angelo Coast Range Reserve, California, USA - CZODoug2_1_08_16fungal (PacBio error correction) | ecosystem: Environmental > Terrestrial > Soil >... | reverse complement strand
CCGGGATTTAGAGTTGTCCCCCCTATGCTCGTCAAGGCTTCCCCCCCCCCACCCGACCGCTGCCTCTCCTCCATTCTTAAGAAACTTTCCTTCTTCAAGATTTTTTTCCCCTTAGTCCCCTCTTTTTTTTTTTGGCCGAGTTCCACGATCTTGCGTTTTTTTTTTTTCTTTACTTCTCTCGCCAAGCTTGAAGAGGCGCAACATACTCATTTTTCGGCTAGTTGTGCCTCTTGATTGTTTATCATTTTTCTGATTAATGATTTTCTGTACCTTTTTCCTCATGTGGTTAACCTCGTCCGCGCGTCGTTCTCCCCACTAATTCCCCCTTTCCCGTGAATTCGCTACTCAGCATGAGGCGATCGAGTTTCTCCCCGAGGCTCCCAACATCGGCCCCTTAATTCACCCCCGTCTGCAGCGCCCGACCAGAGGTCACACTACCCGCCCGGTAGCTCCATGTGACGATTCACGACCTTGTCTTAGCAGTTTTCGTTCCTCGAAGAGAGAGAGTGTCCCTGTTTCCTTCGTCCCCTTTCTTCTTTCTTTGACATGCTCGTGCTTCTTTCTTGTACTATTATCGCTGCTTCGTTCGAGCTGCTCATCATTTTTCTTCTGGTAGACCGTACGAACTCCTCCCCATGTTTTTTCCGTTCGATTCGCAAACCCTCCCGAATGATAGTCTTTGAGAGTGTGCGCCGCCCCTCTATTTTTTGTTTCTTTGAACCTCCCCCTCCCCCCCCCCACCCTTTTTACTTTCGTTCAGAAGATCCCTTTTTCTTTCTTCATTGTCCCCCCTTTCTTCTCATCGGCCGGGTTCCCCCTTCAGCCGGAAAGAACTCTGTTTTTTATTAGGTGTTTTGTGGAGACGCGCCAACTACACTCTTTTTTGAGGGCGAACCACAACACCCAATCCCCCCCGTCGCGGCCCGCTCGCGCGTTACGAACTTCACGCCCCCCGGGAAAATCTCCCTTTGAGAATCTCTTCCCCCTTATGCGCGAGTGAAGAGCAGCCCCTTCCCGCCCTTTTGCCAGTGCCCGCCGCGGCCTCCCTCTTCCAGGCACCGAACTGAGAGCCAGTGATGCTGATTACTTGGTTAGCGCAATGAATCTGACCCTCACTCCCCCTCTCCAGCCAGTCGCAGAGTCAGTTTTTCCACTTAACCTCACCCCTGGCCGCTAGTTATCATTCTTCTTTTTTATTTTTTCCCCGTAATTGACGTCCGCTCAATATATCGGTAGCTGTCTTATATACGTTCGTTTTTGCCCTTGGTCTTACGTCTCTTCAACTCCCACAATCCCAGCACAATACCTCCGTTGATAAACATCACTTTCTTTCTTTTTCTGCTTGACCTCTTGCCGCTTTTTTCCACGAGACAAGTTGACGGTTAAGAGGCCCTCACGGTCTAGTTCTCCGTGTGAACGGCGAAACGTCCTCCCCTTCCCCCCTCTTAGTTCCCGTCGGTGTTCGTTCTTCTCTATCGCAGTCTGAGAACGAAAAATTCCGGTCTGAACGATTGGGTTTTTCTTAGGTGAAGCGAGTTCTCCTCTCCCCAAAACCGTTTCGGCCCCTCTTTCCCCCCGTATCGTGACGCGGAGTTTCAGACCTCGCTTTATGAGTCCGTGTCAGGATGTTGTAGTTTTTCGGTCACCGTCACCTTTCTTTGTGTTCCCCCTCCGAAGAGTCCTGAGACGGCATGCCCGTGAACCTTCGTCCCTTAATTTTTTGGTTTACAGAGTAAACTGAAGATCTTATCGGAGAGATCCTGTCATCCTTCCACTCTTTTGATCAGCGTGTCCCTACTTCGCCTCCTTCCTTTTACATTTTTTCCTCACCCTTACTGAGTTCTGAGTTTTAATGGGCTTAGATCCCTACATTCCCCTATAGACCTCTCTTGGGGTGCTAGCCCCGCGAGCCCCTGACCCCTTTCCGGTTTTTTCCCTCTTTTTCTTCTTCACCTGTTTCTGGACCAGTCACGGTTTCCGATAAAATAGCCCCACTTTTCGTTCTGTGAGAGGATGCATTTTCTCCCTTCCTGGATTTTTTGGCCCGAGATTCCCTCTTTGTGCTCCCCCCCCTTCACCGCATTTTTTTCAGTCGCGTTTAGCCCTCGCTTAGATTATGTTAGACTACCCTCTTTTTGATCGACTCAAAAGAAGGCGTTATAAATGCCTTTCTAAGCTTTCTTACCCCTCCTCGAAGCTCGGCATCTTTGTGCGGAGCTCTCCCCCAGATTTCGGCCGCGATTTGTTTCGAGAGGATCTCCACCACCCCGAGTTAGTCCTCCTGCTCTAGTCTTCTTTTTTTTTTTGTTCTATTTTTTGGGAACTCCTTTTCATAATCCTTCCGTTTTTTTTTTTCTCTCGTCACAAACCGCTATATAATTCTCCCCTTGATTTCTGTTCGATCTCAGGAGTAGGTGTCTCCCCCATCTCTACTTTTTAGATTTTTTGACCCATTCGTTCTCGATCGTCGCCCAATGTTTTTTTTGACTCGTCGGCGAGCTTTCTCCTCTTTTTCCTCCCTCCCTTTTCATCTTAGTTTTCGGGTGTTCGTTCGCGTCGTCGCTTCATTCATGTTTCTCCGACTCCGCACTGCTCTTTTTAACCTGTGTCCCGCCTATAGCGACTTTTTATTTCCCCTTGAAGCTTTCTTACAAGTGAGAAGTCACTCCCCTTTTTTTTTCTAGGCTTCCTTCTGGCAGCAGGTGACTCTAACTCTCCTTTGGAAGCCTGCGGTCTCGATGCGTCTCCGAACCCTTTCAATTCTCTTTCTTTCTTTTTTTCTGCGTCAACTTTCTCGATCAGGAAGTCTTATGTGCTCGGCGGTGTTTGGACTGTCGGCAGAAGTCTCGCGCCACGTAGAAGATCTGCGTCGTAGTGAGTTTGGGCTCTCTCCCCCCTCCCCCTCTTCCCTCTCCTTTGTTCACCACCGACCCCATTGCTTACCTTTTCGACTGGTCCTGCCTGGCCGTCTAGATCGACGCCGCGGCTTCTTTCTTCTGTTGTAGAAAAGAGGTGTCGTCTTCCACTTCACTAAAACCTACTTCTCCTCTTTTCGTTATCCCTCTCGGTCTGTCCCACTCACTCCTTCCTCCCGAATGAAGTATCGCCCCGCCCGATGTTTGTCTCATGTCCAAGATCACACTTTTTTAGAAGAGTGGTTCGGAGGCTCTCTCCCCTGGCTCGGATAGCGGGTCGCACCGACCTGTTCCCTCCTTTTTTTCCCTTGATCCCGCTTTCACAGAGTCCCCCCCTCCCCTTTTGTGGGTAAACTGCGCCAACGTTTCTCGTGCCTACCGCGGGCGACGCCGAATCCGGTTTGCGGTATTTTATCGTCGATCTTGGGTGGATGTTGTTTTTTTGGCCTCTTCTCCTCCTACCTGGTGGCATTGACTAACCTTCCCTATTTAGATATCAGTTTTGACCGATTCTCTATTTTCCTTTTAACCAGTTAGAGGGAGCTCGCGGCCGAGTAAGCGTCTCCTCCCTCTTCTCTTGATGTTAATTTTCTAAACCCGTCGATCTCGTCTTTTCCGTTTTTCGCTTTCGGATTATCCAATTTACTTGTCTGAAGTTTGAGAGGCTTTAGCTCCCTCCTTTCTCCGATTAGTTCGTTCTCCTTCTTGTCCCCTTCACATTGTTCTTTTGCTTCGGTCCCCTGTTCTTTCCAACCCTTTTGCCAGAGATGATCTGTCTGAGTTTTCCCCTTTTATTTCTTTCTGTAGCCTCTCGCTCCTCCTTGCAGGGTTGTTTCGGTTTCAGCCAAGATGTTCTTTTTCCCGCGCCCCCCCAACCAACGATCGTCTCTTACTTCCTCTCACTAGCGTTTTTAGCGGGTGAAGATGCAAGCCGCTCCCCTTTTCTTGTACTTTTCTATATGATGGTGCCCTGTTTATAGAGAAAATTATCCGGCCCCCCCCAGTCTCCTCTATTTCAGGTCTTGATGAATCTCCAGTCCCTCCCCAGAATGGTAGTTCTTCATGGCTCTCTTCCTCTCTTCTGCGAACCTCATCCCAAAGCGTGATTTCCAACTACGCGAACACTCGAATTGTAGAGATACCCTCAAGTCTCTTTTTCGACTTACCGCTTTACTCCACTCACCCTCTTCGTCGCGTCTCTCAAAGCACGGCGGGCTTTTTACCTGTGATGTGCGAAACTGGCGAGATAACAGCCTTCCCCGTTTTTTCCCCCCGTAGTAGTCCTACTGCGCGGCCCCATCTCTGTGATTTTCTCGTCTTTTTTCCTCGACGAGGTTCTCTCTCCTCGCGCCCTTTCGCCGATCTCCTTTCGACTGGCGGTGCCTTCTTTGAACTCCTTTAGTGTCTTTTTTAGAAGGGCCCACCTCAGCCCCCCCTACCCCTTTCCCTCACGCGTAGCGCCCTAGCAATTCAAGCAGGATGCCCCAGTTTACCCAAAGAGCGGCAGTTCGCCTCCGTTCACTAGTGCCTTGCCGTTTTCCCCGAATTTCCAGCCGTTGAATCGGCGGGCTTGTTCTCAATCCCGTTCTTTCCTCCTGACGAAGTCCGGCGTTCCCGACTTCCCGTTTTTTTCGATGACAGGCGATCATCTGATTTAGATGGTGGTATAGGCATCTGAGGGGCAACCCCTCGAAGTCGCCCTCTCCAGTTCTTTGCTTCTTAATCTCCTCCTTTTTTTTTCCAGAGCTCCTCTTCTATTCCTCATTTCCTGATATTAGTATTCTTAAGAATGATCACACCATATATACCAGCCGGCTTCATTCTTATGACTACTTCCGTGTTTCATTCCTTACTTCCTTAAGTTTCTTTCCCTCCTCTCTGGCTATTTTCATCAATTTTTCAAAAGATTGAGTCTTGCACTTCCCTTTCTCCCCCTGGTTGCGGAGAACCCTCCGCCTCTTCTCGGAGGTTCCTCTTTGCCTCTTTCTTTTACCCGGGGGCGAGTTTTCCTTCATGAACCTTGCCTTGAGTTTTTTTTTCCCCACTTCTACCCAATCACTTCTTGGTTCCTGAGATTGTTCCCCTCTCCCTTCTAATTAGTTTCCTCTTCTGAGATCGGCGCCGACCTAGAGGATTCCCCCCATCCTCCGGTCTCCCCCTCCCCCCCCCCCTCTTCCGCGCCTTCGACGAGAAAAAGATTTTGGTACTTCGCTGAAATGTAGAAATTACCCCTCCACGTGAAGGCGTTCGCCTTTTTTCTTTCCCGTCCCGCCTCGTCTTTTTTCTTCTTCTAGGGGACGGGACCCCATATGCGAGCTCCTTCTCGTTTAGACGTAGGAAGATCCTTTTTTGTGTTCTTTCCTCTTTTCCCCGCGTTTGCCGCGACTACCCTTTCTTCTTGCCGTTTTTCGAAACCGCCCGACTTTTCCCTTTCCCTTTTTGCCTTCAGAGCGTGTGTCTATACCTCACCCACATATACGTTTCTTCCCTCTCCTGTAGAGGATCCTTTACCTTTCGTCGTTTTCTGAGCGTCTCTCCGTCCGCCCGCTTTTTAAGATCTTTTGGTGTTGGCCTCGGTTCGCCAACGGTCTTCTCCCACCCCCACCTCCGTCCAGGATTCCCCTCCGAGCTCTCCAGTTTTCACCGAGTCCCTCTGAACCCACCCTGACCTTTGATGCTATCTATTCAAGGATCTTGACGCTTTTTCTCCTTACTCTTGAAGCCCCCCTCTCCAGTTTTGCACCGTTCTTTTGCCAGGCAATTTTCCTCTTAATCCCATCGTCTTCCCCAACGAGCCTAGCTCCCTCCTCTTCCTCCTCTTTCTTTTTCTGACTAGCAACGCACTGACGCCCGTCAACGCGAGCAACAGTACTTTCGCCCCCCCAAGAGTCACAGCTTGTGCAAATAATCCAGCTCCTCTTTTCCTTCGTCGAGCCTTCGTCGACTAGTCCCAGACGCCGGCTTTTACGTCCCCGGCCCGAGCGCATTGAGGTAGTCCGATCCCGCTACCCGTTCCCCCTTCTTACCGGGCTGTCGGTTCGATGTCCCCTCCACCCTTTTTTCATCGCGTATCGATCTTTGATACCGTTTTTTCCTTATAGGTCGGTGCCGACGGTCTTCTGACACTCGCACAGGATTTTTCCTCTTTTTATCTTACGGTCATCTCGGTTCAGCGTCTGTGACTGAGAATCTCCTCTGTCCCCCTGTCCAGCAGGCACCGTCGTTGCGTTACGCGCTCATTCGGCTTTCCAAGAAAAAAGCGTCTCCCCTCTTGCGCCGTTGGGACGAGTTTCCTCTCCCCCCACTTTTTGCGTTCCGGCGTTTCTGTTCCTGCGGCCCTGTTTGGACAGCGTTTTATCCGCGATCTGTCCCGACGGCGGTTCGTTTCCTGTTAAACGTAACCTTTCTTAGTCTTTTCCACTCCTCATCCCTCTGCCCTTCCTTTCAGAAGGCACAGGACCCTCCCTCCTATAAAGTTCATCTGATGTGCCGGTGCGGTCAAGACGTCTGCTGACGGTCTTTATAGCCCAAGAGTACCATCACGTCCCCCCCCCAAGGATCGTTGGTGTCCTCTGTTTTTCTTCTTGTCCCCGCGCAGTCCCCCCTCCTCCTACCTCCCTCTCCCTCTTTGACTTCCTGATTGCTCTCTGGTGAATGCCGCGTCCGACATTCCATCTTCCACGCTCTGGTTGCGCTCTTTCACTCCCCCGAGGAAGTAAACGGCGTCCCGTTTTCTTGTCTTACCTTTTACACAGTCCTTTTTCTAAATTTCCTCCGTCCCCCCAAACGAGTTTTTTTCGTGCTGGTTGCTGACGTGTAGCCCGTGGAAGGCCACCCTTTCCCCCTCTCCCTTGGCGTCACCGTGCACTCCCATGTAGCAGTGCGTTTCGAGCCCGCGCGTTTTATCAACCAGCTCCTGTTTCCGCAGACACTCGACTGCCGAACCTTCGTGGCCGGATCACTTGCTTCTTTTCCTTCCCTCCTCTCCTCACGCGACGACTTTTCCGACGAATTTTTTCGCTCTGCTCTCCGATGTCGTTGCCGCCGGCGTTGTTTTCGAGATGGATATAACACCGACATCCTTAGTAGCGAGAGCCGACCTTTTCTGTTGTGTCGAGAATCTCTCTTCCTCTCTCCTTTGTGTTGTTTTATCTCTCTCTTCCCCGCCCCACAGCGCCTTCAGTCGCTCCCTTCTCTTTCCTTCTTTCGGTGTGGGTTCATCAGCGTTTTTTTCCGACGAGCCACATTGCTGTTTTTTTTTGTGCGCTCGTCTTCCTTTCCAGACGCCGTGACCTTTCCGTTCTTCGCTTTCTTTCCTTCGACTTGTGCTACGCCGAGTTGCTCGAACCTTTTCTCCTGGCCTGTGCACCATCGTGAGGGCAAGGCGTTTCTTCCGACGGGCTCCTTCCTCCCCTGATCAAGCAACCTTTTCTGTGGCGGGGGTGTTTTTTTGTGTTTGGTTTTTTTTTTGTGGGTTTTTTTTTTTTTTTTGTTTTGTGTGGTGGTTTCTTTTTTTGTTGTTTTGGGTTTTTGATGTCGACAAACAGGTAATTTTCGGTGTTTCCGCCCTCCAAGAGTTGCCCCCGGGACTTTCTGCTTGCTCGAGCCCCCCCTAGTGGCTTTCGTTATCTTCCTTTTTTGCGCGGCAGTCCCCTCCTCCCGTTGAAGTTCACTGAGGCGGAGGAGGTTGCTTTTTCTTGTTCGTCCTCCCGACCCTGCTCCCCCCAAATCTCGTTACGGAGTTCCGTCTGCTCCTCTCCGCCGATCTCGATCTTGCTTGCCCTTTACCCCCCTTCACAAAGCTGGAACTTGGAGAATGGTCGGGCCTGCCGTTCGTTCTCCTCCGCCTCTGCTCTTTTCCTGTGCGAGAGACTTTCCCCTTTCCCCGTTTTTCCGAAACGCCGTCGACGAAGTCTTGACTCCTCGCGGTTCCAAGCAGAGGCCACGTCTTATCGCCTCCGCCGATGTGCTCGCCCTCGTCCCTCTTGTGAGAAATCGTGGTTCGGACTTTTCTTCTTCGTCACGCACGAATTGCATGTCGTTGGGCAATGTGGCGCTGCTTGCCTCTTCCCCTCTTGATCTTTTTTCCTTTTCTCTCCTTTCATGAAACGTTTTCTTCGCGTTTTCTGCGCCGACCTCCCCCCTATCCTTTGGTGCGGTCTCGAGCTCGTTTTTCTGTTTGTTTTTTTCTTTTGCATAGGAAGCGCCCCTTGTTTCACCTAACGAAAACGTTTGAGATAGACCCTGCCTTTTAGTATTCGTCGTGCGTCGACGTGATGACTCGCGTCTTTAACTAGTTGATTGCAAGATTTCCCTGAACTACTCGAGAGCTTGTTAATGGCAACACGTCTTGTGCGTCGTCCGGCCGGTGTCCGTTCGCGCGATGCGGCTTACTATAGAGAGTGGTTCTCCACTTTTTTCCTTTGGACATTTTCTTCTTTTACTTCTAGCGGCGGGCTCCGGGTCGTTGCCGAGCTATGGCCCCTTCTCTGTTCCACGCTTGTTGTTTTAAGAGGGTGCTTCGTTTCCCTTCTGCTGACCTTGGGCCAGAGCCTCCTCGCTCGGATTTGGGCCCGTTGTTATTGGTTCGTAGAGCGTATTCATCCCGCGACGCGTTGTGTTGTATTTTCCTCCCTTCCCCGCCTTGGGTTGGTTTGTGCAACCCCACAAAACGAGGCGCCTCGTGCTGCTGCTCCTGCCTTTCGGCAGCTTTGTGCTTTCTCAGAGACTTGGCTAGTCGTCTTCTCGGAGGGTTGGTTCTCCCGCGCCCTTCCTGCCACTCTCTTTCGATCCCCCTTCGGTCGTTTTCGCCTCCTCCCCGTGACATCCGCATGTGTCGCGTCGCGACCTGTGCTAGTCTTTCTTCGACCCAGAAAGCAATGCGATCGTCACTCGCGCACTCTCTTTTTTCTCCCGTATTTTTTCCTTTATCACGCATCAACTGAGAGATGCGTCTACTCCAGACGGGCGGGCGACTTCACGGTTGTCACATTAGTCGACATGCGGACTATCCCTTGCTCGGTCGTGTCTGCTTCGATTCTCGGCACTCTTTTCTTCCGGCTTTTTTGATACTCTCTTCCGCAGTGCGATGCCCCTCTGACGTTGCTTAAGGGCGGAGGTAAATTCTTTTCCCTCGCAGAGAGAGTTTCGTCCTGTAAAAACAACCCAGTTGTGCATATTCCCCCTTCCTCTCCCCCTCCTACCCTTGCAATGCAGGATTCCCCCCTTACACTCTCAGACTCTCTTTTTCTTTTTTAGTCGTTTCAAGCTTTTTTGCGAGAGAAGTCTCTCACTCCGTGACTCTTCGGAACGCCTCAAGGAGCGGCTTCAGATCCTACCCTTCCTTTCTCTGACCGACGGTTCCGTTTCGTCATAGATTCCTTATCTCATCGGGGGCTATGGTTTGTCTCGGCAGTTCTAAGAGCGTGCATCCTCCCGGCAAGAGTGAAAGGCCTTGACTTTCTCCCTCCTCCGTTTTTTTTTCGATCTCTTCCCGGGCTTGTGGCCCTGACCACTTCGATGGCCAATGCTCTTAGCCGTTCCACAAATTCCCACCCCTACGATGAATTCCCCCTATACTTCCACCTTTCAGTCGCGATTCGTCATATATGCCGCCGATATTGAGATTGTCTCCCTTTCCGCTTGCGTATGGCACCTTTCTCTCTGGCCACGCGTTGTCCCTCTTCTTCCATTGTTGAGGGTTCCTTTTGACCCCTTCCTTTTCATTTTCACCTTTTCGAATGATGAAAGGTTCCTTGGGTGTGATTTGTTTACATTCTACCCACAACCTCTGACGCGCGTTTTGTCGACTGAATTACACTCGCCAGTCGCTCCTTTAGTTAGGGCATTCTTGCTTCCGTCGCTCGATCGATCCACATCTCTTGCCTCCCTCCGATGAATCGATCGTCCCTCCCGCTCTCCCTTTTTGCACAGCATTTTGTCGCAATGTCGACGATTACAGACTGACCGTCGCATTCCTTTCTCAGTTTTGCGTGTCGAGTCCTGGCTTATCGGCGTTTCTATTGCCAAACATTGCTAGTTGTCTCCTTAGTTGAAGATAGGCTTGATTCGGTGTCGGTTCGGCAGCCTCTTCTTAAGTTTCCCTTCCAACAGCACCTTCTTCTTCTTTAGTATTCCCCATGACTTTATGATAGTAGATTCGCGTGTCAATGAATTAGTTTATTTTTATTGAGTCACTCCCACCATTTCTCCGTTTAAAAGATTGGGCTTCGTTTATGCCACCTCTGTTGAATTTTTTCGGGACGCTCGTTCACGTCCTCCCGCCTGCCGACTTTGTTTTTTGCTCCTTCCCCCCTCTTTTGTGGGCAAACACCACCCCCCCCCCAACCCCGTTGTCTCTTATTCCCGCGAGCGCTATTTTCCCCTCTCGGGCCACTCTTCGATTCTCCCGCTTTTTTTTGGATCGTGCCCGCTCTCTGTCCGCGCCGCCTCAACTTGCCCCGCACCTTTTCTTGGCCGGCCCTTCCTTTGTAGAACGAGTCGGCAACGATCTCCGCTCCGTGAGATGATTTTCGCGCACTGCAGCCCCGGACGCCCTCGCGCACCCGCCAGGAAGCGCATCTTGGTGACCAATTAAAATCCCGCTCCCCCCCCCCTCTCCCCTCTCGAGCATCTTTACGTGCAGAGATTTCTCCGTCTTCCGACCTACGCAGCGACCTCTTTTGTTCTCTACTAGAATCGACGTTCCTGTCTTTACGTTGCGCTTTTTCGATTAACCACTCCACACCTCCCCACACTCCCACTCTCGGATACCAATTTAACGTATCGTTTTTCGGCGGTCGACCACGAGGCGCGCACTTGTCAACGTTTAGCAAGCGGTTCTGGACTTCATTTTTTTCTGCGACCCCCCCGGTCGTACCTCGCTTGATTGCCCCCTTTCCCCCCCTTTCTCTTCACCGTTTCTTCGCGATCTCACGACAGCGAGCGCACCTCGTCTTTATTTTTTTGTGCGAGGGATCAGTCTCGCAACCAACTTGGTGATCTGGAGGTTTTTCTTGGATTTTTTCCGCACACGCTTCTTTCACGCTCTTCCCTTATTCCCCTAGTTTTTTTGTTTAAGAGAGTTCCGTCCACCCAGTCGTCCCTTTTTTTACCCCCCTAAAGTACAGCCGCGTCTGTCGTAGCGCGCAGGCGTCCCCCATCCCCCTTTCTTCAGATTTGTTGCGTTCCTGGTTCCAAGTTCTTTCAGGAGAGCTTTTCTCTCCCCTCCTTCCCTCGTACCAGATCCGATTTTGTGCTGGTCGAATTACGAGCTCTTTCCACGGCCTTCGCACGCATCACCTCTCTTTACTTCGTTCAGCGATTCGTTTATGTCCCTCCCTTCCAACTTCGAGCACTCCTTCTACTTTTCTGTTTTGATCGTAGACCGAGAACCCGACCCGGCGTCGGTTCCGATTTAGTAGTCACTTGTTACGTCCTTTCTACATGCTCGCCCAAAAGATTTTTCTTTGATCGTTTTTTTTTTCACGTGTCGTCGAAAAAACCCCAAAAAACCTTTCCCTTGAAAGAGTCAGATCCTTGGCGTCCTTTCCCGAACGAGCGTTTCTCTGCACCTTTTTTCCACTCTTATTACGATCGAAGCTCCGACCACTTCCCGACGCCGGTTCCCCCGGCCGTCTACGTTAGACGATCTCTCGCCCGCCGACGACCCCCACGAAGCCATCTTGTGCCGCCTCGCTCTGATCTGCCGCCGGCTTGTTCAGATGGATATTCACACCGACATCCCCCAGTGATCTCTTCGCTGATTTTGTTTCCTTTAGACTCTTCTCATGTTGTTGTTTTTCTCTCTATTCTCCTCCCCCGCAGAATTCTCTCCTTTCTTCCGTACGATTGGGTATCTGTGTGGGAATCCCACTCTAGGAAGACTTTCAAGACCTGCTCTCGTCACAATGGCTGGGCCTTTTTTGACAGGTTTTTTCTTTCTCCTCCGTTCGCTCTTTGGGTCTGTCGCTGTGAATTTTCTTATCTAAGTCCGCGCGTTAGACCCTGACGAGTTTTTACCGGTTCCTATCTGGCAATTGGCGTTGTTTTTTTTTTTTTTTTTTCAGACGGGCCTTGACTCTCCACTTTGAACGCAGTGTGTGGAATTTCCCTCCCCCCGGGACTGGTCCTTTTTGTTTATTTACGTACCGCCTAACACCGGGACGACGGGTCGGTCTTTTGCGAGCGCACCAACAGTTGCTCTCTGAATCGTCATGTCGGCGCGGCAGTAACACCCTTGCTTCCCTTCTTCTGAGCGGAGGCGTGCTTTTGTGGTTTTCCGACGACTCGAAGCCCTACCTAGCCCAACCACGTCGAGATATGTTAAGAGTGACGGGGCTTCTAGTATCCGTTCTTGTTCTGACCTGGCCCCCCGGCACCCACATCTCGGATGAAAACTTCCGTTTGGGTTTTGGGCTGGCAGTTGCTCGCTCGGACTCCCAGAGGCCTGGAGGGTAGGTCCTTCCTTTTGCCGGTTCCCTCTCCTCAAATCTTCCTCCTACTGCTTTTTCCTTTCGATAAAGCCCGGTCGCCCCCCGCCAGAGGCCCCTCCAGAGCCCCCTCCGTCCTACGTGCTTGACTGTAACGATAACGTCTCCGTTTTTCGTCTTTTTTCGGGCTCGAGGGCGCCCTCGCGGGTACTCAAATCCCCCCCTTGGGCCCTTTTTTTTCCTAGTGTTGAATTACGGCGCTGCGCTTAACCTGACTTTCCCTCTTGAATTCAGACCTTTTTTCTACCCCCTTTTTCGTGCGCTGCCGAGGGCGCAGCGATCGACGGGTATGCTTATCTCCCCAGATCGTGATTCTGTTTTTGCATCGTCGCTCTCCCTTTTTGGGAAGTTTTTTTGTGGCCGAAACTTTCCCGCGATATACCTACCCGATTCTTGATTTTCGTGTGACTTCGCCTGATCTCGCTTATAGTCCACGAATTGCGACTCGACGAGAGGAGGTTATTTGCAACCCCCCGTAGCTGCAGTTTCCGGTGCGCGCGCCCGGCGTCCGATTCCAACTGTGCGCGACCCCTTTTTCCTTATATTCCTCTTTTCTTTGCGCGCGGAGGCTAGTGCTGCCGGGTTCCTGCAAGTCGGTTTGTTTTCCTATTTTTTTCCTTCCTGCTTACGGATTTTCTGCAAAGATCCGGGGCCGAGTTCATCGCGAGTTTTCCTGGGAGTTCCGTATATGTCTCCCTCTTCTTTGGTTTTGTGTTTCGCACTCGGGTGTTTGGAGACGAGCCAACACCAAACTTTCGTAGCGCTTTTTTCGAGCTACTGATAGGCAGCGGGTTCTCTGTCCCTCGACCCGGGATATTTTTTCGTAACGTCCCTCTGGATTTTTTTTTGGTTCCTCTCCGCTTTTTTCCCGGCCGCGCTACCCCGAAGATCATTCTTTTCGTTATAATCGTCTTTTCCGATGGTAGTCTTGCAGTCGCGCTTTTTGCGTTGGCTGCTCCCTCTCTACGAACATCCCCCCCTGCCCTCGACGAATCGAGAAGCACGAGCCTGTCGTTCTCCTCGAGATGTTTAGCCTTCCCGAGACGACATACCCTTTTCGCGCGGCTCGTGGATTTCCCTTTCCCTTTGCCTTAATCCATGGTTTTCTACCGCCTTTCGTGTTTTTCCTCCTTTCTTTCGGAATCTTTAGATAGGTTTCCCGAGGTGTGATCCGTTAGTTCGATCTCGCGCTTCTCCTTTTTTTTTCTTTCAGCTCCCTCTCCTGGGGTTTATTAGTCGGTCATGAGTCTCTGTTTTGTACTGAATGTCCCAAACATCATGCCCCCCCACCTTACCTGTGTTCCGATTCCCCGTTCCAATTCAAGCGGTTCGTCCCCCTTATTGATCGAGTCTCCCTTTAACTCGGGGGTCCGAGCGCGTTTCCCGACCGATCGTTTTGCCACCGGCGGCAAGTCAGCCTGCTTAATTAATGCCGACTTCTTCGTGGACCGCTTTCCGTTCGCTAGAGGTCCGGAGCTCCTTTTGATATGTGTACTCTATGCGTGGCATACAGCGTATGCACTCATTTACTCGAAAGACGGTTCTTTGTCCCTCCCCGAAGTTGTCTTTTTTGTGAGTTGTTTTTTTTTTTTGGTTCTCTTGGAACTTTCAGTCATTTTTTCAGAGGAACCAACCTTACACCCGACGATGATTACTCCATCTAGACGACCTTTTGTCCTTTACTTCAAGACCTTCTTTTCGTCCTGTATTTGTCGCCGCTCTTTCTCTTTTCCCTCGAGGCCACCGATCTTTTCTTTGGGCACTTCTTTACGCTTTGCACTTCGGCCGAAAACCTCTTTATCTGCTTTTTTGGCGGCCTCACCCCCCCCCCAGGGACAATGTCGTTCGTTTTTTTGGGTTTTTCCTCTGCAAATGTCATTGGTTGAGGTGTTTTTCTACAAAAAATACCCTTTCTTTTTTACTTTTTCAGGGGCCGCCTTTGAAATTCGGCAGTATGAGGAGCTATCCGCTCTGACTCTGCGGCTTTTTTTCCCCAATCTTTCCCTTATTCCGATGCTCTCATTCTCTTTTCCGATGCTGTGTTTAGTATCTATCCGATTGTAAGGAACGTGAAGGTTGCTCCCAGTGATGTGAGCTGAGAGTTTGGGGTTTGCTTCGCGGGCGTCGGACATTGTTTCTCATGCCTCTCGTATTCGCGTATTTCCTCGTTTATGCTTGTTCTTTTTTAGAGCTTTTTTTTTCGCAGGTTCCTAGGAAGTCCGACGACCATGGTTCCTTCCTTTCTCTTAGAAAACCGGACGCCCTTTTTTTTCTTTCGATGCGTTTTCCTAATCTTTTTTCGCTTCCTCCCATCTAGATTAGTCCTCCTCTCCCTGTAGCTGCTGCATCTCGCGGTTTAATCTGGCCGTGCTTTTTTGCCGCGCGTCTTCTTCTTCTCTCAGAAGATAGTTTGGCGCGGCACTCCACGTTGTTTCGAGGTCTCCCCCCAACGCCAACGCTTTTTGTTTCCCGCGGCCTGCCGATTGATTTTCCACGAACCTTTCCCTGTAAGGTTCCCTTCTCCCCCTCTGACCTAAGCTCTGGACCCGTTTTTTTTCTCGTTGCCCCGATCCGGACTCCGCCTCACATCCTATTGGTCGGCCCCTGTCTCCCGCAGATCCCTGAAACGAACCCCCCCCGAGCGAAGACTTTCTTTTCCGAGCACGATGATCGCTCCCCTTTCCTCCCTTAACTTTTTCGTCTTCAAATAAACTGACGCGCTCCGCCTTGTGCCTTAAATTCGCGAGATCGTAGTTCTCTTCTCTTTCGTAGAGATTTGCCGCGTCTCCTTCTTTCGTCAGAGACCCTCGAACTTTTCCGAGAGTTTTTTTCTTCCTTTTTGGTCGTAACAAAGGGTCGCGTCCCTTATTCTTCAACCGCAACGCAACCGCCACCCGACTTCGATCCTACCGCATCCTTATACTGTCGGCGGCACAGTTGCCCTAGACCCATATGCAACGTGCTTGTAAGCGGTACCGTGATCGGGCTATGCTTGACCCCGCTGCCTTTTATTACCTCGTTTCCATGTCCCCTCTTAGAGGGACCTTCTTGCGTCCGCGCGCCTCTTAAGATTCCCTACCCCTTTTTTCCCGCCAAGCACGGGCGTCGTTGATCTGACTTCCGGGAGCGCCAAACATTTTTGTTTCTCTACTGGGTCGTGCCGCTTTGTTTTCCCGGACTTTTGGAGCTCCCCCTCTTCTTTCTTTGACGTGTTGTCGTGATAGCGTTAACCTCACTCGTTTTCTTTGCCCCGCATCGCCGCGCGGCTTCGTCTCTGAGCCCTTCCCTTAAACCTTTTTCTATTTTATTGTTTGAAGGTTTGTGTTCCTGGTAAACTCTTTGATCTGTTTTTCTCGAAAGAAGTAAATCCTTCGTCTTATCTTTCGTTGTTTGATCGGTCTCTCCGTCGACGCGTCCAAGCCGCGAGCCTTTCAAGACGTTAATTTCTGAGCGATGGAGGTTTTTTTTGCCGACCCTTTTCGAGCCTCTTCTCTCTTGGGTTTGCTCGCCCAAGCTTTTGAGAATGGACACCTTGCCGTTTTTTGCAGCGTCGTCGCACCTTTCTTACCTAACATTTTGTCGTAGCCCCACAAGGTTCTTTTCTCGTTGCTGCCTTCTCCTTGGCCTGACTCTTGTTTTAATCGAGGGGCCCCACTTTTTCCGCCTTCTTCCTATGACCGCTTTAGCTCTTCTCGCCGTCCCTCTGCCGCGCCCCGCAACGCGATCTTTTTGATTTTTTGCTTTCACCCCGCGCGCACCTGAAGACCGAGTCCCCACTTAGCTGTGTTTTCTCTCGCACGACGATGGTGGGGGGGGGGGGCCGTTTGGTCCTTTTTTTTGGTTTGGGTTGGCCTTTTTTTAGCGTTGTTCTTTTGGATAACACCGACACAGTGCTCGGCGCTTTTTGATTAGGTGTTGTCGGTGAATTCTTTTCCTCTTCCTCCGGTTTTGTTTATCTTTCGTTAAATCAAGACCCCGTCTTTTCGTCCTTTTCGGTGGGGAACCCTATAGAACAGCCTCGTACGGGGCCCCTTCCTGTTCCCCCCAGTTTTTTGGTTGGAGTCTCGGCCCTTTTCCGCCTTCGCGAAGTCCGTTCTTTCCCTTTTCTCGTTGTTGCCGCGATCTCGTTTTTTCGTTGATCGTGCTCGTGATCGTGTCTTTGAAATTTGTACGCCCTCTTGATATCGATTTTTTCTTTTTGTCCAATGTTTTTTTGCTACAGTGTTTTTTCGCCCTTCCTCCGATTTGTAAGAGGCCTCCGACACGGGACGGTTCAGCATGACGAGGACCGCTCCCCCCCCAACGGTTTTTCGGTCTCTTATCTGAGAAAAAAGTTTTTGAGGAGATCCCCCCTCCTTTTGTCGGAGCTGCAGCCCCCTTCTCGATCTTTAAGTAAGAGGCGGACGTTTCGCGGCGTGACGCGTTTTTTCCGTAGTTTTTTTCACCCTCCCCCCTTCTCGCATTCGGTTTCGATCGTTATGTCGCTAGATTCTCGACGGCTTGACCGGGCACCCCCCTTAAACATTGGCTACGGGAGTTTTGGTTTGGAATGACTTCTCTGAATCTGACGCTTTGACTGAGATGGGTGCTTTGTTTTTTTGTTCCTTTTTGTCTTGTTCCTTTTCGATAACGACCCTCCGTCCTGAAGATTTTTACCTCGCGGTTCCTCTCTTCCGGATGAAGGTGCTCGCTTTCCGATGTTTGCGCCTCTTCCAGTACTTCAGACCCGTTTGTTTTCTTGTCGGTTTTTGATCGCGGCTTCCTGCACAGATTTTTTTTCGTGGGGAAAGGGGAATCGTTCGCTCTTCAGCGTTTTTGCGCCCGATCCTAAGTTGTGAACCCGGCTTTTTTTTTTTTCCACTTCTCGTTTTCGGGGCGCAAAGCGAATATAAGTTCTTTCTCTTTATTCTCCGCTTCCCCTGTTTCCGGGATTTTCGTGGAATATGGACTGACGCGCCCGGGTGGTCCGACTCCTCTTTTCGAGCTTCACCCCCTCTCGATTCCCTTGTCGCCGGACCTAGAGGAATAGTTTTGCGACTCTGTAGACTCCGACTTTGCCAGGCTCCTTGGAAACCCGTTGCAGTTCGTTGCCCCTCTCCTATGCTTCGCCCCCCCATGAGCGATCGCTCCTTATCTCGGCGAGACCCTTTTCTTTTTTTTAGTAGCGAGTGTTTTCTCGCTCTTTAGGAGGAGGAGTTTTCGCAGAGGTTGGTCCGCTTTTTTTCTTTTCTCCTGATAGCTTTTCTTTTTTTTGCAACGATTCAGGTGCCCCCCCCTCTTGATTCATGTCGAGTTTTGGGGAGTGAGAGGTCGTAACGATGCGCGGCCCCGCCTCTTTTGAGTTGGTTTTTGGTTCGCCCTTTCATCGGTTTAGTTGGATCTTAACCCCCACCTAGTCGCGTTGTCAGCCCGACTCCGATGATTAGGCCGATTTTCAGGGTGCCATATGCAGCCGCGATTTCTTTTTAACGAGATCTTCTGTTTGCTGTTTCTTCGCGCCCCCATAGTTTGCTCCTAGACTCATCTTGTCGTTTTCGAATCGACCGGTATCCGCATGTTCGTTTTTTTTTCCTTCCCTCCCTGACAGGCGCGCTGCTTCGCCAGCTCGAACTTCACTCAATTTTATTTTACCTTACCGCTTTTCAGATTCAGTTTGTGCTTTTTAGCGTCCGACGCCCTTAGAAGCCTCACACCTATTAGCGAGGTCTAAAGTCACGGGGTCGACCCCTTATTTGTTACATCGCGACTGGCGAGCTACCGCGCTTGTTTATCGTCGTCGATTTGGGCCCTTTTCTGCCGGGACTAGTTTTTCTCGCGTTACGATCTCTCGAGTGCTTCGCCCCGAAATTCGAAGTTTTTAGTCCATTCGTCGGCCTCTTTGCTTTCCGATTGGTAGCCTGCCCCCTGCCCAATACATGTGAATCTCTCCCCCTATGGTTCGGAAAATGTTCATTTTTTCTTTTATTTTGGGTTTGGTTGGTTTCTTTTTGGGGGGGGGGGCCCGCGCAGATCAGGCATTTTTTGCACTCGTTCACGGTGGGACTTTCCTTTTTTAAGTTTTCAGTGTCATAGGTCGTCAAAGATCAATCTCGGCGGCAAGATTTCTTCAAGTCTTTTGTCCCGTTCTTCCTTCTCTCTGGAGGCTTTTCTCGGACGGGATATTTTTTCCGGTCCGATGAATGAGAGGAATCCGGATGACCGCGACCCCCGAAAGGGATCTCTTTCGTTCTCTCCTTGTGTTTTAGGATGATAAAGGGTTTCGCGTCTTTCTTCCGATAGTAGTAATAGGCCGTCAGGACCCCATACTCCTATGTCCTTCATTCCTCCCCCGTCGTCGTCAATGATTCCTTTTTCTCTTGCCGCTTTTTGAGCTTGGAATATGTCAAAAGATAGGAGTCGAACTGATCGCCACGCTTTACTATAGTCTACATTCCTGCTTCTTGGGGTCGGGTGACGTGCTCCTGTGCCTTGCCTGTTGACTGTTGATCCCTCTTGGCCAGGTTTGCCCTTCTAAAAAATAGCTTTCGGTCTTGGCGACGAATGTATTTTTAATGCGATACGGCAGCGCTCGCCTCTCTAGCTTATTAAACCACATCGGTCCCGAGCCAGACGACGCCAGAGAGGACCTCAGATTAGTCTACTCCATCCTGATGTACAATGTAGAAAGAAGCTTACTGCGAGGTTGATGTGGCTACAAAACCTGAGCGACCTAAGTGACGAAGGTCGACTTTTTCGAGTGGCGCATCCTATAGTGATGCTATCTCTACGGCTATTGTGGTGGGCGATTGAGAAAAAGTTGGCTGTGGTTTTTGAAGTCTGCGCGTGCTTTTCTAGCAGTTGAATACTACTCCACATACGAGTAGTGACGTTCTCGGTTCTGGTTTTTGCCTTCAAACCAAGAGCAATCTGGACCGTTGACCTTCTTTTTTCTCCCAGGAGGAGAACCCCCCCACACCCCCCCCACCCACCCAACAAACCATCCCCCCCCCCCCAAACCCCCCACCCACAACAACAAACTCCCCTCCCCCCAACCCAAAAAAAACACACACCCCCCCCCCCACCCAACAAAACCCCCCCCCAACCCCTCCAACCTCCCATCCCCCCCCCCCCCCCCCCCCCCCCAAACCAAAAACCCCCACACAACAACCAACCCCACCCCCCAAAAAAACCACCAACCCCCCCCCCCCACCCCCCTCTCCCCACCAACCCCCCCCCCCCCACCCCACCCCCCCCCCAAAAAACCCCCACCCAAACCCCCCCCCCCCCCCCCCCCCCCCCCCCAAAAAACCCCCCCCCCTCCCCCAACCCCCCCCCCCCCAACCCCCCCCAACACCCAAAACCCCCCCCCCCCCCCCCCCCCCCCAACCCAAACCCCCCCAAACCCCCCCCCCCCCCCCCCCCACCCCCCCCAAAAAACACCCCCCCCCCCCCCCCCCCCCCCGTTTTTGCCAAAACCCCCCCCCCCCCCCCCACCCCCCCCCCCCCCCACCCCCCCCTCCCCCCCCCCCCCCCCCCCCCCCCCCCCCCCCCCCCCCCCCCCCCCCCCCCCCCCCCCCCAAACACCCCCCCCCACCCCCCCGCGCCGCTAGGGGTTGTTTGGGCGCGGACCTCCATGTTTTCCCGAGGGTTTCCCAAAAAACCCCCCCTGCTTGCGTTTTTCGGGCGTTTTTTTCGATTACAGAACGACGCCCCGTTGACCCCTCTCGTTCTTGCTAGCTATGCCCTTTAGTTCCTTGTACTTCAGAGACTGCCCATCTCACGCAGCTTCACGGCATCCCCTTGCACTACTTCCCGGCCCCCCACGGTTTCACCGAGATGCCAGCGCTCCTTTTTTCTTTCTGCGAACTTTGATCGCGCCCACTTCATCCGCGCGACGTCTTTTTCCCAGGACTTGCGCCCTCTGTTTTCCTTCCCTCTAGAGACCGGGCGATCCCATTCTTCGTCGATTCGCGATCTCTGTCTGACGTTCAATCGGATGGTCGTAGATCATATTTGTTGACGGGCTTAACCCCGGGCGTTTTCCTAGAAAATCAAACCACAAGCCAATCCCTTTCTTTCCCTCCGATCGCATACCAGTCGGCGGCGCCCCTTTCCTCCGTCGCCCAGAGACTTCTTTTTACGAGGACCTTGTTCGGGCTCCGGTCGTGAACTTTTGAGACTAGCAGAGTCAAATGCCCCAACGTTTCCTTAGGCCACCGTGTTTCCCCTCCAGAGATTCGACGCCTGAGACAGTAACCAGCGTTCTGCATACTTCTCCTGTTCTTTTACGTTGGAGCCCCGTTTGTTCGTCGGTTTCCTCTTTTCTTTGCCGCGTGCGTTTTTTCTCGTTCTAAGAGTTCGTCGCTTTCTGTTCTTCCCTTTTATTCTCTGGGAACCGTAACCGTCGCGTCGACCCGCCCTCGTCCCATACGCTTTTTGCTTAGATGTTAGCCATGCCCGACAATTCGCTCACGTCCAGATGTTGCGGGTTCCTTTTCCCAGCAGATCCTCTCGGCGATTCCGATGACCCTCCGTCCCTCTCCCCTGATCTCTTTGGTTTTTTGCGTTTCCTTCTTTCTTCCCCCGCTTCACGCCAGGACGCTCGCCTCTGTTCTTGAGGCTGGAGTTGAATGCGCTTTTCCTCTCTGCCGATCCTCCCTCTTGTTCTCGGTCATCCGAGACCGAAACCGTTTTTGTCGACGGTCTTTTCTTAACCTGCTGACCGTCCCGGATTTCGACCCTTTCCTCCTACCCGTTTTCGTCTCACTTAGCCCGTTTTTTTTTTACCTTTCCCACTCATTTGCAATCGCTGATCGTTAGTGGCGTTCCCCCGTTGCATCCCTCTAGTGCGAGCCGAGGCGGACCCAAGCTTTCATTATTTTTCGACGTTTGACGCAACGATTTTATCACTTTTCTTATTGACTTTTTGCGTCCCCGGAAACTTTGACAAGTAAAACACGCCAGCTTGTTCTTCTTCTCCGTCTTCGCTTCGGTTAGAGATGGCTATCCACACAACCCGCCCCCCCCCCTTTTTCCTGTCCCCTCCCCCGAGAGAGATAGAGTTTCTGTTGTTCGTCGGAGGATCTGCTTTCTTTCCTCATCACCGTTGTGTGTTTCCGATCTCTCCTCCAAACCACTGATCCCTCGTTCTGACTACGATCCTTTTTGTATGGTGGGGATATCAAAGAACAATCCCGCTCCTGTCGGTCCTTTCCATAGTCGCGATCGAGCACTGATGTCGGCGTGGGGACCGTTCGTTTGTGCGTTGTTTGTAAGACGCTTTACCCGTGTTTTTTTCTTTTGCGTGACTGGTTCATAATGAGTTTTGATCAGAGCCTGTTCCTTCTTTCCTTGTCTGGTGACGGTGTCCGCCCATAGCTATGGCAAGTCGGTCATGTCCCGTTCACCATTTTTTTGCTCACTTTCTACGTTGTTTTTTCCTTTTAGCACACCGTTTGCTGTATGGTGTATGCCTGCTTTTTTGCGACCACATTTCCACTCCTCCTTCCCCTGTACTGCTTCCCGAGCGCCCAAGAGTCTTGCTATGACTCGTCGTCTTCATGTTAACTCCCCCCAGCCGGAGTCAGAGGCGTTTTTGCTGCTCGACTGATCCCAAGGAGTCTCAACACACCACTGTCTCTCTCTTTTCGGTCGTGTTGAGTTCGGAGCTATCGTTCGATTATCGGCTTGTCTTAACTTTTTGTTTCCACATCGGATGAACGTTTTCCGCGAATGGCTTGCATGTGCCGGCTCGCTCGCCTCCGCGTTCTCTGTGCGGTTCGACGCCCTACAGTTGAAGGTTAACCTCATTATTCCCCGACACGTCGTATCCCTCTTCTTTTTATAAGACCTCTTGCGCAACTGCCGCTTTGCCGCCTTTTTTGTCTTTACGTTTCAGCCCCCCCGATTTTTTTTTCTACTAGTTTAACGAATCGTCGCCCGCGTGTCCTCACTGTTTTCTGTAGAGCTTTCTTCCCCTTTTTTTTACCTGACGGTCAGCTTTTTTCATTGCTTTTCTCCGAGCGGTCGACCCTAGCTAAGTGAAGTCGCGGACCCCTTTGCGAAACTTTCTCTTTCTCGTTTGGCGGCCCTCTTAGGTTTCTGTATCTCGCGATCGTGGCGTTTTTCGGGTTTGGGAGTTTCATCGTTTTCCCTCGCCCGGGTGGAACCTACCGAACGGTGATCTCTCTTCTACGCCCTATTCGCGTCGGGGACCGTTGCTTTTTAGGTCCTCTTGCTGGGTTTTTTTTTTTTTTTTTTTGGTTTGCTATTAGTTCCCTCCTCTTACTCTATCGCGTGTTTATTGGAACCACCGTCAGCTGCGCTGTTTGGTTGTGAGAGCGTTAGGTGTCGATGCGTTTTTCTATCCGAGGTGCGTTGCTGATTTTTTGTCTCTTTCGTTGCCCGAGGCCTTTTGCGGCTTCGGAGTGTTCCAAATTCCCTTTTTTGTCCTAGGGCTGAGGTGTCCGGATTTTGATTTGCAACTCTCGGGGCCAGCGGGATTCAAGTTCTATTTTGTTCATTTGTCCGTGTATTGTTGTAGAGCTCCTTTCCCTGCCTCTCAGGCTTTGTTGTTAGTCATCTTCCGGGTTTGGGGGCTCCTGCCACCAAGATCTGGATCTCTTTGAAGATGAAAGGACGACGGCCGCTGACCTTTTTTTTTAATCTCCTCCTTCAGGGGAGCTCGTAACGATCGAGGATGTTGTTTTTTTGGTTGTTTCTTGCAGGCTTTTGACCCACGCGAATTTTTCATCCCAGGATCTTGCTTCAGCCCGTGACCCGGCTTGCATGGGTAGGTTCGTAGCGTAACCCCTCCGCAGAGTCTGCGCCGAAGCTCCTTCAAGCGATACTCTTTCTTTCCGAAAAGCATGGTTTAGCTCGCCGAGAGTCCCGACTCCCCTTTCTCTCACCTTCTTCGGCTCCGAAATCCTTTTTTGCGACCCTTACCATTTCTTCACTCGTTAATGGATTCTCCGTCGCTTTTTTTACGGAGTTCGCTGTCCTTCATTTGGCTGCTTTTGACCATATTGTGCTTCTCGTTTCTTAGCGCGAGTCCTTCCTGCTTTGAGCGACCTTTTTGGCCTTTTTTCGTTGGTCTCCGTCTTTGATGTGGTTAGAGGTCAAACCCTCCTGCCTTCCCTTTGTGCCATGCGAACCTTCAAGTCAGTCCTAGGCAAACCGTCAGATGCCGCTTTTCCTTTAACTATTTTGCGATTTATGAAAGCCTTTATCTGTGGCCCTCTTAGGACAGTCCCAGAGCGGCGGTCACTATTTCGGGGACCGGACTGGTCCCCCCTTTTTCGATCTTCGTATCTCATCGGTGGTATATTTTTGAGTCAGATGCCTACGGAGCTTTGCAACTCTCATTCCCCCCGTAAAGCCCGTTGGACTGCCTTTTCTCCTCCTCGTTTTTTTTGGTGCTTTTCCCTCCGGGCTTTGCGTTCGATTCGCTTTGCTTCTGTGAGTAAGATTTCCGAGAACCCCCCCTATACCACTCTCTGCTATCTTCCCCTAGACTCCCCCCCGGCGCGGTAAGCCGTTTTGCCGTTTAGTCATTTTCTTTCTTTCCTCTGATTGCTATTGCCGCTCTTTACGCTCGAGTCTCACATTCTCGGAACCCGCTGGTGACCCGGCGGCTAACCCATTCTCTGTTATCGTGGGACGAGTGCGTCCTGCTTGCGGCCGTTTTTTCTTTTTTTTTTTCTCAGTACCTTTTCCTGCGGTTTTCGGCTACCAACATCTTTGCCGAGTGCGACTACTGGTACCCTCATTAGAATTTATTAAGGTCTCCTTCTTCCCTCTCGCGCTCGACCTCGCGGTCCCCCTGGTTTTCCACTTCTCCAGCCCCTCTTTTGCCTTCCGCCCAAGGATACGTATAAAACTTCCCCAAGGCACTTGGCGCTTCGTCCTCCCTGTAGATTCCTTTTTTTCAAGTTTTCTTTGCCTTTTCTTGCGATCCCCTGCGCTTGAGCGTTGATGTTACCTTGTTTCCTTTAGACAGCTCGTGCCGCTCTTACATTTTTCTTTATTAGTTTTTTTGAATCTTTTTTCGATTGCTTTCTGTCTGAGCTGTTCCCTTTCGTGAGAGATGGCGCCTCTTTTGTTTTTTCAAATTGATGACCCCAGTTCCCTCCCCCGTTTCCTCAGCACGCACCGAATGATCTTTCGATGCGCGTTTTCTTTCATTAGTGTTTCATTCTTCCCCCTCCCCAAATTCTTCTTCGTGATCTGACGAGCCCGGCTAGAGGATGTCATATTCAACCTTTACAGCACTTTTTTGTCTAGAGTGTCTTCTTCCCTACAGCTTTTTTCTTCCCTCGGTGTGTTGCGGATGATCCCACTCCCCGTTTGCGATGGTCTCACCACCCCACACCCCCCACCTCCCCCCCTGGCTTCGTAGCGCTACTAACCTGCCGCCCAGGGGGCCCATCCTTCTGATCAGCTTTCCCTATCTTTTGCCCCGATCCGGCCCGCGTCGCACTTTCCTAAATTCTGGGATTCCGGACCTCCCTCTTCACTTTCGGAAACCCTACGCGCGCCCGACGCTCTCGAGCACTCGCCTGATTTTTCAGCGACTGCTCGTCCGCCGTCACCTTCGCCAGCCAGGACGTACGGACGGGGTATCCCCATCCCTCCCGTTCGTTCGTCGGCCTCTTCCTTCCTATACAGAGATCTCCCTGTCACTTTTCCTCAAGAAGCGACATAGGTCGTAGACTTTTTTCGACGTTTCTGGTCGTCCACCCCCGTGTCGCGTTTTTCCCGATAACGCCCCTCCCTAACAACCCAGATCTTTTAGACACGCACTCCCCTTATCTTTCACGGAGGAGTAGGTCCCCTCTGCACGCTTCCCTTTTATGTTTTCCGTTGACTAAAGGACTCTGTGATCTTGTGTTTACCCTTATCCGACTTCGACTTTCCCTTTCCACCGATGTGTGCATTTTGGTTACTCCTCTCTTTTCGATTTTTTCCTGCACCACTTCTTTTTCCCTCCGTTTCCAGGCCTTTGATCGCTTTTTGGTATCTCCAAAATGGTCGTGCACAGACCTGCGTTCGTTCCCGAGTGCGTTGTCTTAAGCGATTCTCACTAGCTCTTCGAAGGCGTTGTTTGATATCGTTCCCCTTTCCAACGTAGACCTTCTTCTCTCCTGCGTTCCGTTTTCGCTTTTTTTGGCAGCCCTCCCCCCAATTTCCCCTCACTTTGTTGCCGTTTTCCCCCCCTTTTTCCAAGTCTTGATAGAGCGGCTCTATTCTCCCTACCTTAACTACAGTACAGACCCTACGTTTGTGTGCTTCCTGTAGACAATCGTTTTTGCGTATTTGCCGCTGACGCCTCGCCTCTGATTCTTTCTCTGATGTTCACTGCCTTTTCCCATTGTCCGAGAAGCTTTCCTCCTCTTCTTGTTTCTCTCGAAAGCGAGGTTACCCACGTCTTCCCTTGTTTTTCGCGTTCGCCTGGCTGAACCAGTCCCCCTGTGTAGACATGTTAACACTCTTTCTTCCCGTGTGCAAGGGTAGACCGGAGTGACCCTTTCGCTTTGCCATTCCCTCCTCGTATTGGGTCACCGTGCACCCCCCTCTCTGCTGGAAACGACGCGTATCACTTCGATTATCGCCGACCCTTCCCCTTCCTTCTCAGACAGAAGATGGGAAGGGTCTCCGTCCCTTTACCCTCCGCCACCGGCCGTGACTCGTCCCACGACCGACCGCTTGCGGAGTTCCTCGTCGGTGCGAGCGCGTCGAGTACTGGATTCCCCTTACCCCAGTGATCGTCTCCTCTCGCCCCTCTCGGCGGATTTTTTCTTTGAGTTGAATCTCGCTCTTTTCCTCCTCTTTTTTTTTATTATTCTTTCATCAAGACAACAGCTTATTTCCCGCTTTTTTTTTTTTTGCGCCTGGAGTTTTTTATATCCCTTCCCCTTTCCAATAGGCGGCCCCTGACTATGCTCCCTTCCACCCAAGCTGTGCGGTTGGGACTTCTTCGGCTTTCTCTCTTTCCAGATGCGTCAGAACCTACCCTGAGTCGTTTTGCGTCTTTTTACGTTTTTTCGTAAGTAGCTGTGAACCTACGTGTTTATTCCCCTGTCTTTTTGAGGTGACGCACTCGTATCGAGGGCCAAGGCGTGTCCCTTTCCCAACGGTTTCCGTTTTCGCTGAATAACGCGTGCTGCGCTATGTTCCTACAAAGGTTACTTTTCAGTCCGGTTTTTCTCCTCCCCTAGTTTTCCAAGGGAGCCGTTGTACCGGTCTCTCTCTCTCTCCCCCCAAAGAGAGGTTTGAGTTTTTCCCTTTCATTGGATTTCTCCCGGCGTTTTTTTAAAAGACTACCCGTCCGGCCTTCATCTGCTTTCTTTTAGCTCTTTGCGTTGAAGCGCGCTTCTCCGTTTTCTTTCCCCGCTCCCCCCCCAGTCGTCTGTTTTTTACGGAGTTCTCTTGTTCCTTAGTCTTCTTGATGCCCGACTAGGTTTACGGACCACCCTTCAACCTCTGGATGGCAAACGTGATTCCGAATGGTTTTTTGCCTGGTGTTTCCCTTCCCGACGCCGCGCTCTCGGCGTTAGGGTAGACGACGGATTTCGGTTTTTTCCCCCCTCGATCACGAAAATTCGACGAGCTCGTTATTTTCTCGTCCGTCAACTCCGCTTCTCCCCCGCCGTTATTCGCTCCTACCAGATTTTTTTCCCCTCGTCCCGATCACTTCGAACGTAGTTCAGAAAGCTCTTTTGGCTGAGCCGGTCTAGATCTCTCTCCCTCCCCACCTGACCCGTTAGAGGTGCGTCCTGGTGATCGTGCTATCGCAGTTTCATTTCTCATTTTTTTTCCCCTTCTTCACAAGGAGAAAAGTCTTGCCTTCTCTTTCGCCCCATCCGAACTCCTTTTCTTCCGGCTTCTCCTGCCGATAGTGTTTTTTTTCTTTTGTTCCGTGGCATCGGCCGATTGCCCGGGTGGCCACGACCCAGCACGGACGAATTTTCTCTACCGAAAACCCTATTTCTATTTTTTTTTCCTTCTCCGTGAGACTCCTGTATAGTCTCCTTCAGACGATTCTTCTGATATAGATGATTTTTATTGGCACTTTCTCTTACTGGACCCCTTTGGTATCTATTCTTCTTCGATTTTTTTAGGATGTGACAGCTGGCCGGTTTTTCTTTCTCTTTATCTTTGGCCGACTGTAGTTTGCCCGAGATTTCTTTCCTTTTTGCCCCTGTTGCGTGAATTTTGAGCTTTGGATTTTCCTGATCTCTCCACTCTTGCCAGAGTTTTTCTTTATCGTCTAGAGTGGGCCGGGTTCGTGCGGTCTTCTTTCTCTCGGCAGAGATACTTTTGGTGCTTTTTTCGACACTCGCCCACGCGGGATGAACGCGCGCACCCCCCCCTATCTCGCGGCGGCCGTTCTCACCGAGCGCCGGCCGATGCCCCCTTCCTCCTTTTGCCCGATGATTTTGGTTTGTTTGTCACCTCTTTTCTTTTTTCCCCAGGTTCTAGAGAACATTGACTTCCTGCAACTCCCCTCCTCTTTTTAATTCGAGTCGTGTCGAATAGACCTTCCCCTATTTTTAGTTGCCCCTCCAGAGACCGGCGCGCGTCTAGACCAGTTTTTACTACTTTCCTTTTTTTTCAAAGACAGATAGTAATACGACCCAGGTTGCCTCCCTGATCCTTTCTAGCTAGAAGAGATGTTAGACGCCGATATCCTCCCCTCTTAGATTTCTCTTTTATCGTTCGGCTTAACGTGCCCCATTACTCGCCCATGAGCGCTACCTCTCCCCCCTTTATGTTTACTTCTTCTTCGCTGTCTCCGGCCCCTGATTTCATTCAGAGTGTTGATTCTTTCTCTTAGAGATTTTCCTCTGCTGCTTTTTTTCCTCCCTCGAAGTGCTGTTCCCCTTTCTGCCCCCCCTCGCTTTTCTCAGCTTTTTGGGATTTTCAGGTACCCCCACCCTAATTCCTTACATTTTGCATCATGTTGTTTCCACGGTAGCCCCTTTTTCCTTCTGATCACCCCGGACACCTCTTGGAGCAGTTCAGGGAGATGTTCGCCCTCCGTTCACCAATCTTTTCCCGACTAGTAAGTTTCCCTTGTCGCTGTTCAATCAGGAGTCAGTCAAGCGTTCCTTCCAAGAGACTTCG
>Ga0179593_1407940_pt1 | contig 28513 bp, 38 predicted proteins | sample CZODoug2_1_08_16_FD_185931 | JGI IMG/M metagenome (GOLD analysis project Ga0179593, IMG submission 185931) | Vadose zone soil fungal communities from Angelo Coast Range Reserve, California, USA - CZODoug2_1_08_16fungal (PacBio error correction) | ecosystem: Environmental > Terrestrial > Soil >... | reverse complement strand
TACCACATCCGCGGTCTTGCTCTTTTGCCCTTTTCTGAAGTGTAACCCAAGTTCCTTTTTGTGTTAGTACAAGGATGTCCAGTTGGTTGCCCGTTTTTTCCTCCCGGTGAAAAACCGTTCCCCCCCTTCTTCCAGCCGTAACTTTTTTTTGAAACCAGTGGTTTTTTTTTTCTTTGATTTTTTCCTTTTTACTGTTTTTTTGACCCCCGACTTTGCAGAATGTTCGTTACACGTTGAGAACTCCTCTGCGAGTGGGTCGCCTGTTTTTTTTTTGGGTCAACGGTTTTTTTCCTCCCTGACTTTCTCCATCCCCCTTAGCTTCGACCGTGTTGGATCAAAGCATGGTTTACAAGTCCACCCTGTTGGCACTGATGTTTCTTCTCCCCCTTTTGCAGCCATTTTAACTTTCCATTTCCCGTTCTTAGGCCGCCCTTTTCACTAGTTACCAGGGTTCTATAAAAGTTGTTCTATTGCCGTCCCCAATTGTTCTTTCCGCTTCGTATATATGTTAACGGGTGTCCCCCCTTTTTGATTGTTGATCCTTTTTTTTTTCGTCACATAGGGCCCCGGTTGTGGAAAAGATACCCCGCGGCAGCAGTCACCTCTCAGGCAAGTTCCACGGGTTCCCCAATTGATCTTCCAAGCGTTTTTTTTCTCCGAGCTTTTTCCCCTTTTTTTTTTGTTTAAAAGGACTGCTATTATATTTCCACATACTCTTTTTGAGATCGATGCGCCTCCTTTTTTTCGGGCAGAGTCCCCTTTTACGGGTCTTCCAAAGGGGCAGGATGGCACTTGCACTGCCGCAACTTTTGCTTTTTTTTTCCCTGGACAAATGTTTCTTTCTTTTCTGTCCCTTCTAGGTCATGTCTTTCCCCCCAGGTCGGTTCCCCGTGTTGTGTAGTCCTCAAATCTCTCACCCCATCGTTTTTTCACATGAGATTTACCCCTGCTGCCCCCCAGACGCTCCCATCAGTTTTCCTTCGAGCGGTTGTTCGGATTCGTGTTCTACTGTGTTTGGGACGTGGCCCCCCCCTTCTTTCCGTTATTCCCCCCCATTGGGCATGACATGGAAAGCGGTTCCGTTTTTCCCCCATTTTTTGATCCCCAGGTTTTTTGCGCTTTGTTAATTCGGTTTTTTTTCCCTTGCCCGGGGTTTGGTAATTGAGGTGATCGACCCAATGTACCCCCCCAACCACGGCTTCTCACTTTCCCCTCCCATACTTTTAAGAATTGCGTTCCTTCCCTTTTTTCGTGCTCTTCTCACCTTTGATAAAGACATCATTTTTTGCGGCATCGTTGCCGAGTCGTCCCCTTCTCGCTTTGTCCCTCCCCTTCCTTGTTGGGTTTTAGTATTTGTGCCCCTTCAAAATCCCCTCAAGATCCCCCCCTCTGGACCTGACGTTTTTTTTTTGTGATTGCATTTTCCTGTTTCCGAGATGGAGTTTTCCACCCGTAGTGCAGTTTTATCTTAGTCCCCGCCCCGGTTTGGTCCCCCTGCCTGGATTTTGTGTTACCTGCTCACCCCCGTACCTTTTCCTCTCAACGTTCTTTGGCATCTTTTTCTTTTTTTCGGCTTTCTGAGGGCTTTCCCCAAGTGGAGGGAATGGTAACTCTTCTGATCCCCCCCCGTGCTACCCCCCCTTTTATATTCCGGCGGTTTTTTTTTCAAGTTCCCCTTGGTTGTTCTCCTATGTAAGCTTGGGTTACCGTTTCGCCCCGCAGGCTGGGGCCTCCGCCAGCACTTTCCCCCCCCCCAAGGCGTGGCGGCGTTGCCACCTCCGTTGGGATTTTAGATTTCCAAAACGAACTGGCTCCTGGGCCACGGTCCGGTTTCAACCCGACTTTCCGATCTTGTGCCCCTCTGTAAAGTCCTTCTGGAACTTTGCTTTGTAGGGTTTAGCTGTCTGCAACCCCCGTTTTCGCTCCAAGGCTACTATTTTTTGGCCCCCCACCCTACAGGCGCTTATTTTGCTTCCTAACTTTTCCCTGTGGTTCCTCCCTCTTCCTTTTGGCCCCTCGGTTTTTCCAAGGTCCGGGTCCTTTCTCTTCGGGTTATGGTGCTCCCCTGCCATTCCTGCGACCTTCACCCTATTTTACAGACTTTTGCCCGGCGCCCCCAGTGAATTTCTTCTCCCCATTTCTGTTCTTTGATGACCCCCAGACTTTTGGCATGACCCCACCCCTTTTCCAGCTGCCCAGTGTTCCATGTCGGTTTTTCTCTTTTTTCGCTTTGTTTTTTCGAACGGTTGGGTTGTTTCAGATTTTTTACCCTTTCCCTCCTGGTCCCCCAACTATTCCTTTCATGACAAGTTTTCCCGGCACCTCCCCCAAATGTCCTTTTTCCTTCACAAACCCCGTCATTTTAAACTTTTCCAGGTCCCGGTTTTTATGTGCTGGATTTTGTTAACTATTTCCCTAAGTTCCGGTCCCTGTTGATTTACCCACCGATGTCTCGGTCTTTATTTCCCCCCCATCAAAAGCATCTGCCTGACTGAACCCCGTTTTCCTTCAATGTTCATAAGTTCCACTTTGTTTGAAACCCGAACAAGTTGAACCTCTGTCCCTCTTTTCCTTTCTCTTTTAAACCCTTCTTGCCTCTCCCCTTTCTTCTTGCCCCAAAGTTTCCCCCATGAGTTTCCCAAATAACCCTCCCCCCTCCTGGCCCCTTTTTCAAATTTCCCAGCGGGTTTAGTTTTGGTGTGTGGCATATATTTGCACCCGGCGGCCACCCCTTTGAAAGCTTGTTGGTTTTTGGACTGTTTCCTCCCCCCACTTTCCGTTCTTGTGCAAAAGAGTCGCCTTGTGCTGGAATTGTGCCCTTCTCCGTCCTTTTGGGTATGGCTTGACCAGGTTGTGGCGTTGTGCAACCGGCCCCCTTGTCTCCCCTGTTCCGAGCCCATTTTGATTTCCCCCTCATTACTGAACTTCCTGCCTGGCTGTTTCCCCATTCAGAGCCGGCGATTCCCTTTTTCGAGTTGATCGCCGTGCTTTCCTCTTACAACTTTTGAATACCGTTTGGCTTAGATTTCGGGGCCCGTTGTCAACTGAATTGCCGCAGTTGGCTCGTCTCCTTTTCCCAGTGACTTTCCTACCGCGATGACCACATCCCTATGCCGACCTTCCCCCCACCTACACGTTCTTTTCCCCTCTTCCCTGTAGGACCGATCCACCCCTTTTTTTCACTTTTTACCACCCCCCTGATGCGTTTTGGTGAGGTCAATTTCGGGGGTTTTCCTGCCGCGTTGGCCGCTAGGGGTCCGCTGCAAATTTTTGTAATTGCTGTTTTTCCTCGCGCTCTCCCTACCACAAGAGGTTGTCCGGTAATGGTATGAATGGCTCTGTGTAGAGGCAACCCGTCTGTTTCCCCCAATTCCGCTTGTCCTTCCCCCTCCCCCCTGATATCCCCCCCGACGCCGTCCTTCTTTGATTCCCCCACTTGTCAGGACAATCCCCCCCCCCGTGCTTCGTCTTTTTCCCGGAAAATGTGTAAGGTTTTGTTCCATTGCTCCCGCTTTTTTTGGAAACAACGTTGGTGTGTTTTTGGCCTCTTGATTTAACGCTTGCCGTTTACTTGTTTCCACCCCTCCCCCGCGCCCAAGATTTTTGTAATCCTTGATGTTTTGGCCCGCCGCGTTTTTTTTAAACCGCGGGCGGGTCCTGTTTCTTCCGCAGTTGATTTCCTTCACAGGCCACACATTTAAACCCAGCTTGTTCTTTTCCCCTTTGCCCGTTCCACCCCCTGCCCCCCAGTGTTTTGCGTGGTTCAAAGAGTTCGCAGAATCTCCCCTGCGCCACACGTCCATTCCCTCCTTGGCAGCACTTCCACCGTTCTTTTTTTCCCCCAATTGGCGGTGTCGTGCCTGATGCGTTCACACGATTTTTCCCCTCTGGGTTCTCTGTTTGCCTGATCGGTCCATGTGTTCCTGCGCCGGCCGGCGTATCTTTCTTGTCCTCCACCCTTATCGGTTTCTTGTTTCCCTTTTGGTGCACGCGCTCCCAAGCCAAGTGAGGCCGGGTTTTCTCCAAAAAACATTATTCCTGGTTGGCCCAGTTTTTTTTTGAGCTGTCCCGTGTGGTTTCTTCCCAGTAGCTTTTCCTGGTGAGTCTTTTTAGTGTGTTTCCTTGCCCTTTGCTTACCCTATTGCACGATGTCCTACTTCCAGCCACCCGAGCGCTGTGGAACCTTCTTACGTCCCCGGCCCATTCACTGTGTCTTTTTCCCGACCCTTTTTCCCTTCGTTGTCACCCACTTGATAAACAGAGAAATAAACGGTAACGTGGCTGCGACCGGCCCCTTTTTTTTTCTTGTGTGTACAGTCCTCCTCAATCGGCGTGCGGTGTTCAGCCTTGTGTTCCTTTCCGTTTTTCCCCCACGTTCCCTTTGCCACAAGGTGGGGGTTTCAGGGCAGACTATGTGTCCATCATCCCTGGCTAAGGTTCCCCCTGCCTGCCACCTACTTCAGGGTAAAGTTTGATGGATCTCTCTTTCCCTTTTGTTGTGTCCTTTCTTCAAATTTCGTTGTCACCAGTGACACTTGGGCTTTGAAGCTGTGAACAGTTTGCATGGGCGTCGGGTTGCTGGTGAATGCGCTACCCCCCCCCCCCTTCTACCCTGAACTGTTGTCCCGGGTTTTCAACGCCACTTTTTTACCCCCTCTCCTGGTTTCCCTTGCATCACCTGGAGGTTTTTGCGGGTCCCCAGCAAGGGAATTCGTGACAGGGTTTTCCTTGCCCACTGTGACCAGTTTCCTTTCTCTACTTTTAGTCAGGGTGTTTTTTCTGTCAGTTGGAGGTTTCCTCCCTTTCTTTTTTTTTCTGTTCAGTAGTAAGAGGGGACCTTTTTCCCTGTAAGGGAAAGGGCAGATGTTCTCCACCCTTGCAGGTCCCAAGCCGGTGTCTCCTACGGGGGTTACCAGACCATTTTTTTTTTTTAAGTACCCTTTCTTCGTTGTTTAAGCCGGGTCTGTTACGGATTGACGCAGGAATACCTTTTTTTCCGGATGTGTCTGTCCCTTTCCACCACGGTCGCGCCAGGTACCATTCTCGCTTCCGCTTGGTCCCAAGGACATTGCTTTAGTTTCAAAGAGGCTCCAAGCCACCCCAGTGCCCCGTCCGTCCCGGTTTTGTTGGGGAATTTTTGAAAGTTTCTGCTGTTTGTTTTGTGTGCCTTTTTTGGTTCACCTCCCCTGCGCTTACCGGGCCCGTAACCATTCCGTGGTTCTTCTTCCTTTGTGGCCTTGCTTCCTTCTTTATTCCATTGACCCGACTTTTCACCCACCTCCCTTTGCTGGTATTTGATGTTCGGTGTAAAACAGTTCCCGGCCAGGCAAGTTCGCGGTTTGAGTATCTGCTTGTAACACAAATTTTTTCTGCCTTTTTTCCAGCCATTTGCTCCCCTGGTAAAAAGGGTTTCTTTTTCGGCTGGTGAGTTCATTTTCCATTCCGGTTTTCTGGCGGGTATCGGGATTTCCTTGGTGGAACAGCTCTTGGTTTTCTCCTCTTGTTTCTCTGTGCCTTCTCTACCAATCCTCACATCTTCATGGTGCCCGTTTTTGCAGTCCCCCCCCCTCAAAAGCATTTCTCCCTTACTTTTCCCCCTGCGAGGAGCATGTTGTTTTTCTGACAGGCATGTTTTTTTTTTTGTGTCTTATCTCCTTCTTAGGCTGGTTTTTTCGTGTTGGATTAAAGTGAATGGTGCTATTTACATTCTTCAGGATCGGGTTTCCTTTTCGGTCAGGCTTCGGCATCCGGTCTTTTTTCCGCCGCAGTGTTTCTTGTTCCCAGGGTATGTACACTTTGGGAAGAATTGATCTGCAACGTTCTGCACTTTCCCCCCCTGCGTTTCTTTTCGGCCCCTGGTTGGCTTTCACTTTGTCATTCTCCGAGGTTTTTTTCTTCCGTTTTTCCCTAGCCCCCTGCGATCTCATTGAAAGTGACACAGGTCCTGAAAACTCGACTTTTTCCTTGGCTCCCCCGTTTTAATGTCCCCTGACGGTTTTCCCCCTTTCAGCTGCCATTTACCAACGCCACGGGCTGTGCGTATGAACCTCCATCCCTCCCCCCCGCGTTTTCTTTCCTTTGACAAGTTGGTTGCCAACCGTCACCCCCTTGGATTCACCAGACACTTCCTTTCTGGTTTTCGCCGGGTGTGTTCCCCCTTCCCACCACAGTTTTCTTGAGGCCTCTTTTTCTCGTTTTTTTTTTTTCGTTTTTCTTCTGGTTCTTTCATATTTCCCTAGTGGCAGGGGGTGAATTTCCTGTAAGTTTTGGTACCAGTATACCAGTCTTGGTATGTGTTAGCACCCCAGTACCCCCCCCCCCTTACGTTCTCTCCTGCGGTAAACAGTTTCAGATGATTTGGTTTTTACTGCAACCCGAACCCCTGGTCTCTTTGGGTTTTTTCCACGTATCCTTTTTTTCTTTCTGCCTCTCTTCCCCCACTTGTGGGTAAGTAACAGCCACAGCTGGGCGGAACACCCTTGTTTCTGATGCGTTGTTTTTTCTGAGTTTTTTTGCGGTTTGGTTTTCGGTACCTCCAGCTTTTTTATATGTTTTCCCTGTAGAGGTACTTTCTTTCAGGAACCCTTTCCCTTCCCCCCTTCCCAGGCTGAATTGGCGCGGTTTTACAAAATTGGTTTTCTGCTCGGTGGGGGTCCTCTTTTTCCTGCCTTAGGTTTTTCACTTTTCTAGGTAACGAATCCCGACCCCTCGTCTCGCCCTTTTTTCCCCTTTTTTCGCCGGTCTGGATCTCCTTCTTGCCCTTCTTTCTTGTGGGCGTGTGGCAACCTTCTATCTGCCGTCTTTTTTCGATTCCGTCGTCTTTCCAAATCTCATGTCGCTTTGCTTTCCACCTTCTCTGTAGTAGCACCAGTAAAAATCTGCTGTCAGGCGGAACCTTTCGCTTGGCCACTCCGTGTGCCATCAACCTTCCTGTCCCTTGCTTCTTATAGACTCCCTCCGTTCTGTTTTACACTCTATTTTTGCTGCTGGTCACTTCTGGACTCCAAGCCCCCAACACAATTTTTTGACCCGTGGAAGGCATACTCCTTCACTTTTTCTGGCGTTTTTCCCTCCGGGGTCCGATACATACTCCCCCCTTCCCCGTTTCTCCTAACCGGCCTGGAGTTGTGAGTCCCTATCACCTGGCTGGGCGGTTGACATTCGTTCGATTTCCCTCTTCCGTACCTCCCTGCGTGGACGACTGGCGGGCGGGCCCGAAAACTTTCCCACCGTGCTTTTTTTCCCAAACAGGGATGTCCCCCTGGGTTTGTAAAACTTGCGCAATGAACGCATCTGTTCCCCTCTTTCATGGTGCCTTTTCCTTTTCCCTTCCGTGTGGTTTGGTTTTTTTTTTTTAGTTTCCTGGCTTTTATCCCCCTTTATTCGCCCCTCGTCTGACCTTTATGTTAGGTCCTGCCTGGGTGACCCCTGTAGTCTCCCCTTTGGATCATCTCCGCAATCGGTCTCCCCTGAACTTTTCCTACTTTTAGAGCGTTTTTTCTCTTAAACCGTTCGTGCAGCTTTTTCCTTCTTCCTTCCCTTTCCAGCGGCTGTCCCCCCCCGCTTGTGCCACCTTTCTTGACGCCCCCTTTCCCCTTACATTGGCCGGCCCTAGGAAGACCTGTCTTTGCTGTCTACCCGCTTGTGCTAGGCCCGCCTCTTTGGATTTCTCGGATGTAAGTTCCCCCTGCGTTCTGGACCCCTCCGTGTCCTCCTGTCCTTCAGTTTCTTGTTTCAGGGTCCACATTTGCATTTGTTTCAAACGTTTCCGAGCAAGTGTGTGTTCCAGCTTTTGCCTTTTTTCGTCCCTTCCGACCAACGTCGCCTCTTCTTTTCACTTAATACTTTGTTTGTTTAGTCGATCGCGAGCCTTGTGGTTACGTGTCCCCCCACCAAGGCCACAAGCAACAGGTCCCCGGCTGTTGCTGGACTGGCGACTCGGTTTTCCTTTTCCCAGTTTGTTGCCCAGGAGTGTAACACCAGGGTGGACCGGATGTAGGCCCCTTCTTCTTCATCTTCAACAAAAAAATTGTGGGTCCACTCCCAGTTTCCTCCGGTTTTCGTCACCAATCGTTGGCCCTCTCCGGCAAGCGAGAACTTTCCCCCTCTCCCCAACTAATTTTTCCGTCGGTCCAATGTGTGCCCGTCTGCACCTTCTTTGTCTTTCAAACTTTTTCTGGTCCCGGTAAGGACCCAGTTTCCTTTTGACACGTTTTTTTCCCCAAGGCGCTGGTCCCTTTCCTCTCTGCACAGCCCGTGTTTTCCTTTTATAGAGAAACACCCCGTGCTGCTTTCTTTTCACGTTGTCCCTTCATCCCCTTGTGAGTATGAAAAGTCCGTTGTCGTGATAAAGGGTTCTTTCGTTCGAAAAGATGCAACCCGAGTGGATTTTCATCCGCTGCCTGTCCGAAAATTCCCTTGGCCCGTACGGCACATACGTTTTTTTACCTTTTCACCCTCTTCCCCCCCCCGTTCTGAAGCACATGCATGAGTTAAGTTGGCCCAGTTTTTCCCTTTGTCTCCCAACATTTGTGAGCCTCCCCGGGCTTGTTCATCTGTTTTTTTCACCTTACTGGGAAGTCGACCCCGCCCCACGCGTTATTTCGGCCCAAGGCTTTCCCTTTTTTACTCGTGTAGTCACCCCTCAGGTTCGATAAGGGTTTCCGGTTCCATTCCGTCCCCCAGGTTAGCTACTCTAGGCCACTGATGCTTTTTCCCCCCTCCCGCACTGTATGAAATATCCCCCCCCTTTGAAACGGTTTTTTTGGGCGGTGCAACGTTTCCCAGTTTGTTTTGCGGTGGAGCATGTGAAAGCATGGGACTGGCAGGCCCCTGCCTGTGTCCTTCCAGTTCCCCCGACTTTTTTTGAACTTTTCCTTTTGATGCCGCTGTCTTTTGCAGGGGTCATTGCGGCCAACCCATTTCCGTACCTTGGGCCCAGATTTGCCTTCCCGCCTTTTTTTGACCTTTTCTTAGTCCTTGGCGAACTCCTCTACATGGGTTGACTGAAACCTTTCCTGAGTCACTCATTGATGTGCCTATTTCTAGTCTGAACCCTCCATCTTCTCACAACCTGCATCCGCGCTGCCGCCTTATACTTTCCCTTCCCTCATCCCACCGTGTGTTCACTTCCGAACAAGGTGACGTTCTATGTCCCCCCCTTTTGTGCTGCTGTACCCGGAAACACCACCTGGCGGGCCTAGTGACCAAATGGCCCGTCGTTCAATCTGCCCTTTTTTTTTCCATTGTCGCCACTCCCCCGGCCGTTAGTTTTCTATTACGAGTTTCCTGGTCCTATCAGTCCAACCTATTGCAAGCCCCCCCTTTATTCCAGCTTGTGTATTCACCCACCTTTCCTTGCCACCCGTTGACAAACTCATTTTTCTCCACCACGTTTTTCCGCTTTTTTTTTTTTCTTCCCTTTCCCCGCTGGGCCGTCCTGGGCCAACCGTCGATTTTCTGCACTGTTTCCATTTTTCCCCACCCAGTTGGTTTAGTTGCCCCCCTGTCCAACTTCCACTGAGTTGTCCGAAACTTTTTTTACACCACCTCACGTGGTGCTACCACAGACATTTTTCCCCACAATGTTCTTTCCCCCCCCTGGTTTTCCCCCCAAGTCGTGATTTTGCCCGCATTGTTCATTAAAGTACCCAGGCATTGAGCGTCCCCAACCAGGTACATTCGTTTACTTCATCCCCTCTGCCCTGACCCTCTGGTTTCTCGTTTGGTTTTGGGGTTGTACTATGGCACCCTGGGGGACCCCCCTACCGGCGTTTGATTTTCCTTGGAATCCCCCACGGTGCCCCCTGTTAAACCTTTTTTTCTCGGGTTTTTTTCGTTCCCTGGCGGGCATCAGGCCCCAGCGTACTGTTTCGTGTTATTGCTCTGACCTTTTTTTTCACGTGCCCTTTCTTCTTGTTTCGCAGGGACCCCCTTTACTTTCTTAAATTCCGTTGCCACTGATATCCCGCCTTGATTTCGTTTAGGCCCCCCTTTCTTTTCCCCCTCTACTTCCTCAAAGAGGTGGCCGAAACACGGCGGTGGTATTTCGTGTGTCCAGTTTCCGGTCCATAGCAAGACACAGGCAGTAGCTCACATTTTCTCCCATTTCCCAATTGCCGATGTTTCCCACGTGCTGTTCCCGCTGGCTGCCGATTCACCGCCCCTTTATGGCTAGATCCATCTTTTGGACTTGGTTCCCCTACCATTCCACCAGTTGTTCTTTCCTTGAAAAATCCACCTCAACAGAGGCGACTCTCGACCAATTCCCCCTTCCCGGGGGGCGCTTACCCTGTTCAACCCATTGGCCCCGCGTTTAGGGCCATGGTCCCCGACCCTTGCATTTTTTTGCTGCTGGTGGGTTCGTTTGCTCCAGTGAAGGAACCCTTCCACAGAGGGGGGCAGGGGCCCGAGCCTGGCTCTTTTGTCAGAGGCAACAGGTCATGACATTTTTATGCCCCCCCGCCCCCCCTTCCCACACCCCCCTCCCCAAGGTTTCTGTATGGCCAATCAACCAGCCCCCCCCGTTTTTGAGAAAACCCCGGTCTTTTTCGACCAGCGGACGGCACCCTTGGTGTGTTTTTAGGCACTCCGCTGCTGGCCCGGTACCCTGTTGTTGTACACTAATTCCAAGAAGGGAGATACATTTTCTTTTTGGTGAAAGTAGGTCCAGAGGCTTGATTAAGGCCAGGCACAACACTCGCGAACAGGCATGGTTCGGCTTTTCCCCAACGCATTTTTTTCTGTGGAACACCGAGTTCCCTCACTCCAGTTTTCCAAGTGAACCTTTTTTTACAATGTTTTCCCTCTTTTTTCACCCCCGACGTGCGTGGGAAGGGACGGTCTTGTGGCTGGTTTTTCCAATATGGGGAGGTCTCCCTTTTTGTCACGAGTTGGTCGTGCTTGGGAAAAGATGTTGGACGTTTTTGCTTGTGTTCCTCGTTCTCGCCGATGTCCAGTCACCAGATCGGGCGGTTTCTGGGCCCCGAGCAATCCTAACTTCCGGGCTTAATTAATATTTCGGTGATTTCCTGCTGTCTGGTTTCCCCCCCGAGTTCGTACCGTCTTGGACTTGTTTTTGGAGTGGTTTCGTCTCACCAAGAGCATGATTTTTTTCCCTTCCCCTTGAAAATGTCTAGGGGCCGTTCCCTGCTTCCCTTTGTTGGCCCCCCTGTCAACTCCCCTCCTGTTCGTACTCCCTCTTTCCTCCTCCATGTCTAACCCCCCATCCTCAGGCCCTCCTTTTTTTATTTTCCTCTCCCCTTTTTTTGTCTCTCTCTTTTACTTTAATCGTCCCTTTTCGCTCTCTTTCCACCCGTCCCCGCTCTCCTGAACCGTGTGATTTTGCCTCCCCCACCTAACGTGATCTATCTCGTTTCTTCGGGGGTACACATTGGGACTTAGTCACCCTCCCCCCGGAATTGCCGGGTTTCGGCACAACTTCAGGTTCTCAACCGGGACTGCGCATAGGTTGTAAGGTTTTTTGTGGGTGCCATTTTTTTTCCTGGTCAGCTGTGGTTACCCCACCTCCCAGAACAGGTTGAGCCACGCTTTGGTTGGGTCCCTCTCTCCGCAGGATGAAACGGGTTCCGCGGACTCCACTGCACTCGTTTCCATGCCTTCCCCATGACTTGCCCGAAGCTTGATAACTTTTTTCCCTCCGTTTTTTTTTCCTCACCTATTCTTCCAAGCGGGTCCCCCAGATTTCGTTGAAGTTGCAGGAGAGACCGGGTAACTTGGCCACCCGTTTCTCGCCTGCGGTATTCGATTCCCCCCCCCCCAATTTAACAAGTTTCTGTCTTCCCAATGGCTTTTCTTTTTTTTGGTCAAACGCTTTCATTTTCCTTTCTGTAGGTTGTTCCAGGGCCTTTGAGGTGCGCGCTTCCTGTGACACGGTGTTTATGACCTCGGGGACCCGCCTCCCGCCTAGGGTTCTTTTTTTTTGCATCCTGTGTTCCACAGTTGCCGGTGTTGCTTGGGTCTTTCCTATTTCCACTTTCCCATGCTGTTTGTTCACTCGGATTATCACTTGGGTCGTCCGTTCGCAGCTCTTTCACTTTTTTTTTGCCCTTGATCAGGTAATGGGGCCTTGCTTTGACGGCGTGCCCCCCCCGAACTCTGACTTTTGCGGTGACATCACCCGGTTCATTCCTCCCTCTCAGCCTCAATAGGGCCCTCCAAGCTTTTTCGTTTGTGCCCAGGTTTTTCTTTGTTACAGCGGCCTCCACCTTTATAGGACCTTTCAGTGCCGGTCTTGGCATTGCTTCCAGGTCTTTTTTGGCGATTGGCGGGTCTGCGGTGTACTTGCACGGTTTTTTCGGGGTTTTTCTTTTCACGGGCCACTTACATTTGCAATGTCGAGGGTGTGACCGCCATTGTCTATCCGTGTCCCGGCCATCCTTTTTCACACCGTTAACGTGGATTTGTTCTCCTTTGCTTTGGTCACCTTTCGTTGACAGTTTTCAGGAGCGCGTAGTAACCCCCCCAGCGTGGTTTTCCCCTACATGCGGAGTGGTACCTTGGTTTTCCCTGTTTGCCTTTTTTGTTTCACCCCATCCAGGGCGAGGGTTCACGGAGGCGGGTTTTGGTTCTTTCGTGCCAGACGGATTTTTTGTGCTTTCCCGGCTGTTGCAAGATCTTTCCCTCTTGTTCCTTTTTCTTTTCTATCCCAAGAAGCCTATGCCACAATAAGGCGTAACATGTGGGCGGCCTGGTGACGGGCATGACCCGGGTTGGGCTTGTGCCGCCAGGTGTAGTTGGGTGCTGTCGTTGTTTTCTTTTTCCTGGGCGCATGGTGTCCCCTTATTCCTGTTCGTCAAGGATCGAGTTCGGTGATCAGTTCCATGTCCCGTGACAGTTGTGGGCGGACATTTTTGACATTTTTTCTTTCTTGCATGGTATCTGCTTGTACCCCCTGGCTTTTTTTTGTGGTGCTTCCCGGCGGTATTCGTTTCCCCCCCCCGTTGCGTTAACAGTAATTTTGCGGGTTCCACTTTCCTCTTGCATAGTTGAGAGCTTTCGGCCAATGTCCTGATTTCAGGTCCACCTCCAGAAATTTCGAGACCTTTCTTTGATCCTGCTCCTGTTCTCCCCAGTTTTTAGCGAGCCACCACACAGTTTGCGTCTGCCGGTCCACTCCCCGTCCCCCCATGTTTGATACCAATTTTACCCTCCCCCTTGTGAATTCAGCACCTTCCATGCCTTTCTGTTTTTTTACGTTCCCGTTGTAGATGTCCACCCCACTGCTGGTCCTTGGTTGGATGGAGGGCGTTTTTTGGTTTTCTTTTTTCTTTTTTTTTCGTTCCATAGACCCCCTTCGTGTGGGGCAGCGCGGTTTCCCCTGGCATCCTGGGTACCCTCTGTTCCCCGGGAAGTTCTCTCCAATCACTGCCGAGGTTTTCCCCTTTTCTGCTCACGCTGCTGCCTGTTGTGTGGTTTTAACCTCCCCGCTTCCTTATGCAATTCTCGGTAACTGCTTCTTTGCTGTTCCCGTCCCAGTCGGGTCTTGAAGACAGCTGGGTTGTGCGCTGTTGTTGCCTTTCGGCTGTCGTGAGGTTTCGGTGTGTTAAGAAGGCTTTAGACGGTGACCTGAGGTTCCTTGTATCTTTTTCCCCATTATCTCTCCCACTTTGAAAGAGCTGATGTGAAGACCTTGCTGTGGGGTTCCCCTCTCCGCCCTTTGTCCGGGGTCATCCGAACTTGAATGGTTGACGTGAACTTTTAAATTTTTTTCGCCTTTTCGCCGTTCTGCGAGCTAGACTTTATGGGCAGGTTTCTCATTTCGCTTCCCGAAAGCCCTTACGCCCGGCTTGCACTCGCTTTCCTGGTTTTTTGGCTTCCCCAATTCGCCCGTCTTCCGAAGAAACGTCCCAGTGGTCCGACACGGGCGCTTTTTCCCGCCACGTCTGAATGGGTTTCCGACTTAAACGAATGTGTTGCCGCCTTGGGTTTTTGATTAAGACTTGTGAAATGCGTACGGGCGGGAATTCCCGAGTCTTTTTTCCCTGCTTCCACCGCACCATTGTGGCGTTAGAATAACGGCAGGGGGTCTGTTATCCCTGTCTTTGGCTGTAAGATCAACTTTGCGTCCCAGATGTTAGCACCAACGGTGTTTTCCCTCTTTTTTTATTCACAGGGCTGGGCGTGTTTTTGCGTCAAGTAATATTGGCCGCGCGTAAGGAGTTGCCTTTCAGGGCCTTCCCGCCCGTTCCCACGGAAGTTGCACAAGGTTCCTTTTTCTACTGTTCTCTATGTCTACACCAGTCCACTTACATCATGGTCTTCTTCGGTATCCGTTGGCACCTTGTTTTCTTTTTTTTCTCGGCATTGCCGAGAGCCAAGTGCTACACGAGTTTTTCTTTCGCCGACCTGTTTTCCGCTTGGCTGGTTGCTGTTTGGAGGTGGTTTAGGAGACCAACGGAATTTCCTTCCTTGCCCTCCTCTTTCACGGTTCAGCACTTCCCCTTGTGGTCTTTTTTCGTGAAACCCATTTGGTTTCACTTGGCTGTGATGCTTTCAGGGGTCCCCCTTTTTTTGCCTTGTGGGAAAAATTTTGGAAACCCCCTGGTCTTTCCTGGCCGCCCACAGTTTCAATCACGGTTAACAGGTTTTACAACACGTAGGCCTCCCCCCCCCCTTGTTACATGCACTGCTTTACGCTTGCTTGTCAGTCTCTAGAGGTGCATCTTTTGATCTTGCTGTGGCCCCTTTTGGGGACCGTTATTTTTTTGACATCCAACTTTTCTCTTAACCTCATACAGCAGGTCCTGTAATTTTTTGTTTTTCATTGGTCACGGTCAGTGTAGCACCAAGCTCTGCTGTTTCTGGTTCCTTTTTGTGCGCTCGACAACGCGAGCCTTTTCCAACTTTCCCTTTTTTTTGTTTCGAACTTATCTGATGTCGCTGCTTTTTGTGCCTCCCCGCCAATTTGAAACACGCATCTTTCTTTTTTTTCCCGCCGTCTCCGGACTTTTCACTGATGTGGACCGGACCCCTGTGTTGGTGTCTTCTGCCCGTGCCTTTTTCTGCCCGCATTTTTTTGTCAAAAAAAACGGCTGTTGCCAGCTTGTCTTCCCTCAATCTTTTCCACAATTTTTTTGCTACGCGGATTTTCTTTTCTCTCGATCGTTGCAGGGAATGTAGGGCGGTATACCCCCCCTTGGTCTGCTCGCCTTTTGAAGATTCTTCCCCTTACTTTTTTTGTTTTGATGGGGGGGGTCCACAACTGGGGGGGCACAGGGGAAGACCCTTTTTCACCTTTTCAGAGATATTGACCTTGACCTTGAGGTCCCTCCTCAGGCGGGGCGGTCCTTAAGTCGAGTCAAAGTCCCCCCCCCCCCCCACTGGCGGCGTTTCTGAAGCCAGTGCAAGTCTTCCTTGATTTGAAATGGTCCCGTGTCGTGGGCTGTTATGGGTGATAAAATTCCATGGTGCTTTCCCATGAGTACCCGCTGCCCGTCGCCCTTGCCCATCTGGCTGCTGCTTTTTCGCAAATTTTAAAGTTTGCACTCCAACGCCGCCTCGTGCCCCAACCTCTTCCCCCCAGACGCCCCGAAGGTTACATGTTTCTTGTTTTTACCCGGAAAGATTGCAGTTTCCACCGGTGCCAATGCGCATGGCCAGAGGGTCTGGTGTCCTCCCCCCTTACCTGTCGTTACACCGTCGTGGCAGACTGGCCGCTCGGTACGTTGCTTGGTTACTTGGTCTGCCCAAAGGCCGGTTTGAACTTTGCTGTTCCCCAAGCCATTTTTCTTTCTTGTTCGGCCAGTTTCAAACCTGTGTTTTCTTTTCGGGGTCTTTGGTTAAGCCTACCTCTGGGGCCATGGGATGGGATAGTGCCTGTCGATGCACTAAACATGCATCAGTGCACGGTGCCAGGGCGGGTTCGCAACGTCCAATGGGGAGCCCCCTTTGGCCCGTTTGGGGCGCGCAAGTCCCCAATGGCCCCGGCACTTGGACCCTTTCCCCCGGATTCTTTTTTTCACTCCTTTAAAGCCAGGGCCTTCCAAGGGGGGTATTTTCTTGTGCCCCCAGTCGAACTTTGTTTCCCTGATTTCTCCTTCTCCTACCCCCTCCCCCTTTTTGGGTCTTGATTCACTCACGCGATCGGACTCACCTGACCCTCTGATATGCACGGGACGTGGCATCTGCTCTTGAGACGCAACGGTCCAGCCCAAATCCGCGACTTTTACGACTATTCTCCATTTTCTAGCCGTGCGACCAAGGTTCCTCCCTCGTTCGTCCCTTATCTGTGTCTGATGACCCTGACCAAGACGGGAAACCCTGAGGACCCCCCCTCCCTCTTTTTCTTTCTCGGTTGACAGGCGGTTTCGTCCAGCTTACGGCTTTTTTGTTCGTTTTTTTTAAGTCAGCCATCCGACGTCCAACTATTCATCTTTTCTTCCCCTGTCTGCTGTCGGCGTAAGGCACCCCCATGTCCCTTTTCTTACAACGGCAAAAAAACCTGGCCCCTGAGTCTTTGTTTTCCTCCCCCACAATGCAGGTTTGTTTTTCTGCGGCGGCCACGCTGGCCGATCAATCAACTCACCTCCTTTCCGGCTACGTGACATCACTAGCCCCCGGTAGTTCCACCCCACTGCACTATTCCCGTTTTTTCTGGAGGTGGCACTCGAGGGACCTTTTATGTGCCAGACCATTGAACCTCCATCTTGCCATTGGAAAACACCGAGTTTCTGCTGCGTCTGGTTGGGGGAGGCCAGTCCCCAGCCGCGCCGCGTCCCTCCTTTTTTTTAATTTTATACCATAGTGGGTTGTGGTGGGTGGGCCTAGTTGCCCCAGGAGTAAAAGTGCGTTTCTCTGAGTGTTGCTGATCCACGGTTACGGCCTTGTGCAAGGACCGCTTGGGGTGGGGTCTCTTGCAAGACTTCACCGCTTCGATGGGAAGTTACTGGAGCTTTGAATTGGTCTGGAACCGGCGGCAATGTCCTAGTTCCTCTTCCCAGTTGACCCATTTGAATCGAGTTTCCTTTATTGCCGGGAGTGGGCCAAGAGGGAAGGCAGAGGCGATCAGTTGGACCTTCGTATTTGGAACGTGATCCTTTGCATTCGGCACTGGTTTAGTTACACTCCCGGGTCTTGTTGGGCAAACCGTTTCTTTCCTTTCATTTCTTTCCTGCCGATCACTGTGCTTCACCATTTTTCTCCCCCCTCCCTGGCCGCCTCAAGGCTGATGCACATCTGCTGTGGAAGGTTGCGGAAGACTTTTATTTTACCCTACCCACTTTGTTTTGGTGCAAGTGCGGGACCCTCCTTCCCCCCAGGCGGCTATGTGAAAAAAACAGGCCACCGTCCGCCTACGTAGGACTGTCCCAAATGCCCTCCTTTTGTATTCCCCCGTTCACTGTTCCCCGCCGGAGCGGGCGCTTTTTTTTCCGCGCTATTTCTTCGGTGGGTGGTTTTTTTCAGCTGGTTTCCACTCCCGATTTTTTTTTTTTCCCCCCATCTTCTTTTTGTTGTCATCAACCAGGCCCTCCGTGTCCTTGCCGCCCCCCGGCTAAGTGTGTCGGCTCTTCCCCCGCCAGTTGACCATGCTTGTTGGGGTTTTCCATGTCACTTCACCATCCGAGCTGGGGAAAAAATGGAAAGGCGGTCCACTTTCGATGGCGGCACCCCCGCTTTTTTTGTGACTCGGCTCTTCAGGTTGACAGGTTTCTTTTTCCCCCCAACCGCCGCCCTGTTTCTTTATTGATCCCTCGTTTTTTTTTTGCCCGCTGTTGTTCCGGTTACCTTGTCCTTCTTGGCACACACACGATGGCGACACGGCCTGGCTGCCTTGTCCTTTCACCTCGCCATTTTTTGCCAGTGAACCCGCGGTCCCGCCAGCGCCCCGTTGCCCAGTCCGATTTGTGGCCACCGCGGTGTGGTCTTGTCCCAACCTGGCTTGGGTAACCCTTTTCGTACCGCTTTTTGCCTATTTGATGCCCCGTTGTCCTTGTCGGTTTGATCGGGGGAGGCTGGTCAGCTGTCGCCAGGATTTTTTTTGAACGTTGTAGTGGCACAGTTTTTATCATGGTGCCCTGGGCGCCATCAGACTTTCACCGTGCCCTTTTAAGGTTGCAATTTTTTTGTTGAAGTTCGCACGGCGGTCTTGGTCCTTCATTCGCCCGGTGATTTTTTTGTATCTGTTTGTGGGTTTTTTTTTTTGAAAAGAGGGCACTTACTTGAAGGCCCCCACTTTTTGGCGGCTCTTTGGGAAAAACCTTACTGGCCGGCCCGGCTGTTTTGCCACTGACTACCGATGGTTTTATTGATGGTACATGTAAGCCTCTTGGCCCTCCACCGTGATTGGTGGCGGTTCTTCCATGACATGGAATGCCGAATTTCCTTTCCCTTTTTGCCAACCCTTGGCATGACGGTGCCTCCCTTCCCACGTTTCCCCTTTGATCCTTGGTTTTGGTCAGTCTCTGCAGAAAGGCCCCCATGTCCCGCCCTTGGAAATCCTAGCTGTCCTGGGCCTTTACCGTTGGTTCAAACGATTTATCATACTGTCCTTGTTTTTTGTGGTTGACTCGATCCCAACGTGCGGCTTCCAAGTATAGGGCAGGGTTCGGTCATGCTTCCCCTTCGCCTGAGCGCTTTCCCCCCACCAGTTTTTTTTTACCCCGGTTTTTTCTGAAATGGCAATTGGCAGTGTTTCCCCCGTGCCGGTGAAACACGATTTGTTAAATTGCCGGTTCCGTCTTTTTCCCCCCCGCATCCGTTGAGGGGTCAGTCGTGCAATTGTTGTACCAGTCGGACTTCGCCTTAGTTTTTTGTTTTGTTTTTGTTCGGTTTCTCGCTGTGTCCGGGGCGATCGGTTTCCGCTAGGTGCTGGCGCGCTTTTCGGTCCTTCTTTCCCTTTTTTGGCCCCAGGGATTTCCTTTTGTTACTCCCCGTGCCGGTCCCCAGCCGGGCGTCCACCTCTTTTTTCCGTGGAAGATCACCACAGACCTTCTTTTTAACTTAAAGCCTGGCCCGTTCTGATTGTATTCCTGTGACCAGACCCCCCCCGACCCATTCTGGTTGCCATTTACCTCAACCACTGTTTTCAGAGATGATTTGACCTCCTCCCGATCTGGCCCAGGAACCTGGGGCAAGCATCAGTTTGACTTTGACAAACACGTTTTTGGTCCCACAGCCTTTCCTTCAGCTGTGTGTTCTTGTTCTGTTTCCTCTTTTCTTTTCTGCCCGCTGGTGTTAACGCAACCCTGCGTGGTTTGCCAGTGACATGGTTCACCCGGAAAGGATTGCGGATGGTTTGGCAAGCGGTTTGCCCCTACCCGTGAAATTTTGTGTTCACCATTTCTTGGCACGATCTTGATCGCCGTATTGCTTTTTGTACAAACCAGGTCCGGCAGCCAAATTTGCGGGCGGTTTTTTGCATAGGTAACCCCCTGGTTGTCCTCGGTCGGACCTGTGCAGTCATTAAAAATTTTTTTCCCCCCTTGATGGGCGGGGATTGTCGATTTCCTGTCGGGGCGGATGTTTATCGGGTAGTTCGGTTGTTTCTTTTGGCCCCGTATTGTTGATGACAGAAGTTGACATGGACACACCCTTGCTTATGGCACGTGGGCCAATCTTGATTGTTTGCCCCGGCTTTCCCCAGAGGCCCACCAAGCATCATTCCTGATTTTTTGGCCGGCTTTTCACGTTCCATCCGGTGGGATTTTTTATGGCCAGCCGTTTTGTTTTAGGTGGATTTTTTTTTCTGCTTTTTTTTCCCTTGTTTTTCCTTTCTGTCCCCCCCTTCCCCCAGAGTGACAAATCTCCCCGGTGATCCCCGCACTCGCGGGGTGTTTTTGACATTTATGGTCAGTTTTTCCAACTCGTTCGCTTCGCTGTGATTGCTTGGTCGCAAACGGTTCACCGCGTTTTCGTTCACGGTGCTGAAGTTGCTGCACCTTTTTGGATGGGACTAACGTAGAACATGATCGTCCTCTCCCCTCTTCTTTCCCTTTGTCTTGGGGATAAGGGAAATACTACCCTTTACCTCCGGCTTCCGTGCATCTAGCTTGACGACGTGTTGAGTTCCCAGTGTCACTAGCCCTGAACCGTCCCCGTACTTGTTAGTTGCCAGCCCAGCATTTCTACAAGGGTACCCACACTTTTGGGATTCCCCAAAGATGGTTGTCCTCCGTTTCACTAGGGTCCCCACCCCCCTACAGGCTGATTCGTTTTCGGCTCGGTTTGGACTTTCGTCGGTACACATACACACCTTTGAGTTGTTTCCCAGCGAATTGTTTTTCCCCTAAGTTTCCAGTCCGAGTCCCCTTTTGTTGTTTAGCACACAACCATTTTCTGTCCTTTCCTATTTTTGTTCCTTTCAAATGAAGTGGTAACCAAGACCTTCTTTTCTAGGTTGGATGTTCCAAGTTATATGCTTACTTAGCCTTGACCTACACAGGCGGGGTGGTGATCCGCCCCACGACCCACCGTGGGCCCCCCCTTTTCCCGTTGAAGGGTTTTCCTGGACTTTTTGTAGAGTGTCCTTGGCCAGTTGTCCTTTTCGGACGGAGACGCGTTCTATCTTGCCCGTCTTATTTTGATCTCCCCCATTTCCCTTCCGAAAACACCGCCACGTCTGAACCTCTGCCGTTGGATTCCCTGGGCGGTGGGGGTCCGCTGAAAAGTTCCTGTGTCCGGGTTTTCAGCAACGCAATGGGCGTCACTTCGTGTCGCGGGCTGACTTCCTTCTATCGGTTTCTTGGTTTTCCCTTTTTTTTTCTGGTGCAGTTTTGCACACCTTTTTTCGTCCCCTCTCATCCCAGCTATCCGCTTCCTTTTTTTTTTTCGTTCCCCATTTCCGTAGTCTAAGCCTTCCCGCTTAGTAGTGGGTTTTCCCAAAGGCCGCCGCCCCCCCCCCCGTTGACACACTGTGTGTTCCCCCTGCAGCCTTTAGGTGCCTGGCTTGTTCTCGATTGGGTGACCCACGGACCAGTAACCGTGGCTTCTTTTGAGTCCATTTCGGCGCCACTGCTCCCCCTCCTGCCACAAGTTGGCCAGAACCTGACAGTTCACACGTTGCTGCCGTCCCAAATGCAACGTTTCCCAGATCTTGCCCGTCCCTCCTCTACCTCCGTGCATTTGTGACTTTTTATGCCTTCCATTTTTTTTGGTATTTGTGTCTCAATGAGGTCTTTCGATTCCGCCCCCTTTTTTTTCTGAATCAGGGTTGAACGGATCTGGGGGAACAATTTACAACACTGAAGTTGCCCCCCTTCTTTGGTGTCAGGCAATTTTGGGTCAGCCGGTCGTTTGTCTCCTTCGTGCCTTTTCCCGAACTGGCAATCTGGCTGCCATTCCCTCGGTTGGGCCTTACCTTGATTGATTGAGGCTTTTTCTGTTTGGACGATTACACCGTTCATTTTTCGTTACCCCCTGCACGGATCTTTGGTTCCGCTTTTTTTGGCTTGGCGTGGATTCCCACCCGGTAGGAGTTACCCCATTTACCTTCCCCTATTTGTTTCGCTAGTTTCTTTCTAAACTTGTCTTTTTTCCATGCTTTCTAGTTTGTTTTTCTGACCACCCCCCAGGTCACGGTGCGTTATGATGAAAGTAAGAGAAGTTGGATACAAACTTTGGCAACTTCACGTGTGCCTGGAAGGACTTTTTCACACCCTAAGGTTTGTCCCCCATTCACCCCTGAAAGGGGTTTGTTTTGAAGCAACAACCGTGCTTATTTTTTTTCCTGCTCTTTTTTCCTCTATTTTTTGGCTAGCATGATTTTGTTAATTGGCGTTTGAACCGGGGTAAGAGTTTGCTTTTAAGCCCCTCTTGTCGGTTTTTAACCCTCAATCCCCCCCCACCGGTACACTGTTTGGCCCCTCTTTCGTCTCTTTGGGCCTAAAGTATGCTGTCAAGGCTTTTTGGCCTTTTTGTTCTGCTTTTTCCGAAGGAGAGAATATCATTTTCCTTCTCCCCCCGTGTGTTCTTCTTGCGGATTTTTTTACCGTTGTCGGGACCCCTCTCCCCGTGGCACCCCTGCTGCACGCCCTATTTCTGGAAGGCGCACTTGCTCTACCCCCTCCTTTTCCCAATCTTTGACCGGGCCATTTATTTTTTTTTGCTTGCTGTTTTTTTTTTTCGCCTGACCGGCGGGGAGGTTCGAGTCACAAAATTTTCCGGGCTTTCCCCAGAGTACGTTTCCCTCCCCGTAACAGGTGTTTTGACCCTTAGCCCGATTCTGTGATTTTTTACCCCAAAGTTGCCCCTCTGGCAGTTGCAAAACACGTTGCCAGTTAAGGTGAATATTTTTTCCCCCCTCTGATGTCCCAACCCTGGTGGAGGCCCCAGTACCTTTTTGCTTTTTTTGATTTGGGCCCCCAGCGGGTGTCCCCCCCCCGGCTGGAATGCAAAATTCCTTTTACCTCCCCATCTTGAACCTTTGGTTAACTTGGTGAATCTATGTCCCAAAAAAAACCGTTGTCCCTTTTCTTAAGCACTTTCGTCTGTTGCAGTGTCCAGGTCATGTCTAATGCGATTATTCTTTTTCCGTCCTGAACTGATTTTTTCCCCTCCTGCCCCTTGACAGCGGACAGGTACCCTTTTCCCCGCGTTTTTCCTCCATTTTTCAATGTGTGGCATCTTCCGTTCACATGCACCCTCCGCGGGTTTAAAGTTTGCACCCCCCTTTTCATGGCACATGGAATCCTCTCTCAAGAAACTTGTGCACAAACGTTTTTCCCCCGTTGGCTGCAAGTCTTCCAGGCGGAGCCGAAGGTTTTGACACTTTTGTTTCTGCGCTCCCCACCCGTCATGGTCCACGTTTTTTACGCCCAATATCTTTCCCGTTTTCCGCGGTGCTTCGGCCCAAAGGGCCCATCGCTTACGCACCCTGACATTCCGGTATGTGACCGGGGGCTGCACTGTTTCACACCCACTGTTTCCCCCCCCGGTTGGTTTTCGCTGTTCCTGGATCTTTTTAAATCGTTCTCAAAGCGTTTTATTCCCGACTTAATTCCCCCCCGTTACCTTCCTTGTTTGGCCTTTCACTCCCCCATTTTTTGTATTTTTAAGTGCATTTGAAGGGACGGAGACTTTCCCCCGTCCTTAAACCCCATTGCAGTTCCCTCTTTTGCACTCGAACCTCCAGGGCTAGGCTTCCCTGGGTTCTCTTTTTTCACCCAGTTCGGCTTTTGCCCCCCCCTCCGTCTTTCTCCTGCGTTTTGACTTTCTACTACCTTTCCTCCTTGGTCTATCGTGACATGGTTTGGCACCCCTTCCCCTTTTTTCCACCTGCCGGGACGGTCCGGGGTTTTTTTTGTGGGTGGTACCCTTGCGACTCCAAAGTGGGTGGCTCTTTTTTCACGCAAAGGGCCTGACTCTCGATCCCAAGTCCCCCGGCGCTTTACACCAGCCTAATCCCTATTTGGTCCCCCCGTAGGTAGCTGATGACCCCGGACACCCCATTCCTGTTGCCACACAACCCCGCCGATTTCAATTCTTGCCCCTGACATTTGACACAGGTGGCGCCTACAAAGTCGGTTCTTTTATTTTTTTTTGCGAACGGTCCTTTGTCATGATCAGGGTGAACCTCCTACTTTTTTTTTCAAAAATTTCCTGACTGCTGTCTTTTATAGTTTCACCGGGCCCCCTCCCTGCCCACATGGCCCCCGTCCCCCCTGACAAACGGCAAACACCCCAGTCAGTAGCTTTCTTTTGATTCCAAATTTTTTTCGTCCTCCCATTTTTTGTGGCATGTTCCATTGTGCTGTTGGTTCCCCGGACCCCGTCTGGCCTTTGCGACTCCCTCAACCTACAGCCACCCGGATCCCGGTTCCTTCTGTCCAAAACCTAAAGAATTGAGTTTTCTGCGTTTCCTGCTAGGTCAATCCCAATCAGTTCCTTTGTGCCCCCCCCTCCCCCAATCTTTTCCCCCCCTTCCTGTATATTTGTAACCCTCTTTTGCACACCCACCTTAAGGACGTATTTTCTGGCCAGACCCCATCTTTCTTTTCCCCCCCATCGTTACGAAATTAGCCGACACCTGAAATCCAGGTTGCTTGTGGGTGGCTATGTGTTTTCACCCTTGACACCACCCATGAACCCTGGATTTCGGTGTGCTTGGTTTTTCCCACCCAAATTTGTTTTTTTCTTTGTTCCCCCTTTTTTCAAAAGCTTTGGCTTGGTTATTCCTGTTCCTCACGTTTAAAATTTCCTTTACGGTTTAATGGAGCGAAATGGGTGCGGCCCCCTTCGGCCTTTTTCTCATATGCTGGTTGCTGATCCCCGGACAAGTCCCTCTTTTCTCATGAAAAAACCTTTTTCTGGGAGTGCCATTATGACGGATGGCTCTTCCTAGGCGATCAGTTCTCGACGGAACGGCCATATTGGATATTTTTTCCAAACTTTAGAAAAGGGTTTCCCCTCCCTCCCCCTTCGCGGGTTCTGCTTTTGCCCTTACTAGCCTTGATCAGGTTTGCTCACCATTTCCTTCCCCCCTGTTTGCCGCGCCAGGCTGAGGTGCAAATTCTCTTTCTTTCTGATACCCTCTGCGACCCTCCTTAATGGCTCTACTTTTCTTTTATGGAAGTGTCTCCGTCCCACCCGGACTTTCCCCCACCCCCTCCCGCTTTTTGCGAGACAGCTGCATCCCAGCCCCCAGCTTTTTTATGCCGTCACTTCCGCTTCTCTACGGCTTTTTCGTAATGGAATTTTCCTGTTGTTTGTCTTTCCCTCTCTGGGCACAACTAAGCGGGCACCTTCCCTGTTTTGTTTTTTTCCTCGTGCAACCGTTATGCAGGTTTCCCCCAATTCCTGACGCCCGCCCCGCCAATTGCTCCTTTCATCTTTTCTTTCCCCCCCTTTGCCGGAGGGGCATCATTGACCTACACCCCTCCGTTTTCCCCGTGTGTTCAAACAACAGTTTGGACGGCTTCCCCTTTCCTGCTGGCAACACCAAGCTGGTTTTTTATGCGTCCTTGGCTTCTGTTCCTTTTACGGGTTTCCAAAACTCCCCAGAAAGGGGACCGGACTCTTTTTCTCGCACCCTCTTTTTTCCCCTGCGTTGTGATAAACCCCTCTTGAAAGTTCCTCTGGCCCTGGTCTTTTTGGTTTTGGAAGGCAGGCCCACAACACTCGTCTCCACTTTTTTCCGCTTATGTTGTTGTCCCCCCTTTCAAGTTAAAAAGCCTGTTCTTTTTTTACACGCGTTTTAAGCACATTCGCCAACAGTCATTTTCCTAAAATGACCGCCTTGGGCCCCGTGATTTCCCCCCTGCACGGTTTTGCTCCAGGTTGGAGCCTCACGTATCTTTCCGTGCTCTTTTCACCCAAATTCTTCGGTATCGTAATCTCACATGTTCTTTCTTTTGGGCTTCATTGGTGATGTCCCTTGAAATGCTCCTTTAATTTCTGGTAAAGCAACATTCCCAGGCTTCCTTATCCGGCCGGGGTGACCCCATATGAATGCTTTGGTAACTGCTTTTCAAGACGCCGGGCTGCTTGACTGACGCCAATGAGCAGGCTTCATTGCGGAAGATCCCCTCTACCTAAGTTTCCCCAGCCCCCATTCTCTTTTGGACCCCGGATGCAAGGCCGCCCACGGGACATTTGTCTCCACGCTTTACCCCTTCTCTCTTTGGATCGTCTGGTACCACAATGTTGCATGAATATTATTTTTGAGAAAACCACTGGTCCTGAAGTCTCTCTTCTTCCCCTTCCCCCAATTCAGCAAGAGCATGCTAACCCCAGGTTTTCTCGGCTTTGTTCCACCTTTTAATTTCTGCCTGTTTGAATTGCCCTGCCGGCCTCTTTCCCGTTTGCCCTTGGTATGGTGTGTACGCTCTCCCCTCTATTCCCTGCTCATCAGATGCCTCTGTTTCCCTCCTCACGGTTCCCTTTCCTCTTCATCCCTTTCCTAATTTCCGTTTTTGTGGTTGGTTGAGATCGACTTCCAAACAGTTTTTTTGACCCCCCCCGGTTGTCCCCCATTTTCCTTTTGTGCAGGCACCGATTGCTACCTTTTCTTTCTTGGGTCTTCTTTTTCCCCCTTTGGTCCTGGGTTTGAACGGTTGTTCTTGGGCATGTTGGCCATGAGGTGCACGAGCGTGTGCAAACCCGTGATTTTTTCTTTTTTTCCCCCCCCTTTGAACGTGTGCGGACGCTTGGCATCTTTGGGCGCGGGTTTCTTGCCTGGTTTTAAGCCAGTCAGCCCCCCCTTTTTTTTTTTTTCAAGGGTGGGACAGTCCCCATTCCTCCTTTTCTTCTTTTTCTTTCACAGAAGAATACGATTTTAGTAGTGCCTCTTTATCCTTGCAATGCAGTCTTTCCCCCTTTCACCGGAGGGACCCGGGCGGAAACGGGGTCCCTCCAGCATTGTTGCACTATCAACCCATCCAAACCCGGTTAGGATTACCGTGACCTTTTTTTTCGCCGGGTCCCCAGAACCCTTACCGATTTTTCCTTTGTAAATAACCAAAGGTTTCCCCGCTCCCCCACTTTCCACTCTTCCCTCATCCCGGCACTTGTTGGGCCTTTCTTTTACAGCGGACTTTTTTGGGTACGACCCCCTCCCCCCTAACAGTGCCTCCCCTCAGTTGTGGAAACTTCTGGAAAGTCGTCTTCGTTTGGCTTGCGGGGGGACCCCAGGTTTGGTCACGGCCCACTGTCTTCTGTTTCTGACCGGGACCCCTTTTGCAACGGTACCCTGGGGTGCCTGTGTCTTTCCTGCATTTTTAATGCACTTTCTCATTCGCACAAGTTTGTCACTCTTTCGATTCGAAGTCCTTTGACGGTGTCCCCCCCTTTTACCTTGCCAATCGTTGTTTGTTGCTTATTTTTTAGTCTTTCACGCGTGGTTCAGACAGGTACTTTTTGCCGTTACTTTTCACCTTTGGGCTGGGGTAGCTTCGGGTGTTATTGTCATTTTCTCCTCCATGGGTCTTGGGGTCATGCGGCTTTCTGCTTTTTCTGTCTGGTGGGCAAGTTTAACGAGGCAGTGTTCGAGTTGACATTTCTTCCGCCCCTTTTTTTACTTTTTGCCTGGCCCCTTTTTCCAACGCAGCTAGATCAACTTTTACCGCGCCTCCCCATATTGGAAGGATTTTTGTGAACGGCAGGCCCCCTTCCCCCCGTTGGCTGCAAAGCTGCTGGGCCTTCTTTTGGCTTTGATTTCCTCTGTCTTTTCCCCCTATTACACCTTTGCCTGATCGAGTGCCATCCCCAGTTCGTTTCAGGTTTCCATCCACTTACTCTGGGTGACCTTTGCGAAGGCAAGTGTCTTTACACTGTGATTTTTCCCGCTGGATCTGCTTCTCCCCTGTAAACCGGGCCGTTTCCCCATTACCAACCAGCTTTTTAGGATGCCCCGTTTTCCTCCGCTGAAATTGACACTTAACTTTCTGCTTCATCTTTTTTCTGGTGCCCCCCTTCCCCCCCCTGCACTTTTCCTTTTCTCACCACTTGGAATGGTAGCGCACATTTGGTTTCTTCCGGTTTCCTCCCTTTACTCCCCCCTTTTGGAAACCGTCTCTGTTGTCGTATGCCAGACTAAAGTCCCACTCAAATGCGACGTCTTTTTTTTACCCCCCTGCACAGTCAAAAGTGTCCCCCTCTTCACAGTTCTTGTTTTTTCCTGTCCCAGTTGGAACTCGGCCACCCCCAAAGATTATTTCCAGTTGAGGTTCATGTTCTATTCCTGACTCTTTTGCACTGGATGTCGTTGTCAATTAGTGTTCGGGGCAGTCGACTGGGTTTGCCATGTTTCACAGTGGTACCAGTGGACCTTTCTTTTTACATCTGGGGTTCTTGTTCGTCAACCCGTTTCATTTCCTAGTTTTGCGGTCAACCCCCGGCCTTATGGAGCTTTTTTTGTTTGTAAGTCCCTCTCCTATCTTGGTACACGGTCTTGTCCTTCTTCTTGCTTTCCCCCATCTTTCCTTTTCTCAGAACCTCCCCAACTGCCTTTCTGGAAACCTTTTTCTTTTGCTTTGCTGTATTGTTCCTTTGCATTTCCTTCGGTTTTTTCCCTTTTCGCAGACCTTTGTAATCGATGATCCTTGACGTAGGATGGAATTTGACTTTTCAAGGCATCTAGTTAAAAAAGAATTCCTTCCCATCTGCTCGGCTGCCAACCTTCAGATTGGGGGTTTGTTCGCCTGGCAGTTCTTGTTACCTTTGCTAATCCCCCAGCAATGGGAACCCTTTTCTAACCCTTGTGAAGTGGGAGTCCGGGAATAGCTTCTTCTCTTTTCTTGTCCTGGTGCTTAGTCTCGCCGCTTTTTTCCCCCTTCTTCTAATGTCAGGGTTTTTTTTTCCCTCCGCCTCGAAGAAAATAGATGTCTTAAGACGAAACATTTCCTTTCTTCACCCCCCTAAAGGACACTCCAGCATCTCGCTGGTTCATTTCCTTCTATAGTTCCCCTTTGACCCCGTATGGTTCCCTTGGTTTTGACCCCTCCTTTCCCTTTGTGCCACACTCCACACGTGGGTTCCCAGTTCCCCCTTTGCTTGCTGTCTAATGGGGGACTCAACGATTTTCCTATTCTCCCCACCATTGAAGTCACTTCTTAGATAA